>JAAUYM010001241.1_pt1 | contig 12656 bp, 10 predicted proteins | sample 7278001 | NCBI WGS metagenome assembly JAAUYM01 (sample SAMN14350224, study PRJNA611818) | marine sediment metagenome | isolation source: surface marine sediment (1.8m) | place: French Polynesia: Moorea | collected 2018-08
CAGTATTCATCTAAACTCTTGTTTTGGCTTATAAACTCTGCCAAATTCTGCCTTTTTAGCCAGAAAATTGAAAAAAAAGGGTTGCGACATAATTTTTGAACTGTGGGGTATGTAGTGGGTTTTTTCTTCGCCCCCCAAATGTTACCCCGGTCTGAAGGGCACCCTCGGCCAGCTGGGCTCCATGTACGGCGGCGGCGGCGGCGGCGGCAGCGACCGCTGCCTCAGCCTCCTGGACGCGGCGCAGACGGTCCGGGTGAAGTCGACGAGCGGCGGCGTCTTGGCGCGGCGCCGGTGGTGCGCCGACCGCCACCCGTCGTCCGGCGCCGCCGGGCGGTGGATGCCCCAGGGAGGGAGCTCCTCTCCGGTGAGCAGGGCGCAGTGCAGGGGAGTCTGCTCCTCGATGGCAGACAGCCACGGAGACGACGACGACGACGACATTTTTACTTATTACATAGGTAGACGCACCCCTGTCCACCTTTCTCTATCGCTTCGCCAGTACTACCTACTGCTACCTATGTACCACACCTACTAAGTACGTATGTACTACAGAACTACTGTAGAGCGCGACAGAAAAGTTGGCAACTTGTAGCAGGCAAGCAAGTCGGCCTGAAGCTCTCTCTCTCTCTCTCTGTCTTTCCCTTGGGTTTGCGTCCGCGTCGTCTGAACTAGGCACCGACTTTCACCTAAGGTCAGCCAGCACCCTTCTCCTCTTCCTTTCCCTCTCCCCCCCCCCGCCCTCCCGATCCTCCAACTTAGGCCTTTCCTGTCGAGTGACCATGAATGACTTTCTCTTTTTGGAATGTGAATTTGAAATCGTTTCTGTCTATGCCTGCACTGTAAAATGTAAAACCAAGTACCTACAGTACTGTACAGTCAGCTTTCGACTTGGTATACTAGTACGTATTAGTAAAATTGAGACTCTTTATTTAAGCCAAAGGCCTACTAGCAAATGTATAAGTTGGTAGGAAGAAAAATCTTTCGCAAACCAAGGTTCTTGACCTGATTGTACAGTACGTATGTATGTAAGGAATATCCAGCACATACCTACATATTACTGTGTACGTACTGTACAGTAACTACATACAATGCACAAAAACTTTGCACGATCGGCGAGCAATGTCGCCATGCAGAAGGCAGCAGAATTAGTATTTTTTCCCCACGTCTTTTTTCGTCTTAGGAACAGCCGCGAACAAAGTCGTCTTCTTTTTTTCTGGAAGAGGAAGAAGAGGAGATTGGAAAGAGATGGGTATTTCTCCTACTTGGTTTCCACAATGTCCTTGAAATTCTGGGGACTGCGGGCCAAATTGGAGAGCGGGGGAGGAAGCCTCCCACCTCCCTCTTCCTTCTTCTTGGGGGAGGTCAGAAGCCTTGCGCACAGAAATTGTAAACAATTTCAGAAATTGCCCGGCCTGCCCGTTCGGCCACGGGTGCTAATAGATTGAAGGGTTTTCTGTTCGGCTCTGGATGCTGAAAAAGTCGGAGGGTTCTTCTTTCCCAACCCAACCAACTCGCCGTCTCTTCCCTCCTCCCCCTCTCCTCAAACAGTCGTTTCCAACTCAACGTCGGCGGGGTTAACGAACCTTTTCTCCCCCTCTTCTTCTTCCTCCTCCTCCTCCTCCTCCTCCTCCTCCTCCTCCTCCTCCTCCTCCTCCTCCTCCTCCTCCTCCTTCTCCTCCTTCTCCTCCGCCACCTCCTCCTCCTTCCTGATGATTTAAGCCCTTCTCCTCCTCCTCCTCTTCCTCCCTTTGTTGCTGCATGCATCTTCAAACACACGCACGCACTCATGCACGGTTCTCCAAAAGAGGTTTTTCTTCGTAAGGGAAGGGCGAGAGAAGAGGAGGAGAAGGAGAAAGAGGTCTGACTGATGGACCCAGATGGAATGAGCGTCTCTGCCATGTCTGGATGGAGTCTTCGGCCAGGGGGGGGAGGCGAGTGAGATGGCAAAAAAGTGAAAGAGAGAAGTTGACTGGTTGGATTGGATGGATACTCTTGTCTCGCGCGTGTCAAATACGAGACTATTACCCCAAAGTAGATCTCCGATGTGTAGTAAACCCCTCTATAGTACGTAGTGTGATGCCATGATTACCCAAGTTGCAGTTTTTTCTCTAGTAAGCAGCCTCTCCTATAGTTTAAACAAGTTTTCAACTGTTGACTACACTGACTTTACTTAAACATTCTAGTTACTTTATTTGATCACTAGAAAGCAACTTATTCAAATAAAGGCTTTGGAAGTGAGAAGGCAGAATAACACGTAGGTGGTTGTATATTTAATATGCCTCTAACACAGGCACGCGCTAACAGTAACACTCAACAATCTCTCCTAAAGGCAACAATATTAAAAAATATATATATCAAAATGCAAAGGAGCCATCATGGTACAGCACTGTCTAAGTTGAACATGCACGTTAGACATCAGTTGTTCGTGTGGAGAGTGGGAGGAAAAGGGCTTAAGTAAACTGGTACATATATTGTAGAAGGCAAGGGAAGGGGCAGCAGGGGGGGGGGGGCAAACAGTAGCAGTACAGTAATAATAAAATCACAGATACGTAGTATGTATAACAGAAGAGTGATTAAAATTGAAACTGCATACAAAGACCTGTACACACATCTGGTGCCCGCTTACTGGCACCAGGTACCCTTATCTACGAGTATCTCTTCATGAGCTACTACGTACAACTAGTACAAAGATAATCCCAGAACCCGGGTTGCTTTTCCGCTCTGTATATTATAGGTATGTAGTACCGTATAGTAGGGTATATGATGATGGTAATATAAAAAAGTATCTATACTGCTTTAACAGAGAGAGGTGGGGGGGGGAGGAGGGGAGCAGAGGTGGGGGAAATCACTTTCAGCGCAGTCATCTTTTTCATGGCAGTTGAGTTAGGTTTCCAACGACAGATCTAACGGTGGGCAGTGCGGCGACCTCTTCTACTTGTACGTTCTTCTCGTGTCTTCCGTTCACGAGAAGATGATTTGCTCTGCGGCGGCGGTGGCGGCGGAGGCGGCGGAGGCGGCGGCGGCGGCCGAAGAGGAGGAGGCAGAGATGCAGCCGGACCTGTAGGCCGAGTGGTGGTGGTGGTGGGAAGCAGAGGGAAGCTTCTCCAGGATCAGACTAGAGAGAGAAGAGGAAAAGGACCAACATTTTTTTACCACTCGATTCCTCGTAACTTGGGACTTCTTTTCTTATTTCCCTTTTTTCTTTCCTCACCTGTGAATGAATCCTTCCGTCCTGGTCTTGGGTCTGCAGACGTCTTGGCAGTCGCCGCGCACCTCTGACGCTATCTGTGGAAGACGAAGAAGATGCTTGCTGAGTACTACGTAGATATAAGACCTCCATTTTGGCGGTGTGTGTGTGTTTTTTTTTGTTCTTCTGTCTGGCCCCTGTCTCGCTCTTCTGCGGCCAGGGCAAAGAGAGCAAAAAAAAAACCCTACCAAAGCCGCGTCTCCTTCCTTCTCTCCCTCCCTCTCTCAACGAGAAGGAAAGTGGAAAGATGAGATGTTGCTGCTGCTCCATCCATTCAGCGTTCGTTGACTCTTCTTCTCTTTTTCTCATGGGTGGAAGGGGGTGAAAAAAAAACTACCTTCCATAAGAGGAAGATTTCGAATGGGGAAGGCGACAGACAGCGTGTAGCGAGGAAGCAGATGAGTGTCTCTCTCTCTCTCTTTCTCTCTCTCTCTCTCTCTCTCTCTCTCTCTCTGTCAGCCTAGCTCCATAAAAAAGGGAGCCAACAAAAGTCTTCTCCTCCTCATATCTTTCTACTAATACTACAGCAGATACCACGGGTCTCTAGCTGCTGCTAGTAGTAAGTACGTACTACTACTGGCACTAATACAAGTAGTAGGGGGTTCCACCCCGCCTCCCAAGCCGCAAAAATGTCTGTCACACAAAATGCCACTTCAAAAAGTCAAAAGAGGAAAGCAGGAGCAGCGAATTCTTCTTCTCATTGTACGTACGTAGGCACCTGTATATACGTACGTACGTTTTTCTGGCTCCTCCTCTTCCTCCGTCCTGCCCATCAACAACAACGCAAAAAAATGATTTGTCGTAGCAGCGCCTATCAAATCGTCAAGACTGCTTGCATTTTAGATTGTGGGAACGGATGTCCAATAAAAAATGCTGCTCGATTATTGCCAATCTATCCAGCATCCAAGATTCAGAATTGCACAATCTGACGGGCGACCAAAAAAAAAAGCAAACCAAGAAGCATGAGGTTTGATCAACCTTCTCCCTTTTCTCAGCTCACCGCCTTTGTCGCTGGCGCGATGAGTGAAGTGGTCCTGAAGAACCCGACCATCTTCTGCTCTTGCTCCTGTTGCTCCTGTTGGTTATGGCTGGCCACCTTGAGCGGGCTGTACACCCCGGTGGGGTCTGCGTCGGTCGGGGCCGGCGGCGGAGAGGGAGGATCCCTGTCCGACTGCTGCCCCTGCCCCTCCTGTTGCTCCTGCTGTTGTTGCTGTTGTTGGCGGCAGGAGAAAGAGGAGAAGGAGTGGGACTTGCGCAGTCTGGGACTGGCAATGCCTCCGCTGCCGCTGCTCTTGTCCTCCTCTTGCCTGGACATGGTGGCGGTGATGGCGACGTGTTCTTCTTCGGAGAGGAGGTGGAGCCTGGTCGAGAGCTGCCGAGCAACTGAGGATCCCAGCGACAAGATGCCGGAGTAATAAGAAGAAAGATGATTGAGGGAGGAGAGGAAGACGGGAGTGAAGGAGGCATCCAGTGATGTCCTGGCATTTGTCAGAGGGAAGGAGGAGGAGAAGGAGGAGGGTACTGCGACGACGATCAAGATGGACAGAATGACGAAGAGAAGGAGAAGCAGGGGGGCACTAATAATGTCGCCATCGTCGTCGTCGTCGCCGTCGTCGTCGTCGTCGTCGTCGCCGTCGCCCATCGCAGGCGATGGCTGATGGCACCACAGGTGGTGGTGGACCATCGTTGTTGTCGTCTTGCTACTAGCACCAACGCCACCCTTCTTCTTCTTCCTGTTGTGGTGTTGGCCTGATAGAGGAGGCGGCTGTGACGCGACGCATCCATTCCCCGCCTCCTCCTCCTCCTCCTCCTTCCTCCTCCTCCTCCTCCTTTGCTGCTCTTCTGGCCTGGCAACGCGTGGTTCCTTCTTCCTCCCTCCTCCTCCTCCTCCTCCTTCCCCTCCGCTCTTAATCCGTGCCATCGAATTTGACTCCCCCTGCACGTGACGATGGTGATCGGACTCCGCTTTGACGCATTCGTCGTACATCATTCTTGTTGGACCCGTCTTCTCCCTCCCTCTCCCTTGATCTCTTTCTCTAATGGCACTGAGGGAAGCAGGAACCTAAGGGAGGTTGGAAACGTCGTGTCAAGGGATATCCTCAATTGCTACGTGACATTGCGACAATCAAGAAATAGAGAAAAAAAAACATCTTGCAGCAAAAAAGTGTACGACATTATTGTCATGTCTACTGCCAGACCTGCAGTGGTGCGGTGCGGCGGTGTCCTTATCTGAAGAAGGAAGGAGAGTGGTCGTGTTGTTAGGGTAGGTCGGTTGGGGCAACACCTGGGGGGGAGGGGGGGAGTAGGGGGGAGGAAGAGGGGGGGAAGGCAACAGGAAACGATCGTATTCTCTGGTGGTGCGTGAGGTCTCGGAAGGGTCCTGGATGATTTTTGTGGGGCGGCTGGCGGCTCAGGAGGGCAATTGACACATTCAGAGTTGGGACGACGATGAGAAAAGCCGAATGGAAGAAGATGGACTTGAAGGGAGAGAGAGGAGAGGGACGAAAGTAGGTGTGGAGTCGTTGAGAGTCACTCAGCAACTGGAGAAAGAAGGGGGAGGAAGAGGGAAAAGAAGCCATGAGGAAGAAGAAGGGGAGGAGAAGGGGAGGGGGAAGATCTCTCCTTCTCCTTCCTTTTCTCATGGGCCTGTTTCGTATCAACTCCTGTCAAAGGAGGAGGAGGAGGAGTGGATCCCAGTCAGTCGTTCACTCCAGGTTAGTTCGACGACCGCGGCGGCGGCGGCGGCGTTGGAGAAGAAATGGCTGGCTGGTTAAGGAGGAGCCACAACCACAAAACGCTCAACTAAAGTGTCTGGCTCCTTCTTCCTCCCTCCTGCTCCTCCTCCCCTCTCCCCCTCCTTCTCGATCGCTGTTGCCATCTTTTGAAATTTTCCTTTCTTTCTTCAGAAAACTTTAGTCTCCTCCGTCTAAAAGAGGCTATTTCTGGCTGAACGACTGAACGACGTCGCAGTACACGTGCACGGGGTGGCAACAAGAAAAGTTGCAGAACCTCATTCTTCGTCTTGTCTGCTTGTTCCCTTGGGAGCATCCAAAAGGCCGGTGGCGGCCTCTAGCACGTTGCGTATTTGAGGAACTTTGACTTGGGCTCTCTCTCTCTCTTCTCCTCCTTTCCTCCTAGGCAACACCCACCCGTTGCCAAGAAAGGCGGATAGTCTCCTCTTGCCTCCCTCCCTCCCCTCCCCCTCATCAACCGAGTCGAGCTCTCTCGGTTGAAGAAGCAGGGGGAGAGAGAGAGGAGGGGAAGAAGAGTTCAAAGTTGAATGACACCCAAGCCAACTCTTCCACCCAAAAAAATGCGACGCAGAAAGGAAGAAGGGGGGAGGGGGAAAGAGAGAGAGAGAGAGAGAAACCCCTCATCCCCCGTCTCCATTGACTTCTGTACAGAGTAGTACAATAGGTGAATGGAGAATGGTACGAACATGCAGCACCACCTTGCTGGCATGAACCCCACGTGCCAGGGTGTGCCAACATCCATCCCGTCACCCCGGAGCCAGTACCTACCCTTCTTTTCCTCTCCCACCCACCCCCTCCTCTTCCCTGACCAGACCATCCCCTCCGTCCCTCATTTTCATTCTCTTTCGTACGCAACAATGATCGGGCGACTTGCCTGGGCTGCCGTGTGAACGAGCAACACAACTGGGAAGACTCGCAAATTGGTGAGATCCATAAAATGGAGGATTAAAAAAATGCTGGTACTAGTAGGTACATCCTAGGGGTTTTGTTTCCGTGTGCTTCTTCTTCGTCCAAAAGAAAAACTTCTGTTCCTCTTTTCGCTCCCTTCCCAAGACTCAAACCAACATGTGTCAACTTTTCAAAGTGCATTGACTTCTTCCTTCCCTTTCTTCCCACAAAGAAGGAACCTGAGAAAAGAAACAGGCAACATCAGCTTGAGCAACAGAGAGAGAGAGAGAGAGAGACAGCTTTATGCCTACACAGCTAATCTAAAGCCTTCTCCCTCCCTCCCTGCCTCACTCCACCACCTCCTCCTCCCTTCCTCCTCTGGAGAAATCTGGAGAAAATGCTTGGAGGGAGCCAGAGAAGACTACTTTGCTGCTTGCTCCTCCTCTTCCTCCTCCTCCTCCCTTCTTCTTCCTCCTCTTCGAGTCTTCACGAACCAGCCCAACAATTTCTCGTTCCTCTTCTTCTTCTTCTTGTGCTGCCTTCCAGAAGGCAGAGGAAGAAGAAGAAGCAGGAAAAATCTTACAGTGTTGCTATAATGTGGGAAGAAGTTCCTTCCACACACAAAAAAGTTAATTATCTTTTGCCCTGGCTAACCGCTAGCGACGTTTTAGTATTTAGGTAGGCGCCTTCGTGGTTCTGACCATGTCGCTGAAGGGGGGAGGAGGGAGGGGGGCGGGAGGGGGTCTTCCTGAAAACGAGGCCTGTTGCTTCAGAAATTCTTTTTGATTCCGACGTCTCTGAAACGTACGTTGTAGTCACTCTAGCAAAATGAAGGGGAAAAAAGGAGGGACGGGGCCGTGGAACAATCGTGCTGCGAGGGAATTGGTCAAAACCTGAAGAGAGCTGTCATGTCCTCATGCACTAATGACCACCATAACAATGGTGGTATAGTTGCACCTAGATGCTTCAATCTCCAGCTTTGTAGTCCTGGAGTGGGTAAAGTTGCAGATCTGTTGGCCAGATAACATGCATATCTGGTCTATATTTCACTTTTTTAATTTTTTTTAGAGCAATCTATCGAGGTTGGTGCGTGCATAATAACTTGGCCCTAAACGACACACGCTGCAGTTTTGTAAATATTTTTTGAATCAGCAGAAGAGCTGGATTGATTACCAAGACGTTTTGAAGCTTCTGGTACAGAGCATTTCGATTGGTAAGTGGTAATTGGAGATTGGTAAAAAAAACCTGTTAGCCATGGAAAACTGTGATGTTCTGCAGTGCAGTTTGGGGGAACAGAAAGATCAACCGCAAATTTTAAAAGAAAAAAGCTTTACGTACAGATAGATCTCTTTGATCTTTAATATGTACCATGTTCTCTTACTCTGGTATGAAATATGGATTAGAAACATGGCTCTTAAGGTACGTAGAGTAATAGTGTACTGCAGGCTGTGTAGAAATTTAGATGGCACTGTTAGCAAAATGCTATAAATATATTTCTGCATAGTTTTTTTGCCATAGTGCTAGGTAATATTAGTCTAAACCTTTAACAGTTGCACTTAATCTAAAGAAAGAGCCGAGATGCGCTTCTCAAGACTTGACAGTGCTAGAAAGGGTGGAAGTCATGTATTACAAACCATCGTTTTAGATTGAAATATGTTGCAGAGCTCTTTCCCCAAAAAGACGCAGAGTAAGCGTGCAAACTTCGATTAATTATTGCATTGATCCTTTCCTTTCCCCCATCGTGCAGTGAAGCAGCAGCAACCGTGGAGGGAGCAACAGTAGGTGTAGTAGGCATAATGTTGCCGCCAAAGAGCCTCTTCCGTCCATCTCCCCTCCCTCCCCTCCTCCTCCTCCTCCTTCCAAGCGCACCAAAACAAGGAAGTGCTTGTGAGGACATTCACCCCTCATTCGCTCTTCCAGTCTTCTTCTTCTTCTTCCTCCATGACAAGCAACTCTACTTTGTTGTAGTACTAGTACGCGCGCTCCGCTCCGCAGTGCAGTGGAGTGGAGTGGAGTGGATGGAGGCTGGGTGTTACGTAGTCGTCAACTCAGATGCGCCTCCCCCTCCTCCTCCTCCTCCTCCTCCTCTTCTTCCTCCTCCTCCCTCCGTCGACCAGTTTGACTATGCCTCCTCCCTCCCCCCCCTTCTCCTCCCTTGATTGGTATCATCATTTACGCCTCCTCTTCCTCCTCATTTGAAGCCGGGAGCATTAGAAGCGGACGTTAAAAATGATGATGATGGTGTGTGGGAACAGCCGGATAATGAGATCGAGATGGGGGGGGGGGAAGAGGGAGGAGGAAGAGAGGGGTGCCTGGGTGCACATTAAACGTGTCAGGCAGGGGGGAGGGGACGAAAGGGGGGAGGCAAAAATGAGTTCTAGAAGTACAACATTGCATTTGTTGTGGAAAAGTGACAACTGACAACAGTTCTGGCTGCGGTACTGGCATAGGTGTAACTACCCAACCAACATCGGTATTACTAGGGGCACATCATTAGTGGCGACACTAGTGGTAGTTAGCCATGGGATCGAAATTTTGGTTGCTCTAAGGTTTTCATATCACTAACATGGCGTTAGGAACGCCAGGGCAGGCGCTAGAATAGTGCAAAAAAACCTTGAAGCAACCCATCACTAAATTCACGCTAGCGATATTGTTTGGGTAGTATTGTATGCGCATGTCAGGTGCACAAGAAAACTTTTTAACCAAATAAATAAATAAATCCACGTTTCGCTGGCAGCCACGCAAGAATAAATGGTGGTTCGGATCAGAGGCATCCCATAATGGAGGAGGAGGTGGAGAAGGAAAAAAGAATGGTTAGGAACAGCTGATTTCTCTCGAAAGTCAACGAACCTTTAAAAATGGGCTGATCTTCCATAAGGGACCAAGAGCTGGCGGAAGAAAGGAGGGGCCTACCATGACGGAGAAGTACATCTACTATACCTCTTGTATGGAAGAAGGGAGCATCAACTAACAAAGGTGCCTTTGGAAATCTGTCACATTGCATCTTCTCCCCTTCCTCCTGCCTCCTCCTCCCTCTTAAGAGGACGGCAGGATACAGCACTCGCAGTGCACGCACTTCATCAGCGAGCCAATGGACGTAAAATGCATCTGCATCCAAACTGCACATACAACTGTAAAAGGGGGGAGGAGGGGCCTGCTTCTTCTTCTCCTTCTTCCTCCCGTACCCCTTTTAATAAAACATGGAAGAAGTTCTGGGAATTCGTTTGTTCGTCCGTCCGCCGGGAACCGTTGATGACAATCAAGGAAGCGTTCTCCTCCGTCTCCCCCTTCTTCCCTCCTCCCCCGTCATGGCCAAAAATGGGAGGTGGAAGAAGAAGAAGTTGCAACTGGCCACGTCACGTAATATCCAAGAAAAAAAATCTTCTTGGAAGTCACAGAGAATCCGTCTGTGGACTGAAAAACTAGTGACTAATAAATTGTATACCAAAAAATCAAGAGGAATGACAGAAGGAAGGCGTTATTGCATCCTGTCCAGTTCAGCAGTAGGCGCTGCTGGATTGCATTTATACGAGTACTAGTCCTCTATGGTTGGCAGATAAAAAAAAAGGTGCTGTCATACCGGAATTCCTCCTCCTCAGAAGGCAAGCAACAACAAGGATTCCGTTAGCTTCCCGTCTGGAAAAGGGAAGAAGAGGAGGAGGAGGAAGAAGAATCCAAGGAAGAGGAGGAGGAGGCGATTCTGCGACGCAGAAATAAAAGACCGCAGTTAACCTACTTCTCAAGATGAGATTCGCACGCAGGGAAGGGGAAACGGCGGGGGATGGAGGTGTGTGAGAGGGTGGAGAGCACATGAAAAAAAAATCAAACTTAAAACGAAAGAAAGATGAAATCAGGGCAACAACAAGTGAGAAAAATGATCTCAATTGATTCTGTGGCTTGCCTGTGTATTTCAAAAACAGAGTGGTATGTTTGGGTATGTAGGTACAGTAGTAGTAGTAGTACGACTACGGTACAATATTCTCACATCCAGTGGTACACCAGAAAACGTAAAAAAAAGGAAAAACAAACTCAACTCAACCCGATTAAACAAAAATGTTTTTTTGACTTGACTTCTGATCCGTTAGCAGAGCGTCGCCTTGATCTCCGGGAGGAACTCCTCCCAGTGCGCGGCCATCTGCGTCTGGCAGTCCATCAGCGCCTCCAGGTACTGCACCACGGCGGCCCGGAAGTCCACGGCGCGCCTCCGCTCGAAGAGCCCGATCTCCCTCCGGACCACCTCCGAGACCCGGTGGAAGTTCCTCTGGCTGTCCTCCATCTTCCTCTCCCACTCGGCCACCTCGTCGCTGGCCGCCGGCACCCTCTCCGCCCTCCCGCCCATCTCCAGGCGGGACCGGTGCTCGCGCTTCCGCAGCAAGGTGTGCCGGGCGTGCTCCCACTGCTGGAAGGCCTTGGCGCGCTCGCCCAGCGCGTCCTTCACCGCGCCGACCAGGGAGACGTAGTCCTTCAGCAGCTCGAACAGGTAGTAGTAGTCTGCCTCTGCTTGCCTGAAAGAGACGGGGAAATGAAATTCATTCTGCGGCAACTTACAGAAATGTACTCGTATGTTTATGATACGTACCAAGCACAGCACTACCGTACAGTAGGTAGGTACAATTTAATTAGTTGATTAGCTGATAATTTCAGTGTAACTATACAACTGCTATAATATTTGATGATTCCACTTACTTATGATGGACCTTCTCCACCCTCTCCTCCACCCTGGCCAGGTGCGCCAGCGCTGTGGACAATGAGTGGGCCTCCTCAGTGCTGGAGAGGATGGCAGCTCCCTGCGCAAAGGATCCCGTGGCCGTGGCCAGTTCGTTTCTGCACTGCACCAGTGCTTCGGCCAGGCTAAACAGCTTCCTCAGCTGCTGGTCCAGCTGTTCCAGCTGCGCCACCTTCTCCCTGTACCACGGGTCGGTCTCCTCCATGCGGTAGGTGATCTTGGTGACCGTGTCGGCGGCGCGTCCGAAGAGCCTCATGACGGATGCCGAGGAGAGCGCCGAGGTAGAGGTGGCCCTCGGGAGGTCGCCGCACGACTCTAGGAAGCGCACCGTGGCCGGGTCGCGCCGGAGGACCGGGTGGGACGCCACACGGTTGATGAAGCGCTCCAGGGCAAAGCGACGACGGGCGATAAACTCGGCGCTGTCGGTCTGTTGCTGTTGCTGCTGTTGCTGCTGCTGCTGTTGCTGTTGCTGCTGGAATGCGTGTCCGTTGCTGTCTGGCGTGGTTGCCGCTCCATTGTTTCCCCCTCCTCCTCCTCCTCCGCCTGTTTGCGAGTTCGACATCTTGACCCTGGTCGTTCCCACGAGGCTCTTCTCGGGCGCCGGCGGGATGATCCTGCCCTGACTGGCGTAGCGCTCATGCAGCTTCTCATGCAGACCGAGGAAGTCGCTGAACCTTCGCATGACCGAAAACTCCTGGTGCTTGAAGCAGCTGACGTTGGTCCTGGTGGAGACGCGGTAGGCTAGGTAGGAAGAGATGCCCTCCCCGATCTTGGTCGGTTCCCACACCTTCACCTCGATAAACTTGTCGCCGCCCGCCTCCTCCTCCAACTCCTCGGGCGTGGAGGAGGAGTACTCGTCCAAAGAGGACGAGTGATGGTGCTGCTGCTGCTGCTGTTGCTGCTGCTGCCAGTACTGTTGTGGCTGCGGAGGAAGGTGATGTCCTCCCCCGGCAGCGCTTGCTGGGCCCTGCGGACCACATTGTGGGGCCGTGACTGGCTGCTGAAGTTGACTCGGTTGCGGGTGCCGCAGCTGCTGTTGCTGCGC
>JAAUYM010051986.1_pt1 | contig 12656 bp, 8 predicted proteins | sample 7278001 | NCBI WGS metagenome assembly JAAUYM01 (sample SAMN14350224, study PRJNA611818) | marine sediment metagenome | isolation source: surface marine sediment (1.8m) | place: French Polynesia: Moorea | collected 2018-08
CTCCATTTCTTCTCCACATCCCATACATTTCAGCACCCATCCCGAAATGAGTGGGAGATAGGCGGGGAATATTTTTTTTCTTCTAAAAAGCTTTTACCGCTTCTCTTTTAGGGTCCGATGCGCAAGTCAGTGTGGGGGAAGGCGAGAGGGAGGGGGAATTGGAAGAAAACATGCATAAATTCCAGCGTTTCCTGCCTTCACCAGAATTTTTGCATGACTTTTTTAATGGTTGTTTATTTCTGGCATAAGTACAACGTACCTGTCAAATCAACTCTTTGGCTTCCACCCAATACGTACTAGACTTTTCTCCAAGTTTTTCCTTTCGCTCCCTTCGCGTGAGTGAGGCCATCAAAAAAAGGAGAGGAGGAGGAAGTGAGAGACAATTGAAAGATGGGAAAGAGTCATCTTTCACTCCTTCCTTCTTCTTCTTCTTCGTCCTGCGGCTGGAACCTCGCTAAAACAAAGAGGTTTTTTTCGCAGGATGAAGTCTGCGAAATGGAAGGGAGAATGCCGTTTCACCAAAATGGAAGAAAACGTCTGGGGTGGGTGGGAGAGGAGAAAATGGGTGGTGGTGAGTCGATATCGACGACGCTTGGGCCAGGCCCAGATCCCTTGGGAAAGCAGGGGGGAGGGGAGTGGGGGAAAGGGATGACTGCTGCATGGTGCTGATACTGTCTCCAGAACCGGAAAAAGGGGTCGTTTTCCCCTTCCTCACAGTGCTTCTCCATTCCTCCTCCCCCTCCCCTAAAAAAAAAACTTCCTCCATTTCTTGATGACGGCTGAACGGGGTGCCTCAATCAACCGTCATGTCGGATTTTTTTTTTTTTGCTTCCTCCCCTTCACCTCGATCTGAGCCTGTAGTAGATGAGAGAGTATAGGATGGCCGCGACGACGAAGGTGAGGGCGAAGTGGAAGCTGCTGGAGATGAGGGAGTAGAGCGAGTGCGCCTCCTCCTCCCAGGAGACGTCGCAGAAGTTCGTCTTCTCCAGCACGCTGAAGTGCCTGCGCAATAAAGCGACCGTGTACTATTCGGGAAAAGAAAGGTCTTTCTTTAAAACTTACCACATCTTAGTCTTGACGAATATCGGGGAGACAAAGGCGCAGCAGACCAAGAAGAGTAAGCAGGAGAAGAGGAATCCCTGTACAGTGTATGTGGGGGGGGGGAGAGAAGAGAGGAAGAAACAGGAGGAGGGAAGAAGGAAAAAGAATGAGGAGGGGGATAAAAAGTTCTTACAAAAAAAACTTATTTTCCGGGGAATAGCGGAAGGCAAAAAAACTCTCTCATTTCTGTGAAGAAAGAGCCTTCATGCATATACATGCATGTAGGTACGACAACTGTTTTCCTTCTCATGAAAAGACATAGGTAGTGTAATTGTCTTGCGGCTTTTTCTACATTTGTTCTTACGGAGTAGCAGTGCTAGGTAATCACCTAGTACGTACAGTACATCAGCATAGGTACATTTTTGACTTCTACTTCTCATGTCTTCCAAATCTCCTGTCCAAATGCCGTCAAAAAGAGCCGGATCTCTCGTCATATCTCTCGGAAACATCCACTTTTTCTTTATTCCCCTTTTTCTTCCCACGAAAGCGCTTAAATATGCACATGCTTTAAGAAGACGACGTGGGACGTTTGCAAAGATGAATTGCCACCGTCTACCACCACCTTGTACAAGGTAGCTCACCTGGTTGGCCGTCATCTGCTTGCGGTGCGACTGCACGATGAACCTGAACCTGTCGCTGGCGATGGCGCCGATGCAGAAGGAGGACATGAAGATGGGGAACTCCTGGCCCGCCTTCAGAAACTTGCACAGGTAGAAGGTGCCTCCCCCTATCAACAATAGGTGTACAGTCGAACCCGCTCAAGTGGCACACGTTGGGAGAAGGCAAAAAATATCCAGGATTCCCACAATTATCCTTACAAAATCATAGTAGGACAACTTCTGCAACTCTTTGTAGCGGGTGTTACTGTCTCTCTCTCTCTCTCTCTCCCTTTCTTGACACTGCCAGTGTTGCCTTACCGAACGGCCAGTGTCCCTCCAGGGTGTACCACAGGGTGAGCGGGGAGGTGAAGATGCAGAGCGAGAGGTCCGAGAAGGCCAGGGCCACGATAAATGAGTTGCGTGGGTCCAGGCGGAGCTTGGGCGTGGAGAGGATGACGGAGATGATGGAGAGGTTGAAGAGGGCGCCGAGGCAGATGACCGGGAGGTACACGGAGAGCAGGAAGGTGTACAGCTGGGAGGGGACGTGCATGTCGTACTGGATGTCGCGGACGCGCTTCAGAGAGAGAGAGAGAGAGAAAGATGAAGATTATTTAACAGACACAAACGAACACAAACATCTCAGTAAAAGACTCGAAAACTTTCCTATACTAATAACGAGATGTGAACTACACGTTTGTAAGTAATATGAAATCCACTCCAAAGTCTCGTATACGGATAAAGTACAAATAACTGTAGATAGCATGAAAATGAGAATGCACAAGGAACATCGAGCAGCCTTCACTGAAAGCAAGCTGTTGCCGCCCCCTTTCTTGTAATCCCTCACCGCGGGAGCCATGTGTGCACATGTGCATGTGTTCCCTTCTGTTCGTAGCAGAAGGAGGAAGACATTGTTCATTAATACACTGTGTGTGAAATGTAGCAGGCAGGAGGGCCTACCTGCAAGCGGACAGTACATGTACCTACTAGCACAGACCGCTTACGACCTGACAAAATAAATGTCACAGAACATGTCACAGAAATGAAATTACCTACGCAGCAGTAGGCAAGGTGGAAATAAAAACCGCTTTAACAAAGAAAGCCATTTTTTTTGCTTTCACAAATTGTGCACATTCTATGCCGCACAAAAAAAAGTTCTAAACTCTCAGCCAAACTTTTTACCGAACAGATTTGCTCTGGTCAGGCGACTTTCTCGCCCACTGAAGCTATGCAATTTATGAGCCCTCAACTTTTGCCGTTCTCTTTTTTCTTTAGTGTCACTCTCAATCACGTTTTTTTTTCAGGAGTTGTGCGGCCTTCTTTACGCTGCATTTACTTTGCACCCAAGTTGCCTCGCTTGGAAGATGCTCCCCTCTATTTTGTCACTTCAATTTGCCTTCCCCCCTATCCCATGGGAGTGCCTGCTGTCACTTTTGTTTACCACATTGAGAAGCCGAAAGGCATGAGCAAACCCAAGTCGCACTCTGCTGATGCAGACGCTGATGATATCAGCCGTTTGCTGTCAATTTGATACGCTGTGGCTATGGCCAGTGCACTACTACTACAATAAGCATTTCCGATAATTAGTCGGCGGCTTGTTGAATAGATCCCGACAAACGTGACAAAAGAGAAATATCGGCAGCGCCAGCAGCAGCAATTAAGTGGAAAAATGCCGTTAGTGTTGATTAGTACGTACTGGGTAGTTGGTAGCTGCTGAATAGCAATGTCTAGTGTACTGCTAGTCATGTACAAATGAAGCAGGTGGTAGCCCTGATGACTGTGACACATTTTCCTCCTCCGACCCCAACCCCACCCCACCCCAACCCACCCCCTCCCGTCCTCACCATGAAGACGTCCTCGAGGACCTCGTATCTGTCGCTGTCGTTCTTGAGCACCACGCTCCAGCCGTCCACGTCCGCCGGGTGGTCGGTCATGTTGAGCAAGCGGAAGATGTTGAATCCGGTCGGCACCTCCAGTGTGCCGACGGTGGAGTCGGGTCGGATGCCGGGCTCGGTGTAGACCAGCACCTTGCGCTCTACGTCCAGCGTCACCAGGTCGTTGACGTAGACGCTGTCGTTGCTCACCGACGACAGCACCTCGCGGAAGAGCATCTTGCCGGCTTCTGAGCTCCGTATTCTAACTGTGCAACGGCATGTTGTACGTAGTACATAAAAAACTGAATGTTTCTTTCTCTTCCCCTTCCTAAACATACAAACATTACTTAAACATTTGTCATTGTCAATGTAAAATTTTATGTTTTCAAAGGCTATTTTAAAAAGGAACTTGCATCTCAGAAAGTTAATCACTTTGCCACAACTTAATAAGAAAACCCATGTAGCAAAATCAGTTTTTTTAATTGTACGAGTTCATGCCAACTACCGCTCGGAATTTTTTCTTCTCACGGCTTTTCTAGCTAGCTGCTCACTGTTGTTTGCTGGCAGCGCCTGACGATAAATGATCCCCAAAGTCTCCACTGCATCCACATCTATCTTGATGCAAAAGATTGTTTTTCCCTCTCTCTCTCTCTCTGTCCGCCGTTGTCCTTTTCACGAAGATCCGATTTTCTCCAGATCCGATGGGAAGCAGCAGAAGAGAAAGCCGAAGCTGTCTTCACATGCTATTGTACGATGCACAAGTGGATTGGAAATCGAAGGAATTCTTACATGTTCAAATGACGGTCCAACATTCAAGGAAGAGGATGTGGTGGGGGAGAGAAAGGTCTTTCTCCTCTCCCAATAAGGATGGTTTTTTGTGTGTGGACGACCAGGGAAAGGGATCACCGGGGGAGAGGAATGAAACCGGGGAGTCCGTCTTCACAGCGCAAACTGCCAAGTCTCTACTGAAATCTCTCTATGTACAGGCCGTTGCCTTCTCTCTTTGCCTTTCTCTCTCTCTCTGGGTGTGTAGCTCAACTCGACCTCCTTCCGCCCGCGCGATGAGGAGGAGGAGGAGGAGGAGGAAGCGAGGCCAATTGGGGAAAGGAATGGTGTTTGGGGGCTAGTTTACTAGTAGAAGGAAAAAAAACTGTTGCTTCCATCTCATCTCCTTTCATCTCTGTCTCTCTCTCACTTTTGCTGTCTTTTGCTCCCTTTATTGGAGGAAAAGGTGCTGCTTTCGTGACTTTTACTAGCAGACATCAAAGGCAGGGCATCTCCCAAGAGCCTTTACCCAGCAGTAATGCGAAGGAAAAGGGTAATTAATGCTGTTTTGATTTGAGATTTCAGTATATATTCGTACTTCATTACGGCCCAATCTCTCGCAATATGCAATAGAATATCTCTGTGGAATGTAGTATTGCGCACATGTGATTAGCAAAAATATTATCTTTTCTCCCACAAGTGGGAGGAGAAGAAGCATATTGTTTTATGCTGCTGGAATGCTTCCGTTTACTCTCATGGTCTTCACTGGTGGTGCTGCTGATAAAAGTTGAAGTCCCTGGCCAAGTCGCGCTCAGTGACGGGAGCGTAGTGGTGCGACGGTCGGCCGGCCGCGGCGGACGCGGCCGCCGCGGCGGCGGCGGCGGAGGCCTTGTTCTGCAGGTGCTTGAGCTGCACCCTCGTCCCGCTGGCCGTGCGGTGTAGGACGGGAGGGGCGCCTCCGTAATCCGCCGTGCTGGAGGACGGGGGAAGAGGAGCCGCCGCCGGGTGGGTCGGGCTCCAGTCGGTGGCGGAGAAGACGCCCTTCTCGAACGGTGACGGGGAGAAGCGCACCCGGCTGGTGGTGGAGACGAACCCGGAGTCGGACTTGCCGGCCGGGACACCGCCGACGCCGCCCCCCAGGTCGGAGGAGAAGGAGTCGGGAGGGGTGGTGGGCGCGTTGGTCGGGGTCCCGCCGCCGGAGGAGCCTCCGCGGGAACCGCCCGACCAGCGGTTGACGGACGACGGGTGGTAGTTCTGGTAGGAGGAGGAGGAGGTCTTCTTGAGCGAGGAGCGCACCGGCGTCCGCGGCAGCTCCAGAGTCTGCGGCCTCTCCATCTCCGCCATGGCCGCCGCCGCCGCGGCAGCTGCGGCAGCAGCCGCGGCCGACGAACCGACGCCCGACTTCCCGTACGAGTTCTGTCGGGAGAACTTTCTGGGTGCCGCCTGCGGTGGTCCCAACGGATCCGAAGGGGACCGCTGTTGCTGCTGTTGTTGCTGTTGCTGCTGCGAGGGGTCCATCAATCCAGCTGTCCATGAGAGGTCCCTGGGTCTGTCTGCCTCTTCCTGGCTGTTGCTGTGGTGGTAGGAGAAGGACGAGGTGGGGTTGTACTGGTGGGCGGAGGAGCTCGAGGTGGATCGTCGGCCCGGGAAGCGGGATCTGTCCGCAGACCTAAACATACAGTACAAAAGCAAAGTGGTACCTCCTCTGTTTTTCCGACAAGTTTCCATACGTTCCAAGTTTCAAGTCGACGTTCAATTTAGACAATTTAAATGATTTTGGGCAACTTTTTTTTTGAGGGGGAGCTTGACATTTACTTAAAGTATCTGTGTTACAGTAAGAGAAGCTACTCACTTTTAGCAAGACTTCTATTTGGGCTACTTATTCTTCTTGACCGTAACCTTGCTTGAAGTGAAAGTCGACTGTGGTAACTTCCTTACCTTGAACTGTGCTCGAATCTACCCGCGTGGTGCTGTTGTTGCTGCTGTTGCTGCTGATGGCCCCTCTGCGGAGACTCCTTCCTCCTCCCCTCGCCCCCCCTTGGGGCGATGTTGGAGCCGTGATGGCTCTCCAGGTAGTCAAGGGAGGCAGAGTCCATTCGTCGGGGCGAGTCAAGGCCCCCTCCTCCATCCAGACGCCTGAGGACGAGAGAAAAGAAGAATTCTTTTGCGTCTCATGCCGGAATTGAGCGACTCTTTTCTTACCCGTATGTCCTCCCCGTCGACCCGAGGGAGCTGTCCAGGCTCTCCATCCGCCTGGGCGAGTCCAGGAAGGTCCTCGACTGCGGCGGGGAGTCCGCGGAGGAGAAGTGCAGCAACCGGGGCTCCACGCCGGCGCCGCCGCCGCCGGCGGAGCCCATCATCTGGTCCTGGTAGAAGCGCCGCGTTCGCGCCATGGTGTAGCTCGGCAGCGCCGCCGCGGCCGCCGCCTCGGACGAGGCCGCCGGGTTGCCCATCTGTTCGCCACCCAGCTTAAACAGCGGCCGGTCCAACCCGGGTCCGGTGGCCACGGGAGGAGGAGGGCCGATCACCTGAACGAACGAAGGAAGAAATGTACCAAGTAACATGATGCTCCGCCTAATGGATTGAGAGGAAGGGTGGGAGCGGAGAAATCTTTCAACCATCTTTCAGTGTACTTTCCAGATGCATTTTCCTCCTCTGTCCCCATGATTAAATTTCTCCCTGCAAGCAATCCATTCCCCAGCCCCCAACCCTTCTACTACGTACAATTATCTGGCCTCTATTCATCGGGGAGAAAATTACGTAGCTGAAGTGCATTCAAAGCAGTCGGGAAAAAATGCATTGGCGAGTCCCGCTGAAATTTGCATCGCCACTTCTCCACAGTCCCAAAAATAACTGCATCATCGTCAATTAACTCTTTTTCTCATTCGATTCGAAATCGTAGGAAGAACTCCATCACTCTTTTTTTTAGAAGAAGTGAGAGGAATAAATTGACGGAGAAGAAAAATGTCATTTTTTTCCGAGTCCTCCATCCTCTTCTTAACGGAAGGAGATTGCAATTGAGATGGAGATGGCTTCCCTTCGTTGAAAAGGAGGACCAACGCCTGTCACACTTGCTCAGGCAGTGGAAAGGAATACGAATCGCAAAATTCCCCTTTTCACTACTAGTTTTCAGATTCTCATTCAATGAGACCTCACTGCTTGGTTGCCTCCTGGGGTAAAAAATATCTTTTTGAGGACCCTCCAATAAATGGCTGCTATCCTCAGCAGCTCTCTCTTTTATATTTCCCTCCCACTCTCCGCCTTTTCTTTTTCTGAGAGACGATTTCTCCCTTCCTTCCTCCCTTCCTGTAAGTCAGAGATTCTCAACTTTTTAAGAACCCCGCTCCTCCCAGCATTCATGGTCCACTAAAAGTGTTCTGGAGGCATGCTTCTAAGCTCACTTTATTGCTGCCATGACTCTCTTGAAACCCATCCAGAAAGGCTTTGGGGGACCCACTTTTGGGTCGCCACCCGCAGGTTGAAAACCCCTCTAAGCTGAGAAGAGAAGTGTCGAAAGAAAGATTGAGCGGACAGTAGGAGGCGTTGTAGCGAAAGCGATGAGCCATCTTACAAACGAATTCATTTCAACCTATCGACCAAGAACAATCTGCTTTTCTCCGACACAAGGAAAAGAAACATATTTTCAGTGGAGCCTTCCGCAACGTTGCGTGAAGGAGGAGGAAGTGTTGAAAGCCACTTTTCCTGTGCACAAAGCTGACGCTATAAGAGCCCTTTTTTGTCATCTCACTTCTTCTTCGTTTAGTCTCCTTTGGTGTTGCCTTTGGGGGGCTTCCTTTTAAACTGTCGCAATATTCAATATTCGTGCGCCCATTCTTCCTCTCAGACATAAAAGCATCTTCTCTGTTTTCCCCACATGGGAGATCAAAGGAGCCGGATAAAAAAGGGTAGGTTGGTGCATATTATTTGTACTGGCTACACATGGACCAAAGTGGTGTGCAAAAAAAAAAGTTTTACCCTTTTCAAAGAGAAACTTATGGCACTCACCTCCACTGCCTCCCCGCTACCACCGCTGCGGGAAATCTTCCTCCGTCCACCACCACCTCCTCCTCCTCCTCCTTCCGCCCCCTGCTCCTCCCGTTCCTCCTCCTCCGGCGAGTGCTGCCCGCCCAACGAGTCCGGCCGCCCGGAGGAGGAGGGCGGCGGCGGGGGCGAGTCGGTGAACCGGAGTGGCTTGAAGTCGAGGCTGAGGGGCGTCCGGTGGTGCGGCGTCTGCCCGTGATAGGTGTTGTGCAGCGGGTAGCGGGAGCGGTCGCCGCCGCCGCCGCCGCCGCCGCCGCCGCCGCCACCGACGCCAGGCCACAGGTGGACCCGTCCGGTTTCCTCCTCCTCTTCGCCGGGCCTGTCGGGATCAGGGAGGAAAAAAATGGGATGAGGAGAGGGAAGTGGCATGCGGCGATAACTATCAGAGAATTTATACTGCTGCAACAGACGGGGGGTTCCGCCCCCTCTTTTTTATGGTTGGGTGTTCTCCTAACTTGCAGACAGTAGTAGAACGTGAGTGGTAGGTTGATAAGTCAGATAAGGGATAACATTTAGCTTCATCTCCAACAAACACGGACACACGCAAACCAAAAATGCAGGTAGAGCTATTTGTAAGTTACAGTATTATGTGTGTGTTTCTCCTAGTAGCACACGAATGTGATATGTACTTACATACATAGTACAAGTGTGCTGAGTATGTACAGTACATTCAATAGAATTGGGTGGGTGGAAAGCATCCTCGAGAGTATGTAATATTCCGCACTTGCCACAGGGCCTTGGGCTTGTGTGAGAGAACATTAATTAAGAGAAAGGCCCTTAAGAGTCAGAGATAGAGAAAGCCAGAGGAAAGGCCTGTGCTCTCCGCCAGTCCCAGAGAGAACAATAACTCCTTTTCAAAAGCACATCTGTGAGAAAGAAAAGATGGAATAACACAGGTGGTACACGCCACGTCCATTAAACACTGAATATTTTACATTATTTTTATCTTATTTTTATCTATTTAGGGATATGATAAAGTGATCTTTATCATATTTTTCTTCAACTACAAAAGTAATTTTAAGATGGCTTTTCAACATACAAAACTTTTCACATTTACAAAAAATATCTACTACTACGTACTATGTAGTAAATTATAGTTTACAAAAGAAAAAAGAAGACTTGCGTCATCAAGCCCAATATTAACCCTTCATTGTCGGGAAAAAGAAAAACGTCTACACTGACCTTCTGGGCAGTAGCTTGGGGTGGACCGGGGAGACGTTGGACAGCCTCACGTCGTATCCGGCCGCCACCCCCGCCAGCATGGCCGCCATGTTGTACAGCAGGAACTCGATGGCACCCATCCTCATGGGCGGACCGCCGAGGCCGCCACGCACGCCGCCGAGGCCGCCGCCACCGCCGAAGCGCCCTCCTCCTCCTCCCTCCCCTCCCAGCGGGCGATGCGGGCCTCCGTACAGCCGGTTCTGCAGCGCCTGGTGCTGCTGGGGCGACAGCACCTGGTGACCGAAGGGCACCCCGCCGCCGCCTCCTACGCCGCCGCCACCCGGGTAGAACGGCCCACCGCCCGGCACGGCCCCGTACCTGGCGTGGAGCGGCGTGGCCCCGCCGGGAGCGCCGGCGCCGTACCGGCCGACGCCGGTGTCGTACAGGGTGGGGAGTGGGACACCGAACTCGTGGAAGTGCACCGGGAAGAGGGGGCGGTCGTCGTGGCCGTCGTAGTCTGGAGGGAAAAAAACAAAGTTTGATTAAAACTTATGCATTTCGTAGTCTGATTTTACTATAATTTCCTGAATACATACATTGTACAAGACTGTCTCTGCTACAAGAGAAGCACCAACAGAAAAATATGGGGAGGAACAAATAAAGGATTAAGAGCACACTGTGCCAGGGTTAATTGCAGGACCACTAGCTCTGGTTGCATTACCATACCTTCCTTCGCTGCAGAGTCTTTGATGCGCTTCTGGGATGTGGGAAGCAACTCGAACTGAACAAACAAGAAACAACCGTGCAGCATGCTCATCCAACGGCATAAGAAATCGCCCAGTGGTTGGGCACAAGTTGCCCCAGTCACGTCCAGGACATCTGTTCTTCCACACACCCCACCGCCTCTATTGAGAGAGGCATGGCCACCTGGACAGAGGCGTAACGAGCTAAACGGGAAGGGAAGAATTCAGGGAGGCCTTGTTATGTTGTAGTTGTTGTTAAAGGAGGGGAAAGAAAAGATGGTAGGGGGTCATTTGTACCTTTATTCTTAATCCTACCAAACAGGTCGTTATGACCACCGCAGTAAGGAGGGATAACAAGAAGAGAAACCGTCCTTATTCTAAGAAGGGGAGCCAGACAAGAAAGGGGCAGGAAAGTGTCTCCTCCCATCGGCAGATTTGATTTATGGCGGGAGATTTTTGGGACTTTTGTTTCCCCGTCTTTTTTCTCCTTTCAGAGAAAGTTGTACCAAAGGAAGAGGAGGAGGTGAGATGCCAGGAGGGGAAACTTTTTTTTCCATGAGGATGTTGTCGGGGGTAAGAAAAAATTTGCTTGCATTCAGGCCCTTCATAAATCTTGTCCCCTGCAGAAAAAAAACTTCTCTTTCTTTCTCTCTTTTACCCCTTTTCCGTCCGTGTGAGAAAGTGGTGTCCCTCAGATCTAACATGTGGAAGGAACCTACTTGTATGGCGAAGAAAAAATGTTGACATAGTTACCTACAGCTACAGTACATAGACCTACTACTACAATATTGACGTGCATTACAATGATGGTCGTATTACATTGTACGTACTACAGGGAAAGTGCGACATCATGCTAAATGAACGAAAGCAATAACACAAATGAGCTAGAGCGGGTGTTGTGGGGGTGAGGTGGGGAAGAACTTGACGTGATGGCGCTATCGCACTCATCCATCCACCTATCCATTCTTACGAGAGGAAGGCGACGGCGACGATGCCGCCGGTCCCTGGCTGACAGATCTGTGGAGGAGAAAGGGGCTGCCCCAGCCCCTCCGCCAAACCCTCTTCTGCTGCTGCTGTTGCTGTTTCTGCCTCCGCTGGTGCAGCTGCGACTGGGACATGAGCACCGGGGTGGAGGGCGACCACCCGGCGGCCGCGGAGGAGGTCATGGAGGTGCCGCCGCCGCCCCCGCCGCCGACGGAGCCCGTGGGGGTGGAGGGGTGGCAGAGGGAGTAGGCGGAGTAGGAGGGGTGGACCACCAGGTACTCCTCGCCTTCAGTTTGCCAATTTTTTTAGGGGGGAATAGGAGTGAGTAGTTCGGAAGCGGGAGAGGAAAATGAAAAGAAGAGGACGTGTGAGTTGAGTAGGAAGATGGACGGTGGCGCACCCTTTTTTCTTTTCGCAAAAAGCCTTTCCTTCTTTCCCTTCACCCCCCACCCGCCAAAAATAGACGTTTCATCTTTGCTATCTTGACGCTAATCAGAGTCCCTCCTTCATCAATTATGGCACCTACCAAGAGTGAATAAAGCGTATAAATGGTCTCTTTCCGGGAGAGACCGTATTAGAGAGCAGGCACAAGAAAGGACCCACACGGAGAAAAAAGTCGATGAATAAATAACTTATTATAAGATAATGATAAACTCGCTCGGCGTACAAAATTCATCTTCTCTCCGCTTCTTCTTCCCCTAGGTGGAATCACAAACCATGGTCCTCCCTCCCGACCCAAAGAAGGCTCAGCTCATGAGGAGATCCCAAGGCATCTAGAGCTGCCTTGATTAAAAAGGCAAGGTGGCGAAAAAATAATTAAATCTCCCTCTCTGGTAGGGAAGGAAAAGAAAATCTCGGCTAAAGCGAGGAGGAGGGAAGCAGGAGGAGGAAGGTACGGATCTTGTTGTCTACCTTCCCGGCATCTCGAGAGAAAAGTTGGCGGAGAGAGCCTTCCTTTCCCAAAGAGATTTGCGCCGTCCAAACTCTCGGGAAAAGAAAAATGCGGGCAACTTTGAACAGTCTTAGGGGACGCGTCTCTCTCTCTCTCTCTCTCTTCTCTCCCCCCTCCCAACTTTGGTCGGTGAGAAGGCTGGCGGGAGGTGACGGGACTTGAGATGTGGACGGGTGAAAAGCGGCGGGGGATCCGGAGGGACACCAGAAAACGAATTGTTTGATTTCTCCGTATCTCCTAGGCGAGGGTCGCCTGGACCGGAGTGACCCGACAGGACTTTCGGGCCAAATTATATCAGTGTCATATCGCCACTTTTTTCTGGGAAATTGGCGGTTTCTCCCAATCCGCCCAATTTTTTTTGTGTGTGGGATCCTGACAGATGATTTTTAATGATATTTGAAGGTGTACTCCACAATTTTCAACAACTTCCCGTAGAATC
>JAAUYM010019495.1_pt1 | contig 12655 bp, 9 predicted proteins | sample 7278001 | NCBI WGS metagenome assembly JAAUYM01 (sample SAMN14350224, study PRJNA611818) | marine sediment metagenome | isolation source: surface marine sediment (1.8m) | place: French Polynesia: Moorea | collected 2018-08
CTCCCTAGGCCGCAGATGGACATGTAACTGAGGTGCGGACCCTGCGGGTACCTCATGAGCATACAGAGTTTAGGTATCCTAGGATTCCTCACAGTTTTGTTAATAAGCACTGTGTGAGCGTACGAGTGGGCACCTAAGGTCTATAAACAGGTATGGTTTGTGTATGTAAATTCATATGCCGTCTGAGCATCTCTTTTGCATCTCTCCGTTGGTGGTTGGGACGGGAGACAACAAAAGATATGATGAGCAAAACGCTTTGGTGGCGGTTTTTTTTGGAAGATATCGTGTGAAAGAAGAAGCATCTTTGTCTCATCTTTCGTCGTCCAAATGCTTCTGGTCTTTGGGAGGGAGGGGAAGAGGAATGGAAAAAAGTCACGGTGGCATTTTAATGGGGACTTTGCGACAAAGCGCACTCTTTAAAGAGTGGCAAACAAGGAGATTCCACTCTTACACGCCTATAAAAAGGACATTTGAAGGGCTCCTAAAAAACCCTTAAGCAGCTTAAGCAGCAAACATACCAAAATTGCTGCTACTGAAAAAGACTTATGGTCATTAATATACCAATATCAGCTCAACTCTTTACTTGTTCCTGTTACGTTATCGCAAGCCTCTGCTCTTCTTTCAAGTGCACCACCACCCTCCTCCTCCCCCTCTTCTTCCTCTCGTGTTCATGTTGCCGGTTCTGCTCTGAAAACCTTTCATAATTGCTTCTTTCCTTCTTCGCACCAACATCACCAGAATCGGCCAAGGGAGACGTGGCTTTTTTTCTTTTTTTTTATGAGGGGTTAGAGTCAAAGTTGGAGTCAGAGTCGGAGTCGGAGTCGGAGTCGGAGTCGGAGTCGGAGTCGGAGTCGGAGTCGAAGTCGCAGTCAGAGTCAGAGTCGGAGTTGGAGTTGAAGTTGGAGTTGGGGTCGGAATCGGAGACGGAGTTGGAGGCAAATTTCAACTTATGTCTCCTGCTTTCCGTGCCCGAAAAAATGTTGTTCCCTCCTCCTTCAATTCCGGCCTCTCTTTGCGGGTGAAAAGGACACAATCTTCTTCTTAGCATTGGACGACAAATGTGGTGGCACAAAGTGAATGCCCTCATGCAGATTGGGCTCTTGTGCATGCATTCTGGCAACATTCTTACTCCAAGAACGAACTTCACGCCAAATACTGTATAATGCAACTAAAAAAAAATTCCCTAGAATTAAGGAAGCTATGTTCGCGTGCACAAACACCCGGGTAGCCAATTTCCCAGAATTTCGGACGACGAAATCAGTGTCATTTTTTTTTCGCAGCCCGTCATGTCTGAATTTGCTCCCACCCTCTGAATCACAGTACTGTATTGTGTAGTAGACAGACACGAATGTGATGTTCTTAACTCGCCAGCTCACTTCTAGCTGTGCACACAGCACATCTACGCTGTACTTGGAAAACGTGTAACGTCATAGCACCGTGGACAAAGGAGTTAAAGAAAACCTGACCAGTCAGAGTCAAAAGAAAATGGGGAAAATGTCCCATTCCTTCCTTCCTTCTTCTCATCTCTTGCGCAATGACCGAGCCAAGCCTTTCTCACTTTCCTCCCTTCCTCCGCCTTGATGTCCCCCTGCTGCTGCACCTAACTTGCTAGATCCCCCTAATCTGAAGGGGAGAGGAAGAGAACCTTGGCGGGAAGGAACACAAAGGTGTCCACAACTTTGGGGATACAGGGTGTGCTGCACAAGTTCCAGGAATCAAGAAAGTAGGCTGAACATTAAAGAGGCGAGTTTTTGTGACTTTTTTAACGGAGCAAATATACTTGAAAGGTGTGGGTTTTTACACGGAAAATGGGAAAACTGATGCCTGAGAGAACTTTCAGTAGTGGAGGGAGGTGAGAGAGGTGACAGAGAAGGAGGAGGGGACTTCTTGATCCTTCTTTGTGCTATGTGCTGTGCTCACACCCGAAAAGGAGAAGGAAACAACGCTTTTGTACCAAAACTAGGTTAGGACGACTTTTGGGACCGAAACAAATCCCCTTGGCCAAGGTGACCCTTTACTCTCAGGAAAGAGGAAAAGAAGAAATCTGGATGCAGCAGCAGAAGCAGCGACAGGTCTCAATTTGCCCCCTTCCTCTTCCACCTTTCCTCCTTTTTACCTTGTTCTCATGTGACGACGATCGGACTGGCATAGAGGGGGAAAAGGGGAGAAAAATTAGCGATCATTCACGCATCACGAAAGAAGAAAGAAAAAGAAAAGGAAAGAAAAAGTGGAAGAAGAATGGAGTCTCAGCTTCACCTGCAAGAATGACCTTCCTCCTCTTTCACCTTCCCTTCCCTTCTCATTACTGCATAAAGGAAACCTGATTAAGAAAGAGGAAATTCATCTTCCTTCCTTTTCCCCATTTTATTATTATTATGCCTTTGTTGCGAGTGAGAATAGGAGGAGAAGGAGGAGAGGGCGGTGTAAGAAGTGTCTCTTTTTTGTTACTTTGGCAATTAACTCCCTGCCTCCTTCTCCTCTCTTCCTCTGACGAGACATGACATTTAGTTAGAGGGAGAGAGTGTGTGTGAGGGAATGTACGTACTATACCACATACTAAGTAAGATATAAATTAGGGTGGAATCTCCCCATGTCAGCTTTTTTGCTCATTTCCTCCTTCTGTTAATCATCTCCCCTGACCAAGCTTAGGAGTACGTAGAAGAAACCCTCGGAGGCAAAAAGGACAGGATACCTCGAGACTTTTGGTCGCCAAGAAAAGATTGGAACGCGTGTGTCCGTCCTGCTCAACTCCTCAAGTCTTGGTGCAATCGGATGAGGAGAGAAAGAGGACTCAAAGGGAAGGGATTTGAGTTTGAGTTTCACTTGCAGTCTGTGAAGCGTCCGTCGGGTTCAAGACGCCAAAACACATACATGTACACACTTTTCTGCTGTTTGTGGCTCCTCACTCGCGTGGAGGAAACAATTTTTTGGGGATTTCTTCCCAAACTTGACTGGACTTCCAAAACGTGGTTTATGTTATACTGTACAGTATACCTGTCTACTGTGTTTGGTACTCTACAGGGTACACAAACACCTGGGAAAAAAACTATTCTGCATCTGGAGTCTGTCTCGCTTTAAGACGTGAGGGTGTCAATATACGCGTAGTATCTATCCGGTCTTCTGGTCTTTCGTCTCCTTTTTTGTGTCGCTCGACATACCTACAATAGCAGAATGGCTCTTTTTTCCCCCGAAGACATCTGAGTGCCTTTCGGAGAGAAAGAAGAGAATAGGGGAAAAAAGACCTTTTTGGACTAACGAAAGTGGCAAAAAGTAGGAGGAGGGGGAGAAGAGAGCTGTCTGAGAAGAAGGAAGAGGAAGCGGCACTTGTAGTACTTCTTCTCCTTCCCAGACGGCGAGGGAGAGAGGAGGCATAATCCTGAATAGACTCCTTCCTCACTCCCTCTCTTCTCCACTTAATGCTGGTGCTAAAGAGAAAAATGTGGGATATTCATGTGAGCAGGATGAGTCTTTCGAGGGGTGGGAGGCAGGAAAAGAAGCATCTGGAATTGGGTGCAAGTGAGATAGATGAGAGCATCTTCTCACCAAGAAGAAGAAAAAAAAGAAAGGAAGGAAGCTTTTTTGCCCGCATTTTTTCGATTCTTTTTTATCCAAAAATTTTTCTGGGTACAAAAAAACTTTCGAGTTTGATTATACTGATCGTGAAATATAGGTCGAGCACTGTAATCAAATAATATACGGAATGGAAGTTGGTGAAAAAAAACGGAGAAGCAACAGAGACTTCTCAAGCTTCCTTCTCCTCTTCTTCCCTCTGGCTTTTCTGATTTGATTCTGGATGAGGTCCAACAACAATAGATCTTGGGAGAATCTTTTCTTTTTTTCTCCCTCCCTCTTCCCTCCTCCTTCTGGAGTACCTAGTGGAGAAGAGGGCATGGGAAGAAGAATGGAAAAAGGAGGAGGGATTTCTTGTCGTGAAATCCACCGAAAAATTACATCTGGAAGAGGAGGTAATAAAATATGGGAAAGAGAAGGAGAAATGACCTGGAAATCCCTGTTCGTTCGTGTGAGAGCAATTTTCGCCAAATGCTCCCCTCTCTCCCCTCATCTTATTCCACAGAATCGGACGTTCTTTGTTTTTGCCTCTTCCTTCTTCCTATCTCGCATGATTACTATCTCTCTACTTTAGTCATCCCAAATTGCATTTCTCTATGAAGAGCCAACGGCGACACACAAAAAACTCTTTTCTGTCATGACACTGCGCACTTATTCACTCCTTTCTCCGTAGGCAGATTCAATTTGTTTTTGCTCTTCAGGAGGGGGAAAGTAAGTAGGGAGGAGGAGGAGCAGAAAAGGAGAAAACTTTCACGTTTTTTTGTTGCTTTGCTTGCTTCTCCTCTTGTCATGGTTGAGGGGATGGATCGACGGCTCACGCGATGGATGCAAAAATAATTTTATTCTCTTCTCTACGGGTCAAAGAAAGGAGAATAGAAAGAGGGAGAGAGTTCCATCTTTGGACGTGCCTGGAATGACAACAGCAGCCAGTTTTTAAATAAGTTTCATTGTGTGACATGGACAGAATGAGCGTCTATGCAGAAGAGAAGAAGAGAAGAAACATGTTTTTTCCTCTTCCCTTCTTCATGCTCGGAAGTGTGTGTGGTTGTTTTTTTTCCCTCTCTGCTGCGATGACGCATGGAAATGCGTCGTGGGGCGTGACAAATTTGCGTAATGTAAGCGTCGCGAAACTTCCGAGGTGGGTTGAGGTTGACCAGGCAACCGAGAAAGTTGCGGGATGAAAGCGGCCGTAAAATTTTATTTTCCCCCTCTCTACGTACCTCCCCCTCCTCCCCCTCAGCTGCTTGGACGGGAAGGATGGTTTATTTGGACGTGTGTGCTAGTACACGAGGGACAACTTTCACCAGATATTTTGCGGCGGCGGCGACGGTGGCGGCGAGAGTGGCTGCAACTGTGTCAAATGGCGCGTGGCCTGTGATATCGATACTGCAACGATTATCGAAACTGGAAAGGAAAAAGATTTTTTTTCATTAAAAACAGGGGATATTTCTATTCATTTCACAATAGAGGCAAAGTTGAGGCAAAAAAAATCCTTTACTTTTTTTGCACTTAAGCGTACGAGGCGGAATGAGGAGGCCCTTTGCTCCCTCAAGGTGATTCAAAATGGGCGGTGATTGGGCAAGAAAATGGGGGGAATGGAGAGGGAGAAAAAGAGGGGGGGGATTATTTGGCTCTTGCAATACTCGGAGGGGAGAGAAAGAGAGAGAAGCCTAAAATGGCAAGATCATTTTACGCCGCTGAGAAAGAGAGAGAGATTTCTGACGTTTCTCTCATGACTTTGTCCAAATGCCAAAGTACAAATCCAAATTCCAAATTTTTTCCTCCACCCTCCACTTTCATTCCCAGCGGTCATTTTTGTTCCCTTTTTGCCAATTGGCATTGCTTGCCCTAATTTTGTTAACTTTTTTCGAAAACAAAGAATTTTATCAGTGAAGGAAATCTGTCACAGGAAGTTTTTTTCCCCTCCTGGCTTCTTCTTATCTGATATTGCATGCAAGGGGGGAAAGGGTTTTCTTCTTCCTCTACGTCTAATTCTTCATCCTCGCTTGAGCAGGATGACACGTGAGAGAGGCCAAGGACAATTTTTCTTATCCCCCCTTCTCTCCTTTGGCGGGGAGAATTGTCAGTGGTGTCATCTCAGGAGGAAAGAGAAGGCAAAAAATAAGATTACTTGGTTGTTGTTGCGGACATAAATCGTGCCCAAGTCCCCCAGTGGAGAATCAAGTTGAGTGGGAGGAGGAGGAGCGTTTCTTAATTTTTACGAATGGCTCCTTCTCACTTCCTCTTTCTCCTCCAAGGCCGAGAGTCCAGGGAGATTTTTTGGCGGGGCGGAGGTCGATTAGAAGAGAGGGGAACTTATTTATTGTTTTTCTTCTTTGGGAGACAGTCGAGATTTATTGCGAAGAAGCGTCCTTTTTTCTGCTGGAAGAAAGTGGAGGGGGAAGGAACTGAAAAAGGGATTCTGTTTCTTGGCTTTTTTCTGCCTTTTTTGCATCACGGACCATTAAGCACTAAGAAGAGTAGGAGAAGGAGTCTCCACCCTCCTTTTCTTCCGACGAAAACACGTTCATAAGCGCTGTACATCGCGAGAGAAGTCCTTTCCTCCCTCCACCTCTTCCCATTTCCCCAGGCGGGCAGCCCCATATGCAAACGACCCAAGGAGTTCCGGCAGGATGGGGCAAAAAGGGGGAAATGGTCATCTCTCTCCCTCTCAGCGCAGAGAGAGGAGATATGTACCGGGTGCCTCAATTGTTGTGGTTTTGTTTTGCCAAAGTCGGTGCTCTTAAGAAAGAAATGAAGATTTTTTTTTTAAAGAATCAGTCGTTTCCCGTCTCACATGCAAAGAAAAGTTTTGTCTTGGATTCACCCAAGCATGAGAAAGAACAAGTAGTGGTAGCACGCGTACAGTCAAATCCGCTAAGATAGGAAACGGAACAATAAAAATTTCACTTAAGTGGGAACCTTGTGAAGAAACAATTGGAGAAAAGGACAGGTGGAAATCGTAGTAGATAAGAGGAGAAATTTTTTCTGCCCCCGACTTTTACCACTTTGGCGGGTTTGACTGTAGTAGTATACTAGTCTGTACGTACTACACCGTTTTGCTAACCTGTATCTCTTCTCAGGCAAGGTCGAAAGAGAGGTAGAGGGGGAAAAAAGCACTTCAGCTCGGGAGCAAAAACGTCCTTCGATTTATTTGCTTTTTTCTGCCCCCGTCTTTCGATCAGTTATACTACAACAGAGAAAAATACTCTTGTTCTTGTTCCTGGACACCCCTCCTTCCTCCTCCTTCTTCTCTTTGTTCTACTCCATTGTTTCCTGGTATGATTGCAAATGGTCGAGTTAAAGACGACGAGGGAACCTCACGCAATCATCGATGCAGCCTGAAAATGAAGTTGCACACACTTAACAGTTAAGCAGTTCGGGAGACAGAAAAAGGGACTAGGAGGAACCGCTATAAGCTTCGCTACTGTACAAGCCAAGATGAGGGCAAGACCAAGGTTAGCACGCTATGGCTTTTATTTTTAATAAACGTCTCTCGTATACACTCCACCAAAGGTGGAAGGTGGATTATTAAAGTAGGCGGTGAGAAGGGCAGAGGGAGAGAGGGAGGGAGAGAGAGAGAGGGCATTGCAGGATATTGCGGTTTACTAGAAGACTGCAGGGGTTCTGGAGAGGAGGTGGGATTTAGGTCAGCCTCCCTACAAAGACAAAGAAGGGGAAAAAGATATTGGGTGTCATCTGTGTGCGTGGATGGCGCAGAGAGGAAGAAAGATGGGTTGGGCACCTTTTGGGAGGAAGAGGAGGAAGTAGGAGCTTGTTGACTTTGGGAAAAAAATGGAACAGATGGCGATAATGGAATTTGGCAAATGAATATACAGTACTGTACCCGCATAGATAGCACGGTTTTGCTATTTATCATCTGACCTTTAGAACCAACAGTAATAAAGATTTCCTGTCTGGGCTGACTCGGCAAGAAAGAAAAAAAAGGTGTTGCTTCTCAGTCAGACACGCGAGGGTGAAACTTGTGCTTCGTTCGAAGGTCGTTAATTATGAAAAACGACCGCTTTCGGTGTTTTTTTTCTTTCTCTTCGGTCTTCTTTTTGGTGTTGGGCAATGTAAGAAGTTGTACTACATACAGTACAGTCAACTTTCGATATATGCATATCGTGTAAGTTAAAAAAAAGTTGCGTTTTACTATAATAAAAAAAGTTTTGCTGTATTGTGAAAGTGGCTTTCTTTACTACGAAATAAGAAATCAGTCAGAAAAGCCTTTACTGAATTGAAAATTTTCACTCCAATACCGGACATCGCCGTATCGAATGTTGACTGTGTAGTAGGAAACCGAGGCAATTTTCCTCTTCCTTTTTAGTGGGTGGAAGAGGAGGAGGAATTAGCACGCAATGACGGAGGCGAAGCAAAAAAGGTCACAAACAAAGTGTCCTTCCTTTCAAGCAAAGAAGGAAAGAAAGCCACTTCCTCCTCTTCCTCCTCCTCCTGTGGTGGTTGGTTCAATGACCCTTCTTTGCAGAGGAGACTGGGCGGAGGTCCCAACTCGGCAATTAAGTCGAGAAAGGAGTCGTCATTTTTCTCTTATTCTTGTGCCAAATTGCAATGCTGTTAAAAAAAATCCTTTTTTTCCTCATCCGCGAAACATGTACGGATTTTCTATGCGGTTGTTACGAGGGTTGTAAACTCATTAGGGACGGAAGAAGGAACGTTGGCCTACAAAACAGTATCGTAAGTCGTACTAGAATATTCATAGCGGACTGTTTTCCTCCCACTCCCTTCTCCTCCTCCTTCCCCAGTCCAGAGAGAGAATTTTGTGCTGAGTGGAGGAGGAAGAGGAGGAGGAATATCGTCTTTATTGCCCGGAGAGAAGGAAAGGATATCATTCACTCCTCACTCATTCCTTATTTTTTACTATTCCGTTTTGGGATCCCGTAGGGGAAAAAAAACCTTTTTTACAGCTTAATGCATACCAAGAAGAAAAAAAAACTTTAACAAAAAGTTGTACCGTACTTGTTTCCCGGCCACGAATAATGAATAAGGTTCGGGTGAAACTTCCTCCTCGGTCTCTCTCTGAGTTCATGCAATTGCACTCCGGTTCATTGTCCTCTTCTACTATTACCTCGGTGGGTGTCCTTCCAAGAAAGGTACAGTACGTACAACAGAGGCCTTTGTTCTTTCTCCTGCGATAGCCCCCTAGAGGCCCCTACAGTCATTCCGATACACCCTCCACAATTAACAGACAGAGACGTCGACCTCCTTTCTCCATCCACATATTGTCCGTCTGTCTGGTTCATTCTTCCATCTCGTGCATGTCCGCGAGTCAATAAGACGTCGTATGGTAGTACAGTACAGTAGAGTCTGCATATAAGAACACCGGATATATAAACACTCCACTCATCCGTATGAACAGTTTATTAAAGAACACTGTGCCCCTGTTGCTCAGTTGCTCAAGAACACATGTTGGAGACAAGAACAGTTTGCTCTGGTCGCAAGCGTGTTCCTATAAGCGGAGTCTACCTAGTAGTACTAGGTAGTCTTCTTTTTTTTTCGGGAAATGGTGCACTTTCGTGAATAAAGCAGAGAGGCGGAATCGAAACAAGGTTCTACGAAAGTGAGGTTCATTGTCCCACTTTTCTTTTCTTTTCTTTTTTTTTTACAATATTGAAAGAAAATCGTCAATTGCTTCTTTTTTGTATCCGCATTTGGTGCCTCTTTAAATTTCACACATTAAAACAAGGCCTGTTGCTCGAAAAGAAAGGCGAAGGAGAAGGGGGCAAAAAGTAATGACAAACTGTCTAGACGCTTCTCTGGCTTTAGGGAAACGGGAGAAAAAGGGATCGGTGGTCGCTATATAATCGGGACAGTGCGGTATTATTTTCCATTTCCGCCCGCCTTTAAAAAGCTAGCAAGCCGGTAGTACTACAGAGAGGAGGTGTAATTTTCCATCTTCAAATATCCATTTTTGGATCATTGCCCCTCAGGCCGATACAGAAAGAGAGACAGTGCGGGCGGCGGAACAAATTCTACCTTTTTTCCCAGATTGCATCACGAAAAATAAGAAAATAAGAGGAGGAGGAGGAGGAGGAGCGTCCTCCTGCGAAATAGAGCGAAAGTGGATATAGCAAGGAGAAAAAAACTATAATGATAATCTTGCGCAATGAATCGGTGAATTCTCTCTGTCTTCTCTCCTTATTTGCTGTGTACAAGCGCGAATGTATGGTTTTTTTTGTTGTGCAGACAATTTGAATATGCAGATTGTTTCCTCTCTTTTCCTCCTTCCTTGTTTTTTTTCACTGCTTTTGGGTCAAAGTGTGGGAACAGAAGGGCGGGAAAAAGAAAGGAAGGAAGAAACTGCAATTTAGGGTTAATGGTTTTTCGAGAAAGAGACTTGTGTTTCCGTCCCACGGACGAAATGTTTTTTTTTTTTCGAAAAGAGGATAAGGAAGGAAGAAAGGAGGAATCGGCGGATTTCCTTCTTCCTCTTGCTGGGCTGTACTACTACAAAGCCTTTGCAATTATTAAAGGGACTTCTTTTTTTTGCAAAATATTGTCTAAATGTTGGTTGTTTCAATCGGGGCATTGCAAGATAACAACACGCAATGCAAGAGATTACGTGCTAATTGCAGTGCAATTACGCTGTAATTAGGGCTTTATCTGTACTCTGTACACGCATCTTAGCGTCTCAGCCCAACCTTGTGCTAGTGACAAGCGTTTCCCAATAGGACCATGATTTTATTTTCTTCTATATATTTTTGCAGAAACTGCGACCTGGCCTTCCGCACAGCCGAGAGCCACCTGGGCATTCCCTCCCTCCTGGATCCGGACGACATGGTGGCCTGCAGGGTGCCCGACAGGCTCTCCATGCTCACCTACGTGTCGGAGTTCTACCACAAGCTGGGAAAGATGCAGCCGAGGGGGGGAAACCCGGTCTCCTCTTCTAATTTAAATACTGCTGCACGCCAGGCGCCGGCGCCAACGCCCGCGCCCCGGGCCAGGCAGCCGTCCACGGACTCGGCCGGGATGTCGACCGCACTGTCGAGGACCCCAAGTTCCTCTGAGACGGGATCGTCGTCGTCGTCCGAGGGCAGCTCCAGCTCCAGCTCCGTCTGCGGGGGAGACAGTCCCACGCCAAAGGGCAAGAAGGAAGGAGGAGAGGAGGAAGAGAAAAAGGTGGAGAAGGTGGAGGAAAATTCTAAGGCTAATGCCAGCAATAAGGTCGTTCTTAGGCGGAAGAGGGAGCGTTCGCTGGCGTCCAGGCGACTGGTGAGGTCCATGTTCGCCGAGTCCACCGGGGGGATCAGCAGTCTGGTGAACGACGACCGCGACGATGGGTCCACCAGCCCGGAGATCGAGAGGGAGAATCCATTCAGGGAAGTTATGATGAAATTCACCAGTCTGGAGAAGAAGCAGCAGCAGAAAGAGGAGGAAGAGAGGAAGGAAGAGGAGGAGAGGAAGCGCAAGACGTCCTGGACCACCACCAACAAATACACCGAGACCGCTCCGGCCGCCAAGGTGGACTCCAAGGCAACGCAGACCTTCCGGAGTGTGCTGAAGACCCAGGTGTCCGTGTCCACCGAGAGGAGAAGCAGAAGCAGCAGTAGATCTTCCCAGCTCAGCTACACGTCCACCCCAAAGCCCTACGCTGCGGGACAGATCAACAGATCGCTCAGCATGGGGCAGGCGCTGCACCAGGAAGCGGCGGCTACGGCGGCGACGGCTCTGGAGAGTCAGGGAAGAGGTACAGAGCACCAACAACAGCTGCAGCAACCATATCAAAGTCAGTGCAACGATCCGCATCTCATGACCCAGAGCTTCTGCGGCGCTCTTCCCAGCGCCTTCAGCTCGGTCAGCATGAGCAACGACGACATGACCGCTAGCGTCAGCATCAGCTCCGTGAAGCAGCAGCAGCTAGAGCATCATCAGGATCATCAGCATCAAAGGCGGACAGTGGCCTCCTTCCACGCGAGGACACCCTCCATGCACAAGATCAGCTCCTTCGAACTGTCGTACAACCAGCAACCGCAGCAGCAGCCGGGGTTCTCTCAGACACCAGCGCACAGGCAGCAGTACTACCAGCAGCAGCCGCTGCAGTACCGCCAGAGACCTCTCATCTGGCACACCAGCCCCTATTCGTCCAGCCCCGCCCTTCATCTGCCACAGCAGCAGCATCAGGTGCAACAGCATCAGGTGCATCAACATCAGGTGCAACCGCATCGGCAGGGGCCTCCCAACGGCTACCTGAAGAGCCTTCTCCCGACCGGATATCTGGGCACCACTCTCAGGCACGCGCAGCAACAGCAGCAACAGCAGCAGAGGCACCACCAGCACCATGGGTACAACAGCCCGGCTCTACACATCGAAGGACAATCTTCCCTGGTCTGATATGAGAGACCTTTCGAAATCGGAATCAAAACTGCATGGAGAGGAAAGATGAAAAAAAAAAGAAGCAGCATTTATTTTTTCCTCCCGTATTGATAATGTATCCGATCTCCTTTCATCTCTTGAAGAAGGAGTGTGCGCCGCAAAAGAGGCTCTGAAATGTCTTTGCACCGAGAGAATTAACATTACTGTATGTTGGTATGCACACTGCCATCGCCATCTTCCTCCAGCACATTCGTCATAACTGCCTACATTTTTTCTCTCTCCCCGTGTATCGCCACTCTTGCATTCTAGTCCAGAATTGCACACACAACCTTGGATTTTCCCCTAAAATGTTTCATTTCTGGTTTGCATCCATCCGCGTACAAGTTAGTACAGTACACGTACATCGTACAGTAAGTTAATGATCGGTAGATATGGAAGAATAAGGAGAGCTACGTTTGAGTTGAAGCAACCTTAAAGTATACTCACTCCTTTTGTGTGCGTTCATGTGTGATTCATTTTGGAGATATAACGAAAAATCAATTTCTACTTGCTCCTCTACATATGTACTCCACCACAACAAGGGTGGTCACAAAACTCATTCTCCCGGAGAGAGGAGGGGAGACGCTGTATGCGTACAGTGCCCTATCTATATTGTAAACTCCACTACAGTAAAATTGAATTTGCCAAATTTAGTGTTTATAGGTACGTATAACAATGTAACATTACATCTATATATATATAGGAGAATGTC
>JAAUYM010138339.1_pt1 | contig 12653 bp, 15 predicted proteins | sample 7278001 | NCBI WGS metagenome assembly JAAUYM01 (sample SAMN14350224, study PRJNA611818) | marine sediment metagenome | isolation source: surface marine sediment (1.8m) | place: French Polynesia: Moorea | collected 2018-08
CCGCTGACGGAAAAATATGTAAAATCGAGTTTCGACTGTAGTAACAAGAACTTAACAATAGTTCTCGTTCTTTATGTTCCAGAACTCCGCATTCTACTACCTTTGACAGAAAATTGTTCTTGGTGAGCATGCTCATGATGGCCGGGATGCCTCTGGCCCTGCAGAAGGCGAGCTGGAACTCGAAGGTCTTGTCCAAGAGGGTAGTGACCCCAGGCATGAGCAGGCTGTAGGTGACCTCCAGGTTGTACAGGGTCTGGCTCGGACTGGGAGTGAAGAAGACGCCTTCCCAGATCTGCGAGACGGCCTTCTTGGCGCCCGCTGTCGCCGACGACGACGAGCCCACCGCGTTCTCCTGGCTGACGGCCCTGAGCCTGTCCACGGTGTGTCTGTCGGCCGGGGCCAGCTTAAGCACCGCTCGGGCGCCCTCCTGCAGCGACTGGTTCCTCAGCTGGCACCCGAGGTCGGCCAGCTGAAGTAGGAACTGGGTGTAGCTGGGCTGGGCTGACATGATGACGCCCGGGAGGCCCTGCTCGGCCTCCAGGTTGGGACCGGCGGTTGCGCCGCCGGGGCCGCCGTCGTAGTGGTGGCGAGGTGAGCTGGTGGGGGGAGGAAGGGGAAAACGACAAGTTGAAAAGTCGCAAGAATTATTTCACAAACTATGCTATTCCGTTTTCTAAACATGACAAAACTGACAGTAATCTAGTACGTACGTATTACACCATGATGCACGAGACAGACTGGATCATACCTGGTTGAGCTATCCGAGCTACTGTCCGGCGAGCTGACGAGGTTTCCTCCGACTGGACTCAGCTTGCCGGTCAGCATGGCCTTCCCGTCCTTGACGACCTGGGCCAGGGCCACGGAGAGCGTCTTTCGGTCGTCCGCCGCGTCCACCACGTCGCCGTTGTGAAACAGCTCCAGCCTCACACCCGAAGGACTCACCTAGTGAGGAGACAGAAAATGTTTAATAGTCAGCAAGTCCCGCAGAAAAGTAATTTTCCTATTTCTATAGGAAGTCTTCAAGATGTGGCACCAGTGGTGCGCCAAGCAATTTCTGGTGGTACACCACACCACAGCTTGGGAGGAGTTCAGATGAACTAAGGGTGCACTTTTTAGTACCAAAATAGTACGTTAAATGCCTCTATCTGGTTAAGTGAAAAAAGTTTGAAACCCCTGGCTGTCCACAGACTACCTACCTTTAGCCGCTGCACGACTTGTCGACGCAGCGAGCCGAGTGTGTCATTCGAGTGCGTCCAGAGCTCCAGGTCCTCCACCTGTCGGCCCTGGTTGGGAAACCTGACCGTCAGGGCCACCTGCTTGCCGCGGGAGGCGCGGAACAGTGGAGGGAAGAGGCGCTCCTCGTTGTAGTCGGAGTCGCACTCGGAGACGTACTCACGGAGAACCTGCAAGCGGCGGGTAGATGGAAAAAAAAATCCAGGATTCAAGGGTTCTCAACTCTGCTTAGTACGCACTAAGTGCACATCATTCATCTCGAAATCTGGAGTACTGTAAGCTACACACCTGCAGCACCCTGCAAAGCCTGGTAAGCTCCTGCTGCAGGCGCGCGCGGTCCTTCTTGTCCCTCTCGATGACGGTGATGGTGTCGTAGGCAGCGCGGAGTCGGTCGAAGCACGACCCAATAAAGTCCTCGTGGATGTCGACCTGGTTGGCCTGCAGCCTTGGCCCCAGGTTGGTCCACGTTTCCTTGAGAAGGTCGATGGCCCTGCTGGCGATGTCGTCCGAGGCGCAGTTGACCAGCCTCCAGATGTAGTCCATGCCGATCAGCTCGAGGTCGTCCATGAGGAAGGCGCGGCGTTTGGGGATCAGCTTGTTCTCCTTGCTGTTGACCGCCTTAAAGAAACGGTCAAAGCATCGAATTCCGCTCTCGGTCATGAGTGCCGGGTCCAGCTGGAGGATGTTGTTCTCGAAGAAGTCCCGGTTGATGTCCGGGTCGAGGTCCGGCTCGTCGCCCATCAGCTTGGAGAACCAGCGGAAGCAGGCCTCCCGGTCCTGGGCGAACACCGCGTTCTCCGCAAGGCAGTTCCAGATCTGGACAACGGCAAAACGATTAGAAAACACCGTGAAAAAAATCCTGACCCCGGGGTTCTGACCCACCTGCTTCGCCTGCGGAGCGCACAGCCACAGCTGTCCATCCTTGAGCAGGAACCTGAGAAAGGCCAGCCTCTCCTGCACCTGTGCCACGTGGTTGTACCGCCCATCCGGGTAGAAGGCCGCCGGGTCGCCCTCGGTCACCTTGCGCGGCTGCGTACGGCGGACGGCGTCGATGTAGCCTGTCAGGTTGTCGGCCACCACTATCACCAGCGCGTGGTTGCCCTGCAGCTTGTTGATGATCTCGTGTCGGTACACGACGGCCGGGGTCCGTCCGGCCACACCGGCGCCGCCCGCCACCGCCGCGGCCCCGCTCGGGGGGTTCTCCTGGTAGAGGCAGCAGATCTCCCTGATCTGCTTGAGCGCCGGCAGCACCCACTTGCTGTCCTTGAGCTCCTCTATGCAACGCTCCAGCCAGCGGTTCTTCTGCGAGTCGCGGTACTGGGTGCAGCTGTAGTCCAGGATCTTGATGTGGGCGGCCAGAGCCTGGTCAAGCAGCTCCGTGCTGGTGTCCGGATTGTGGGCAAGGCTCCAGAAGAGAGTCAGCACCTTCTCCGCCATTACCCCGTCCTTGTCGTCCTCGGCCAGCCTCCGGATGAGCTCTAGCAACTTCTCCCTCTGCTTGGTGGTGGCGGCCGTGCTCCACGAACGCTGGAAGCACTCGAACAGATGGTCCAGCTGCTCCGGGGAGAAGTCCCAAGCCAGCTTGGCCAGCAGGTCATGCACGTTCTTCACTATAGCCTCATGCTGCCCCACCTGGGCGGCCCAGACGTCGTCCTGAAAGGAAGTTGTGTTAAGTTTTTTTTTCTGCATCTCAACATTTCCATTACTACAGTAGTACAAGTCCGCCTACCAGGTCTCCCAGAGTGAGCGTCCTCTCCTTGATCAGGAATCTTATCACTTTCTCGAGCTTCTCCACGTACTGCGGCTGGTGCAGCGAGTCCTGCAGGACTATCTGCAGGACCTTGTTCTCCTTGAGCCATCCGGCCATCCGCTCGGCGGTGAGGAAGTCCTCGTCCTCGCCGCTGCCGCCGCCCCCGCCGCCCGCGGAGGCCGATCCGGCGGAGACGGTAGCAGAGGCGGAGGAGGAGGAGGCGGTCGTCGACGGGTGGCTCCTCTGCTGGGGCGAGTAGTAGGACACGCTCGAGATCACGCGGTTCACCTCGTTCAGGGCGCTCATCTTCCCGCCGAAGGAGGATACCTGTTTGTGTTGTGCAACAAAAACATTCCATAAAGGTTTGGTCATTATTTCTACGTACGTAAAAGTGAGGGAGTTCTAGTAGAGAACCAGTTGGATAAACTGCGTACTAATTTGTTTAGATAAGTGAAAATCCCGAATAAGGAGGAAAAGATGTTTGCCTGCGGCAATTGGGGTGTTCTCAGAATGCACTTCTTTTCTCACCTGCAGCTGCCGCAATATCATCTTGAGCCTGAACATCTCCAGCTGCCTGATGGCCTCCTCCTGTCCGGGAGCGGAGGCCGCGATCGACTTGAGGCTCTTGACGATGGTGGCCAGCGCGTCGTTCTTGTTCGACTCCCCCTTCGTCTCCTTCTTCAGCTCCTCCTCGCTCATGCTCTCCAGGTAACGGGGCACCGTCTCCACGATAGGAAGGAGGTACGAGGACACCGTGGACTGGGTGAGGAGCTCGGCGCACTGGGAAAAAATATATAGACGGAATTGACAATGCGTGTGCTTCATTTCTACCATGGTGCATCAATCCTTGCAATGGAACACTTGAACATTGAAAAATCCGTCCCTTTACCTGTCCAAAAGGTTTGACGAGGACGTGGATCAGGGGCACGCTAAGTTCCACTTCGCCGCCCTCCGCGCCCCCGCCGGCCTTGGTGAACCGCTCCAGAAGCCTGTCGAACCCACCGAGGTGGCCGAACCTGTTGATCAGGTCCACCAGCCACCCGCGAGGCTGCCTGGCATCCGTAGACTGAGCGAACGCCGGCTTTGCGGCCTCCGCGGCGGCGCTGCCGCCCCCGCCCCCGCCGCCGTCCTGACCGTCCTGCTGCTGTGCCTCCTGCTGCTCCTGCTGCTGCTGCACTGACAGTTTTTCCAGCCTGGCCTCCAGCCTCTGGTCTTGCTGGGCAGCCTCCGATTGCCTGACGGGAGAAAGTCTGAAGTGTTCCAGCACTGTTGCAACGAGCTCAAGTGTAACTAGTAGCAATTCGTGCAAAGCAGCTAATAACATCCTCTGCTTCAACATTCTTCTTTCTAAAGACAAGAAGTCTTCTCTTGTTTGAGACATACAGTGTTCCAGAATAACCAAAGGACTCGCGTGCAAACAAATTTTGGGAGACAGTAGTATTTTTTTTCTCCTACCCCAAAACGTGAAACTTTCATTGCTCAAGGAGATAATGTGAAAGATAAGGAAAATCCTGCCGCCTCCTCTTCCTTTATCTTGCACAGAAATTTCGCAAATGAGAACCCGACCAGTAACGTCCGGGCTCATTCTTGGCTTGGTCGGGGTCTGTCAACTAATTGGATGTCAGAGCCCCAACCAGGCCAAGAATGAGCCCGGATGTCATTGGTCGGGAAGGCACCGAAAAAATTTTCTCTTCTCAACCCACCCACCCACCCCAAAAAAATCCTCGCCCACTCACTTCGATGCGTTGTACATGTGGAACTTGTTCCCCGGGTTGAGCACCAGCCCCAGGAGGTCGAGGAGGGGGAACCAGTCGTCCGCCAGCTTGACCACGCACAGCTCGATCAGACGCTCGCAGTTCTTCAGGATGCACTTGTGTATGTCCAGGCGCCAGCTGGAGACGGCCTCGTCGGTCATGATCTTGGTGAAGGAGACCTGCGAGGGGCGGAAAGGTCGCGTGCAGTTTCTGGTTTGGAGATCTGGGGAACCCCCCCCCGATACACGATCCTGCCTTTGCAGGATCGCAGATCCTCCCTTACCAGGAGTCCTTCCCTGTAGAAGCGCTGGCAGGGCTCGCTGCGCCTGTCCAGCCCCTCCCTGGCCAGCGCGGTGGCCGCGTCCAGCAGCACCTCCAGCTCCGCCCCGGGCAACACCGGGATCACCCACCGCGGGTTGGAGATCAGCTCCTCCAGTTTGTTCAGCTTGGCCACCGGGAAGGCGGCCAGCATCTCCTCCGCGGAGGGGGGCCCGGGGGCGTCGGGGGCCAAGTCCGCCAGGGAGGTGGCCGCCGCGGCATCGTCCTCGACACCGTCCTGGACATGACGAACAAGAGGATGCGTTAGGAGAAACGTTCAGAAATTCTGCTGTCCAACTTGATCCTAGATCTCGGCAACAACAAGGACAAGAACAACAACAACAACAGCAACAGCAGGACCAACCTGTTCCTTGTCGTTTGCGCCGTTGCCCTGCGTCGTCTGCGCCTGCGCAGTCGCCGTCGTCGTCGGGGGCGTCCCTGCGTCGTCGTTGGTCTTCTCCGTGGGCGGAGTGGGCGAGGACAGGTCGGACGGGGAGGAGGACGTCTCGGTGGAGGCGGGGGCGGCCGGACGAGACGTCGACGACGACGACGACGTCGACGTCGTCGGGGGAGAGAAGGCCCTCTCGCGAGGCTGTTGTTGCTGCTGCTGCTGCTGCTGTTGCTGCTGCTGCTGCCTGTCCCCCCCGGCCGACGACGACGACGACTCGGCGGAGTTCCTGCCCGGCGGGTGCGCCACCGTCATGGTGGTGATCAAGTCGTCGCCGTCGTCCTCCTCCTCCTCCTCCTCGTCTTCCTCCACGTCCTCTCGTTGGCGATGGACGTTTTCGGGTGTGGCAACTCCTTCCCTCCTCTTTCTTCTTCTTCCTCCTCCGTCTCCTTCGTCATCACCTCCGGACTCGACCTGTACCTGGCGCCGGAGGACACACCTTCACCTTCCCCCGAGGTCGACAACGGAGGATGACGAAGGGGGGAGAAGCTTTTTTTTTGTCCCTCCTTTTTTTGTTACCGGGTGCTTCTTTCGTTCTTTCTTTCTTTTTTCCTCTTCTCTTTCTTTTTCTTCTCGGCAGCCGAAGTTTTTTTTTCTCTTCCTCCTCTTTGCTTTGCGGGCACTTGGAGATAGGACTGAGCCAGTCCGGATTCAGTGTGGAAATATTTCCACACTGAAATACTTATGCAGGACTGTTCAAATAAGTCAGAATTAAAGAACCAAAGTTGGGTGCTTAACACAGGAACTTACTTTTTAAAGAACCTGCCTCTAGTGCCCATCAAGCAAATCCCACCCCTGGCCCGGTTCGCTATTTTATCTCCCCTGACTCTCTCCCTAAACTGGTCCCCTTCCTCCCTGGGCGGGCACAGCTGCCACAAACTGGAAGAAGAAAAAGAAGGGAAGGGAGGGGAGGGGAAGGAGAGGGAGGGAGGGAGGCAGCCTGACTGACTGACTGACTGACAGCGGAACAGCAAAAGTCCCAGAGAGTCACAAACAGGGTGGCAAAAAGCTACATAAGAGGCGCCACGCACACAAATTTAATTATTAAACTTATTAATATGTATACTGTGAAACCTCGACATGGAAAATTTTGAGACAGTGAATGTTTTTAATGTAGTAAATTTACCCTAGTTAATTTATTCTTAGCAGCAATGATTGCATTAATATAGCAAATTACACAAATGGGTGTAGGTACAATAGTATTATAGGCAGAAGTGTGACCTCTAATATCTCCTTAAGTGTAAATTTACACTACGTTTCTAAGGTTTTTTAAGTACCTACATGAACCTGCAAGATTATTAAAAATAAATCTTTTAATTTGCTCACACAGCTCTTCACAAAGATGTGTACAGAGATACCGTGTGCAATGGTGACCGTCTATATCAAAGTTCTAGTGCATTTTTTTGAGAAACAACTATTCTGAGTTTTACCCATAAAAGTTTAGTTAAAAGTCAGCTGAGTTCTAAACATTGATTTTTTTCACTGTTTCTGGTCACGCCGACCAACACAAGGGAACAGGAAGAGAGGGAGAGGGAGAGGGAGAGGCGAGCTGCTGGCTTTTCAGTCTTCTTTCTCTTCCCTCGCTGGCCTCTCTTCTTAGTCCTTTCTCTCCCTCTTTCTGCTGTCGACAGAAAGCACCAGGGATGCCAGCTTGGCTTTCTTGAGACTAAGCAAAAAAAATTTGGCCCTTTTTTCCTATATTTTCAACATTAACAAAATTGCTAATGAAAATGCTACACAGACTAAACAAAAAGTTCAGAAATCTGAGTGTTTTATTTTCTTTATATATTTATACTGTGTAGATTATTTTGAAAGCTAATGTTTTTGCAAATATGGCAACTCTGCTCACACAAAAGCACGGTGCTTTCTGGAGAGGTTGCTGTTCGAAGGCGAAAAGAAAAACATAGCGCACCTGTGCAAGTGCAATACAAATTTGGTGGTGTCGACCATGTCCTCCGGAGCCAACCCCACGTCCAACCCTTCCGCGGCCTCCGCGGCCTCCACCGACCGCGAGCAGAAGGCGCTGGAGGCCTCCACGGAGGCCATCCTGCAGAGGGTGAACGAGGTGAAGCAGACGATCGCCGGCCTGATCGCCAAGCTGGAGACGGACCCGAGGCTCAACTGGCCCTCCTTCCTGGACTCTTACGCGCTGGCCTCGGGGCAGCTCAACTCCCTGCTGAAGACGGTCAAGCACGAGAGGACGCCGCCGCTCAAGAGGTACATCTGCCTGCCCCTGGCCCTGTCGCCGGACAGGGACGAGGACCTGGCCAGGATGACCGAGGGAAGGGTGGCGGCCTTCCCGCACGACCTGGTGCCGGACTACCTGAGGACCAAGCCCGACCCGGAGGTGGAGCAGAAGCACGCCCAGTTCGAGTCGAGGGCGTCGGCGGTGGCCACGGAGGCCGCCAACAAGCAGCTGGCGGTGCTGGACAAGATGACGCAGGCGCTGGGCAAGCAGATCAACAGGGTGAGGGACGACCTGGAGGGGAGGGCGTCGGCCAGGGCGGAGGTAGAGAAGACGTTCGACGTGGGGGACACCTTCGCGCTGGTGGCCGCCGTCAGCTACGGAAAGGGGCTCAAGCCCGGCGGAATCCCGCCGCACCTGGCCGGGATGAGGCCCGGCGGCCCGCAGCCGCCTCAGCCCCCGCAGCCGCCGCCGCCGGGCGCCATGGGCGGGCCGGGCATGGCGAAGGCGCCGAGCGCCATCAAGACCAACATCAAGGCCGCCTCACAAGTGCACCCGTATGCAAGACAGTGACGGAGAGACTTGACTATATTTGCTGTCAGAACCGGTCCAAAAAAAGTCAAGTATAATAGAGAGAAAAACGTGTCAATAAGATCCAAAGTTTACCATTCTTGAAACTCCCTCATTTTTATTCTTGCCCCGTGTCCGTGGCAGACACGAGAAAGATGTCGACCTCGGAGGCGGCCGAGCCGAGCGACGAGGAGAGGAGGACCCTGTGGGTGGGCGGCATCTCGGAACAGGTGGACGAGGAGCTCCTCTACGAGCTGTTTCTGAACGTGAGTATGTAGTAGAAATTTAAACATGTGGGAAGACCACTTAAACAGGACAATGCTAGAGGAGCGTTTGGAGAAGCGGTTCCTAAAATTTTTGGAAGTGGGAAGATTGCCTTTGCCCTTACCATTCCCAGTTGAGCTTCAGCTATTGCATGATGACTGAAGGTAGAAATATTAAACTGGAGTCTCAACTTCATGCATCATCATCATTGGTGTAACCCCCGAATTTTTTTTTTCTCGTTAGGCTGGCCCGTTGGACAGCATAAAGATTCCTTTGGACAGGGAGACGAAGAAGCAGAAGTCGTTCGCCTTCGTGCGCTTCCACCACGAGGAGAGCGTGCCCTACGCGGCCGGGCTCATGAAGGACGTGCGCCTCTTCGGGAGGCCCATGCGGCTGCAGAACAAGGCCACGGGAGTAGGAATGCCACAGCAGCAGCAACAGTTCTACACGCCGCAGAGGCAGAACTCGTACGATCATCCGTCCAGAAACCACCAAGGAGGAGGAGGAGGATTATACCAGCAGTCGTCCAACCTGGTGACGCAGTTCCAACTGCAGCAGATCCAGCAGCAGCAGATGCTGGCGGCACAGCAGCTGATGATGGGGTCGCCCCCGTTCGCCATGCAGCAGTTGGCTGCCATGCAAATGAACGGAGGAGGCTTCCAGGGCCAGCAACAGCAACAGTTTCCGGGACAGTTTCAGCAACAGCAGGGATTTCATCTGCAACAAGAGGTAGGGGGGGGCATGTCATTCGATTTTTAGATATCTTGATTTTTTTTTATTGACAAAAGTTAAAGTTCCACCTAATCCACCTAAGTCTACTATTGTCATACCAAGCAGGGATATCAGCAGGACGGGCAGCAGAGCTGGGATCGCGACGGCAACGGCAGGCACCGCCAGCAGCAACAGCAGCACCACCGGCACGATCGCGATCGCAGGGACGCGGACGACAGGGACAGGGTTCCCACCCTGTACGACCGCCAGCGTCGCGCCAGGGAGAGGGAGTGGGATGAGCGCGGGGGAGGAGGACAGTGCTACGATCGGGATCGCAGCCGCGGCAGGGAGCGCTCTGACTGGCCAAGCGGAGGGGGCCGGGGCAGTAGAAGACATCACAGCAGGAGATAGCACGGAAGCACATGCGTCTCCCGTTTTTAATCTGCGTATTGTTGAATTGAGGCATAGTGGAACAAAGTGCACTTTTCTATCGTTTTTTGAAACGAAAGAAATAAAAGTGTCTTTATAGGATACGGCATTTTTCTTCTTCTTTTTCTACTGCTCGTATTTCCGCGAGTCTCGATGCCAGGCAAGCACAATTTGTTACCGTGAATTTAGTGAGTCTCCAGTCTTAAGTCACCTTTAAAAGTTCTGCGCTTCTGTTTGTTTGTCTACGGAGTCGAAAGCTAAAATCCTTTTGAGCTTTTAAGCATGCCACCCTTGGGATACAAAGGAGCCGTTTGCCTGCTGCTGCTGGTTTCCTCGACACTCTCTGTGGATTCATGGTGCGGTTTGAGACAAAAATTGGTAGAAAAGCTTGTTAACCGAGGGAAATTAGCAAGCTTTAATGTCCCGATTACCCCGAGTTTGACCCCCCCCCTCCCCTGCAGATTAAGCCAAGTCCTGTGGTGGTGCTTCCAGGTCTGTCCCTCGCCCCGCCCCTCGCGACCCTGACCCCGCCCCTCTCGGCCCGCCCTCCTACGAGACGGAGCGCCGCGGCGGCGGCGCCCTCTGGCTGCCCGCCTGCGCCACCACGGACGACTGCGCCGTGAACTTCCCTGACCTGGACCTGGACAGTCCCGTCTGCGTCGGGGGGATGTGCGTCGGCAGCGAGAGGCTCAGCAGGAAGGACTGCCTCTTCCATAGGTGATAACAGATGTCGCAGTCCAAAGAGTTTGGTAACACGCACACACATGGGCACCTGGTTAGCCCTAAGTAGGGGGGAGCGGTTAAGACTTCCGTTTTTAGGGAGGAGGAAAGGGGGTGTCATAGGGTTAACCCTTTATAGGGCTAAAAAGTCAAGATTTCAGGTTTTTGCTGCACAAGTGAAGACAATTTTTTCTGGAGGAGGAGGGCACTAAGTAGCGAGACCCCCCCTTCATCCCCCCCCCTTGCCCATGTGTGGATCTAAACGTCCATTCACCACGTACGTACAGGGACTGTCTTGACTACGACCCGAGCGGGGGCCTCATGTGTGCCCCGCACGAAGGGAGGAGCATCTGTCTGCCCAAGGAGAGGTGGGTGCATGGGGCGGACGGGCGAGACAAAAAATACCAATCTAAGGCATTCCCGAATATTGTTTGAATTTTTTGAGAACCAATTCATGAATTACAGTACAGGTAGTATACCGCATGGTGGTTTGCAAAGTATCTGAGAGAGAAAAAAACCCGGAAAATATTCAAGTTTTTACCCGTTTTTTTTGGATAAATTGGCCAAATTGTGACCAAAAAAGCGGATCATTGTACAACAAAGCGGAGGCCATGCCCTAGCTAGTACACCAGACCCAACCAGACTTAAAAGTCGATTCTAACGCTGGAAGCCTGCATGCATATGTACCTAAAGTCTTCTAATTAGAAAGAGAATTGACTGATTTCTTTAAATTTTAAAGCTAATTGAAGTTTGTCAGAATTTCTACTCATTTTACTGTAATGTTCCAGTGTCTGGTTGGGTAAGAACAGAGGCAGAATTTTTTTTTAACTTCTCCTCCCTTTTCAGGTACGCATGGATCAAGTGTACGAGGGAGGATCACTGCGACACGCACGACGACCGTGAGTACTAGTACAGGCGAACCCGCCCAAGTGCAAGAGACTCCTTTTTCTGGTTCAATCTTTACTACGTAGTTCGGGAAACACAAGTGCTTGTTATTTTGTCATTTTTTTTGCTTCCCTCTGTCATCTTCCCATCTCATCAGCCGGCCACCTCTACTGCCTGAAGTTTGGCCGCTTCGCCGAGGTTGGCATCTGCGTGAGGGACGCCTGCCACTCCGTCATAGACTGCGACGACGCCGTCGCCGGCTTCGCCCCGACATGCGTCAAGGGTGAGGGAGGGGAGAGGGGAGAGGGAACAGGGTTGCCAGGTCTTAGATTACAGCGCAGAGAGTAAATAAGCCCAAGTTCAAATATCCAGATAGCGAAGAACATCCCCGAGGGGTGTGCAGGTATGCGGAGGACGAAAGGGAGAGGACGACAACAGCAGCAGCGACAGCGGCAGCGACGACAACAACAATAACGACGACGGAAATGACGGCAACGATGGCAACGACGACAACGATGGCAACGACGACAATGGTGGCAACGGCGACAACGATGGCAACACCGATGACGACTACGGATGAGGCAACTTCCGACAGCCCGAACCCAAGAGTGAGCGCAGACACAATCCTCCCCCTTTTAGTGTGTGTGGTGTCCAATCCTCCTCCTCCTGCTCCTCCTCCCAACTGCTGGCGACGGCGCCGGCGACATTGGCCGACACCCTCAGGCAGCAGCTGCACAAGGACGACTTCTTCTTGCTGGCGTGGACGGAGAAGGACAATTCAGTCCGCCTATTAAAAAAAAATCAAAATCTCTGATTTAAGTGACAGCTTAGACGCCAGCTAGTACCTCTGCCTGACATTCAAGTTTCCTTCTCCTCACAGAGACTGTCCTCCTCCTCCTCCCCCTTCCTCCGTGTGGTGCTGGACTGGGACTCGACCGGTGACGACCTCGACATCAACGTGGTGCGCCTCTCCGCCAGGCGCGGCGGCGGGGCGAGGAGGCAGCGCTGCCACATGGCGCAGGACCGCGACAGGCGGTGCGCCGACATGGAGCTCGACAGGTGAGGAGCTGTTCACGGGGTCTGCAACCGGTCGCCCCCCCCCCCTCCCGGCTGGGCCAGGATCGTGACTTCTGCGTGTTCGTCAGGGACAACGTGGGCAGGGGCGACGACTGGGCGGAGACGGTCACCATGCAGAACAGGGGCAAGGAGGGGGAGGTGGTACGTCAGCAGATGACTGTTGGACTTATGACTCCCAAATACCTTCCGTTATTTCCCCCCCCCCTCCCGCTCTGGCTAGGGCCGCAACGGATCTACGCCTTCCCCTACCGCACCGCGGGCCCGAGCGTGGACGCCGCCGCCAGCCATAAAAACGACGGTGGTGGAGAA
>JAAUYM010078451.1_pt1 | contig 12652 bp, 10 predicted proteins | sample 7278001 | NCBI WGS metagenome assembly JAAUYM01 (sample SAMN14350224, study PRJNA611818) | marine sediment metagenome | isolation source: surface marine sediment (1.8m) | place: French Polynesia: Moorea | collected 2018-08
GATTTTCGCGTCGAAACCATCACCCGTCGCACCCAATACGAACTGCGCAAAGCAGAAGAACGGGATCACCTCTTACAAGGGTTACTGATCGCCCTGGATAACCTAGATGCAGTCATTCAACTCATTCGGGGGGCTGCCGATACCACCACCGCTAAACAAGAATTAGTCGAACAGTTTGGCCTCTCTGTTGTGCAAGCAGACGCTATCCTACAGATGCAACTGCGCCGTTTAACCGCCCTAGAAGCTGAAAAAATACACGCCGAACACGAAGAATTACAGCTAAAAATCGCCGATCTCAAAGACATTTTAGCGCGACGGGAACGTATTGAAGCCATTATCGAAGAAGAATTAACCCAGATCAAAACAATTCATGCTACCCCACGACGCACTGAAATTGTCCACGATGACGGAGAAATCGTCGATACTGACCTTATTGCTAACGAACAAGCTATTATACTGCTCACAGAACAAGGTTACATCAAAAGAATGCCTGTGAGTACCTTTGAGGCACAACAACGGGCCACCAGAGGCAAAGCCGCAGCCAAAATTAAAGAAGACGATGTAGTAGAACACTTTTTAACCTGTTGCGACCACGATCAAGTCCTCTTTTTCAGCGATCGCGGCGTTGTTTATGGGGTGAATGCGTATCAAATACCGGCTGCTTCGAGAACCGCGCGAGGGATACCCATTGTGCAGATGTTACCCATCCCCAAAGATGAGAAAATTACTTCTATCGTTGCAGTGAGTGAGTTTAGGGAAGACGTTTTCTTAGTGATGTTAACCTGCAACGGTTACATCAAAAAAACCGCCCTGTCTGCCTTTAGTAATATTAGAACTAATGGACTGATTGCCATTTCCCTTGGAGACGGGGATCAACTGCGATGGGTGAGACTGACAAGGGAAGACGATAGTATTATTTTGGGAACCCGTAACGGAATGGCCATTCATTTTCAGGCCGATAACCAACAACTGCGACCTCTAGGACGGGCAACTAGAGGGGTTAAAGCCATGAAATTGAAGAAAGGGGACGAATTAATTAGCATGGATGTGTTGCTGTCTCAAGTCACCGCAGGAATGGCAGATACAGGGGAAGAGGAAGACATTTTAGATAATGAGAATGAAGAGTTAACAGAAGCAGAAACCGCTGCCGGTCCTTGGATCTTAGCCATTACCAATGGGGGTTATGGGAAACGGGTTCCTATTTCCCAGTTTCGTCTGCAACGACGCGCTGGAATGGGAGTCCGAGCGATTAAGTTTAAATCAGACAGTGATTGTTTAGCTTCTCTTCATGTGGTCAATGCAGAGGATGAATTAATGATTGTTTCTAACCGAGGGATTATTATTCGTCAAGCGGTGGATGCTATTTCCTTGCAGTCTCGCGCTGCTACTGGGGTTCGGGTGCAACGTTTAGATAGTGAAGATGCGATCGCTGCTGTTGCTTTGGTTCCTCCGGCCCCTGAAACCGAAGGAGAAGAAGAAGCAGAAGAAATGGTTAGTGAGTAAATGACAATATTCCGTAGTGGACTGTTTCATCTAATTTAGTCCATTAGATTTCACGGAGTGCAAGCAGGATGCTTGCTATTTTTCCAACGAGTGAGCAAGATGCTCACATTCCTATTGCCTTATTTTATACCAATTTCCTAAAGTCTGGCTACACATACCCGTAGGGGTCAAAGGCCGTTGACCCCTACAAAATAAACGTCTGTAGTCTAAGTTGATTAAAATGGTATTAGCTGAAACAGTCCAGTAGGGTGGGTTAGGTGTGGGGTTAATTTTAATGAATAACTAATTAATGTTTATCCACACAGTAACCCACCAGTTTCATTTCTGAGGTATTGTGAATCAATTTTTTTATCTTTAAATTATCATTCCAAGGTACTTAGTATTTATCCACACAGTAACCCACCAGTTTCATTTCTAAAGTATTATAAATCAAATTTTTGATCTTTAAATTGTCATTCCGAAATACGAGGAATCTCCTTAAGTCCCTAATCATAATAAGTAGCTTTATAGACATCAAAAAGTTATAATTATTGGCTTCCTCAACCCAACCTACTAATAATAAAAGGTAAAACATTTTGAAAAGCTTTAACTAATTTACTGGTTGGTTCTACTCCTTTTGCAATAATTTCTAGAAAATTAACAGCCCGTTTTGCTTTATTTTTTAGGCTTTCATTTTCAGGTTTTTGACAAGATTCAGCAATTTTTTTGACTTGGTTAACCGCTTCTACTTTTTCATCCTTATCTAAGCTATCTTCGCTATTAATAGCTGTAATTAATTCTTTTAATAAAGCGTTTAATTCTGTGTTTGATTTATTACTATTTTCAGGTATTTTATTAATTATTTTATTAACATCTTCAATGCTTTTTTGTAAGTTAAAAATTCCAGAATTATTAATATCACGAATATTAACATTTTGACTGCTATCAGAACTATTTGACATAGCTTTTGCCTCTACTATAATGGAACGACTAGCTTGATTTTTGATAATTTCCATCATGTTAGCATTATGTTCATGGTGTATTTTAATAATTTCATCTTTTTTTTCTATATCTTTTTCTGCCAATAATCTTTTATAATTAGCTTCTACTGCTTGTAACTTGAGTTTATAATTTTCTTCAAACTCTTGATGTATCTTTTCTTTATTAGCATCAGGAGGAACTTTTACTTTAACCACAAAAACCCCATCTCCTTTATTTTCAATACTAGAAACTTCTAAAGGGGTATCTTCATTTTGACCTTGTACTGTTTTAATAGTTTCAATAAATGCTTTCCAGTCAATACCATTGTTAAAAATAAAATCAACGGTGCTAAAAGCTTCTTCAAAAAGTTTAGTACATTGGCCTGGTTGAAAAATTCCACTACTAGGACGACGTTCATGTTGAGTTGCCCTTAAATAAATATATTCGCAATTTAGATTTTCAAAATTAGTATTACGGTTTATGTGCCAATCTTCTATACAAGCTCCAGTCAAGTTAGCCTTATTGAAATTGGTAGAGAGTCCTTGAATTCTAGTTAGGTTGCTTCTTCTGAGAATGGCTTTACTGAAATCCGCATTCATAAGATTTGCCGAAATTAAAGATGCCCCAGTAATATTAGACTTGCTACAATTAGCTCTTATGAGTTTAGTGTTCACAAGATTTGCTTTTTCGAGTATAGCTTCTCTTAAAGTGGCACCGGTAAGATCAGCTTTTTGAATGTTAGCCCCTTTTAAATTGGCTTCATCAAGGTTTGCTCTATTAAGCTTGGTCATATAAAGGGACGCTCCACGAAGATCGGCATTATTAAGAAATGCGCCAATAAGATTAGCTCCACTAAGCTTGGCTTCTCTGAAATTTACTTGGTTAAGTTTAGCTCCTTTTAGATTTACGTTACTAAGGTCTAGGCGACTAAGATTTGCTTTACTAAAATCAATCTTTATTTCAGAATTGCTTTGTCTCCATTGGTTCCAAACCTCTGCCCCTTGTTTAAGTACAACAATCAACTCTTTCACTTTTTTGATTTTCTATAATATATTTGAAAATCCCTGCTTTTTTTGATATCTAAAGAGGAGGAACAGCAGGGAATAATAAAGCTCAAGAACTATTTCCTGATTAACAGATACGAAAAACTAGATCATTTTCTTCGCAACCTTCTAGCTTCGTTGATTTCTTGAATCTCTCTTCCTTTAATAAAGAGATAAGATTAATAGAAACCAAAACAAGTGCGCCTAAACCGATGAAACCTCCAAGAACTTGAATATCGGTCACTCCTTCTCCTAGTAATATAAGACCAGTATTTTCATCTTTTAGACTATAATTAACCGATGAATTATTTCCATAATTAGTACTGAAATCCACAGTTAAAATAACATCACTACTGATACTAACAACTCCCTCAGCTAAATGGAATTCTAGAAATTGTGGAGAATCCCCAAAGAATTGTATTTGAGGATATTCAGGGTAATTTAAGGCGGCCTCATGGGTAACTGTTTGACCTTCGTAGACGAATTTGAGGAATAGTAATCCTTCATTGATCCTAATTGTTTGGAACTGCTCTAACAATAAAAAAGAATCATCATACTTAAATTCCCCAATTAAGCTTTGACCTTCTAGTGGACCTGAAGTCCATTGCGTGTTAAATACGCCTTCTTTTTCAACAGCTTTTGCTGGGTTAGAACTAAGTCCTAGACCGCAAGTCAAAAGTAATCCTGCCACAAACGAAGCAAATTGAGTAACTTTATTTCTAGACATTGGTATTCTTTACACAATAAAATTAATTTGGCTAAACTCGAGCCAACGACACTAATAATCTACTTAAGAACAATAATAATGACTTATTATCTTAATATTTTTTTTATTTTAAACTAATAATAGTTAAGAAGATTTGATAATGATAATTATCGTAACTTTCTAGGGCAAAAACCGCACAACCCTTATCAAACAAGAGTTTGAGGTTACCTAGATTCCCAGAAAATGTAAGCACTGGTGATAGTAGGTAGCTTTTTACCTAAGAACAGCTAAGACAGCCGAATCATCAAGGATATAGTTACTCATTTTCAGCTTCTTGACGACGTTCTTGAATGAATTCAGTAGCTAAATATTTATTTTTTGTGTAATGGGTGATAATATACTGAGCGCAACGTAAAGCTTCGTTTTTAGGCAAAATACGTATTGTCCCTTGTTCGAGGGTAAGGATAACATAATCTCCCATATTAAGGGATAATGCACGACAATATTGACCAGGAATAACAATAGGTCTTTCGTCTATGGTTGTTGTTGTTTTATTTGCCATAGGTTCTATTTATGGCATAATCAATATACTTCTCCTTTTAATCTAATATTAGTTACAACAAAATCTTATATTTTTTAACTTGAATTTTATTGTCTTCTCAATTAATAAAATCATGAAAAAACCCATTAAAAAACAATTTATCAAAACACTTTTAACCATACCAACGCTAGGAATTTTTTTAGGCAGTTGTTTAGCAAAAGATAGTTTATCAACCGTAAAAAATCAGGAATTATCTGACAAAAAAGTTAACTTGTCTGACGTATCTGTTCCTAATACACAAGAATCTTCTCCCATGAAACCAATACCCTCAATTACTCAATCTAAATTAAACATTGCTAATGTTAAAAAAGGATGGAATAAAAATTTATTAGTTGAGGATGTTTTATATGATCTCTATATTCCTGCTAACTATAACCAAAATTCTCAAACTGTTATTAAGAGTCTTTTGGTACTTCCCGGCTGGAATTTTTCGAGAAGTAGTTGGATTGAAAACAGTAATTTAGTTAAATATGCAGAGGAATATGGCTATATTTTAATATTACCAGAAATGGGAAAAACACTTTATGAAAGTCGTTATTATCCAGAAACAAAAATGAAATGGAATGCTGTTCCTGGGGGTCAGTTTATCAAAGAAAAATTTATCCCAACTATGCAACAACGACATAACTTATTATTAAAGGGACAACATAACACTATGTTAGGACTTTCTACAGGGGGTAGAGGAGTAGTATTAATTGCTTTGGAAAATCCCAATTTATTTGTAGCAGGGGCAAGTCTTTCGGGAGATTTTAGTCAAGAAAATATGCCCAGCGATAAATTAATGACCTCTGTTTATGGTTCTTTTTCTCAATTTCCGCAGCGATGGAAAGGAAAAGATAATCCTCAAAATCGAGTTAATGAATGGAAAATGCCCCTTTATTTAGCCCACGGAACAGCAGATAAAATTGTTCCCGAATCCCAAAGTAAACTCTTTTATGATACTTTGATGAAGTATTATCAAGGTAACTCTCCCGTTGAATATCACGCTGTCAAAAATGCCGGTCATGATTACAAGTTTTGGGGAGGACAACTCGAAGCAGTATTTGAATTTATTGATCAAGATCCGTAAGCTAATAGTAAGCATTCAGCTATCAGCTATCAGCTATCAGCTATCAGCTTAAAACTAAAGCAAGGGAAGGAGTATTTGATATTCAGAGACTTTAAAGATATATAGTTAATTCAAATAAGAATGATACACAATTTATTATCTTTCTTGTTGACATAGTGAGCATTCTGCTCACACTACTGTGTCTCAAACGTTATTTGAAACGACTATATATTTATCTAAAGTGATTGAAATTAAACATAAGCTTATTGTCTTTATCTCTTAGCTGAACGCTGAAAGCTGACGGCTGAATACTTACAGTTAATAGCAAACAAACTTATAGAAAATCACAACTCCGAACTCATATCAATAACTAATTCTCCTTGTAGAAAATCAATAAATTGTTTAGCGGTTCTTCCGGATCTTCCATTATGTTGAGTTGCCCATTGTTTAGCCTTAAATTCTAATTCATCCTTATCTATTTTTAAGTTAATTTGTGATGCTAAATGATGCACAATTTGTAAATAAGTATCTTGGTTTGCTGGTTGAAACGTTAAGGTTAAACCAAAGCGATCGCTAAAGGATAATTTTTCTTGTACTGTGTCCCAATGATGAATTTCATCAGCATCCTTTGGACGAGGGCGATCGTCAAAATATTCCCTAATTAAATGTCGTCTATTAGAAGTAGCATAAACCACCACATTTTTCGCTTTTGCTGTTACATTTCCCTCCAAAACAACTTTTAAAGCTTTAAAAGCATCGTTATCTTCTTCAAAAGATAAATCATCTACAAAAACAATAAATTTTTGCGGTATATTTCGCAATTTATCCACAATACTCGGTAAATTAGATAACTGAGACTTATTAACTTCTATTAATCGTAATCCCCGACAATAGTATTCATTTAATAACCCTTTAACCAGAGAAGATTTACCCGATCCTCGACTACCATATAATAAAATATTGAGAGCAGAATAACCCGACAATAAAATTTCTGTATTCTTCATTAAAGTTGCTTTTTGACTCTCATAACCAACAATTTCGTTTAAAGTTATCCCATCAGCTTGACTAATACCAATTAATTGATTATTCTGCCATTTTAAAGCTTTATACTGAGCAAAAATTCCCGTTCCATTTCCACGATAATGATTCGCTAATTCTTGTAAACAATTTTCCCAATTATCTGTTTGATGAAGAAAAGTATGATCTTTATTTTCATACTGTGCAATAAACGGAGAAAAAGGAACATTAGCTGCTTCTTTAACCCATTGACTAATGGCTTCTAAGGGAAGATTATATAAAGTGTTTAAAATACTTAAATCGTGTTCAGTCGCTTCAATTAAAGATCGAGGTAAATCTTGTAAAGAATTATGTTGAACCTGTTGACTAAAAGGGTTATCATCCAGAAGAATTTTCCTAACAATATAATCTTGCCAACTGATTCCTTGAGACGCTAAACTTTTGACCCAACTACCATAAGCTTTAAGACAATTAATATCAATTTGTTCCTGATTACGAATATAAATTAAGTTTAATACCTCTAAAAAAGACTGTCCAACCTCATCATCAAAAATAGATTGATATAACAGTAAAGAAGCAATTTCTTGATGAATAAGATGATAATAATTTAAGTCTTGAGTCATATTTATAGACATAAATAATAGGGTGGTAGGGGCATAATATATTATGTTCCGACAGAACTGATCTGATAAATTTTTTTACAGAAGTTCCATAATCAGGCATAATCGTAAAGAAATAATAACATTAAAGAAAAATTACCATAAGAGTAGAATGGGCAAACAACGGGTATTATCAGGAGTACAACCCACAGGGAATCTCCACTTAGGAAACTATTTAGGGGCAATTCGTACCTGGGTAGATAAGCAGGATAATTATGATAACTTTTTCTGCGTGGTGGATCTCCACGCTATTACCGTCCCTCACAACCCCGAAACCTTAGCCCAGGATACTTATACCATAGCGGCCCTCTACTTAGCCTGTGGCATTGATTTAGACCACGCTACCATCTTTGTTCAATCCCATGTTACGGCACACAGCGAACTAGCTTGGTTGTTAAATTGTATCACCCCATTAAATTGGTTAGAAAGGATGATCCAGTTTAAAGAAAAAGCCGTCAAACAAGGGGAAAATGTCAGCGTTGGACTATTAGATTATCCTGTCTTAATGGCTGCTGACATTTTACTCTATGATGCAGATCAAGTCCCTGTAGGAGAGGATCAAAAACAACATTTAGAATTAACCAGAGACATTGCGATCCGATTTAATGATAAATTTGCCAGCAAAGAAAACCCCGTTTTAAAACTGCCTGAACCCTTAATTCGTAAACAAGGGGCCAGAGTAATGAGTTTAACCGATGGAACCCGCAAAATGTCAAAATCAGACCCCTCCGATCTCAGTCGTATTAACTTATTAGATCCCCCCGATGTCATTAAAAGGAAGATTAAAAAGTGTAAAACCGATCCCATAAAAGGCTTAGAATTTGATAATCAAGAACGACCTGAATGTAACAATTTATTGGGTTTATATACCCTATTATCAGGAAAAAGTAAAGAAGAAGTGGCAGCAGAATGTCAAGATATGGGATGGGGACAGTTTAAACCCCTATTGACTGAAACAACCATAGAAGCTTTGAAACCTATTCAAGATAAATATCAGTCTATTATGGATAATAAAGACTATTTAGACTCAGTATTACGAGAAGGGAAAGAAAAAGCAGCAATTGTTGCTAATCACACCCTCACCAGAGTCAAAGATGCTTTAGGATACTTACCCTTACCAACTGATAACTAACCCCTATTTTAATAATCAAAATCCACCTAAACTTATGATTAACCATTTTCGTCAAGCCGTCCAAAACAAAGAATTTTTGATCACCGCAGAAATCACTCCCCCCAAGGGAGGAAACCCCACCAGAATGTTAGAAATGGCCAAACAACTCAAAGGGAGGGTTCATGGGGTTAATATTACCGATGGCAGTCGCGCTGTCCTACGAATGTCTTCTATGGCTGCCTCTGCTTTATTATTACAATATGGCATAGAACCCATCTGTCAAATGACCTGTCGCGATCGCAATGTCATCGCCTTACAAGGGGACTTAATGGGGGCTTATGCCTTGGGATTACGCAATATTTTAGCCTTAACAGGAGATCCGATCAAAGCAGGGGACCACCAAAAATCAAAAGCCGTCTTTGAGCTAGAATCCGTTAGATTACTAAAAATGATTGATAAACTCAATGGGGGCATTGATTTCAACGATAAACCCCTTGTAGATGACGCTTTAGACCTATTTCCTGGGGCTGCGGTTGACCCTCAATGTGGCAGTTGGTCCGGGTTGCAACGAAGATTTGAGCGCAAAGTCGAAGCCGGGGCGCAATTTTTCCAAAGTCAACTGATCACTGATTTTGAAAAGTTAGATAAATTTATGCACCAAATTGCTGCTAATACAGATAAACCGATTTTAGCCGGAATTTTTCTCTTAAAATCCGCTAAAAATGCTCAGTTTATTAACAAGAATGTGCCAGGGGTAGAAATTCCAGAAAGCATGATTAAGCGGTTAGCTGAAGCAGAAGACCCCCTCAAAGAAGGCGTTAAAATTGCTGCCGAACAGGTGAAACTAGCCAAAGAACTCTGTCAAGGGGTACACATGATGGCCGTTAAACGGGAAGACTTAATTCCTGAAATTTTAGATCAGGCTGGTATTGACCCGATTGTTTCTATATAAAAAATCTATTATTTGTGGCAAACAGGACTGATAGCATAGAAAAAGAGCAAACTCCCTTACTTTTGAGCCAATGTCTGTCGATCCGTCTCCCCTCCCTGTGATTTTTCAAGACAAAAAACCCCATCATCGTCCTCCCTCTAAGCATCCTCGTTCTCGAATCAAGCGATCGTGGCGTTACTTTTATCTACGGTTTTTGCGGTTACGAGGAACCCCTCATTACATTTCACGAGGATTAGCATTTGGGGTGTTTGCTGGCTGCTTCCCTTTGTTTGGACTACAAACCATCATTGGTGTTTTGTTAGCCATTATCTTTCGGGGTCATAAATTAACTGCAGCAGCAGGAACTTGGGTGAGTAACCCTTTCAGTTATGTACCCATTTTTATCTTTAATTATAAAGTTGGGGAATTTTTATTAGGGTTTGGAGTTGACCAAACACAGGTTAGTTTTCCTGATAATTGGCAATCCTGGACTGATTTAAAACCATTAGGTTTAGTCTTTTTGGTAACTTTATTTTCTGGTTGTTTAGTCGTAGGTTCCATCGCAGCTATTCTAACCTATATGGTTAGTTTACGGTTTCTGTCTCATTGGCGCAGAAAACGTTACAGATGATGAGTTGGGAGTGTGGGGAGTGTGGGATGGGTAGTGATCAGCTAACCTTAACCGATCAATGTTCAACATCTACTGACGACGCAAAAAAGAGGGTAAGTCAACTTTTTCCCTGGCAGGATCTTCCTTACGATCAGGAGCAATACTAAAACTAAAAGGGGCAGAACTATTCACCACCATATCCTCTGAAGCAATAGTCGTCTCCTCTGTCTGGCTATTATTTTCAGGTTCATCCGCAGCAGTTTCTTGTTCAACCTCATGCTGAGTTTCAGTCAGAGATAGGGTTTGATGCGAGTTGGCTTTGGGATCAGGGCTCAGGGAAAATAACTCGTCTAAGGTTTGATCAATGGGGTCTAAGGAATTATCAGAGGACTCAGGTTGCAGCGAAGAAGTCCCCACACGAGGAGACTTCTCCTCTTCCTCTTCTAGGGAACTAGACCAAGGTTGAATGGAAACAATATTAGGAGACGTTCTTTCATCAATGCTGGCCAACTCTGTCGGTTGGGACCCATCGGTTTTTTTCCCATGTCGACTTAGACATTGATCCAATGCTGATTTATACTGTAAACTATAGCGTTGCTGTCTTTGAAGACGTTGCTGCAACTCCCTAATTTGTTCTTCCTTAAGAACTAGCTGGTGCTTATTTTGTTGCGTTTCTTCTTTGAGCAAGGCAGATACCCGTTCTAAGCGAGCAAAGGCTTCTTGGGTGGCTTGCAATTGTTTTTGTAAGGATTCTAGATGGCTTTGTTCCTGTTGTAGCTGAGTTTGAGAGGTTTGAAGTTGTTCTAGGAGATGGCTATTTTGAGCTTGGGTACTTTGAAGTTGTGCCGTTTGTTGGGAGAGCAAAGAATTATGGTGACGCGATCGCTCTTGATAGTCTTGCAGCTCTTGTCGTGAAGCCGATAAAGCTTGTTCCAAGGTGACAATAGTATCAAGAAGTTGTCGATTTTGTCCCCGTAACTTACGGGCTAGGTTGAACCAGTCTTGAGTTAAAGGAATGTCATCATCCTCAACAATGGAAACTTCAGTGATTTCTGATGATTCTTCGGTTTCATGATCCCCTAAATCCATAATAAGATCAGAATCAAGGGTTTTTCTTTTGATAGGGTCAAGCTCCCCTAAGTGAGGCTCAAACTCAGGTTGAATCGGTTGATCAGAATGATAGTTACCCATAGGAATATAACTTAACTTTAGCTATAGTAGTAAAGATGTTATTCCTAGACATTTAGTTTCTTTGAGGACAAAACACAGTTCAACTAGCCACAAATCAGACCTGTAGACTCAGAAGTTAAACATAGACCCCATTATAGATCATGAAGTGCGAAACATTACTGTTTAAAAAAAAGAAAAACCTTAACATATATATTTATAACGTGACATCAGTATTTTTTTCTATGGGGTAATTATGCAATTATCATCTGATTCATTTTACCAGGCTGTTCAATATCTAGAACATCATCCTGAGTCGATCAGAATCAAAAAATTAATCTTTTGTATTTGTCAAAAAAGTTGGGAAAATGATCTCAATATCCTCAATGGCTTGTGCATGGAAAGTTTAGTAAAAGAACTAATCACACAACAAGAAACCCTAGAAAGCCTGACCCTTTCTTTATATAAATTAGTTAAGACCCTCAACCGTCCTAAAGTTTATGCCGGAGTAGCTAAAGCAGTGGTTGAACAACTAGGGCCTATTTACCGTGAACTTGACCAAGAAACAGAAGTAATAGAAGTTTCCACTAATCCTCACGAAACTCATGTTTCTTCTGCTACAGTTCTTTTAGAACAAGCGGTTAGCAATTTATCAAATCATCCCGAAACCGCTAGAATTCACAAATTAGTTTATGCCATTACTAAAAATAGTTGGGAAAATGATCTAAACCGCATTCAACATTATGGCTTAAACAACTTAATCACGGAAATGCTAAACATTTATCCTGATTATAATGCTCTCAAACAGGCTTTTATTCGATTAGTTAATAACATTAACAAGAAAAATTTATATATAGCCATTTCTAAAGTGATTCTCAATCAAATCGCTGGATTGTACGAGAATTTACAGCAAGAAGAAATGTTACCTCAAAGCAGTTCTAATAGCTATAGCACCCAAATTATTTCCATTAGTAATAACGATAATTATCAAAGTATGGAGCCGTCTTCTGCAGGGGCCTTTGAAACCTCTGTGATTGATGTTACCTCAGAGCAGATGATCACTGAGTTAAAACAGGTACAACCCCCACCACCACCCTCTCCCCCCAAACAAAATTATGATATTTTTGAGATCCGTTTGGAAATTATGCAATATACCTATCCATTACGGGCTAAAATATTGCTATTCTCTCTCTTATTCCATCCCTGGGACCGAAGTGGGCAAGATTGGTCAACTTTGAGAAGTTATACCCTCGATGACCTATTAGAGCAAATTCTTCAGAGTGGCCGTTCGATTAC
>JAAUYM010063785.1_pt1 | contig 12649 bp, 19 predicted proteins | sample 7278001 | NCBI WGS metagenome assembly JAAUYM01 (sample SAMN14350224, study PRJNA611818) | marine sediment metagenome | isolation source: surface marine sediment (1.8m) | place: French Polynesia: Moorea | collected 2018-08
CATAAGGGCAACTCTTCTCAGGAGTTACTTCAATGCTTGTACTAAATTTTAAAGTGCTGTAATTTTGATACTATCTATTTGATTTTAAAATCTTTGAAATATGTTGCTAAGTGCATTACACAGAAGAATTTTTATTACTGCCCAAAGCTTCTAAAATGCCCAAAACTTTAAACAATCCTTTTTCTTTATAACTTCCCCGTCCAGGTCTGAGGTTTCCACGGACTAGCGCATTACATTAATTATTTTTTTTAATTACACTCTTAATCGTTAGTAAGCCTAATGTTTTCTAAAGAATAAAAAAAAGCAATTTGTCTACAGGGACCGTGACGGGGACTATTTATTTACTTGGGAGGATCATACTCTACTTGTCTACCGAGTAATTGAGCAATTATAACTTTGGACTTTGTTTCGAAGCATAACAAAGAAATAAAAATAAGAAAGTTACGTACACATATTCTTTACCTACGTTGTAGCTCTAGGAGACGCCAAGGTCTGAGCTACAGTAGGTTAGGAAGTACTCTGTCGGCGGTGTCCCACAGTTTTATTTCCTCCGTGACCGATAATATCACGACTAACCTACTTTTTTTAGCCCTCCCCTCAAGAGAAAGTTGTCGTGTCCATATGGTACTGTACTACTTGTGTCCCCAACCAACATCGCTAGCGTGAATTTAGTGATGGGTTGCTCTAAGGTTTTTTTTCACTATTCTAACACCTGGCCTGGCGTACGCTATATAAGTGATAATATTAGTGATATAAAAACCTTAGAGCAACCCAAATGTTGACCCCATCGCCAACTACCACTAGTGTCGCCACCGAGAGTGTGTCCCTATAGCGATACCAATATTGGCTGGGTCGGTATAGCATAACAAGGTCGAAATGCATCTTTTCCCTGCAGGACGGCAACATCCCCCTCTTCGCAGCCATCGACGCGGGGAACCTGAACGTGTGCAGGGAGCTCCTGACGCACGACACGCAGGCCCAGATCAAGTACCTGAAGGAGCCCAGCAAGGACACCGCCCTGCACCTGGCCGGCCGCAAGAGGGACAACGACATGGTCAAGATGTTCATCGAGGCCGGGTCCGTCGTGGACGGGAAGAATGTGAGTGACTGTCACGATCGTCTGCGTGCGTACTATGTACTGTACGCAGTTATTACGTAATAATAAGCGTGTGTGGGTCTTTTCCTTCTTACAAGGGGGAAGGTCAGACGGTGCTCCACCTCGCCTCGCAGAACGGAGACGAGAACATGATTCGAACGCTCTACCTGGCCAGGGCCAACGCGACCCTCACGGACAACGAAGGTGAGAGGATCAAACAGGAGTTCCCAACCAATATCGCTAGCGTGAATTTAGTGATAGGTTGCTCTAAGTTTTTTTTTAACTATTCTAACACCTGCCCTGGTGTACTAACGCTATACGAGAAGTGATAGTATTAGTGATATGAAAACCTTAGAGCAACCCAAATGTCGACCCCATCGCTAACCACCACCAGTGTCGCCACCGAGAGTGTGCCCCTAGCGATACCAATGTTGGTTGGGTTGTAATTTGTAATTCTCTTGCAACCCCCATCGTCAGATCGCACTCCGATGCACCTGGCTGCCGAGCGCGGCCACACCGGCACCGTGGAGTTCCTGGCGGACAAGTTCAAGGCGTCCGTCTTCGACCGCACCAAGGACGGCTCCACGCTCATGCACATCGCGGCCCTCAACGGACATCCGGACACCGCGATGATTCTGTTCAAGAAGGGAGTTCCGCTCCTCATGCCGAACAAGGTGAGCGACAAGAACTGTGCGCGTTGTGGGAAAGCGTATTAAGATAGTATTTTTTAAAAATGTCCTTCTACGTAGGACGGAGCGAGAGGAATTCACACGGCAGCCATGAAGGGCCACGTGTCGGTCATCAACACGCTCCTACACAGGGGAGAGAACGTGGACGCAGTCACCAACGTGAGGAGAAGACGAATATTCAACCTTGTTAGCTTGCCATTCACTACACTGTAGTCCTGTTTCTGCCTCCTCAAAAACAGGACAACTACACTGCTCTGCACCTGGCAGTGGAGGCTGGCAAGTCCAACGTCGTGGAATCGTTGCTTGGCCATGGGGCCCAAGTGCACATCAAAGGTGACAGAGCAGAGTGAGGTAGAGATCATCAAGGTAAGGTAAAAAAAAAAATAACTTCTCCCTGATTCTGTTAGGTGGCAAGATTGGAGAGACTCCCCTGCACATTGCTGCACGGATCGAGGAGACCCGAGGGGAGAAGTGCACCAAGATGCTGCTCAAGTCCGGAGCCAGCCCGAACCTGGCCATGTCGAACGGACTGACGCCCATGCACATCGCCGCAGAGAGCGGAAACCTGGCCATCCTGCGACTCCTCCTGGACAACGGCGCCGACCCCATAGTTGTAGACAGGGTAATCTATCTTCCTCTCCCATGCCTCATAATAATTCTGTCTGATTTCGTCGAGGGAAGAAGAGAAAGTTTCTTGTCGAGACGTCGGTAATTGCGGAATGTGACAGAACGGGGTGAGGCACGTCGTGCTGCATGGGCGGTCACGTCCGCCGACCATAGTGTTTTCATAGCAAACACTATGGTCTGATACGAACAAATGGATGGTAATTGGTCCTCAACCCTCCATGTCGATTGATATGGGCTAACGTAATCGTTTAAGCGGACGTATGTGTGCAAGGGGGGGGGTCTTTACCACGATGCAATATATGCCACTTGTTTTCACCGTCCCACATTTCTTACTTATTACTGAAACGATAATATTCTTGGGAAGGTCGGGTGCCCAACCAATATCGCTAGCGTGCATTTTTATTGATGGGTTGTCCTTACGCCAGAGCAGGTGCTAGAATAGTGATAAAAAGAACCCTTAGAGCAACCTAATGCAACCAAATTTTGACCCCATCACTAATTACCACTAGTGGTGTAGCCGCTGGTGTGGCTGTAGTGGTACTAATATTGGTTGGGTGGTCAAGTCGATGTTATTTAATTTTATTTGTTATTTATTTGATACAACAGCACGGAGAGACCGGCTTGCACAAGGCCTGCCGCAGATGCCACCACTCCACGGCCGAGGAGCTCATTGCGTTCGTGAACAAGCGCATGGGAGGTGCAGACAAGTTCGTCAAGATGGTGAATGCCAAGGAGGAGTCCGCGCTCCACTACGCCGCTCTCATCAAGAAGAACAACCTCCACTTCCCGGGCGAGGAGCAGAAGATCGTGTCGCTCCTCATGAAGAACGGGGCAGACGTCTTTCAGCAGGCCAAGGACGTAAGAAGGAAAACAAATTAGCAGGAAAGAATGCTTAAATTCTGTTGACCTATCTTCTTCTCTCTTTTTTTTTTAAGACCAAGGACACGGTGTTCCACTACTGTGCTAGGGAAGGCAGCCTGTCGGTGCTGAAGGAGATCCTGACCCACCTGCACTCCGGACAGATCCAGCTGGCCGTCAACAAACAGGCGCACAACGGCTGGTCTCCGCTTATCGTGGCGGCCAGCAAGGGCCACACAGACATTTGCATGGTAAACACCTACAGTACATACCGTACAGCACGTCCTTCAATAAAAAAAACTTTGAGCGCTAACGTCTGCCCTTATTTTACTTGAAGTTGCTTGCTACATGTTTTTACAATATTTTTAAGGACTTTGTAATTTTTTCCTTGCATAAAAAAACATTACTTTGCCACCTTTTTGAAACCATTATTAAGCACATCAACAAAATATTTGGTATTTGTCATAGACACGCTGTAACAGTCATGGAATTGTGATTGCCTGGACCACAGTCGTCACGCGCTTTTCCCTTTCCCATCAGCTCTTTCTCGAAAACAACGGTCGAGTGGACGTGTTTGACCACGAGGGCAAGTCCGCCCTCCACCTGGCGGCCGAGAAGGGCAGCATCGAGGTGTGCGAGGCACTGCTCGCCAGGAACGCCTTCATCAACAGCAAGACCAAGGTGGGGTGGACCAGCCTGCACTACGCGGCCATGCACGGGTACACCAAGCTGGTGGAGTTCCTCATCAAGAAGCACAACGCCACCATCGACTCGCTGACAATGGTGAGGGGTTGGCTGTGTTATACTGTACTGTAACTGTCAGTATCCTTCTCGGTACAGTTTGTCTGTGATTAATAACCGTTTGTCCATCCCGTTCAGGCTCCGGTGAGGTAATTGTGCAAAAATGCCACAATACAAAAAGAAGTTGCCATACTATGTACATACGCTTGCGAAAACACACAGAAGGAAACTGTTGTAATGTCACAAGAATCTCAGTTTCCCTGATTTTAAAAAAATACTATGTGGAAAAGAAAAGACAAAATTGATTGATTAGTCGTCCGTCCCTTCAACGTAGTTGAAACATTACTGGACATTACTGTAATTCATTGGACAAAACCCCAAAAACTGCATTGAGGTTTCTTTCAATCCGGGACAGAAAGATGCACAGAGAAAGGGAAGAGAAATTATGACCGCAACCCCCCCCCCTCCCTGCTTGTTAAATATGCTTTCCTTGAATCCTCCAGCACCCTTATTAACTGCAGGTTGTGTTCAAATCTTGCAGAAAAAGCAGACTCCACTCCACCTGGCGGCCTCTGCGGGGCAGGAGTCTGTCAGCGCACTGCTGCTGGAGCTGGGCGCCAGCCTGGACTCCACCGACGACTTCGGACAGAAGCCGATCCACCTGGCCGCACAGTCCAACAAGCCGGAGGTGGTCAAGCTCTTCCTCAAGCAGAGGCCACAGCTCGTCTCGGTCACGACCAAGGCAAGATAACGCGTATAATGAAACTAACTAACTAATTAATTAATACCTTTGAGCAAAAAAAATACTTGTATTTCCTTTTGCTCCTCCTCAGGACGGCAGCACCTGTGCGCACATCGCCGCCAGCAAGGGCTCGGTCTCGGTGCTGAAGGAGCTGATGAAGTTCGACAAGTCAGTGGTGATCTCGTCCCGGAACCGCATCACGGACTCCACCCCTCTGCACATCGCCACCGAGGGCGGGCACTACGACGTAGTCAAGATGCTGATGGACGCCGGCGCGTCGGCCTCCGACGAGAACAAGGTGAGTTGCGAGGGGGGACGAGGAGGAGGAGGGATTTGCTTTGTGCACTAGTACTATAGCTTAGTACACATACATGTGTCGCAGGGCAAAAAAAGTTGAGACCTCTGGTGTCTGTCTTGACGGAACACATTGCTGTGTAGTTGTACAAGTATTTGCACTAGAAGTTACTTCAACCAAAGCTTTTTTTGTTTTTGACAACGAATTTGTACTAGATTACTCCTGACGAAGAAGACTGGGTTCGTATACCAACAGACCTCTCCATTCTGCTAATACTTTATCGTCCTACCCCATCTACCCACCTACAAAAAAAATTATTATTATTATTTTAATTTTTGCTCCTGACTTGTTTCCTTCAACGTACATTAATCCCATTGTTATTCGGCTACTTTAGTACTTGTACTTTTTATACATATCTGTACTACACTACATATCATTTGGTCTCCTCACGTTGCATTTCCAGTATTAAAGTTACGCATGATTCTTTATACTCGTACTACAGTACAACTGAAATTACCCCTAATCTTTTCTAATATAGTATATCTTAATCACTTTTTAAGGCTATATTGTGCTGAATGCACTAGATGCATTTTTTGTGCTTTTGCCATGTTTTTGCAGCTGGGCTACACCCCCATCCACATCGCGGCCAAGTACGGCCACCTGGAGCTCATCAACAAGTTTGCGTCAAGCAACGTGAACCTGCGTCAGGTGAGTAGGAAGACGGGCCTGTCCGCCCTCCACATTGCCGCCTACTTTGGTGAGGAGGAGACCACCCGCGAGCTGCTGACTCACGTGCCGGCCGGGCTCAAGTCCGAGCTGCCGTCCAGCGCCCCGCACGCCATCTCCCCCGATCTGGCCACCGAGGCCGAGCTGACCCCGCTGCACATGGGCGCCTACTCCGGCAGCGAGAATGTGGTCAGGGCGCTGCTCAACTCCTCCGGGGTGCAGGTGGACGCCGCCACGGTGCCTGCGGTGAGTACCGGTACAGTTCATGAAGGAGGTGGCAAAAGGCTTTTGCAATATGCAAAATGACTGTCCAGGTTTGCCAGGTCCGCAAAGTAAGAAAGCCAATCATGTAAAAAAAAAGAGAAAAAAACCACATTTTAGCTTTTTATTTATTTATTATTTTTTGTTGTATTGTATTCACAATTTTTGCCTATTTTTCAAAGGGAAACCTAAAAAAAAAAATTGCTTAAAAAAAGACAAACTGGCATCTCTGTTGCTAACCACTCTCTTCCAGAAATATACTGCACTCCACCTTGCCTCACTCCGCGGTCACGAAGGTGTGGTCGGCCTGCTGCTGTCCCGCTCCACCCACCTGCTGAAAGTGGCAGACGCGAGCGGCCAGACCTGCCTGCACGTGGCTGCAAGCAGCGGGCACTACGAGATGGTGCAGGTCCTGCTGGGGCAGGGATCGGACTACAACTCGGTGGACAAGGAGGGCTGGACCCCGCTGCACTCGGCAGCCAAGGCTGGATTTCTCAACGTTGTCAAGTTGCTGGTGGAGAACGGGGCGTCCACGATGGCAGAGACCAATGCTGGCAGAATCCCCCTGTGGTATGCTGCAGCAGAGGGAAACATGAGCGTGGTCTCTTACCTCCTGAAGCAGCAGCATGACTCCTACTCGCTTCTGGATGACAGAAAAGTATTCCAAAATTCTAATCTATTTCCTCATACCAGTAGTAGCAGTTGCCACATTTTAGATTTTTCTGTCAGAGATATAATGTTCTTTTAAACACATTTAACTAGTTATATGGTTATGTACAGTTCGTCTTCAACCTGATGACCTGTGGCAAGAAGTCCAACAACCAGCCAACTGAAGACTTCATCCTCGTGTCCCCTGCACCAGTGGACGTAGCCGCCAAGATTTCAGCCATCTACAAGGACCTCTCCATCCGCGAGAAGGAGCGGGCCCGTGACCTGGCCGAGGCCGGACGATTCTCTGAGGAGATCTGCAATGAGCTTGTCAGCCTGAGCTCCAGCATGGAGAGTCCTGGCATAGTCCTACAGTCCTGTGACAGGAGGCTTGTGCCCTTTCTGGACATACTTATCGAGTGCGAGCTTAAGCAGGTTATTGCCAACTCTGCTGTGCAGACTTACACACAGGTTAGTTGGTTTTTTTTTCTATTCACATATCTAGCAGTTTTGTTGCTGATGTAGGGTACTTTCTTCTTTATTCACACTGTAATTGCTGAACACGTAAAACTTATCAAGGAGGTTTTAGTAATTGGAGCCGCTTCTCTGTCAGGAATTGTGGAAAGGTGGCATCCAGCACTGGTCGGGCGTCCAGACTATGATGCTGCTGGTGTCCTTCATCATCTTCCCACCAGTCTGGCTGATCTTTTCACTCCCCCTCAACAACAAGTACAACAAGACACCCATCGTCAAGTTCTCCTGCTACCTCACCTCACACATCTTCTTCATGATATTTCAGGTACAGTTCATAAAGCAACGGGATCGTTTCTTGCTTAGTTCTCCATTGTCGTACTAATCAAATGGGTGTCTTTAATAGACCATCACTTCCTGCATTCCCATCTATCCCATTGTGCCGCGCTCCTCGCTGGCACCTCACTGGAACGAGTGGATATGCCTCATATGGTTGTCAGGACTCCTGCTGGGGCAGCTCACTTCTCCTCAGGACAGGGCCGGCTTTGGCATGATCAAGCTTGTCATCATAGGTATTCTATACTGTGCCTCACCAAGGAACTTTTTTCTCATTACTAGTTGCAGGACGACACACCATTAACTGTATGTCGCATTCGTTGTCCGACAGCCATTAACATCGTCGCTGTTGGCATCCATGTGGCAGCCTTCTTCGTAAATCCCGAGTACTGGCCTCTCATGATCTACATTCGCAACCAGTTCTCGGGCCTCTCCTTCCTCCTCTGTTGCGTCCAAATCCTCGACTTCCTCTCTTTTCACCATCTCTTTGGACCTTGGGCCATTATCATTTCTAGGTGATTAAGACCTGTTTGCCACGCAGAGCACGTGCACAAAGCTCAACCAAGCCTATAGCACTCTTCTTACTTTTAACCAGCCTGATGATTGACCTCGGGAAGTTCTTGACGATTCTGATGCTCTTCGAGTCTGGATTCACCGTCTTAATTGTGGCCATGAATCAGCCCTACCATGAAATTGTGGCCGACAACGATGACAAAGGTGACCAACTGTTGTTTCGTGAAGAAAATACATTGAGCTGCTATAATTACTCATTATAACACAACTAATAGGCCCTTTTCCATGTCGCCAGAAGGACTTCATTACTACAACTGCTACAAGAATTTACTTTCCTGTTCGTTGCAGATCAAGTTCTGACGACCATCACCACCTTTGAGCTTCTCTTCTTTGCCCTGTTTGGGTTGCACAAGGCCCAGGACCTGAAGCAGGCCAAGGGCCACATCGACGCCGAGTGGACGCTCGTCATCTTCAAGATCGTCTTTGCCATCTACCTGCTTGTCACCGTCATCGTCCTCATCAACCTGCTCATTGCTATGATGAGCGACACCTATCAAAGAATACAGGTTGGTAGCGCATTCGTGTACTGTAGAACCGCGAACCGGTAATTAATGCACATGTTGATATATTTATCCTTACGCCTCTTGCAGCAAGACTCTGACACCGAGTGGAAGTTCGGCCTGGCCAAGCTGATCCGCAACATGCACCGCACGGACGTCTCGCCGGCGCCCATCAACCTCATTACCACCTGGACCGTCTTTCTTTACCAGACGTGCAGAAGTGAGCAGGGTGTTTCAGTAGTTGTGTGTAAAACTGTGTAGAGGACAGGTTAGGCATAAAGGAAGATAGTAAGAAGCGTCTTGGTATGGTTTCGAAGTATGGCAACTTGTACGTGTTCAAACAGAGAGCATGAGGAAGAAGGAGAAATACCAGAGGATGAAGCCCGACCAGACATCCAGGATGAGCACCAACTTGGGCGATGGAACTTCCTCCTCCATGAGGCATCTCAAGGCTGGGAAGGTTTCGCCGTTCAGCGGTAAGACAGGCAGAAGCACTACTTTTACCAAGGCCATGGTAGTAGGTAAGTACGGTACATTGTCCCCATCTCTTAGTTGACGGCGTCTCTCCCACCTTTACGGAGGGCCCCGGCGGGGTCGGAGGGGGCCCCGGACACCTGCCCGCCGGATCCACCGAGAGCATGCGCAGCAGGACCTTCCTGGAGAACGCCATCCGATGGAAGCCGATTGTCAGGAAGTACCGCGCCCTCAAGGACGCCTCGCCTTCTGCGGACGAAAACGGCGGCGGCAAGGACAAAGGGGCCGGCGGGGTCGCACCACTTGCCAACCCGATGCACCAGAGGGAGGAGGATGCTGTCGCAGATGCATTGGGAAGAAGGGCCTCTAGGATGGAGTGAGGCCAGATGGGAAGAAATAAGTCGTAGTAGGTTTTATTGTACGTTACGTACCTAGTAGTAAGCATACCCCACCAGACACATCGTCTCTCTCGTTGCCACAAACCAGACATTTTTCAGCCACGACTTTTTTTTTTACTTTTTTGCTCACACACTGGACATTTTTTTTGGGCACACTAACTTCTTTTATGTGTAGAAATTGTAATAAAGCGTAAAAAATGGTTGAAAAAGTGATTGAAAACAGTAACAAATTTAGTGGAACAATTTATGATATAAAGGTGTCCAGTTTGTGCGCACAAACCAGCAATTTTTTTCGCACAATTTTCGCACACTTTGGGCACTTTTTAGAATCGGGTGTCTGGTCGGGTAGGACACCTTCATTGTCCATTTTTTTCTTATCTCAAGCACCGTCTTAATCACTATGTATTTATAAAAGTAACACGAATGCTTATTCCTTCATAGTAAAACTATTACGGTAACTACTATATTATACAAGAAAAGAAACAGCCCTTGTGTGAATGTGGTGATCTGCAAGACGACGCTGACGTTTCGTTGATAAATAAACTTCACTGTTAGATACTGGGAAACAAACAACATCGCAACAACAGCAGAGATTTTTAAAAAGGAACGACAGTAGCAAGAAGCATTTTTTTATGTGCAACAACAGCAAATCCGTAAAAAAACTGAGGCTCCTGAACGGTTTCGTTCAAAACAAACAATTACTGACAAATTGTAATAAGTACAGCTACTTATCTTGCCACCAGCACTGATATTGAACAAACCAAAGTTTTAAGCAATTTTTTAATAACTAAACAAGGTCCTCGTAAGACTAGACAGAAACAGACCGTGTGATTAACTTTTTTGTAAGTAATTTTCCCGTCAGCGCTCAACGTTACCCTCCAAGTCGAAATTGCGACTGGTTTAGCGTTGCTGATGCCACCATATCGGGTCTGATTCGACGTCCTTCACTCACACACACCAGAAAAAAAAATTGCCACCATATGTGTGCCAAGAAGGGACCTGCTTTGAGGCACGCACGCAAGAGTGAGAGGAGAGAAGGAGGCGGTTGTTACGTACATCAAGCTTTTTGAGGGGGGAGGGGAGAGGAAGAGGGGGCAACCAAAGGCAACAGCAACCAAGGGAAGGGGGAAAAAGTATAAAATATTTCGGGGCAATTTTGGCGTATTGCGACGGTGACGTTTTCCCAAATCTATTTCAATTTGTGATTAGATTTTAGTGCTACAAATCTTATTCTCTACAGTAACACTAAGATCTTCTGTAAGATTGGAAAAGCTCGAAAAATGAAGCAGATGTTTGGTTTTTTTCTTCAAGAGAGCCTGAACGTGAATCCCTTGGAAGGAAGAAGAGGGAAAGAGGAGGAGGAGGAGCGGGTGTGTAAGATCATGCCTATTTCTGGTTCTGTAGCAGGTGGTGGGAAAGAGACGATGCTGCGGCTGTCCTTTCCTGGTTTTATTCTGTTTTTTTTTTGTAACAGTCCCAGTTTCCTAACAATTTTTAATGGCAGTTTTTCACGTTGCTTGCTGTGCATTAATAGTCTCGATTGTTAAAATTATTAAACATGTACACATGACGATTCTATACGTCTAAGTCGTTAGACACACATGTTAGCGACACAAACTCTCACTCTCTCTCTGTCACATGATGACACACGGTGCGGCGCAACACAGCGGCAGGCAGATGGGCACGACCGCCGCGCCCTCCTTGCTCTCCCCCTCCGTGGACTTGGACTTCTCCTTGGCCTTGTAGCTGTACTCCGCCCTGGCCTTCCCCTTCCCGCTCCGGCTGACGCTGTAGCCCTCCTCCGCGTACGGTGAGGTGAAGACCTCTCCCGGCGGGTAGTACACGGTGGGGCCCGCCATCAGCTGCTTCTGCTGCTTTAGCGGGGTGGTGGTGGCAGTGCTCCTCTCCGGACTGGACTCTCGGTAGATGTAGGGCGGCCTGCGCGCGTCCTCCGGGCTGGGCTCCGTCCTCCTGCGGGGCGGCGGCGGCGGCTCCGCCGGCTCGACGAACCGGGTGTCCTGGATGGTGGAGTCGAACTCGGACAGCTCCGTCATCAGCTGGGTTACCCTCTTCGGCGGCGACTGCGTCTCAAGCGGGACGGGCGGGGACGGGTGCGCGAAAGTGGCCGTTCGGGTGTCTTGCGGAAGAGGGGCGGGCGAGGAGGTGGAGGACTTGTACTTGCTGTAGTACTTGATTTCTCCGGTGGTCGGAGGCGTCCTCTCCACGGTTTGCGGTTGCGTCAGTGGCAGCGCGGGAGGGGGAGGAGGAGGAGGAGCCGGCGGAGCCGGCATCGGCTCCGGGTAGGAGGACATGGTGTAGCTGGTGACTTGCTGCTCCTGCTGATGCTGCTCTCTGACGTAGGAGTACTTGTGTGGTCCCACCGATTGCACGTCGACGAGGTGGCGCTGAGGGCTGGCGCGGCGGACGGAGTTCGGGCTGGACAGAGGCTGCGGCTGCGGCTGCGGCTGCTGGTGGGCGCTGGTCCTCCTGCTGTGCGACGGCGAAGGTGGCTTCCCCGACGACGAAGAGACGTGGTAGGCCTGCTCGGAGTGGTAGGCGATCCTGCCGCCGCCCACGCCGCCGCCTCCGCCCGCGGACGTGTAGTCGACGTCGCTCATCTTGCGCACGTTGTTGAGGTCGTACAGGAGCGAGTCCAGCTCGTCGATGTTCTCCTTCAGCTGGGAGGTGGACCCGTCCCTGCCGCCGCCGTACACGTCAACTGGAACCACGCCATGCTGCGGGGGGTGTAGTATTTTGGCAATTATTCCCGGTGTACGTACAAAATGTACGGAATTAATGGTTGACGCACCTGACTGCTCTGTGTGCTGTAGGAGCTGTATGACTGGTTCTGCTGCAAGGACGACACCATGTTCGCCGACTGCAACCCCGACGATCCGGCGGTCGACGACGGGTACCCGTTCAGCTCTTGGAGGCCGTGGCTCGACCTCGGCGGCAGCATGTGACGAACCTCCCTCTCCAAGTCGAAGTCGCCGCCGCCGCCGCGGCCGCCGCCGCCGTCGCTGCCCCCGCTGGCGTAGGCCTGCCATTCGTGGTACTCGGTCCTGGTGCTGGACCCGCCCATGGGGCGACGAGAGCTCAAGATGTCTCGCTCTCGTCGCCCCATGGGCGGGTCCAGCACCAGGACCGAGTACCACGAATGGCAGGCCTACGCCAGCGGGGGCAGCGACGGCGGCGGCGGCCGCGGCGGCGGCGG
>JAAUYM010035736.1_pt1 | contig 12646 bp, 13 predicted proteins | sample 7278001 | NCBI WGS metagenome assembly JAAUYM01 (sample SAMN14350224, study PRJNA611818) | marine sediment metagenome | isolation source: surface marine sediment (1.8m) | place: French Polynesia: Moorea | collected 2018-08
CAGCGACGACCTGCTCTATGACCCCGACGATCTCCTCCCAAGTGACCGATAGCAGGATCAGTTCTTCCAGCTCTCCCGCGTCACCTCTCCCCTCCTCCAGCCTCTCACGCAGGGTCTCCGTGCTTCTGAACACCTCAATTCTGTTCCCGGCCGAGGAGCTCCTGATCCTGGCCCGCTCCAGGCGGGACTTGATCCTGCCCTCAGCCGTATTAGGCTTCTTGCAGTGCCAGGGTCGCCAGGTGGACTCGTCCATAAGCTTCAGGTGCGCCCTGCGCCTGGCGTCCAGGTTTCTGGTAAAGCCCACCTTGTAGTGGCCGCTGATGTCCTTAAAGTCCCTGTAGGTGACGGTAGAGGTCCCGTGGTCGTCCTCCACCTCGATACTGCCGCTCTGACCCTCCACGAACCTCACCCTACGCACCTTCCTGATCCTGAACAGGTAGATCCATCCGGGCGTCTCCTTCTTCCGCTTCTTCCTTTCTTCCTCCTCCCAATCCTCCGAGGTGGAGATGTCGTCCAGATCCGTGACCGGATCACACACATCGCAGTCGCATCCGGGCAGGCACTTGACGCCCCTGGCGGTCTCCACGGCCGCCTGCTTACCGACCCCCTTGGCGATGGTGGCAGACACCTTGACAACGGTCGGCGTCGGCGCCGGTGCCGGCGCAGGAGCCACTGCTGGAGCGGGAGCAGGAGGAGGAGGTGCCGGGGCGACCGAAGGAGGGGCGGGTTTCGGAATTGGAGCCGGCGGAGCTGGCGGTGGTGGCGGCGGAGCCGCCGGAATTGGCTCTACGATCGGGGGCGCCACCATTACCTGCGGCCCGCCGCCGGCGCCGACGTCGAGCGGCATCCCGCCGCCTTCCATGGCCATCTTAGCTTCAAGTCCGCAAGGCAGGTTTATGCCGCCGGACGGAGGCAGCGGAGCTGATCCTGGAACTGGCGCCGATCCTCCCATCACGGGTCCTGCCGAGGGGGCTGGAACGGGTCCGGGTCCGCCCGCGGCGGCGGCATGTCCTACAGGCGAGGAAACAGGACCAGAGCTTGGGACAGGACCAGAGCTTGGGACAGGACCAGAGCTAGGGACAGGACCAGAGCTTGGGACAGGACCAGAGCTTGGGACAGGTGCGGCGCCTCCAGTCGCGGCGGAACCACCAGTCGCGGATCCGCCGGCAGACGTCGCCGCGGAGCTGCCGCCGCCGGCCGCTGATCCGCCCCCTCCGGCCGACGCGGCGCCTCCGGCATCAGCGCCAGGGACCCCAGCAGAAGAGCTCCCTGCTCCTCCGGCTGCGGCGCCGCCTTCTCCTGATGCTGCGCTGGCTGCGGCGTTGGTGCCGCTGCCGGAGACGTTCTGCGCCACCTTCTTGATGGTTGCGCCAGCCGCCTTGCCCGCGATGCCGTCCATGACCGGCGTGGTGATGCCCTCTACCACCCCTTCCACCACGCTCTGTCCGTCCTTGGCCTGCACCACCTTGGTCCAGGCCCTCACCTGCCCCGAAGGGGTGTACTCCCCTCTGGCAGCGGACTCGATCCCGGTGATGGCACCGTCCATGATGGCCCCTCCAGCCATCCCGCCGGCCACCATCCCGGCGGGCCCGCCCAGGATGCCTACGGCCCCCCCGGCGACCACACCGGAGGTTCGTGAGGCGGCCTTCATGGCGTCGTTGCCTCCTTCGGTGTCCCCGAACGCGTAGTGGATGGCGCCCTTGGCGTGTCCCACCACCGGCAGACCGTTAAGCACCCCGTTGCCCGTCTCCACCAGCGCCTTGCCGGAGTTGGTGGCGGCATCGCCGGTGTCGCTCGCAGCCTGCTTGAACGCCTTGTTGATGGAGTCAACCTGGAACAAATATCGACAGCAATACACAGCCAGCAACAACCTTGGTGCTGTTTTCTTAAACAATATCTCCATAAAAATAAACTGAATGCTTCATTTTGCTTTGGTTGGCTTAATAAAGTATTGAGCGCCGTTTAGGAAAATTATTGAGTGTTTAAATTATGAAATGACACAAAGGGTTCAAGTAAATTAATGAAGCATTCAGGGTTTTAGGTGGAGATGCTTTATCACCTGTCCTAGCGTGACTGCTGCCGCCGCCCCGGTGGCCACCGTGGCCGCGCCCGTGATGGCCGTCTCTCCAACGTGGCGGACGATGGTCTTGGAGGCGCGGTCGGCCGTGAACTTGGCGCACTCCTCCGTCGCCTTGTTGAGCGACTCCACCTGGCCGAAGGTGACGGCGGAGGCGGCGCCAGTCACAGCCGTGCAGGCCGCGCCGCCCACCGTGCTCACCTCGTTCCCCATGATGATGCCCGATTGAAAATTTGCTACAGTCAAACACGGATAAGTGGATTACTTTGGGACCTGGCAGATTGAGCCACTTAAGCGTATATCTATATAGGGTAAGATACCTAAATTGGTGGTTGCAGCAAATTTAGTCCACTTATCCAGTAATCCACTTTATCCGTGTTCTACCGTACTCAAAGCAGACTGTCCTAACGCGTGAAACGCTTCACTGATACTCCTTGGGAATTCCACCCTCCCGTTGTTGAAACCCTTTCCTCCTTTTCATTGGGGTGTGACTTGACTCCTTCCCTCACACTCTCGTCTTACACTTTACTTATCCCTTTTTATCCGCCAACAACGGTTTTTATTACCAAACACGAACATATAACCACAAGGCAGGTAATGAATGACTCTGCTAATTCAAACAACCGAGCGATTTGGAATGCGATGCCGCGGTGGTCTTTCCGTGCTTGTCAGTTTCCAAGAAAGAGGGAGCTACCCTCATTCACAGACACACCCTAAGAGAGTAGCATGCATAGGTCGTTCCTGATTTCAGCCTGTTTTTCCTCCTCCTCCTCCCTTCCCTTGCTGCTGTCGCTGTTGCCTAGGAGTTTCCTGTTCAACAAGGAGGGGAGACTCGCCATAAAACTTCTCCACACCCCTCCTGAGCTTACGTAATGTCTCTGGGTATTTCACACTTTTTTTCACAGAGTCCACACAATATCAGCAAATGTGCTATTTTCTTGGCCAACCCGATTTGAAAACGGAAATGAACACATGCAGAAAAAATGCCGCTCCTGTAAAACTTGGGCTCTCTATTCCAAACATCAAATCAATACATAATGCGGTAAAACAAGTTAGGGACTAAATTGGAATTTTTCGAACATTTGGATTCGTTCACAGCCTCCAGGCAGTGCAAGAATGTAGGTATAATAGTAGAAACAAGTTGTAAAAAAAAAATACTACGTGCGAGGTTCCTCAGCTGCCGTAAGTGGCGCAGGTGATGTAGACCAGCTTGCAGCTGTTGAAGTCCCTCATGCTTTGGTAGGACAGCCGCAGGTTGTCCGTCTGCCCGACGTACGTCCTCCGCTGCGGGTGGATCAGCTTGACGTCCAGCAGACGAGAGAAGCCTTCGTGTCTGGCGAGAGGAAAGATTAAAAAAAAATCATGTTTTCGCACATTTAAAAGCTGCCGGGAATAGAAAAGGTAGAAAATATTTTCTTTCTGGGAAAGAAAGGTAGCAGTGGCACGACAACTCAGTCACTTTCAGGACTCCGAAGCCGTTTGTTTTAAGGAATTCACGCCTCTGGTCTACTACGTAGTGCAGACACATCTGTTACATAAAAGGTACAGTCGAAAGAAAATCCTATATAGTACAACTTAAAAAACACTGGATTCCGCCGTATTGTACTTCAGTGTGCTTAACAAAGTATTAAAAAGATGACATTTGCTGTCCACTTCCACTTTGTAATGCGTTACCGTCATTGTCCCAAGTGTGCAATGTTCCCACTTTTTGCCAACCTGTCCGTACCTGCAGAGCACCCTCCCGAACTCGTTGATGTAGCGCGGCCCCCAGGTGGCCGGGCCGGCGCAGTACAGGTGGCGACGACCGTACGCAATAAAGTACACGTAACCCTTGCGCTCGGTCATGTACCTGCCGACGGACCGAAAAAGAGTCGAAAATACGAAATATGGGGGAAAGGACGGTGTAAATTAAATGACACAAAATTTGGAAAAGCAAATCGAAACCAAAATTTGGGGAATTGCTACTTTTAATTCACCTCCCGAACGGGTCCCTTCGCAGCTGCGGCCCCTGCTTGCCGAAGTATGGCCAGATGGAGATGCAGTCCAGCTCGTCGGCGCCGTTCCTGCAGTTGGTGTGCTCTTCCACCTTGTTCCAGTCGCACACGGCTCTGGACCCGATGCACTGGTTCGACAGGGCCACGTTGGTGGCCGTGAACCCGCTGCCGGGCTTCAGGGCGCCGATCGCGCAGCGGAAGTAGTACTACAAGCGAAAAAAAAAAGTTACTTAAAGTTGCCGTCACAGCACAGCAGGGTGTCTTCTAACTGTACCTATAGAACGGTATCTGATCGTTTCCAATTGGGTATAACTAGAAATTTGGCTTTAAGAAAAGTATCAATAATACTTTCAAGCTAGTCGGAACGTTGTCACTTCGGGAAAGAAGGGAATGCCTTTTAATTCTTTTTAATACCTGATCGTTCATGGAGGGCATCGACGTGGTTGTGGGGCTGGTGTACCTGGTCGGCCAGGTGTTGTACCGGTTCGTGGTGGTGGGCGGCCAGGTGTTGTAGTACGGGTTTCTCGTGGTGGCCGCCGTGGTCCTGTTGCCGTTGGTCCCGTTGTGCCCTGCGGTCGTGGTGGTGGTCACGGGCCCGTAGTACCCCCTGGTAGTACTGACCGGGGGAGTGTAGTAAGGGGTGGTGGTGGTGGTGCCGTTGGAGGTTCGGTTGGTGGACCTATAGACGGCATTGCCAATGATGATGTCCGCCGCCCGGGGATCGTAGAACGGGCCGCCGGCGTTGGTCCCGTTGCCACCGGTGGTGCCGTTGCCACCGGTGGTGCCGTTGCCGCCGGTGGAGGGGGTGGTGGTGGTGCTGTAGCTGACGGTCGAACTGCCGGTGTGTAGTCTAGGGCAGCAGAGGTCCGCGGCCTCGTCCTCTCCGACATCGTTGTGGCCGAGACAGTCGATCTGACCGTCGCAAACCTGCTTAGGGAAAATACTGGTATAGTACGTACAGAAGAACTCCGTGCTGTCTATTAAGACCCGATGCAGTCAAGCTCATTATCATTACCGAATTTGTAGTTTTCTTATACCCCACCTTCGCTGTACAGTAGTTACCTTCTAGCTGCTGACCACCGACTTTATCACATATCGAGTTCTAGTACTGTTCACAAGTTTGCATGCTTGAATAAACGGGTATGAAAACATTGATCAACACCCGGGAAATACCCGGGTTTGCAACATTCGTTCCCCAGGGAATGGAAAAATTGTTTTAGGCCATTCGCAAGTTTTCGGGTGCACAGGTACCGGAGCTCCCGCAATTTCTGTTACGTCACCTTCTTTGGTAGGAGCGTCTGTAGGCTGACCCTGCAGCTGCTCTTGCACCCGTAGGGCTCGTCCGTGCCGTCCTTGCAGTCGTCCACGCCGTCGCAGAACCTGGCCTTGCTGAGGCACATGCCGTTCCTGCAGAGGAGCTCGTCGTCGCGACACGCGCAGTGGGTGCTGTTCATGCGCCTGGAACAAACCGACCAACAAGCAACGTTCATCATTCAGAAATTTTACACTTAAAAGTATATACAAATAGGTACTAATATGGTACAAGCTCACTGAAGTGCATAATCAGGTATATCGAGCAGCTTCACTTTCATTTGCTTCTCACTTGCACATGGTGACGGGCGACTCGCATCTGTCCGGGTTGTAGACGTCGGAGAAGTCTTGGCAGTCGGGGAGGGCGTCGCACATCTTGCTGCGGTCGAGGCATTTGCCTGAAAATCGCAACAGCAAACAAATTTTAACATAAATCTCTCCGTGTCAAATGCAACTTGGGCGTGGTGCTGGGCCGCGTGCCGTTTTTGCAGAGATGAGTGTTGCAGGTGGCGTGCGGGTTGAAGTCCGGCTGCGTGGAGGTCTCGGCCGAGCGGATGATCTTCTTGATGCCGTCGCGGGCGTTCGGAGAAACGATCGTCTCGAACCTGGCCACATTTTTTTTCTTTCTTTTAGCTCTTTTCATGTGAAATCTGAGTGATGCTACAGTTGAACCCACTCACCATTCTCACTCAGGCGGGTTAGACTGTATGTACTGTACATGTAGGCACTCGTAAACTCTCACCTCGACGGTGCCGGTTGGTCTCCCAGTCCGCAGTTTCCCCTCTCCGAGAAGAATATCCCGACCGCGTAGAAGTGCCCGGAGGAGTCCGGGCAGACTAGCGCTCCGGACCAGTTGTCCAGGCACTCGTTAGTAGGAACGTTCTGAGGAAGAAAATTAAAAAAAAAAACAGTAGTACGTACATAGAACTACGACTTGGTGAACTGGTGTGATAATTGACTCACCTGCTTTGTGCAGAACTTGTAGTCGTTGTCATTCTTGTATTCGCAGACGCCGATCACCTGCGTCCGGTATGGGTGCTTCAGGTAGGATCCCTGCTCAAGGAAGTCAATTAGGATGTGGGAATTTCAAAGTCTAGCAAAATAAAAACTAAAACGTGGGGGAAATTTTAAAAGCTGGCGGAATCAAGTCATTTAAAATGTGGGAAATTGAAGGTGGTCGGATTTTTGTACCTGTAGCCCGGTGATAAAACACTGCGCGAGCAGGGGAACCCAGGTGACCGACGGGATGCAGACAGGGTTGATGAACTCGTTGAGGTCGAAGGGCTTCTGAAGGAGGCCCATGGCGATGGAGGTGCCGGGAACTTGGGTGTAGTGCACCACGCGACGGAGCTAGTCAATTTTAAAATATGTAGAATTTTTTGTGAAGTTTTAGACGTTCTTCGATCTATACCTGATCATGTGCGGACAGGCTCATTTGTTCCTTGAATCCTCCCGCCCTGGCCATCACGTTATCCCTGTACTGGATGTTGCGGGCCTTGAAGGCGCAGTCCCGGTGCGTGATGATCCAGTACCTGATGACCATTAAAGTAGTACATAGGTATGTACGTACTACAGTGGAACCTAGAAATAGTGGACTGCTCGGTCGGCAGCAACGGTCACACAACTTCACTAAATTTACATTGAAGAATTGGACATCAGAGAAATATTCACTTAAAAAATTCACCAGTACAACAAGTCTACTATATACTGAGTTTACATATTAGCTCAACATACCTGTGGACGAGTGTTGCTCCGCACAGGTAGTGGCCGTTCTTGTACAGGTTGACGTGCCACGGAAAGGAGCCAGCCCCATTTTGGGGTACGTCCTTCTGCAAAAAAGAGCAATTTTTAGGGAGAAATCGCAGCATGTTTGGCATTATTTTTTTTTCTTACCTGGTCCATGAGATTATAGAGGGGCGCCACTCCGCACAGCGGCGCGTCGACGCAGCTGCTCTTGACGTACCAGCACTGCCCGTTGTTGCTACTGGTGGACCTCTTGGCAAGGTGCCTGGTGCTTCTCTTGCTCTTGGGCCTCGGGTAGACGGGCCTGTTGTCGGCAAATCTGACCCGGAGCACCCTGTTCTTGATGTGCGGCTGCTGGCTTGTGGGCACCAGACGGTAAGACTCGGCGCCCTGGTAGTTCATGTACTTGCAGATCTGGTCGTTCAGATCGTTGTTCCTGTCGGGTACAAATTAAAAAAAAAAGGAATTTTGGTAAAAATGCAAATAACTACTTGAATACTCACCAAGTCTTGACGCAAGTGGGCGTCCACTGCCCCTTGAAGTTGTAGGCCAGGTACCCGTTTGCGGGCCTCCGCGGCCTCCCGTCCTTTTTAAGCCAGATGGAATTGCCGTTGAAGAGGTTGAGGCAGTACTTCTCGTCCTCCTTCATGCGGCAGTTGGCCACGCCGTCGCACACCTGGTCGCGGTTGATGCATTGGTTGCTCTGCAAGATAAAGGAGATGTATACGTAGAAATTATGATCTGTATTTTTTTCCCGATTGATCGAGTTTACTGTGTAGTGCCACCTGGAGCTCGTGAAACGTTTCTCAATTGGATTTTTCGATCATTACTTCGATACCTGGAAACTTAGCCATATTTGACCATATTTGAAAGCAATTTCTTCTTTTTTTGCAAAAAAATATTTGGGAAAAGTGCTTGCCTGGTCGCAGTAGAACTGCCCGTCATAGCAGAAGTTGCACTCCCTCTCGTCCTCCCAGTCGCGGCAGTCCGGGTATCCGTCGCAGAGGTTCTGGCTGTTGAGCCTGGTGACGTAGTCGAGGCACTTGCACCCCCTCTCGTCCGACTGGTCCACGCAGTCGATCTGCAGGTCGCACACCTTCCCCCTGGGGATGCACTGGTGCACGGTGGAGCAGCGGAACTGGTCCCTGTTGCAGCTCCTCTCCCTCTGATTGGTGCCGGTCATGGGCCAGGCCACCATCTGGGCGTCGGTCTGGAAGTGCGGCGGCCGGTAACCTCCGGGCGCGGTGGCGGCCGTGGTGGTCACCTGGCCGTAGTTGTTCGAGGTGGTCGTCTGCGGTCGGTAGACGCGGTTTCCGTGCCTGTCCGTCTCGCAGTAGCGCTCGTCGTTGCTGTTGAAGCAGTCCACGTAGAAGTTGCACAGCTCCTTGCGGGGGAGGCACCGGCCGTCGCAGTCAACGTTCGTCTCGCAGTGCTGTGTGGGTTAAAAAAAAAAGACTTTATAAAAAAAAAAATTTGGATGGCACCTCTTGCCTTTACTAGCTCACCCCGTAGGCCTGAACCCTGCTCCTGTCCTCCCCACTGGCCGGGTCGTTGGGGTCCCTGTAGAGCGAGCCCACCGGCTGCTTCTTCATGGTGTCCCTGATCCAGTCGATGTACCTGGTCACCCTGGTGTAGACGCCGGGCTCCTTCGGGCGGGCGCACCCCTTTCCGTGAGAGATGATCCCCCCGAGGTACCACTCGCCGGGCTCGCGAGGGTGGCGGCAGTACAGCGGACCGCCGCTGTCGCCTGAGGTTGGAACGACACACGAAAAAGCACACGCTCAAAACATTGTTCCTTGAAGATATGAAATCACATGCGTGTTCACCTTGGCAACTGTCAATCTTCCCCTCCGGGTTTCCCCCGCAGATCTGGAACTTGTCCACGTTGTACGACTGGACGCACTTCCGGACCGGGATCTCCACCTCCTGCAGGTTGTCGGCGGCCAGCGCCCACTCCTCCTCCGAAAGCTTTCCCCACCCGACAGCCACGCACCGGTCGCCCTTCTTGAGGCGGAAGGCCCGGTCCTCCGGGTTGGGCAGGCAAATCGGGGCCACGTGGACGCCGAAACTCAGCGGACGTTCCAGCCGGAGAAGAGCCAGGTCGTGGAGGAGAATGTCGGCGACAAAATCTGGAAAAAAAGATACACACAATACTCTTTCCCATATCTAAAACTAAAAGTTGTTAATTACCCGGGTGCATGTGGACCTCGCTGACGTTTCTGAAGTACTGGTAGGGCGACAGCGAGGACTTTCTGAGCATCCCGGCCTGGACCTGCAGCCTAATCCTGCTGGTACTGAAGTCCTTGACGCAGTGCGCCGCCGTGGCCACCCACTCCGGGCTGAGGACGGCGGCGCCGCAGGAGAAGACGCCATCGCGGTACAGCCCGACCACTGACGGCCAATTGCGGGCCGGGGAGGAGTGGCCGCCCACGATGCGGACCTCCGTCGCTCCGACTACGCTCTCTTTGTCATCATCGTCTTTGTCGTCATCTTCATCGTCGTCGTCATCATCTTCCTTGTCATTGTCATCGTCGTCATTGTCATCGTCGTCATTGTCATCGTCGTCATTGTCATCGTCGTCCTCTTCATCTTCTTTCTCCTTCTCTGTCTCATCATCCCCACCCGGAAGACGGTCAAGAAGGCCTGGGAAGGAGTCCAAATCTAGTGGCTCTAGTTCTTCCTTATTCTCTTCCTTCTCCTTGTCCTCTCCTTCCTTTTCGGGCGGGACCTGACTTCCCGACAGCATGTCGACGACGTCCGCCTTCTCCCCATCATCCTCCTCCTTCTCCACCACGGCGCTGCGATCGATCAGATTTCCGGACACGCGCGACCTCATCCCGCACTTTGGCAGCTGGCAGTCGACGTAGGCCAGCCTCGTGACTCCGTCGACCGGCGGCCCCACCTCGAGGCGGAACTCCCCTCCGGGCAAGGGAGAGTTGCCGATGTAGCCATGCTTCGGGTTACGCAGAACCGCCACCTCGTGCACGGGAAACGGGAACAGCTTGCTACAAAAAAAAATGATAGCAACATGTTACAAAAGTTTGATTTTTTTTAACTAATAAGTTCTCACTGGTGCTATAGCAAATTCAGCTACATATGTACAGTACTGTATGTTAAAAAAAAAACTCCGTATGGTGTGTTCGAACTACCATATTTGAATTCTTTCCAATCCACCTCAGCTAGCTGAAACCTAATAACTTTACTACAATGTCCTGTATATCTGAGAGCTAGTGTCCTAGGAATCGTCATCTCACTTGTACGTCTGCACTTGCACGTAGGGCGACCCCCTGAACCCGGGCAGCAGCTGCTTGCAGGCCTCGGTGGCCATGGTGTGGTAGGCGTTCTCGGTGATGGGGCCGCCGTCGTCGCCCCTGAACTCCAGGCTGAGCAGCTTGTACCGCCCGTCCACCTTCCAGTGCATGAGTCCCTGGGTAAAGGGGCTGGCGGCGGCGTCTGGCTTGATCGGGTCCGAGACGGGCACGAAGGCGAAGCACTCCTCCTCGTCGCTGAAGTCGCTGTCGCAGTCGTACACGTTGTTGCACTGCTGGAACTGCGGCAGGCACTGCGGGGAGCTGTCGGGAAAGGTCCTCCTGCGCATCGTGGGAGAGGGAAGAAAAATTGAGCACAGAGGATTTCGACCTTCAATTTAGGAAACATGGAATTGGTAGAGATTTTCCTGCCTACCAATTTTAATGTACAAGTTTCCTAGGCCCACGATTTACCAAGGAACCTCAGTTTGGTAAACTTTTCCCCGAATACCGCCGAGCTTACTGACGAAGTTTAAATGTACGCATCTGACCTACTGTACTATAGTACGTACACGAAGCAATAGAAAAGCAAGGAATGAATACCCTACAACAGCAGTTTATTTCAAAAAATTTTTTAGCCACATTCTCATTTCTCCATCGAGCATTACAGTAACTATGTAGAGTACCTACATCACATTCGCGCAGAGTATTTTCGAATTTTAGCCAAATTATGAGGAGCCAAAAAGTGTAAATACTATCTTGTACAAAGTGACCATTTTGCTGATAGCGTGGTCATTTTGTATGGTAGTATCTAATGAATGGGTAGGAACCAAAAAATGACTTTTTTGAGCCATCCTGTAAGCTTTGCATAATACTGCATGTACACAGTAGCGCGTAAGAAAGGCAAATTACCTTCCACGTTTGCCTTTTCCCTTAAATGTAAGTACATGCAGTATACCAACTCCTCACCTGAGCGAAAAGAAAAAAACATTGGATTAGGGTAGGATGAGATTAGGGTTGGTACTGTAAGCTCATCCTTAATCCATCATCTTGACACGCGCGCGAGCTATTCAAACATTGCGGCTGCATTCTCTACATCATCCTCGCAGTCATCGCGGTCCTCCTCGTTTTCCTCCAGAGGCCTTCTGCGCATCATCCTGACCCTCTTGCACCTGGGAGAGGCGGCCATCTTGCGCCGCGGCGTCTTGGCCGGCTCCTCGTCCGTGGTTACCCTCTCCGGACTCCGGTAGGGGCGAGGGGAGCAGCAGGTTCTCTTGCGGAGCCCACTTCTACCCTTGGCTGCACTCGGGGTGGTGGCTAGCATCACGTGAGCCAGGCTGCCCCTCCTGCCCCGTCTCTTCCTGAGGTGCTGCGGGAAGGACTTCCTCCTCTTCTCGGGCGACTCCGGTAGCGGCGGCGGAGACGTCTTCTCCGCTCCGGGATCTGCGCGGCTAAAGGTCAGCCTCTTCCTGGCCCCGGGCTCGACCACGACGCAGTCCTGGGAGGACGACTCATTGTCCGCGTCGTCGATCTTCTTGACCTCCAAAGCTTCTTCATCGGGGGAATGGGAGGATGAGACGACATCCTTGACCCAACTCCTGTTTATGCGAAAGTGGACGGCCGGAACGTCTTCCTCGTGGTCGCCATTGACCCAACTCTTGTTTATGCGAAAGTTGACGGCCGGAACGTCCTCCTCGTGGTCGCCGTTGCCGTTGTCGGAGTTGCCGTTAATCGTCCTCCCGTTTGGCGCCGGCGGACTGCGCAAGCGCGGTCTCCCCTCCCCGGAGGAGACGACCGCGCCGCCGTCGAAGGTGACGCTCCTCGCTCTCCTGCCGTTGGCCTGCGAAGTCACGTTGTTGTCACCGCTGCCGCTGCTGCTGTTGCTGCTGCTGTCGATGTTGAGGGCGGTAAACTCGTCCAGCTCGACGGGGAGAGACATCTTCGCTCGGATTCTGCGCGTTCGCGACTGACCGAAGCTCCTTTGTTTTCTCGTACTAGGGGTACCTAGCGTCCGCCTCAGCGTCGCTTTCGAAAATTTCTGCTCCCTCTCTACGTGTATGTACGCTGCTGATGGTCTCGAAGTGATTTAAGAGGAGGAGGAGGAGGAGGAGAGGAGGGCGGGGTCAGCAGGTTGTGACTAGTAATACGAAAAAACTACTATTAGTGTCTTGAAAGGGGGGGGGGGGGAGGGGGAAGAACTGGTGTTGAATACTCAACCAATCTCACCCACGTACCTGCACTTGAACCTGTTCTCGGCGCAGTGGCAGCCCTTC
>JAAUYM010056898.1_pt1 | contig 12645 bp, 10 predicted proteins | sample 7278001 | NCBI WGS metagenome assembly JAAUYM01 (sample SAMN14350224, study PRJNA611818) | marine sediment metagenome | isolation source: surface marine sediment (1.8m) | place: French Polynesia: Moorea | collected 2018-08
GACGCTTTACGGGTCGCTCTCATGGCCCAGTAGGCAGCTCCCAAGGAGTCCTGCTAATCCGAAGTCGACTGTATAATTTTTTTTAGTCCTTAAGTCCAAAATGCGGATGGACAAATCAAAACACACTTTTTAGAATGACAGCCAACTTTTAGATTTCATGTTTTATGTTATAGCAATTATTTCTTTTGCTTTAATAAGGCTATGCTATTGCTGTATCTATGTACAGTACGAGGAGATCACTATTCAATTTCTCTGTAGCGCGTAGTATAATTTCGTTACAACACCAGACGTTTTAGTTCTGTGATGTCTATCCTCATTTTCACGTTTCCTCTCCTCCTCTCAATTTCCGCCACTGTCGCCTCCACGTGGGGCATTAGTCTCTTCACCAGGGACTTGTCCAGGGCGCAGAGTAACTTCAGAAGCCAAAAAACATTTCTAGAGTTGAAAGCCATCTCCTTGTCCAGCAGGGTCCGCAGGTGGGGCTCCACCAGGTCCGGCGCCTTCCCGCCCCGCTCGGCGTTGCGGCCAATCACAAATTTGAGGAAGGAGAAACAGGCGCTGGAAGTCTGCTTGTCGTCAGGGTAGCTCTTCACCCACGCGGAAGAGGAATCGTAGCAGAAGTTGAAGCAAAGCCTGCTTAGCAGTTTGTCCTGGCCCTCGCCGTCGCAGTCGCAGTCGCAGCCCCGCTTGGCCGCCTCCAGGAGGAAGGCCAGAGCCTGCTGGCGGTTCTGCCTCAAGTTGTTCTTCGGCATTAGACCGTTCTGGGAGGCACTCCCGCTCTGGAAGAACTCGGACCTGATCACCTTGAAGAGCTGGCCTTGGAGCCAAGGTCGATTTTGCACTTGAAAGGCTGGCGAGAAGAGAAGGAGAAAAGGGCTTCTTTTGGCGTCAAAGCGTTGGAGGTATATGACGAAGAGCTCCTCGAGAGTGCGCACCACGAAGGCGTCGGCATTGCACGCCTCCACTGAGGACAGCCCCTTCAACGCCAACGGCAGGAACGCCGCGGTGGCATCCAGCCTTGCGATGGGGACCCTCTTGTCCGGGGACCACACGTCCGGAAACTTCAAGAGCCCCGCTATCACCCGGTTCAGCAGGTTGTCCTCGTTCGGCCTCCTGGAGTAAAGGAGCCTGGAGCACGTGCCCACCAGGCTGCCGGCCAGTCGGTAGAGTCCCTCCGACCCTCGAGGCCGGTCGCGACTGAGCGCCCACTTGGAGGTCATTTGATCCACGGTCTCGGCGAGAAAAGGCTGGAACCTGGCCTCTTGGAGCGAATCTCTGGCGCAAACTGCTTCGATCGCTGCGAAAACTTTGCCCAACGTGTTTCTATGACTTGTGGCGTCGCCGTGGCCGTCGTCGTGGCCGTGGCCGTTGTCGTGGCCGTGGCCGTCGCCGTGGCCGTCGTCGTCTTCATTGGCGCATTCCTGAGGCACGTCAAGATCGCGGAAGACAGCCATCCCGAGAACTTCCTCGGAGAGATGCGCGAGGCAAGACTGGTAGTCTCCGCCTGCGGCTCCTCCCTCCTCCACGGCCCCGAAGACTGCGCAGCGCACCCAGCCCCGGACGACCGGGTCGTCTCCGCCGTCGCCGCCGTGCCCGAGCACGGTGAACGCCCTCCTGCCCCTGGCTGCGTGGCCTCCCTGCTGGAGGAAGTCGAGGAGGAACTGGCACCTGAGCTCCGGGCGCACCGCGGGGGAGAAGGCGAAGAACTCCAACAGTCTCTCCGGATCTCGGTTCCCGTCGGGCTTCTCCATGGAGAGCAGAACGAGGGAGGTGCAGAGCTCAGCGAGCTTTGAGGTCACCGTCGACTCCATCTGCGAAATAGATTGGAATGGTTTTTTTTCCATCTGAAACAAGCATTAAGCGAAGGCATAAATTTTCTAGTAGGTACCTTAGCAGCCGCGGAACAGAGGTTCTTCTGGATGGTGGGAAATATGTTCTCCCAGAGCGCTTTCTGCATGGCGTCGACCCCCTCCACCGTCCGCTGCTCCTCCTCCGTCCTCCGGACCCCGTCGCCGCGGTGCCTCTCCTCCTTGTAGAACTTCCTCATCTTGGACACGAGGGTGACCAGGACGGTCACCAGGCGTCCCATCTCGGCCGACGTACACCGCCCGAGGTACTTGGCGAAGGCGCCGCTGAGGAGACAGGTCTGGCAGAGGAGAGGCTCGGACACGCCGCCACGACCGCGGCGGACGGAAGAGTCCCTCATCACCGCCAGGCACTCCTCCACCAGGTCCGTGTAGACCTTCATGGCCTCTTGGCAGGTCTTGGCGCTCTCGTTGGACGTCCACAACAGCGTCTGGATGGTGCCGTTTACCCTGCTCATGAAGAGCTCGAGTACGCAGGAGGGGTTCGCCTCGAAGGAGAAGCCCTGCCGGGCCATCACTGCCAGCCCCATCAACACCATCTGGGACTTCGTGCCGGACCTGCCGCCCTTCAGCAGATCCGCCACAAAGTTCATCCACTTGAGGTGCTCCGTGCTCCCTATTACAGAGCTGCCCTTCGCCATCTTCAGCGCCAGTTGAAAGAAGTTAAACCAGCCGTGTTCGTTCAGGTTCCTCAAAATTCCCGGGGTTGACAGCTTGCGCTTGATCTCTGATGCCAGCTTCGTAAAGTACTGCTTCTTCCCAGAGACTTCTGCCTTCTCGGCCACCTTGTACAGCAGGTCAAGGAAGAGCTCGAAAGAGTTATTGCCACTCCCAGCAGAGTCTAGCTGGTGTAGCCTTGTTGCCCAATCTGGCACCGACTTGGGAAGCACGGCAATCTGTCCTATCGTGAAGGGATTCTTCTTGTCCACAAAGGCGTAGTCCAGGCGATAGAGAAAGTGCTCAAGCAGGGCTAACATTGAGGGGTGGCTGGGCCCCCCCAACGAATCCGACATCCTGGCCAACAGGGAAATCACGCTCCTCAGTTCGGATTCGTCCATTTCCCCGGCCAGGGTGGCCTCGAGCAACTTGTCCTCGACGTCCCTCAGGTCAGAGTCGAATGGCGACCCTCCGCCCCTCTCCTCCCCCCTGGGGTCCAGCCTCCACATGGCAACCAGCGCCTCCAGCAGCCACCACGCGCACAGTCGGGGCATCTCCCTCATGCGGCACGGCACGGAGGACGCCACCTCTCCTCCAAGCTCGTCTCCCGCGCTTTGATGGCTGGCGGAGGTCGGTAGCAGCACCTTGGCGAACTTCCACTGTGCCTCCGGGAAGCTGTGCATAACGAGGAACCACAGCTCCCTGGCGCACTCGCAGGAGAAAGGTGAGGCCGACAGCGTCTTGCCCGGCGCCCTGGACACCCCGAGGAGAGAGAACCGGTCCGCGCAGGCACCCGCCAGTTCCGACAGGATCTGCAGACCCAAGGTCTTCTTGAGGTCTCCGAGGGGGGTCGAATCTTCCTCGGTGTTCAGGACGATAGGCGGCAGCCCGCGGAAGTCCACGAACTTGGGCACGACCAGGGTGGGCGCGGCCGCGGCCGCAGCCCCCGGCCGCCTGGAGAGGTGGTGCGCGGCCGAGAAGACGGTCCAGCGGCAGTCCAGGCGCAGGTGGGCCAGACAGCAGGCCGGGTCGGAGTCCTCCTCCCGGTCCTCTCCGCCGCGTCTCATCCCCATGACGCCGCCGGGGGGACAGGAGGAGAGTCGGCCGGCGTGCAGGTGCATCAGGTGCAGCAGGCGCAGCAGCCTCGAGAGGCAGTCGTCTCCGTAGGAGATCTGACCAAAAGAAAGAAACGAAGATTTTCTTTTTTTCCTGTCACAGGTGAGAATTTGCTGTTGTCACCTGCTCCACCCGTTGTTCGTCGGCCTTCTTGGCATACCCGACGTAATTGTACGAGACGTGCCGGACGTACGCCAGGAACTCCCTGGCCTCGGAGGCGGAATCCTTCCAGCCTCCTCCTCCTCCTCCTGCGTTGATCCCCAAGCTGGACGACTCTACCAGCTGCATCCTCTGGAGGAAGAGCTTGACGAGGACGTCTTGGCACCTGTGCAGGAGGAGGTCGCACATGGGGAAGTCGAAACCGAACAGCCTCACTGTAGAGCCCTACAAGATTTAAGAAAATTGGTTTGCTTCGCCTGCCAAAGATTAACTGATTTTTTTTGTTATTGTTGCTGTTGTTGTTGCCATTGTTGTTGTTGTTGCTACTTCTTTCTCACCGCCAGATGTGGTGTTGGCGTCTGCCCCTTGGCCATCCTGTCCAGCTCTCCCGACCCGACGTACCCGCCCCGGTGAAACACGCCGCTCTCCCCGAGGCAGTGGAATCGTGCCCCGGTGGACGGCACCAGCTCCGCCTCCATCATGAGCAGGTCCAGGGAGTCCGGCCCCTCGTCCGACGACGCCTCCGTGCCCATCCCTTTGTCCTCCTCCTGCGGCGGGGTCTCTCCGCCAAGAGAGAAGGCAGAGGACATGGGTCAAGATCCGGTCTGTTCTCTTCCAAAGTCTTGTTCGTCTCTGTCTGATCTGATAATTTGGTACCACTGTTGCGAGTGAGCAGTTTATTGTTTGTGAAAAAAAGCAGGCAAAATGATTTTAAAAAGGATCGCAATCTCCCGCCCAAAACCTCTACGTGCTCGGGTTGGTGGCGACAAGTGGCGAAAAAAAGGGCAACTAAAGCTTAAAGCTCTGTCTCAAGCGGGATACTTTAAAAAACTAAATTCTAAGAGATTATTTCAACAACGTACTTTTGTAGTGCAAGGTTATGACTCTTATACTGCCTACCATTAGTAAAATAAAAACGCAAAACCGATAGAGGCGCGGTCTCTGTTCCCCTCAAATTATTTCCCACATGGTCATTTCTCTCTACCTCTTCGAGTAGCAGGGTTGCCACATAGAGAGGAAAAAGACGCATAGAGGTGCAAGAGCACGTTTCGTTACTATGTTTATCGTTAAGCAGCCTCTTAGTTTGTTTGGAAAAAAAGTAACTTTTAGTTGATTTCTTTTTCAACCGAAAAATGATCGTAATAGCAATCCTTCTTCCGTCATGGTAATCTTGTTTTGTCCTCCCCTGGCACTGCCTGGTATTCCTCTTCTGCCCCTTCCCTGCCCTTCTGCCTCTGATGTACCCCTCTGGTGAAAGTGTTGAGAGGAGCAGGAAGAGAAGGTGGAAGGAAGAGTGAGGGGCGGCGGCGGCGGCGGCGGCGGCGGCGGCGGCGGCAGCAAAGCCATAGGAAGAAAGTGATGCTGTCTGCTCTTTCTCTCCTTCCTTCTCTCTTCCTCTTTCTCCCCCTCCACTTCACTCCCACCTGCTTCTTCCCAAAAGCGGAGGGATGGACACAAGCCCACACAAGCTGTCACGGGCCAGGACACTTTTGTAAGAGACTCGCAAAAAGCTAGATAAGGGATGATTTTTTTTCACTTATTAGTGAAGGTTTATTTCAGGTACAATATGTGTAAAAAAAAAGTAGGTCTGGAACTGTTTCATACTTGAAGACCGTACAAGGCGGGTCCAAGCCATGCACCCCCGTATCACTTTCTCGCCCCCCCTCTTTCTCTTTCCCCCTTGCTGGCCATTGCATTGCAGCAAATGAGTTTCTTCTTCTTTCGCCTCGCCTCTGGCCTTGTGAAAGTTTGTCGTCAGGACCAGGAGGAGGAGAAGGAAGGAGGGAGGAAGGTTCGGCTTCAGGAGTCGAGAAGGGAGGGTGGGAAAGAATAGGAAGGTGCCATCGAGACAAAGTCCTCCGGAGGAGATCTTTGGAGTAGCAGAAGGTAAAAAAAGGAGGGGGGAAACAAAAAAGATCGACTTGAGACGACGACCAACCACGACGTGAGTGACGACTTTCGGTCCCCAATGACGATGAACAGCCACGGCGGTGGACACGCCTTGGACCGCCGCAGGGGACAGGGACAGGGACAGGGACAGGGGCAGGGACAGGGGGCAGAGTACGGCCAACAGCATCACCACAGACATCACGACAAAGACTCAGACTACGTGGGAGGAGGAGGAGGAGGTCGGTCCTCCGGGGGATCGGCCAAGTATGACGACCCGCCCAACTCCAGACTGTTCATCGTGTGCGGGAAGGGGATCACGGAGGAGCAGTTCAAGGAGGCCTTCGGCGTCTTCGGCACCATCGAGGAGGTCTGGGTGCTCAAGGACCGCGTGACCGGCGAGCCCAAGGGGGTGACCTACATCAAGTTCTCCAAGACCTCCGAGGCCGCCCTTGCCATGGAGGAGATGAACGGGAGGTGCGTGGCCGGCAGTCCGAGGCCGCTCAAGGTCCTGATTGCGCACTCCAGGGACCAGGGATCCAGGAGGGACATGAACGAGGAGGAGAGGCTGCTCAGGCTCTTCGTGGTGGTGGCCAAGACCATGAACGAGTCCGAGCTGCGCGAGCACTTCTCCCAGTTCGGCGACATCGACTACGTGTCCATCGTCAGGGACCGGGCCAGCAAGGAGAGCAAGGGATTCGCCTACGTCAAGTTCCACCGCATGTCTCACGCGGCCAAGGCCTTTGAGGAGTGCGACCGGAGCTTCAGGCCCGTTTTCGCCGATCCCAAGCCCCAGAAGAGCTCCTACCACGTGGACGGGTCGGCGGCGGGGAGCAGCAACGGCAGCGGCGGCGGCGGCGGCGCCGAGCACCGCGGCGGGGGCTTCGGCTGCGGGGGGCCCGGGTCCACGGCCTCCGGGTCCACCTCGGCCTCCATCAGCGCCTCCTACGACCTCCTTTCCTACATGGACACCTCGCAGGCCAACCCGGACGGCGTTTGCAGGCTGACGGTCAGCGCGTCGCACTCGGTCAACCAGGATCAGCTGTGGAAGCTGTTCGATCTGGTGCCCGGGCTCGACTACTGCGACCGGCCGAGGGACAACAGAGGTCCGCCCAGGAACAACAAGGGCCTCTTCACTGTGGTGTACAACAACCCGCAGTCTGCCACCTACGCCAAGGAGAAGCTCCACGGCTTCGAGTACCCTCCCGGCCACAGGATGGTGGTGAGGTTCGACCAGAACTTTGACGGACAAAACCACGGCAGCGGCGGCGGCGGCGGCGGCTCCGGCCACTACGGCAGTCCCAACCTCGGCGGATACGGCCGCGGTGGCAACTTCGCCCGGGGCTCCGTCCCGCCTCCACCTCCGTCCGCTGCACCCGCGCCGCCCGGGGCCCAGGGAGCGAGGCCGAACCTCCAGAGCGACCTGGCTCACCTGACAGAGACCATCGCCAACGCCACGGCCCTCCTCCAGGCCGCCGGCTATGCCGCCCCCGGCGCGGCGCCCGCAGCTGCCCCGGTGGCGGCAGCGACGGCGACGGGAGTCCACCCGGGCACCACGGTGGTTACCACAGCCGGGATGCCTCCTCACGTTTCTGTGGCAGCCGCTGGCGCCGCCGCCCCCGGCGCCCTTGCCGCGGTGACCACCGGAGAGACCTACGATCCGTCCTACTGTTCCGTCAAGCTGCCCGCGCCCCAGCCACTGGCCGCCATGGACTCCGTGGTGGACGAGCGCCTCTTCATCGTTTGCACCCCAGTCCCTCCGCAGCCCTATGCGCTCAAGGACGTCTTCGGCCGCTTCGGCAACCTCATCGACATCTACATGCTGAACGGCAAGACGTGTGGCTACGCCAAGTACGCCAGCAAGGATTCCGCCGACCGTGCCGTGGCCGCCCTGCACGGGCAGGAGATCTGCGGGTCTCGCCTCAAGGTGATGCAGGCCGACCCGCAGGACAAGTCCAACTCCTCCGGGGGTGACTCCTCTCGCAAGCGGGCCAAGATCTCCCAGGGAGACTCGTGAGGACGCACGCGACGACGTCCATGACGATGACAACAACAACAACGACCACGACGACGATGAGAATGACACTTGAAGGAAGAAGGAAAAAAAGGACACGTTATGACATATCGGAGGTCATAATACCGTCCCGTCTTGAACTAGTTTTTTTTTCTGTGGATGCAGGTACTAGTAGACGCTCGGTCCTTGCTCTCTCATGGCCAGTCTTGGATTTTTCTAGCCTTTGCAAAACTTGTGCCCAGCTTGTCCTCGGACGAAAACTTCACATGAGAATTTGTAAGAATGCTTGTTGGCTGGGAAAAAGCTGTGCAAACGCAGGAGACACCCATGGCTACAAGAGGTGTGCAAGAAGACCAAGTCGATCTGGTACGCGTATTCGGTAACGGTATTCTGGACCGGACGGTACTATACGTAGTAATGACGCACAAGCAGCTGCCCTCTTCCTCCCCCCTTCTAATAGGAAAAAAAAGAAGATATTAATAGCACGGTTATAATTAGTTGTACTAGTAGTACGTACCGTACACAGAGAGTCTGCTTGTGTAGGTACAGGGCAAGCAACCGATATATATATATAATACATGCTACTATGTACTATTCTGCTGTCGGCAAGATCTGTTCCTGAGAGCTTCCTTTCTCCCCTAGCTGAAAAAAAAGTGCTTAGCCTTACAGATGAAGTAGAGAAATTGTTTTATTGCTCTGTGTCTCACGTTTCTTTCGTCTGTTAGAATGTTGGCTCGTATTAAATGCTGGGTTTTTTTTTCTCCTGCCAGTACAACATGGGCGCTTTATTAACTGGGGAAATTTCGAGTCCTCGCGCTAAGAAGTCTAATTTAGGTGAAGACATAACGGTTGCTACTTTCTTCTGGAAAGAAAAAAGGGAAGGAAAGTGTACAACCATTTGTTACGTGGCATCTTCGCCATCTTTGCGGCAGCAGCAGTGACGGGAGCGTAACGTGAAGGGAAGAAAGAATCATACTGAAGTGGTCTAGACAGTTTCATTTCTGGACAGTAATCGGCATCGGCAGGATGGAATACTGGGAGCAGCTCCTGTTCTGGCTGGTGCTGTCCACGGCCGGGGCTTCCCTCTTCTACTACATCTGCTTCAAGGTGTTCGGGAAGGCCATCTTGACGGCGCCTTCGCGGCCTGTGAGGTGAGGCTGGTGTAATTTTTCATAAGCTGGTTCTTTTTTTTTTTTTTTTTTACTGCTTTCCACTTCTAAATCCTTCCGCAGTTTGACTCCGGTGCCGATCGGTCGTTTCCGCTCCACCCGCGGGCAGGTCTCCTGCGAGGAGAGGGAGCGACTGGTGTACGAGGAGTACAGGAGCGAGGTGAACGGGGAGAGCGTGGCCGTGGTGCAACACGACAAGAGCACCGGAAAGATGGTCGCCATCTGCGCCTTCCAGAACGAGCTCAGGGTGGAGTACTTCGTGGAGGACTTCAGCAAGTGCGTAAGCGTAAATTAGCATCACCTTTAATCGCGTTGCCGCAACGTTAGAATCTCCTAATCCTTTGAATAAGTTCATGGAAATAGAAGAGAAGTTAATGGAAATTGCAACAGAAACACGTAAATGCAAAGAGATAGAGAAGAGCGGTATCTCATTTCGCAGCCAAACTTTTACCACTGTTTTAGGGAAAGATCCCTTTTTGGATAACTTGCACAATACTGGACAACACATAAGATTAGTTTGTGGCAGACGATCAGGACACTCGCCATATGTGTACGTCATGCCCACTATTGTAATCAGCCAGGAGCAGATAGTAAAGAAGTTATGGTAGCAAAAGACCTACAGAGGACAGTGGACAGTCTACAGTCCCCAATGAAGTTCAAAAGAGTAAAATTTCAGCTGTAGGTAGTTGTCATCATGATCACCACATCGATAGTTTTATCATTCATCCCTTATTTGAATTAAAAATCACTGCTGTAGTAAACTTCCAACTGCTGACCACCAATTTTACTATATACACTAGTACAAGTATATCGGAGCTTGTAGAAATGGGAAAAAGTATTAGGTGCTATTACGCTAAATTATGCTATAATCTCTATTTCTTATGCTTTCCTGAAATCAGATGCTGCCTCGAGAAATGCAACAGTCTGTCCCTGAGGGCTCTCCTGGGGACAATTTCTCACTGGTCGGAGAGATGGGCCGGGTCTGAGGTGAGGATGGAAAGACAGACACCTTTGACTTGAAGGTGGAGAAGTGCCGACACGTCGCTGCTCGCCTTTCAGGTGGTCCACGTGCTCTCTCCCGACAGGAACGTCGTAGTGCAGGCAAACACCCGTGACAGCATCGTCCACAAAACGATCGGAAGGTAATTTAATTCGGATCGTGCAACTATTATGTACCCTATGTAAGTACATAGTACTACTGTACTACATACATTTCAACTCTTCAGGCTGGAAGAGAAGTTTGCCTTCAAGGTCAGCGTCCAGTACACGGGAAACTTCCTGTGCCACGACGTAAGGGTCACGACTGCCAATGATTCCGAGCCAAGTGTCCGCCGCCAGTATGGCTTTTCAAATAATTATCTACATACTGTACATATCTCCACTTCAAGGCCGACCACGAGGAGCTGTGGGACGAGCTGATCTCCATGTCGCTGCGCCTGCTGAGGGACGGCGACGACCGGGCCGAGTGGACCGAGTTTCCGGTGGAGCACTGGGAGAGGACCAGGACCAAGTTGGAGCACCGCGGGAGGAGCTTGCACCTCATTCCCCACTCGGGGGACATAGACGACGGGGGCGGTGGCGGCGGCCAACAACAGCGAAAAGAGGAGGAAGAACAATTAATATCTCTCGCCGATTAGAGACCGTTTGGAAACATGATGCTTATTTCTCGCACAATCAGGGACGCAGACAATCAATGAAATAATTAGTAGTACGTATACTGCTACTGTTACATCGCGGCAACATGCTCACAACTCCTCTTTTCCTGCACCTTCGAGCGTCCCCTCCCCCATTCCCCAGTCGTCCAGCACAAAGTCCGCCGCCTTCTCCCCAATCATGATGCAGGCGGCGTTGGTGTTGGCTCCGACGAGCTTGGGCATGACGGAGGCGTCGGCCACCCTCAGCCCGCGGACCCCGCGCACCCTCAGCCTGGAGTCCACCACTGCGCCCGCGTCCCCCGCCGGCCCCATGCGGCAGGTGCCCGAGAGGTGGTACACAGAGACCAGCCAGTGGCGCACGTGGCACTCCCAGTACTCGTCCGAGAAGGGATCCATCCCAGGACAGCTGCGCACGTCAGCATCGGCCATCCTCATGCCCTTGGACCTGAAGGCCTCGGTGCTGGCAAGTCGGTGCATCGCCTTGGCGCCCTCCACCAAAGTCCTTTGAAAAAGGCAATGGAATTAGGCAGAAAACAAAAAAAAACTAATGTAGTAATACAAATATTCCTGAACCTGACGTCGTCAGGATGCGTCAGGTAGGCTGGATCTATGTGAGGAGGATCCTCCAGGCGGTTGCTCATCAGCCTGACTGTCCCCCTGCTCTTGGGCTTGAGTATGACCGGAAGCAGCAGCATCCCGTGCGACGACAACGACGATCCACCCCCGAAATAGTTCTCGTAGTGTGCATCGTCAATGTTGAAGGCCTCCTTCAACCCCAAGCCGTAGTCGGTGTTTAGGTCTCGGGTAAGGCTGAGCATCTGGACGTCAGGCCTGGGGTCGCCGGCCGGGGCAGCCGGCGTCCGGAGGAAGGCGACTCCGCCGGAGTCAATCCCGGTGAGTGGACCCTCGCCGCGTAGGACGGCGGAGAGGTGGTTGGACGGGTCCAACGGGGCGAACGGGAAGGCGGTCAGCGACGGGTCCTCGGACAGGCAGCTGACGAAGGAGAACGCGTGGTCTTGCAGGTTGGAGCCCACCCCAGGCAGATCCCTTCGGACGGGGACGTCCTTCTCCCTGAGGTGCGCCGCGGGGCCGATCCCGGAGAGCATGAGGATCTTGGGAGAGCCCACGGCCCCGGACGAGAGGATCGTCTCCCTGCGCGAGAAGTACCTGAGCGTTCTGCCGAATCGCCGCACCTCCACGCCCGCCACCTTGAGAGGCGCCTTCCCGTCCGCCCCCTCCGTCTCAAAGAGCAGCCTTGACACCACGGCGTAGGTCACCACCGTGACGTTGTGGGTGCTCAGGAGCGGCTCCACGAAGGACCCGTAGACTCCTCTCCTCCAGCCGTGCTCCAAGGTCACGTGTTTCTTCTTCAGGAATCCCATATCCTGCAAAGACTCGTTACCATATTCGTTCTTACACCATTTGCAGGTTTACACAAGTTAGACCGACCTGCATCTCCCCGTTGAGGTCTCCCTCCCGCAGGCCCATCTCCCTGAGTCCGTCCGCCACCACCTCGGCCGCCGGGTACACGAAGGGAGTGGGCTGCACCTTCACCGGGCCACCGGATCCGTGGAACTCCCTGTCCGCCCCGTCCTCCCCCTCCTCCCCGGCGGGGACAAAGTCCTCGCTCCTCTTGAAGTAGGGCAGCACGTCTCGGTACCCCCACCCGTCGTTGCCCATCTCTTCCCACTCGTCGAAGTCCCGGCGATGTCCGCGGAGGTAGACCATGAAGTTGAGCATGCTGGATCCGCCCAGCACCTTGCCGGCGGGCAGCTTTGTGCGGCCGCCGCGCAGCGCCGCCATGGCCGACTCGCTCGGCTCAGAGAGGTACCGCCAGTCGTACGGGGAGTCCAGGAAGAAGGGGGCGAAGCCGGCTAATCCCTGTTAGTTAAGCACCCAACCAATATCGCTAGCGTGCATTAAGTGATGGGTTGTCCTAACTCTAGGGCAAGTGTTAGAATAGTAAATAAAAAAATAGAGTAACCCAAGTTTTGACCCCCATCACTAATTATCACTACCCAACCAATATTGGTAACGTTAGAGGCACGGTCTCGGTGGCGACAATAGTGGTAGTGAGTGCAGGGGCCGACATTTGAGTTGCAATAAAGTTTTTATATCACTTA
>JAAUYM010140407.1_pt1 | contig 12644 bp, 20 predicted proteins | sample 7278001 | NCBI WGS metagenome assembly JAAUYM01 (sample SAMN14350224, study PRJNA611818) | marine sediment metagenome | isolation source: surface marine sediment (1.8m) | place: French Polynesia: Moorea | collected 2018-08
AAAAAAAACTCAACAACGGTATCGGTGACAACATATGAATAAGAATTAATGCCACGCTGTTTCTACTATACAAGTTGTTGTTGCTGCTGCCCGACGGAACTTTCAAACTCACGAGCACAACAAATTCAGCTTTAAGCATGTAACAAGACACGTCATTAGAATACCACGTGAATGTGACGACTTTTTTTTCCGTCAATTTTTTCTGGTTAAAAGTTTCGCCGGGTGTTGCTCATCCTTTCGAGACGGCGTTCCGCCCCGCCCCGCCCCGTCGCCCCATTCCCGGCCTGACATCATCACCCTGTCCACGCACTCCACGATGCGGTCCCTCATCATCGCCGCGGCCGTCACCTCCGCGGCTCCTCCCCTCCCTCCTCCTCCCCTTGGCCTTGGCGATAGAGCCTGGGCACCAGCCTCCGCCTCACCTTGGGCTCCTCCGACTCCGGCCTCATCGACCCGCGATGCTTCCGATCCAGGTGGATCCTCAACTAGTGGTGAGAGGGAAGGGGGGAGGAGGAGAAGGGGGCGGGGGCGGGGGCGGGGGCGGGGCGGGGCAAGAGGCAGAGTAAAAAAAATCTGTGAAAATCTTTACAGTGGTGCTATGAACCTCTCTCTCTCTCTCTCTTTTTTATTCTACCATCCGTCCTGTGTCCGTCAACTGGTCCTCAGTTCCAACATGCGCTTTGTACTAGGATACCACAATTCATTTGCAAAAGATCATTTTCCTGACCTTTCTTGCTCATTCCTTTCTTGCCCTGCATGTGCGAGTAAAGTATGGATCTGTTATTTTTTTAAAAGTCCTTTTCTTACTTGTCCTAACTTCATCAGAATATTACTATGAACACGTTCTCCTCCACCACGCACCTGTTCCTTGATCCACCCGTTGAGCTGCGGCGTGTAGTCCTCCGAGTCCATCTTGGGGTCGCTCCTCCTGAAGACGTCGTGGAGGTCGGGGTCGCCGGACGACGGCCAGCAGCAGTAGCGCAGCCCCAGGGCGGCCAGCGAGAGGGCCAGCAGCACGGGGAGGACGGCGGCGGCGACGCCACGCAGCCTGGCACCCACGAGGAGGACGCCGCCGCCGCCGCCGCCGCCGCCGCCGGCGTCGTCGTCGGCGTCGTCGTCGGCGTCGTTGGCGTGGTCGTCGTCGGCGAACCTCACCTTTGACTGCAGGAGGGAGAGCTCCTTCCGCGAGCGCCGCCTCTTTGCCTGCACTTCGCCGGACATCCCTGTTGATAACTGCTTGTAGAGACTCCAATTGTTTCGTTGGGTTTGAGATTTGATCAAGAAACGTTCCCGACCGGACTGCTCTCCTCTCTTTCTCGAGATGTTGTCTTGGAAGCCGTCCAGAAAAAAAGAACTGTGATCCAGTCCACTTGCGTCAATTGCTTTCTCTCGCGAAAGGTCAGGAGGGGGGAAGAAGTGAGACGGGAGGGGGGGGGGGATTGGAATTCTTCACGCCTATGTGACGAGAAATTAAAATTTTTATGAAAACGTCAGAGATTTAAACTCTTTAATCAAAACTTTTTTTTTACTTTGGAGTGAAACAAGTTCTGTGACTTCTTCTGGACTTAGAAGACAAGGTCACGATAGCACAGACTGACAACAAGAACAACAAGAACAAGAGCCGAAGAAACTCTTAGACCGCCATGCTGACTGAAGAATTAAGTTGCAACACGTTCAAGTGACAATTAACTGCCCGACAGAATTTTTCTCCTAACAATCACACCAAACCAATTTCCCTACCAGTCTCCAAAAGGGTGTGTGATTCTTAATTTTGTAACCTGCCTCCCCCTTAGCTTGCTAAAGTGGAGATGTATGGTTCTTAAGGAGCTGTTGGAAATCATGGAGCACACCTTGAAATGCCAGGTGATGCCAGGTGCGATGCCAGGTGTCATACATTAATAATCAGATGTCAGGATCCCACCAAAAAATATGCAGGTTGGGAGAAAAAGTTACGCTCCTCAGAAAAAAGTGGAATTTGCCACTGATAATAATTTGGAATGCACGGCAAGATTTGTCGGTTGGTCCAAAAATCCTGTCGGGTAATGCACCTACGTAAGAGAAAAAGAGAGAGAAAGAGAGAGAGAGAGAGAAGGACCAACAAAAAGGAGGAGTGAAACCTTAGCCTTCAAAGGTAGCTCGTAGCAATTACATTCATGTACAGTCGATCTGTCACTTCAACAATGTCACAAAATGGAACAAGGTTCTTTTTTTTCTAACTTGACGACAGAAAATTGCATACTGTTACTAAGAAGAGTTGGCAAGCAAGAAAAAAAATGGAGATTCTTTACTAGTAAATGGAAGCTTTCTGCTATAAATGGAACTTTGACTGTACTGGGATCAGTTACAGAACAGCCCAGGACAGAGGAAGAGAGAGAGCAACTTTGCAAAATTGACTGCATTTAACTGGACTGGAGAAGGAAAAATGGAAACTTTCACTCTGCTTCTTGTGATCCTCCTGGCCGCATTGAAATCCCACTTAAGCACTGGAGGTGAACACCTGCTATTGAGGGCTTTTTTATACTAAAACATGTTTTAAATATTCGAATTTCTTTAATCAACTTGCATCCAAAATTTCCCCCACAATAAAAACGTTGTATCTTAAGTATTTCTTTAATCAACCTGTACTGAATTTTTTCCCCAAAGTAAAAAAAAAAACATGACAGTATTTGACTTTCCCTTTTAGCCTGGTCCAAGGACTTTGACAGGTCCTTCCGCGAGGGCTCCGGAGGTGGCTTCCTGGGCACGGCAGTACTCATGAGGAACGGGATTTTGCAGGGAGGAAAAAAAATTGTCAAAATTACTTATTACTTAAGTTCCTTAAATTACTTAAACTTAAACTGACACTGAATAACCCAAATTTTAGCACTGTTAACAGAGAGGGAAAAGTCTTTTATTCTTTCTTAAAGGCTTCCCAAATATGGCACAGCAGCAGCAGCAAAAAACTAAAAAAGAGCCAACAAAAAAATTGGGTTTCTAGCTTCTCTTTAGTCTTTCTTTATGTTTCTTACGTTTGGAAGATGCAAGAAATGCCCAAGTACCTCAAAAAAGGTTGAGAAACAACACATTTTCTGTGTGCTTTTTTTTTACATTTAAGCAAAACATCCCAAGTGAGATGGGGCAAAAAAAGGAGACAAAAGCTTTTTCTGAATCTTGCAAGGTGTTTGGCAAGATCGGAGGTCGGGGTCCGCTCTTCCTGGGCAACCTGACCAAGATCAGGGAGCACGAGCAGGAGTCGCCCTCAAACACCCACCAGAACTTGTGAGACAGAGAGAGAGGGAGAAAAAAAAACTCAAAGGCGATTGCAGGAGAAGTGATGTTGACTTTTATCCCCGACAGGTCAGACAAGAAGAGGATTTCTGGAAATGGTTTGAGCGCACACTAGTGGTACCCGACGGGACTTTTGGTCATTTTTCCGGAACACAAAAATGTGACACGAATGCGTGTTGGCCTAATGATGTGTTCCCTTGCCGGTACATGTTTTCGGGCAAAATTTGTTACGCTCGTATCTTTCAAAAGTCCCGTCGGGTATGTAAAACTTGGTATTTCTTACTTTTTGTTTTCTTTTTTCCCAGTGCTGTCGGATGCCACGTCGGGAAAGCCAAGGAGGATCACAGAAATCATCGCAGACTACGAGAAAAGAAAGGTTTTTTTTTACAAAGAGTTAAACAAGCCACATTTGTCAAAGAAATGTTGAATTATTTTAGTTTTCTTTACCCAACAAAAACATTTGGAGTCTCTAATTACTCAACTGTACCTACAACCCCTTTAGGAACACAAAGCTGTGGTCCTATAGACGGGTTGTAGTAGACTAATTAGAGACTCCAAATGTTCTCGTCGGGTTACTCCACGTGGCAGTCCGACGGCGACTTCGCCAACAAGACCGGCTTCGTCGCCTTCGCCATGGGCTCCTACGTCCCCATGAGGAAGGACGGAACGGTGAAAAAAAAATCGTGTACAAAATGTCCTGGAAAAAAAAACTTTTCTCCCCCTCCCCCCCTGCCAGCTGGACAAGCGCTGGGACATCTCTTACGCGGTGGATGACAACCTCACCAGAAAGGGATCAGAATTTTGGAGCACCAAAAGGTATACGTAGTTGTCTAGTCTGTCTGTCTGTCTGTCTGTCTCTCTCTCTCTCTCTATCTATCTATCTATCTATCTACGTAGGTAGTCTGTCTACCTGTCTGTCTTTCAGACCTCTGACCTAATTGTCCTAAATGTTTCAGGTGGGTTCCCTCCAACACTTGGTTCTCTTTGGATCTGGGCGGGCACGTCCTCCAGGTGGAGGCCGTCGTCCTCTACACCAGGTTCGACTGCGCGCACTGCTACAACTACTTCAAGAACATAGAGGTGAGGTGACTACCTAGTAGGTAACACTAATATTAGAAAGTAGTATAGTGATGGGTCTGCCCAACCAACAAGAGTGCAATGCACAATGGAAGCTCAGTAGGGATATGCTACACAGTGCACATCAATTTTGCACGTTTGGCACCAAATTGTGCGCTCAGGTGGCATTTATAAACAATAATTATTAATTTGCTCTTTGTTATCTTTACCTTCATGTCTATTTTGGCATTTAATGATATGCTCTGTCGGCATTTTTTAAATTTAAAATTGGCATAGTCCTTCTTTTTCGGAGCTCCGTTGGAAATTTATTAAGGGTCCATTGTTAGTTGGACGGGTTCAAGCCTGTAAAAAAGACCTTTATTGACTGTTTTTTCAATCTCTCTCTCTCTTTCTCTCCTGTGTGCACCAGGTTCGCGTCGGCCTGCAGGATCCGCGCGAGCACCAGGACGAGGGGGCCGACCTGAAGGACCTCCTCCCTCTGGCCGTCAACACGGTCTGCTTCAGGGTCAGCAAGCATTGGCAGACAGACCTCATATTTAAAAAGTTAATTTATTATTATTATTATTTCTGAAAAGACCGGCTCCGAGAAAAGCCTGGAGCCGGTGCACTGGCTGACGTGCAGGCCCGGCCCGCTGGAGGGGTCCTTCGTCAGCGTGCAGAAGCTCAGTCGCGGGCAGTGGGACATCAACGAGATAGAGATCAGGACGGTCGAGGAGGAGGAGGAGGAGGAGGAGGAGGAAGAGGAGGAAGAGGAGGAGGAGGAAAAGAGCCCCAAGTTGCCTGGAGGCTCCGGGGTAAAGGTGCAGATCCAGCCGCCCAGGCAGGGAAAGATGAAGGGAGGAGGAGGCAGTTCCAAGAAGTCCCTGGCTTCCAAGGGAGGGAAGAGGAGGAGGGAAGGAGGAGGAGAGAGGAAGAAGATTCCTCCGAGGGCGGCAAAGAAGAGCAGGAAAGGGAGCATCAAGAAGAGAGGAGGGAGGGGAGGAGAAGGAGGAGAAGGAAAGAAAGCCTCGAAAGGTTTGTGTTTTTGCTCCTCACAAACTTTTGTTGAGTTTTTCCCAAAAAATGATGAGAATTGCTGTATGTGTTCTTCATATACTTTTGTTGACTTTTTGTTTATTGCCATCTAAAACATGAGTTAAATTTTCTTGCCCGTCATCAACTTTTGTTGAGCTTTTTCTTTCCCCTATGTGATTCTACACGTATATTTGCTTTTTCCAGGCACGGGGAAGACGCCCAAAGTGCCCAAGGGAAAGAGGGCCCCGGCGGCAGTCAAGAAAGGATGAGACGTAAAAAAAATGTTGTCCAGCTGACTGATACTCTTCTCGTAACAATTGTAAAATAAAAAAAAGCATGTAACAATAAAGAGATGCTACCTACTTCTCTTTTAGTATTCAGGCCGCTTTTCCTCCAAGGTCGCACTGATGTTCCTGCTCTCTTTTTTGTCTGTTTGTCCAGCGAGAAATTTATTGACCAGAAAAAAAAGAGCAAACCCGACCAACATACAGAGCATAGAAATTTTGATCCAAAACATAACAAGACATATTACATGCAGTGTATGATATTTTATGTGTAGTTTATGTGCAGTCGAGCGGTCCAACACATGGCAAGCAACAGTGAGCAGCATATAACGTGTCACTGGATGTTCAGTAGATGTTCTGACATTGCGCAGAATATGTCCTATAAAATGTCACAATATGTTCGGCTCTAGTATGTGCTGTGTGTTGGTCGGGATTACGTCTGTTTCCTAGTGGATTTACTTTTTAAAAATCTGGTCGAATGGCCGGCGACGTTCGCTGACTGCAGCCAACAAATGTCGCTGAAATGGAAGCTGATAGCCGTCTTTATCTTCCAGTCGGGTAAGTTATAGTAGATGGTATTAGCATTAATATTATTAGTATTATAGTATTAGTTAATATGTTTATTTATATAATTTGTGCGTGGATTGCAATGTGGTATGCATTAGCAGAAACAGTGCTGCTCTTAAAAAAAATTATTACTTACATGTAATCAATCCAGGCCAAAACTATACAAAGTATCTCAAATACGAGTTCGCACTTTCAACTTGGCGCGCACAGCAACTTCTATTGAGTTTTTTTTTTCCCCCTTTCATTTCTTTTTCCCCTCCCTTGGACGCGTAGGCGCCATCTTCGCCTGCATGCGCGCGTGCGCCTCGTCCATCCTGACCCCGCGGCAGGTGGAGGAGGACCCGGAGAGGGCGCTCGACATACTCGCCTCCGGGATCAAGGGGCTGCAGGAGGAAATCAGTCAGAGAAAATTAAAAGAAGAAAAAAAAAATCTCAAAAGACGTTTTGTTGATCGACATGGTATAATATACCTAGTTAAATGTTGTCACTTTTCCGCTTAGAGAAGGAGAAGATGAGTCTGGCCACAAGTGGATCCGCGAGGACGACCGCCAAGCACGCCTGGGGGGCCAAGGGGTCTTCCAAGTCGTCTCCAACAACTCCTCACTCCCCATCAGTCACCCCAGTTTCGGTAGGAGAGAGGGGGGGGGGAGATTACCCAACCAATATCGCTAGCGTGAATTTAGTGATGGGTTGTCCTAACGACAAGGCAGGTGTTGAAATAGTGAGACAAAAAAAAATCTTAGAGCAACCCAAACCTTGACCACATCACTAATTAAGACTAGTGGCATATAGCCGTTGGTGTGGCTCTAGTGGTACCAAGACTGGTTGGGTAGTCATGTGCCAGGTTGAATGATGTCTAACTAACTTCTTGCTGTCAGCTGAGTGACAAGGCAAAGGCCACGACGAAGAAGATGAAGAAGTCGACAAGGAGGTCGACGAAGAAGTCAACGACCACGACAAAGACGTCGACGAGTGCGACGACGACGAAGGCGAGGACGACGACAAAGATCCCTCCGTCCGTGCTGACGGCCACCACCAGCACCCGGCTCAGGCCGACCCTGGTCACCATCACCGCGGGGGCGACGGCGGAGGCCGTCAAGCAGAAGGCGTCCGACACCGACACCACCACCACCAAGTCCAAGACGACCAAGGAAGGAGGAGGACGGGGGAAGAACCGGGAGAGATGTGAGTGCGCGTGGTCATTCCAGCAGTTCTGACCCAACCAGCAAGGGTGCAATGCACAATGGAAGCTCAGCGGGCGGGGGGGGGGGGTTATACACAGTGCATACAGATTTTTGCACATTTGGCACCAAATTGTACCACTCACTCGACACTTACTAACAATTATCACTGTTGTTGTCCTTTGTTGTGTACACCTTCATGTCCATTTTGGCATCAAATGGTACACTCAGTTGGCACTTATTAACAAAATTGGCATGCACCTCCCTTTTCGGAGCTCAGTTTGGAAGTTTATTAAGTGCCCATTTGTTAGTTGGGGAAGACTTGATGGTGCGACTATTGTTCGTTCTGGTTTGCACAGCGGGAAGCACCAGTGCCGCAAGGGTCTCATCGTCAGAGGAAACAACAACAACAGCGATAGAGGACAAGATAGCCACCACCACAACCCATGCAGACAAGAGTAAGTCAAACGCCCAAGTTTGGAATTTAAGAGCAAGAATTGCCAAAGCAAGCAAATTCATGTACTGTAGGATGGTCAATAGTAGATTTACCAAATTTCCTTAGCTTTATTTTACCTTATTTTTGCCTCATTTTTACGCTATTTTACCTAATGTTACTTTTTTTACCATATTTTACCTTATTTTCTTACTATTTCAGTTATTTTGCGTTCTTTTTACCTTATCTTTCCTTTACCCTATCATACCTTATTCACCTTGTCTTACCTTACCTTACGTTACCTCATCTTGATACCTCAGTTCAGTTCAGCACAGCAATTGTTATAATTAGTGTACTATATCCGCCAGTCACCCCCGCGCATCGTGCTTTGGGAGGCGGAGCTGCGGCCGTGACCGTGGACCTGGTGGTCAGGGTGAAGAAGGTGGAGAGCGACGAGGAGGAGGAGGAGGACGCCAGCAGGGTGAGGGGCAGGAGGGGCAGGACGTGGAGGAGGAAGTGGGAAGACGAGGACTGGAGGGACAAGCCGGAGGAGAAGGAGGACGAGAAGGAGGAGGAGGAGGAGGAGGAGGAGGACGTGGCGGGACAGAGAGTGAAAGGAAAGAAGGGAGAAAACTCGCCACGAGACGTCCAGGGTTACTAATTGCGCCATAAAACTCTTGTAGTTTCCAACGTGGGCCTGCGTGGCCATGGTCGAGACCGTGGCCATCGCCACGGCCATGGCCATGGCCATGGCCTGTCGCCCGAGGACCAGCTCGTCGACCGGAACCTGCTGGACCTGGAGGAGCTGGCCCTGCCCCTCAGGGAGTACGACCGGGACGAGCTGATAGGTAAGTAAGGAGAGAAAGACTCAAACAGAGACTTTTACACACGTACCCATGTTGTGTAAATTGTTGGCTTTATTTGCAGAGAGGAGCGGCGACGCCAGGTCTGGGACCGGGAGGGACCCTTCCGAGCTGATGCAGTCCTACATCGCCATGAAGATCGGCGAGGAAGGGAGCAACCTCACCGGGCCGGGTGGTAGGTAGAATGTACATATACAGTAGTGCACACGGCACAAGTACAGTCAAACTCAACTATGGTAGGTACGGTAAAAAGTTTAATGTAGTAATTTGTGAATTGCCAAATTGCATTTTTGCTTGTATATACTTTTTTGGATCCCTGACCCCACCCTGAACCCTCCCCCCCCCTCCCCCCAGAGCTGCTGTCCAAGGACCTGTTCCGCGCCTCCGCCAGCTCCAGCGCGCGGGGCACCCGGCCGGCCATGGCCGTGGACGACCAGCTCAAGATGGGGTCGTACGGGTTCTGGACCTCCCCGGCGTGGGCGCCGGCGAACACCTGGTGAGTGCTTGACAGGGTCCACAAATACCTGAAGGTTTTCGTCTGTACAGAAATGTGGTCTAAGTAATCAAAGTTGCAAAAAAAAATCGCAAATCCAGGCTAAAACGTGGCAAACGTGCGATTTTTTTTATAAGGTTTGGACTTTGGCCACACTGGCAGATGTGCATGTACATGCATGGTTATAGTTTATCAACCTTGTTCAAGTGACTTTGATTCAAAGTTGAATTGTGCAAAGTCCAGACAGAGTCATGACCTGAGTAGGTTGGATTTAGCTATCAGCACTTTTCGGAGCATAGTTGGAATTTATTAAGGGGGATTGTTGACTGGGCCCCCCCCTTGGTGGGAACTGAGCAGAGTGGACTCCTCGATGGACCTTAGTTTCACTGAAACCACATGGATCTAACCACTCTCTCTGTATGGAGATTGCCAAGATGGCCCGATAAAATGTGCATGAGAGTTTTGGTTCTACCAGATCTGCTTTTGCCCAAGCGACTCAAAAGTGACTGCTGGGCAAAACCCACTTTTCTAATCAATTGACGCACTTTTTAAACGCCTCTTGGGCAAAGTGGCAGATCTTTGACCGTCCGTGACGCTTCTTGTCGGCCTCCTTCTCCGCCACCAAGAGCAGGATTGACCCTGCCACCCCGAGCAGGACCATGGAGGCAGGCAGGTACAGGTTGGCGTAGCCCAGGGGGGACACCTCGCTTGCCGTGAAAATCCTGGTTTAAAAAAAAAAAAAAAAAAAAGAATGTTGCAAGTCAAGTTGCAAAAAGAATGTCTGATCATCCACCTTGATAGTCAATAATGCTGCCAAACTATTGTTGCCATCAACACAGACTGTTGGCAACTATGACCAAGATTAAAAGAAAATCGATGGATAGCAATGAAGTTATTAAAATGTCAACTGAATTTCACTCCCCAATGCAATTCTGAGAGTTAGCCATCAATCATCAAGGAACAAAATTGTCCTGCAGACCTGTCTGATCCGTCCTTCGGCCTTCTGCCCTGGAAGCTGCTGTCCTTTATCCACTTGATCAGGCCGGAAAAGAACATCTTCAGCACGTGGTAGTCCACCAGCTCCCTCAGCTCAGAGCCCGGTGGGTAGGCCAGCGAGATGGGGATGACGACGGCGTCCCTGAAGCTGCTGACAACCCCCAGCTTGAAGTCGGGGTGGTGAGAGAGCGGTATGCCAAAGACGGCAGTGTCGGCTGGGTCAGACAGTATGACGTTAGCCGTCTGAAAAGGGAAGGACAAAAAAAATATATTTTTTTTTTTACTTTTTATTGCTTTTTAAGAAACTTCTTGAAAAATTGTGCAATTTTCCCATATTGCTTCCCAAAATTTGAAGTTTTTTTTCAATATAAATAGGAGAGTGTCCGCCAGATCTTCATTTGAAATCAAAACAGGCAATCCAGAAGAAGACCCCTCAAAAGCTGGCATTTGAGGGGTCAACAGGGGGTGCACCTACGTATGTGCGACTCTACCGGTACTACTAGATTTTGAGATAGTTTGGTGGTTAAAAGAAGGGCGTCAAGGCCCTTCCTTTCTCTCTTTGCACATGCACAAAAGGTGCCACACCTGAATATTGGGTACACTAAGTGTCCAACAGGACCTTTTCCATTGCCTCAAAGTTGGTCTCCCTGCGAGGAAACATCTCTCTGAGGCAGCATCGCCTGACCGCCGCCATGTCGGACCCGGGCGGGGCGGCCTCGAACATCCGGTGGACGAACTCGCCCTGGAGGACCAGGATGGTCGTCCCGCGATCGATCACCTCCTGGAAGGAGGCCGGCGGCTTGATCCGCCTCCGGGCCGTCACGTAGGAGACCAGGTCGCTGCTGAAGGCCACGAACAGGAACAGGTTCGCCAGGTTCAAGAGGAGAAGCGTTTGCCTGTTGCATTAAACCGTTGCTTTTTTTTTTAATTTATCCTCTTCCTCTCCACAATGTCTTTGTTCTCTCCTTCATTCTCATTGCTACAAAAGCTGTTAATTGACAAATTGATTTAGCCTAACCTCTGCTGCCTAAAGTCAGCGGACTTTTTCTTGCTACGCCGAGGGAATTGTCAGGTTCAAAAAGTTAGCTAACTTGAACAGATTCCCTAAATGGAGTCGCTGTACATGACCACTACTTGTGAGGTTCAAAAACTTTCCTTATTTGATCAGTACCTGTAGTACTTGTCATAGGCGACACTGTCCTTGGCCGAGCCAGCATTTGACTGGACAAGAGAGACAAAGAACTGGAAGAGACCGTCCGTGAAGCTCCACCTGTCAAACGCAATCGAGATCAGCACCGCCGAGGTCAGCGCCAGCCCTAGCAGGGCGATCCATGACCTCGGCGTGAAGATGCCCAGGAAGGCAGAGGCATCGATCACGGGCGCCTGCTGGCCTCGGAGGAGAGAGGGTGCCACAAGCAGCGTCATGGCGTCCTCCGTGGCGCGTGCGCCAAATTCCACCACCTCGGCTCTCTCAGAGGAGTACCAGAGGCCGGCGCCGCACAGGTCTGCTGCGCCACTGGCCAACTCTCCTGCAAAAGGAAGGAAAGGGGGACAGGATAATCAACTTGTCCCTTGTGGAGGTACGTGCTTCTCCTGCCCACCAGTCACTCCGTCCCACCAAGTGTGAGTTCCGTTCGTTCTCTTCCTCCCAAAGCTCTTTTGTGTCTTCCACTCAACTCGAAAGTTCAGCCTCTCAGACAGACTCTTGACAACTTCGCTGAGGAAGCCCACCAGTTCTCCCTCTTCTGTCACGTGTGAGTACTTCCCTCTCTCTGCTGAGATGTGCGTGAGAACCACCCCACCCAAGTCTGACCTCCTCTCCAACTTGGACAGGGATGGCCGTGACAGAAAGCCCCTGTCCAAGGTCCAGGCACCATAGTCCAACACCCTCAACTTGCCCTTGACCGTGTAGCACTCCCTGAGGATGATGACCTTGGCGTCCTGACTTGTGTCTTCTTCTCCGTAAGTGACTACCATACTGTCAAGTCGGAGCGGCAAAGTCTGGAGACTGCCGTTATTGCTTGGAGATGGCACCAGCCAAGTGACGTGCCTCTGGAAGTGCGTCTGTTCTAGGTTCTCCTTATAATAGTAGCTGGTCCAGAAGTCTTCACAAGCCACCAGCACTGCCTCACCTTCCAGCAAGTCAGAGAAGATCTCTTGAACTGCTCCTGCTTCAGTTCTGCTCAGCCACGTTTGCCTAAAATGCAACTTGGCATCATTTCTTTTGCCGCCGACGCAAGTGACCTTACAGTACAGTGGTGTTGTTCCTTTATAGTACCTGGCCAAGATCCTCCTCCTTGCCTGCTCCGCCTGTTGTCCATCGCTGCCGCCACCGGACGTGCAGAAAGCCACGCTCCTCAGGTTGAGGAGCCTGGCAAGGCCGAACGCCAGCGCCGTGAACGCTTCAGCCCGCATCTTGAAACGCTGTGTGATGGGGATCTGGCATTTCGAGTAGACGTCGCCATCACT
>JAAUYM010174451.1_pt1 | contig 12638 bp, 11 predicted proteins | sample 7278001 | NCBI WGS metagenome assembly JAAUYM01 (sample SAMN14350224, study PRJNA611818) | marine sediment metagenome | isolation source: surface marine sediment (1.8m) | place: French Polynesia: Moorea | collected 2018-08
ATTAATTTGTTACAGTAATGTACGTAATTAATTTGTTACAGTAATGTACGTAATTAATTTGTTACAGTAATGTACGTAATTAATTTGTTACAGTAATGTACGTAATTAATTACAGAGTAGTAATTAATTTGTTTTCCCCGGATCTGATGCGTGAGCGTCTGTGTCACAGTGGAAAGGCGAAAAGCGCCGGCTGTCTCTGCCATCGCGGTCTCCTCCTCCTCCGCCGCCTCTGTGCCGCTGCCGCCGCCGCTGCCGCGGCACCCGACGCTTCTTGACCTGACCAAGTCGCCGCACGCCCACGCACCCTCCTACGCTCCTCTCCTGATCCCACATCTCCCTCATGGTCGTCGTCTCCCCCTCCTCCCCTCTCCAGCGACCGGCTCCTCGTGCTCCTGTAGACCTCGGCCACCTCGGGCGACACCTCCCCTCGCGCCAGGCGGCCTGACCAGTCCTCGCCGACCAGCTCAGGGTTAGTCTCCTCGTTCAGCAGGGAGCTGAGATACCCCGGGGGATCCGCAGACCTGGTGGCGTGGGGTGGGTCACATATTCGATTCAAACATTGCCTGCAACAATACTCCTTCGCAACTCTACCTGAGCACTAGCGCGCTGTACGTGGGAGGGATGTCAGAGGCCACCTTCATGGCTTCCACGACCTCCGCGTCTGACATGGTCCCTCCACTTTGACCTCCTCTGTCGCCGTTATTCCCCGTAGCCCTCTTCTGGCAGCAACAGAAGTACAGCAGCAGGAAGATAAAGACCGCTGCTGAGATGAGCAGTCCGGTCAGCCAGGCCAGCTCCTCCTCAGAGGAGGTCGGTCCCCGCACCGTCCGCGGCTTTAGCGTTGTCGTCACCCCTGTCGTTGTCGTCGTCGCCGTCGCTGTCGGTATTGCTGTCGTGTCGATGTTCATAATGGTTTCCACGAAGGTTATCTTCTTTGCACTCCTGGCTGTCGGAATCAATGGTAACCGAAATACTCGTCGAAAATGCTTAAATTTGTCTGTGTTCAGACTCAGAAGTCTCTTATAAGCGACAATCACTGCAGCAGCATCATGGCACGATCTAACAATGCCCATAAAGAACCAGTTCTGGCTTCTCCCTTCTCTCTCTCACTCCCTCTTTCTTCTGACGCTGCACTCATTCCTTCATCCATATTCTTATGATAATCCCTTCTTTCTCTCTCTCTCGAGCGCCTCAGTGAAACGATGCACTCTAGGTACATTATTAGCACACAGTACAGTACTAGGTACTACGTGTAGTACATGTTCAGTGCTTATATGTACTGTACTAGTGGAAGACACAAATTTACTAGCTACAGAATCTTGAATTGGAACACCAAAGCTGCTACATTATGTTTTTTTTCTTGTGATTAAGTACGCGTCGACTCTTTACCTAACCTCTACATGCGTACGTACGTGTAGGTACACAAGCAAAACGCATTCACTATTACTGGTTTTTTTTACTCTTTTTGGGGTAGAGAGGTAATTACAAAGGAAAATTGCGCACAATTCTCACAGACTACGTAAAAGAGAAATTGTCGGAGAAGAATTTTCTCTGCTCAACTGCATCCAATATCATCAGCAGGCAGGGGGGGGAGGGGCTTTGGCAAGGTACTTTCAAGTAGTTGGAGGAAGGTATCTGCAGTTGAGTCGTCTCAAGTTATTATAAGACTTTCCTGTCCTTGTCTGCCCGAAACTGTTCTAAACAACTTCTTAAAAGTTAGATTAACGGTGCTTTCCTCTACCTCTGTATCTAGATACCGTAGAAGGTGGTATCCAGTGCGCGGATAAAGGTAGAGTAGGAGTATGAATGTAAAAAAAGAAAAAAAAGAAAGTCCGAAGATCGCAGGGAAAGCAGCAGTAGGAAACGATATCATCATCGAGCCAGAGAACCTGAGACAGGCGTCGAAAATGTTCTTGTTTTCATGTGCATTCGCGTGCCAGTTGTACAAGGAGGAGGGGAAAGAAGACCCATTGGCGGACGGAAGGAAAACTTGGAATTGTGTATGAAAGCTTTACACACATTCTAGGAGAGGGGGAGAAAATGCTTTTCGGATAAAAAAAAAGCCCCCCCCCCTCTCTCTCTCAAAGATCGCAAGGGCCGCCGCCGCCGCCTCCTCCTCCTTCTTCCTCACCCCGGCCCTGTTGAAAGCACTGGCAACATCGCAGTTTGAGGGGGAAGAAGGGGGGCTGGAGTGAGGAGGGGGGGAGAGGGGGGGGGAGGAAGGGAAGGAGGGAGCCGCAGCCGCACTGTGCAACACACGGATGAGGAAAGAAGAGGGGGGGGAGAAGGAGTGGGGAATAGAGAGAGAGCAAAAGAGAGTGAGCTTTCTACTTGGTCCGTCTGTCTGTCCGCCCCCTTCCCCTTCCCTCTCCCCCAACGCAACGCAACGCCGCAAAAGAAGCAGAAGCAGAACAGAACAACAGCCTTCTTTTCCTTTCATCCTCTACGCCCAGTGCGTAGTGTCTTTCCAATCCGCAGCTCCTTCGTTCATTCTATCTGTCCGGTGGGAAAGGGGAGGAAGAGGAGAAGCTAGAGGAGGGGGAGGAGTACACTGGGTCTGTCCGGGCCGTGCCGTCGAAGGAGAGAAGGCTGGGGGGAGGAGGAGGAGGAGTGACCTGACAGGAACAGGACGAGTGAATGGTGGAGAAAGAAAGAGAGGCCTTCTTCGCTTCCGTCCTCGGCGAGAGAGAGAGAGAGAGAAACCACCGAACGGGCGAAGGAGAGAGAGAGCTGGAGGACGGAGGAGGAGGAGTGAGAAGAGGCCTTCTCTCCCACTGCTCGTCGGTGGTCTTGGCAAGATCGAGAACGAATCGAGGAGAGCCCGGGGGCCGGCCTCCGGGGAGGAGTCCGGCCGGACCGAGCATACGGTGAGTGGGGGGAGAGCGGGCAGGAGGGAGAGCACCCTTTGTACCCGAGGAGCCTCCGGATCAAAGGGGAGGGGGGGAGAAAGGGAGAGGGATAATAATATTTCGTGCTTTTCTGAGGCCGCTGCCACGGCCAAGGGAAAAAGGGTGAAAGAGAAGGCCAGAGCTGCCACCCAAAAAAGAAAAGTTGTCTAATGTATTATTTCATGTATGAAGTCTTTCTGCTTCTCTCATCTGTGAGTAAAACCTGCCTCTCCTGTGCACCAAGTCCAACCGCGCGTCCAGTGCACACCACACATTTTCACGCAGGCGCTCCTTCCTTCCTTCCTTCTTCCTGCTTCAGTTTCTTCCTCCCCTCCGTTCCTCCGTTCCTCCCTTCCTCCCTCTCTTCTCTCTCTCTCTTCCTCTTCCATTGCCTCTCCCTTCCTCGCAGCTTCCTCGCTGGTATGTGTGTGGCTGGCAGCACTCCTCTCTTTCCTCCTTTTCTCTCTTTGGCTGCCGCCGCTGCTCCCCCCCTGCCCCCTCTCTCCGTAGTACTAGTATAAATGGAGGTGAGCGGTGGGCACTCAGCCCCCTTCTCTTTCACCCTCCCCGCAGAGCAGAGCAGAGCAGCATCAGTTTCAAGAAGCAGGTAGATTGTGGTGTGTCTTCTTCTTCCCTCTCCTTCTCCTCCATTCACTGCACTAACCCGGCAACGGGCCACCCTTCTCCTCCTCTCTCTTCCTCTTTCTGCACTGCGGACATGGTCAACAGGATCCTCGTGGCAGTGGAAGGAAGGTTCAGAGTGAACGTGAAGTGCGTGGACGTCAAGAGTCCCTCCCCCCCTCTCGTCGTTCTCTCTGTTTATGACGTACGTACCTAATAACCACTTTTTTCGTACCATTATTGTCATTAGAGTACCGCGTCCTAACTGTACAATCTGCCATTATTGCCACCTCCTGTTCTTCTTCCCTCTCTCCTCCTGCCACCCCGCTACCCCCCCTAAAAAAAAAGTAAAGTGTGAGCTCCGACGGGGTCCAGATTTTTACCTGTGGGAAGAAGAGGAGTGGAAAAATTCCACCTCACTACGCAGGTACATGTTATCATTCCGGAGACAATAATTTTTTGTGCACTTTCTAATCGATTTCAGTTAATCGGCGTGGTCATGCGTAAGAGGTAGTCCTATTGTCTTACCACCGCCGCCACCAGCGTGATGGCCGCCTCTGCCACCTCCGGGATCGTCTCCTCCGACCTCTCTTCCTCCAGGGACTCCCCAACCACAGCCAGAGCCTCGTCTTCGACTGGCTCCGGAGGAGGAGGAGGAGGAGGAGGAGGAGGAGGAGGAGGAGGGGGAGGAGCAGGTGGCGGCGGGGGAGCTACAAACTACGCCAATGCCAACAGCCGCTCAGTCTCCACCGCCTCGGTCAGCTCGGACGGGAGCAGCGGCGGCGGCGGCGGAGGGGGCGGCCGTGGAGGCGGCGGGCCCGGCGGGCACTCCGGTCAGTCCGCGGCTGCCGACGCCGTTCTTACCGCCGACGTCAGGAGATTCAAGGAGGCGCTGGCGCTCCTGCGGCACACGGTGGCGGAAGCAGAGACGTACAAGGCGGCGCGGGTGTCTAGCCACGAGAGACTGACGGAAGTGCTGCGGCTGCTCAGGGAGCGGCTGTTCGAGCGCTACCCGTCTCTCCAGTGCCCGGACCTGGTCCACCTGGCGGGGGTACTCATAGAGCGAATCAAATCGCTCAACGAGTTCGACTCTTTCGAGGAGGTGGACCGACAGGAGATTGTGCAGGCGGTGGACAATCTGGCCATGGCCTTCAGCACGCGCGTCTCTGAGTACTTGGCCGGGGAGCTGACCAACGCGGACTCTGATGCAACTTCGGCCACCAGCATGACGAAGGACAAGGACGTGTTCACCCTCGGACTGGACCTGGAGTCCTCTTCATCCTCGACTCTGCAACACCAGCCGCTCTCCAAGAAAAAGTCGGAGGAGACGATATCTTCCTCGCCCCGGTCCCCGCTGGCGCCGTCGGGCTTCGGAAGTGGAGGGACAATGCCGCCCTCGCTCACATCCGAGGAAGTGGACGATGTCCTAATGCGCCACCCGAAGGGAGTGGACAAGGCACTGAACTACGCCAAGGTGTGGGCCAAGTACGCCAAATACGTGATGGACTACGTTGAGAAGCGCGCTAATCTCGAACTGGAGTGGGCCAGGGGCCTGTCCAGGCTGGCGGTGCAGACCAGGCCCTATCTTCAGGCCGAGTCGCACCTGCCCTACCAGAGCCTCTACTGCACGGCGCTGGACCAGGACCAGGAGATGTGCACCAAGACTCTGGCCACCTGCAGCGTGCTGCAGGGCAGCAAATTCATGGAGCCCCTGTACGATAAGAGGGCAGAGCACCAGAAGACCAGGAAGCTCCTGAAGGACCGCTGGACGTCGGAGCTAAAGCAGCTGCAGAAAAGCGTGGCCTACCTGAAGAAGACGAGGACGCAGTACATGGAGAGCACCAAGGAGCACGAGAGATACCGAGAGGCCGTCAGGATAGCGCAGCAAGGAGCGGAGATAGGGGCGACAGGAGAGAACAAGGTGGACAAGAGGAAGAGGCTGGAGGAGGAGGCGCTGCAGAAGACGAGGGAACACGAGGAAGTCTACCGGCGGTGCGTGCAGGACGCCAACGAGAGGCACCGACAGCTCCTCGGGGTGAAGGCCGACGTGCTGAGGCAGATCAGGGAGTTGATCCGCGAGTGCGACCAGACGGTCAAGACGGTGACGGTGGCCTACTTCCAGCTGCAACACGAGTTGACGCTGCCTGTGCCGGTGCAGTTCCAGACGCTCTGCGAGAAAAGCAGGCTCTACGAGTCGGGCTCCTCCTACACCGAGTTCGTCCGCACCCTGACCCAGGAGGTGCCGGCCGACGCGGCCTCCCCGGCCACGGCCGCCGACCCCTTCGTCTTTGAGCCATACAGCGAGGAGTTCCAGTCGTCGTCCTCCTCGTCCTCGAACAACCCTCGTCGCTCCAGCGTCTCGCAGGACGCCTCCGGGGACGACCTGTCGGGTGGGACATACCGGGCCAGGCCCGACCGCGCATTTGGCAGCCAGGGCTCCGAGGGGCCCCTGCTGGCGTGGACGCCGGCGGTGGGGACCATCGAGCCCAGTGAGTCCGACTCTGGCGATTCCGCGGGCTCCGGCAAGTCGCGAGACACGTCTCCCTCCGCAAGCCCCATGATCAACTCTCGCCAGCTGCCTCCCCTCTCCGCCGGTGTCGCCTTCTCCGAGGAAGGAGAGTCTGTCTGGGACGGGCCTTCGTCGTCGTCCATGGCCGCCGCCTCCGGATCATCCTCGTCCGCTGCCGCAGCCTCCACGTCCTCGGCTCAGCAGTCCGGGGAGTCGGCGTCGCAGCAGCAGCAGGCCACGACAACCAAGTGGTCCCAGGCGGCCAAGACTCACCGGTTCCGGAAGCTCAAGACCCCGCGAAGTTGCCGCGAGTGCGACAGCATCATCATGTACTTCCAGGCGCAGGGCGTGGACTGCCAGGACTGCGGGCTATGCGCGCACAAGCGCTGCCTCTGCGACGTGGCCCTGCAGTGCGGCTTTAAACGCCTGGGTCGCAAGGTGGCCACCTTTAAGGTGGACCTGGGACAGCACCTACTCGAGTCTGGGGCGCAGGTGCCGCCTCTGGTGTGCAAGTGTGTGCACGAGATAGACAAGCGTGGCCTGCAGGTCCGCGGGATCTACCGGACGTCGGGGGTCAAGCACAAGGTGGAGAAACTCTGCCAGGATTTCGAAAAGGGGCCCGAGCTGGTGGTGCTGTCGGAGGTGCAGCCCAACGTCATCACAAATGTGCTCAAACTGTACCTGCGGCAGCTGCCAGAGCCCCTCATCACTTTCGACCTGTATCACGACTTTATACGTTCGACGCGGAGCCATCCACCCAACGCTGCTGCAGCTGCAGCAGCCACCGCCCCAGGAAGCGGCGGGAGCGGCGGCGGCAACAGCGGCGGCAACAGCGGTGGCAACAGCGGTGGCAACAGCGGAGGCGGCGGTGGCGGCGGGGGAGGCAGCTGCGGGGCAGCGGAAGCAGGGGAGGCTGACCCGGACGAAGTTCTGGTACAGGAACTGGCCACTTTGTGTCGCCGTCTCCCCAAGCACCACCTACGCACCCTGGGCTTTCTCATCCACCATCTGCACCGCATCTCGAAAGAGAGCGAAGCTAACAACATGCCGGCCTTCAACCTGGCCATTGTGTTCGGCCCCACCCTGATGCGTCCGCGCGGCGAAGACTCTGCCAGCCTCTCCAGCATAGTGGACAACGACCATCAGACACGCGCCGTCCTTCTGCTTATCGAGCACGCCACCGCCATCTTCGGCCCGCCAGAATCTGTCATCCCCATGGACTACTCCAAGTACACCAACCCGATCCTCCTCCCTCCCCCCAAGTTCGAGAAGGGTTCGTCGCGATTCAAGGGGAAGAAGAACGGGGTGACTGCGGAGAGGAGCGCCTCGGTGGCCGCCCCCATGATGGGAGGATACGGCGGAGGCGCGGGCGTTGGCGGAGGCAGCACGGATGGCCCGGAGCCGATGCCCACGCACTCGGAGCGGAGGAGCTTCGATGCCGGACAGGTGCGTTCTTTGCCATAGCAACTGTACCTACCTACTACAATATTACAAATCAACAACATACGTATGAAATTGCTATCTTTCTCTTCAGGACGACTACCACGGGCTGCCCGGCCAAATCAGCGAGCGTGAGTCAAACGAGGACTACGTGACAGACGACGATGACGACGACGCCGAGGCCATCCCATCTTGCTGGCTGCCGGACGACTCGGGGCGCACGAAGAAGTCCCCACTCCTGGCCCAGCCCAAGATAATCAAGGTTACCCTCGGCAAGTTTACTGGCGTGGAGGGCGTCACCCCGGAGCGACTGAGCACCCAGGACAGTCTGGAGTCCGGCGCCCAGCGACTGGCCAAGCAGCCGTCGGCCGACGTCTACCCGTCGTCTTCCTCGTCCTCCGGCGTCACGTCCCGCAAATCCGTTCCGCAAGAGGGCGGCGGGCCGCCGCCGTTCCACCACCTGCATCGGCAGAACCCGCGACCCTCGGAGGGGCTCTTCGCTAAGATGGGCAAGGCCGCCAAGAAGCACTCACTGGATGAGGACTACCTGTCCCCGCCGCCGTCTGCCCACCCTCTACTTTCGGAGCGGCTCTCCAGCGAGCCGGCCGTGACGCCCGCAGTCGCATCGGCGTCGTCGTCGTCGTCGGCGTCGGCGGCTTCGGCGCCGTCGTCGCTCCCCGCAGATGCAAAGGTCTCTTCTTCTTCTTCTGTGCCGCCCGGATCTCAGGGAGACGGCGACAGGGGCGGAGAAGTTCTGCGGAGCAGCACCTCTCCGGGAAGCGGAAGGTCCAGCCTGGTCATCGGGATCGGCCAGCAGCTTCAGCACCAGACCTTCTCCAGCTCATTGCCCGAGGACACGTCTGGCGAGGCAGGAGAATCGTCCTCCTACATGCAACAGGAGCACCGGGTCAGGATCCAAGTCCAGAACTCCTCCTCCTCGTCCGTCAACACCGCCACCTCCACATCCACCTGCAAGCCTGGTCCCGTGACCAAGCAGTCATCTGTTGACAAAGGTGAGTGAGCCTTCTTACGCTCAGTATTTTATGCTTTGGTTCCTATGTTCTAGTAATTGTATGTTTGTTTACTGATACCTTTATGCCTTTAGCACAGGCACTGTTGCTCTGGCTAAGGATTCTAAAAATGAAAAAAAAAAGATTGCATATTTTAAAGTGGTGCACTCAAAAGATTATTCTGTTTCCTCTCTCATCTCTTCGCAGAGGACGTCTAAGGCGACGGACAAGCTCCCTGATTGTCCTAGTAATTCCTGGACCCTCTTTCCCCAACACCCCCAAAGTTACCTCCAGATCCTCCCTCCTCACCGATATGCAAGAAAAGAGGAGGAGAAATGGAAAAAAAAGAAAGTGCAAGAGAACGCTGATCACGTCAAGAAGCAGAGGAAATTTCGAACCTATTATATTATTAAACGTTCGCGAAAACCCCTCCTTCCCCATTCCCTTCTCTCCCTTTCCTCGAACGAGCAATTAAGAAAAATATGGGAAGACGACTGTCGGCCTCGTCATCGCCGTCGTCGTCGTCGTCCTCGTTCCTTCTCACAGAACGAAAAGTATCATCATCTCCTCATTACTAAATTGGTGGCTTCTTGTTTTTACTCTTTGGTCGTGCCAAAAAAAAGTTTTCATTCTTATTGCGCGAACCCGTGATGCCCTCCCCCTCCCCCTCCTTCCCCTGCGCGCCCTCTCTCGGCTTCCTCCTCGAGAATAGATAGATCCTCCTCTTCCCGGGAAAGCCTGTTGGAGGGCGAGTGATAATGCACAAGTTAACAACATATTCTCTCCCCCAATTCACTTTTTTTTTCCAGAGGTTCAGGTTTTTTCTCCCCTCTTCCTTCCCTTTCTCTCTCTGTCCTAGCACCTTCGGCGGAATTGTCATGCCGCCATCTTTCCCTCCCTCCCTGGGCAAGAAACACAATCAATGCTCATTTTATTGTCTCCTCTCAAAGTAGTTTTTTTCTCCCTCCACCCGAATCTAACGTACTGTACGTAGTAGGCACATCTCTTTCTCACCCATCGAAAAACGGAAAACTGTCCAAAGTTTTTTGTCGCACCTCCCCCCTCTCTCCCCCTCCCTCCTTCACGCCGAATCTCTCACGTACAGTTAACTTAACATATAAAAAAATGAATGTGATGAATTTGCAGCCATAAGTGGTATGGAAAAAGTGTTAGTTGCTTATATCTAGCTGACTCCTAAGTGTTGATCAGGCCATACTTGTTCAGGTACGTGTCAACTATTTAATGTCTTTTTTTCCGATAATTGACGAGCTAGAGAAAAGAAACTGAAGAACAAGAAGAAGAGAGAATGGATCTTAAAAGCGTGAATAAAGGATTTTTTTCCGTGTAAAAAGAAACAATCTTTGTTCTTTTGTTCTTTATATAGCTTTTATTTTCCCCAAAGAAAATCGACATGACTTATCATAATTTACACCACGTGGCTTTTTCTCCTTCGTACTTGTTTTCCACACTCACCTTCGTCCCTCCTGAAACAACTTGGTCATCTACGTCATCTACCAAACTAACTTATGTGTACCGTACTAGTTCATAAGCACCATCACAGACGGGAAAAATCGTTTCGCAAAGTTGACAATCCTTCTCTTTTTCATCTCCTGCTCCTGGACCTGGTGGATCCCGAGTTGAACGCGACGGCGCCCCTGACGCTGTGGCTGGAGTCTCCGAGCCCGTCCGAGTATCTCGCCGACCTGGCCCTGGACGGCGGGGCGTGGGCGTTCTTCCTCAGGGTGGCCTCCTCCCAGTCCTCCTGGTCCTCCACACGGAGCGAGTCCGACTCCAGGCCCTTCTTGTAGTCCCTGTACTTGGTGGTGGTGCGCGCCCTCTCCCTTCCCTCCTCCTCCCGCTCGTTGCCTCCGTGCCCGTTGCGAAACGGCTTCCTGGTCTGTGATGGCCTGTCTCATTCGTCCCGGATGCGCACCCGCCCGAGGCTGTCGGAGAGCGACCCGGAGGAGCGATCGTCCACGCCGGTCTCCGGGCGGGTGGACGGGTTGTAGCTCTGGGTGCTGACGGCGCTCTGCGGCGGCTGGGTTCTGAAAAAAAAAAAGAAGAAGAACTGTCTATTATTCTACTACATACTAGTTACTGTAAATGCTAAAAATATGTATGTAACTTTGAACTGACCTCTCAAACATCTTCCTAGCTACTTTGTGCACGTGCACGGCGTCCGGCCTTTTGTCCGGGTCTGCGCTGATGCACTCCGTGACCAGCTGCCTCAGCTCGCCCGAGTAGCGGTCGGAGGGAAGCGGCGGGTAGTCGCACTGCTCGATCTTGCGACACAGCGAGTACAGGTTCATCTTGTCGCCGTAGAAGGGCGACTGCAGCGCGGCCATCTCGTACAGCAGGCACCCCAGGGACCAGATGTCAGACTTGAAGTTGTACCTGACAAGAGGACAGGCATGCTTACGCTGGACTAATTATAATATACCATACGTAGTACAAGTATAGCAACCAAGATGGTCCCCAAATAAGAAAACTGTCAAGAAAACTTGGCCAAAATGTCCGTACCCCTTTTCGTGAATGCGCTCTGGCGACATGTAGTACGGCGTTCCCACGAGTGAGACGGCGGCCACCGTCTTGGAGGAGAAGAAGCGGCCCAGCCCAAGGTCGCCCAGCTTCACCACCCCCTGGGACGTGATGAAGACGTTCGCGGGCTTGATATCTGAAGGGAAGAAAACAGGAAATTTAAACTTTAGGCAAACGTGTCAGATGTCATACTCATATGTTCGTTCTGCACTGACCCCTGTGCATAACCCTCTTTGAGTGCATGTGCTCGAGTGCGCTGCAGAGCTGCACGAAGTACTTCCAGACAGTGCGCTCGGGAATCAGCCTCTTCTGCTTCTTGAAGTGCTTGATCATGCGCGAGAGGTCGCCGGCGTCCGCCAGCTCCAGGACAATGTTCAGCTCGTTCTCCTCGATAAATGAGGCGAGGTACCTGATCACGTGCTCGTGGTCCAGTTGCTTAAAAAAAGAAGGATGTCAAATATGAAATATGAAAATGGTGGGATACTACTACAGTATGGTACGTAACCGTTAACCTGTTACATACCGTACAGTACATAGTACTGAAAGAAAAACCTGTTACTCAGCACCTGCAGGAGTTGGATTTCCTTCATGCAGTCCAGCCTCGCCTTGGCGTCCATCATTTCGAAGATCTGCACCTTCTTCAGCGCAACCATCAGGCCGTCTTTCTTGCATCTAAGGCAGATTACTAATGCAATTGACCCAAGTCATGTAATACGTACCATAGGTGCATATACTACGTAGGTACAGTACGGTACATAACTACATGGTACCATAGATATTCCCCTCCATCTCTTACCTGGCCTTGTAGACGACGGAGAACTGTCCCTTGCCGATCTTCCTGTCGATCTCAAAGTTGGCCAGCTTGCCGTAGATGGAGTCGGAGGAAGACATCTTCATCAGCTCGGCGGTGGCGGCGGCCGCGGCGGCTTCCACGGAGGCGTTGGACGAGGACGAGGCCATCGCGGATCGGAGCAGGAGGAAAAGGGGCAGCAGGTGAGTTCTGGTACTGGCGGAGAGAGCCTCTGCCACCCTCCTAAAGAACTATAGGTGAAAATATCTGTAAAAATGAAAGATAATTCGGTATTAAATCTACAGATTGTTGGACATTGAATTCAGGCGAGTAACAGTGTTGCCAGGTTCCAAACTAGCCAGACTTTTTGTTTGCAAATTTAGCCACAGTAACTAATCCAAACTTTGTGTTGTGTACTATATTTATCATTAATTTTATTCAAAAGCATGGCCGAATTGGGGCTCTAAAAACTCAAGTTGAAAGAAAAAAATAATAAATCTACAGTTGCCAATCGGCGACTTAGTACCGTAGGTAGTCGGTAGAATGGTAGAATGATGGTCCACTTAATGCAGTACTTAAAAACCTATACGTAGATTAGTAATCAAGCCCATGTTTTTTCAAGGTGTTCCCTCGCCCTACCCCTCGCATATTAAGTTTATTTTTTTATATAAATGCGCTAAGTTGATTTAAACCCAAATTGCCTCCCTGTTTTAAGGGGGCAGGTGGCTGCGGAGGTGCCGCAGCGTGGGAGGCGAAATTAGTAGGAGGCAGGGAGGGAGAGGGTAGGAGAAAGACGACAACGAGGAGAGGGGGGGTTACAGTGTTCGATTTCCTAGCACGGG
>JAAUYM010080366.1_pt1 | contig 12634 bp, 16 predicted proteins | sample 7278001 | NCBI WGS metagenome assembly JAAUYM01 (sample SAMN14350224, study PRJNA611818) | marine sediment metagenome | isolation source: surface marine sediment (1.8m) | place: French Polynesia: Moorea | collected 2018-08
AGAGGATTGTGATTCACCACCACGCGGCAATAAATAAGAGCCTACTTGCCTTGTCTATGCGGCCACAGGCGCAGCTCAAGTCCAATAATGATGGTGCAGCAGAACTCCGCTAAATGATAAATTCCACGGTAAAAAAAATCTTTAAAAATAGTAGCAGCAGAGATTGCCACCATTGCCAAATTTGAGGATTTTTTTTTCTTCCAACCCTGCCTCCGCTCCGAAGTTTTTTTCTGCTGATTGCGTAAATCGGTGTTCTACTGTACTAAGTACCAAAGCTGGATGACCTCCCTGCTGCTATAAGACGCACTGGTAATAGTACGTAACACGTGAAAGAGAAGAGGAGGTTGATGGACTTTTATTGTGTGCTCCTTTAAAGCCGCTACTTCTTCCAGATTTGTGTGGACGATTTCGCACATGTATTTATGAGGGAAGTTCCTTTGAAGCTCTTCCAAATCTTTCCTTTCAACCAATTTCGAAGTGGTTCTGTTTATAGACCTTCCTTGCGTTGATAGAATCTAATCTTGAAAAAATAAAGATCATGGGAAGTTGTTCATCTCCGTTTATTGTCCAACACAAAGAAACCACAATGCCATGGTGGAGGAGGAGGAGGAGAAGGACCATCGGATTGATGCTAACCTTGTTACAAGGCCATCGCATCCTCCTTCCTCTCTTTCCTCCTCCTGTCGAGTTATTGATATGTTTTGCCGTCTAAAAATAATTCCCTCCCACCTCACCGAAAGACGATTCCTACCCTCGACATGACTTGGTAGTTTTTTTTTATATAGTAATGCACACCAAACCAAGATTGTTACAGTCTAGTACAAATGTATATCTATCCACAGTGATGATGAGATCTACAGGGTGTAGCGAGGAGGTATGTTGTCATAACTTGGTAGAAGACGTCAGATTTTTTTTCCTTCTTCTTCTTTTTTCCTGTGGGGACACTTAATCCCATCTGGCTGTGCAAAAAAAGGGAAGAAAGAAGTATCCGGGAAAAGGGAAAGGTCGTTTTTACCATCTGGCAGAGAGCGCGCGAGCGAGCGAGCGAGAGAGAGAGAGAGAGAGAGAGAGAGAGAGAGAGAGAGAGAGCGACAGATTAAACTTCCTTCCCAACTAAGGAGAAGAGCAGAGTGAACGCTTCCATTTAAGAAATTACGCTTTCCAGTACGTCTCTCTCTCTCTCTCTCTCTCTGTTCTCTGGTGCAAGGAAGAAAAAAAACCTTGGCACTAAATAGCAAATCGAATTGGCGCTCTGATGAATTCGGCATCCCTTTGGCACTGTCAATTTTGGAGCTTTAATCTGACACTTTCTTCTAGAGTCTATCCGACTGTATCCGGGCACTCTCGACCAAGATTAAATGCATTTTTCTCCCAGTTTCCTCGGGAATAAAATCCGAGAAGCGCTCCGAGCATTCCCAAGGGCATTCATCAAATATTTCCATACCTGCATGCCCGGACCGGAAGTGTTCAAGTGTTCATTCGGAAGTTTGACAAAAGCAAATCTGCTCGTGTCTTGTCTCTTCTTCTCTCCCCCCCCCCTCCTCCCCCTCTCACAGCAGCATCTCCCTCTCCTCCTCCCCCGGCCCGAACTCCGGCTCCTCCTCCTTCTCCTCGTTCATGACCTCCCTGAGAGAGTCCCAGTCCGAGTCCTCCGAGTCGTACGGCAGGTCGTCCTCGCTCCAGTGGTCGAACTCGTCCTTGTGGTACTCGAGGAGGATCTCGGAGTTGAAGCGGCGGTCGCACTCGGAACAGCTACAAGAGAGAGGGGAAAAAGGAAGAAACAGGCATGAAAAAGATGTCCTAGGCATCCTGGACCGCTCGCACAGCTTTTGTACAGTCGAACTCGGATAATGAGGCGAAATAACAACAATGACTCCAACAGAGGCACTTTACCGCGACGCTTGCGGGTAGAGGAATTATTATTATAGTGTTATTTTTGGCGGCGATGTTTAGTTGGCCTTTCCTGATAGTACAATATTCATTTGTATGTCCCCGAAAGAGCACTACACAGTACTTGAAGCGTGGGATTAAATCCATAAAAAGAGCTTACTGCAGGGCCGGGGAGGAAAGATGTACGTACTTGTGCTTTAACGGCTGCCATTACCTCTTAATCTTTCCTCTTGTGATAAAGCCACCGCTGCTGCTACGGCGGCGGCTCTTTTTGTCCGGACAGAAGATTTGTGATGAAGACTTTTTTTTGCCCAGAACGGGAAGAGGTGGAGGAGGAGGAGGAGGATGAAAAAGAAGTCATTAATTACGGATCCAGTGGCAGCTTCAGCGGGGAAGAGGAAGAGGCGGCCCCCGCACTGGCTCTCGCGGCAGAAGCAATTCCTTCTCATTAGCCTGGGCTGGTCCTTTGTGCCATAACTTTCCTCCCGCACCCAACAACTTTCCTGCCTTGCCAAAATTGGCTGCTCCATCCACCAGCCACGGTCAGGGTTGATGCGTGTGCTTGTGGATTAGAATAGACACTGGCCGACTGGGACCCGGCCGGGGAAAGTGGGACAAGCATTCTTTTGGACGCAGTAAAATATTGCAACGTTTTGGGGGCCAATTTCAACCTTGTTGCTTCCGCGATAGTGCAAGGAAGAGAAGAGGATCGAGGCATGGCAAAAAAAAAAGAAAGTATTTTTTTTTGTACTGTTGCAGCAGTTCCGTGATGAGAAGGAGCAACTTGGGGCAACTCCCTCGGCGCCTGTTTGCAAAAGTTGCTCTCCACCAACTCTGCAAAGAAGCTTCATTCTCCTCTTGTTTGAGCCAAGAATGAATTACAGCAGCCCTTTGCTACAGCGAAGAAAAAATTCTACTACCGGTACTATGCCCAGAGGTAATGACTGCCAAATTTGCAGTTTTGTTTCCGCCATGTCTCTGCTGCAGTTGGGAAGAAAAAATCTTTGCTACGTAGTAAACGTTAAGTTGTTCACCAATTGCTACATATATCGAAGTTCTACTGTAGCAGTGCTTGACTCTGCACTAAGTGCGCTGCCATTGTTGCTGGTGGCAGTAGGGCGAATATCGGGCTTTGTGAGAGCGAGGCGCAGGAGGAGGAGGAGGAGGAAGAGAAGGAGGAGGCAGGAACCTAATTCTTCCTCTCTTCTCGCCTCCACTTCCCGCCCATGCCTCCAGCTCGCTATCCCAGCTGAATTTAATTATCGGACATGGGATTCAGGGAAGGAGGAATGATGTTGAAAAAAAAAAAGAGGCAGGAGAGACATCGCTCTCGCTCTCGCGGAGAGAAAGAGAGAGAAGTTAATTGCTTCTGCACCCGCTACCACCACCACCCATACTAAGTTAGGTATCTATGTAGTATTGCTAGGCTGATGCATTTCGTGGGGTTGGTTGTCTCTGCATGTTTTTGTATCTTTCCCTTTTTACCCAAAAAAGTGCAATTTCCCTTTAAAACGACGGAGACAAAAAAGGAAAGAGCACAAGGCAAGAGGACTTCTTTTGAGGGAGAGAGAGAGGAAGAAAAAAGACAGAGAGGAGATAAAAAGACAGAAGGAAAGAAAGGGGGATAAAGGAAGGGTGATAGAAGAGAGAGGGAGACAAAAGAAAAGACTCACATGTTTGGCTTCACAGAGAAGATGGAGCAAAGGTGGGGTCTTCTGCTATGTTCGTAGGGCAGCTGCCCACATTTCTTAAAGAATATTGAGAGCACAGTGGACTTGCGACGGAGCAAACTGTTCAATTACATAGTACATAATTGGAGGGTTCTTATTTCTGAAGGATTGGTGAGGCAATGAGATTGCTCTTGTTTTGTTTAGGAAACTGTTCTTGTAAGCGGAGTGTTCTTATGTCCGGTGTTCTAATAAGTAGTATTTTCAGTTGGCATAGCAACTTCAAATCAGTCTTAGACGTGATGAAGAAAGTACACTATAGCTTATCATTGAGCTAAGTGAAGTAAGTGAGACAAGTTTTCTCTCTAAAGTCTGATGGACCAATTGCAAAAACAGAAACAATCATTTGTCTTCATGTGCGTAGACCACGCAGCTCGCGGCAACAGAATGGACAGACCACCCACAGTTGACCTGGACAGTGGTGTGTGTGATCTTGACTCAATTTCATTTGTCGGGTTGTCAGAACGCAGGCATTATTGCATTCCCATAAATGAATTACTCGTATTTTCCTGGCGAAATGGACAACAGAAGCAGAAACTAATTTTTTTTCCTGGTTGAAAGGTCATCCTGGCTTTACTTGATCGCAGCAGCAGAAGACCTTTAAAGGTTCTGGAAAGATCGGACCTGGAAGCCTTTAAAATTAAGATGTCCATACGACATGTTCGGTGCTATTTTTTTTAAGAGGGACCAATTGTTCCTCGATGATGTCTATTTGTATAGATTTTTACAAATCTTGATCTTAGCTTTGACGATGTCGATATAACTACGTACAAATCAGACCAACCAGACGGCAATCACGGTAAATTCGTTGCTGTTTTGACCTAGTTAACGTTAAGCTAGTTAAGTAGATGCTGCCACACGTGTCAACTTTGTTTAACCCCCACATGAATGGCATTTGTTTAATGCCTAATGTGTGAGATACGCCTTGCCTTATAAAGTACTATACGTCTCAGTTTTACGACAAATCTGAAATGCACAATTGTGCATTTGAGGTTCTGGAAAAAAAATGTGCAATCTCACAATGGAGATCTCACATGTACTGTACTACTAGCACGCTTTGTGCCCACTCACTCACCCCCAGTGCCTCTTCTTGAGCTGGTGCCTCTCCAGCTGTCTGGCAGTGAAGAAGGCCCTCTCGCAGACCACGCAGGAGTAGTCTTCTGAAAAGAAGAAGGCCGCTTTCATAGCTCATGAAAACTTTATGTGGCTCAAGCGATGAAAAGGACAAAGGAAAAGAAGCTGCGGTGGCAGAAAAGAATGTTATTTTGCCATAGTTTTCTTTCCATCTCTGTCATCTTTCTTCGATCAAGAGGAGCCATCAAAGCAATTTCAGCATCTGCCCGAAAAAAGAGAAAAAAAAATTGAGCGCTTTTAGGACCCCAATCCCTCAAGCAAAAGCTTTTTCTGTCTCTGTCTCTCATCCTCTCATCCATCCAGACGAGAAGTCTATTTCGCCTGGGGGAGGGGAGTAGTATTGGTCTCATCCGGATAAGATTCAAAAGGAGAAAAAATAGATATTTCTCCCCTCCCCCTTCTTCCCCTCATGGCAAAAGATGAGAGCGACACCTGCAATGTTACATACAGTACTGTACTACTACAATCTTCCTCTCCACCCCCTGCACCCCACCCCACGAAAAAAATCCTCAAAGCCAGCTTTCACCTCAAAAGATTCTTTGATCACGCCGGGCATTGAAAAAGAGGGAGTGCGGAGAAAGAGAGAGAGATACTTCAAAGCAGGATGCATCTTTGTCCATATCCATCGAATCTCGTCGTGTCTTCTCACCCCACGAGTCGTTGGACTCCGAGTCGTCCGCCGACCCGTCGTCGTCGTCCGAGTCGTCGTCGGCCGCGTCCCTCCAGTCGCGGTCGCAGCGCCGCAGTCGGGTGACGACGGTGGCGGCGCCGCCGGCGGCGGAGGAGGAGGAGGAGGCGGAGGCCAACAGGGCCTTCGGACGCTGGTCCGACTTCCTGCCGTTGTTGTTGTTGTTGGTGGTGTTCTGCTCCGCCTCCTCCCCGTCGTCGTCCTCGTCTTCAAGCTTGCCCAGCTTGTCGTACCCCTTCTTCCGGCCGAGGCTGTTCTTGGAGGCGGAGTGGGTCATCATCCGCCGGCCGCAGCCTGCAAGGACAGGTCCCGGTATAATACAGTTGGGCAAGATTAGTAGAAGATTCCTCTGTCTTTTCTATCTGTCATTGGCAAAAGGAATGAAGGCGCAAAACAAATATGCTGCCAGGCGGTGGTGGCATGAAAGGAGAACAACAATAATGCCCAAGAATAAACCAACTCTCTCCCTCTTCTGTCTGGTATCAGTGTTTGCTCCCTTTAGGTCAATTTCCGGGCTGGAGAGGGAGGGGAGGCTCGCTGAAAAACACAAGAAGGCTGGGTTATTCGAGCCGCCATCCCGTGTTGACTTTACGCCCCTCCCCCCCGCCCCCAACCCCGCCAAGACACGCGCCACCCTCTCACCATACGATTGCCTGAGTTCGTTCGCTAGTACAGTAGTACGGTAGGAGAAGACAGTGTTTGTCAGACTTCTCTCCCCTTCTTCCAAACACCTCTCGAGGGGGGGAGTAGCTTCGGTTTTCGAGCCTTAATTGAGCCTGGCAGGAGGAGAGAGGGGGCCTTGCAGGCAAACGATGAAGCTCCTTCTACTACTAGTGCAACTACGTCACATCTCAACTGAAGTGGAGGAGGAGGGGGAGGATAAAACAGAGATCTACTACATACAAACAGCAAAGACTTCTCTCCTCCTCCTTCGTTTTTTCCCTGAGGCCAGAAGTCACACCCCAACCAATATTGGTATCACTAGGTGTATCACTATCGGTGGCGATATACTAGTGGTTGTTAGCGATGGGGCCGACATTTGGGTTGCTCTAAGGTTTACATATCACTTATATAGCGTTAGGAACGCCAGGGCAGGTATTAGAATAGTGAAAAAAAAACTTTGGGCAACCCATCACTAAATTCACGCTAGCTATATTGGTTGGGACACCACAACAAGAGAAAGAGGAGAAGAAATAAGGTTTTTTCCCCCTCGTTCTTCCCTCCCTCCTTTCTACAGTCCCTGATTGGGACTCCCGTACGTCTACAAGCTGTCAGACTTTGTCTTGTGGTGGAGAGAGGAAGGGAAGGAGGAAAATATCTCCCTCGGGCGGAGGAAGGAGGAAGAAAGAAGGAGGTGGGGGAAAGAAGAGCCCGAAAATCACCGACATTAGGGGCAGGATCAACTTTTTTTCCCTCCCCTCTCCGACGGAAATGAGAAGAGGCAGCAGAGTGGTGGCGCAGGCGGATGGCGGCAGATGATGCAGCAGACTCATCACATTTCTCCTCTCTTCTCATCTGAAAGGAAGAGGAGGAGGACGAGGAGGGGAAGCCCTGACTGTCTGTGTGTGGCGGAGGGAGGCTTAGACGCGGATCCCTCTCCTCCCCCCCTTTCCCTAACAGAACAATCAAATAGGGACCTTCCTCAGCGCTTTCACAACTATACCAAGGTACCATACACTCCCCTAAAAAAAAAGATGGGAAAAAGGGATCGATGCTTGGAAGAGGAAATAATCTCCTCTCCTGGCATCGCTGATGCTCTAGACGGGGGCTGTGACGGGAGCACAACAGTTGTTCTTGATGCTTGACGAGCGAATCAAGCCAGCACTGCATCTACTGTACCTAGTACAATAAATACAAACAGATCAAGACTGAGTGAGTGGAAAAATAAAATTTGCACCTGAATGCTTCAGAAAGGATTCAATTGGAGTCGCAGCATTGAGAAAAAGAGTCTACATATGTACAGTACGTAGAAAGAGAGAGAAGTCTGTTCCTCTTATATGCATTTCCTCTTTCTGCTTCACACGACCGCGAAATCGGATTTGTGACGAGAGGGTCTTCCTTCCTTGCTTTTCTTCCTCCTCCCCCTACGGAATAGAGTGAGAGTGTTTGGGGAAAAGACTTGCGTCACACACAGCGTGAATGCCGCAAAGAGAAAATAAAATCTTCCTTTTTTTCCTTAGAAAAGCACTATGAAAAGCATTACCCATAAGAGAGAGAAGAGGAGGAAGCGACAGCGCGAAAGTTTAGTCTGTCGTAGTCTGGGAGACGCGGGAAAAAAAGAACTTTTTTCTTTACAAAAGAAGAAAACCAGTTGCTTGTTACTTTCCGAAGAGAGTGGCTGTTGTTAAAAGTTGGTTGTTAAATCACTTTTTTCCGTTCAGCACTAATTGCGCGTCCGCATTTGGTCCGGCTCGGGGAACTAAAGTCTGAGCCTCCCTGCAAATTTGACCTACCCAAACAACTCAACAAACTGTGAGCGTCGCTTACTGTGCGGCTGCTCCTGGCCCTGCTTTGCGGAGGTGGCGGCGGTGGCGGTGACCGCGGCAGCCGCGGCGGCGGACGGCACGTTGAGCATGCTGGTGAGGACGGCGTTCTTGATCGACCAGAGGAACCCGTTGATGGCCCCGCCCAGCCGACCCCTCGCCGTCTCAGCCTCCCCGGCCAGCATCCGCCGGCTCGCAGTCGCGATCGTCGGAACCAGGCGCACCGACGGGTTCCTCCGGGCGCTATCTGTGTCGGCGGCCGCCGCCCCGACCGCGGCGGCGGCGGCACCCGACGACAGCGACCGCTTCGGTGACATCACCACTGGGTTTGTCCTCAACGTAACCCCGGCCTTGGCCTTCTTGGCCTCCTCCGCCTCCGCCTCCGCCTCCTCTTCCCTCTGCCTCCTGCCCCTCTCCCTCAAGTCCAGAGCCCTCCTCCTCCTCTGCTGACCAGGATCCATGTTTGTGGCTTGCCCCCTCCTGTACTATCTCCCTTCCTTGGCCATGATGACGGCGGAGGCTGCGGCTGGTGTCGAATGACGATCACTCGAGATATTGCGGCCGGAAATTGCGGGGAGGGGGAAGGAGATGTTTCCTTTCCGCCAGAGTTGTCCTGAATGAGTGAGCCGCGGCGGCGGCGGCGGCGGCGGCGGCGGTTGCTAAGGCGGCAACGGCGGCGGCGGCGAAGGTCCCTTCTCTCTTCCTCTTTCTCTCTAGCGCGGGCGATGGCAAGACAGATCAACAGGCGAAGGGTGGAAGAGAGAGAGAGAGAGAGAGAGAGAGGGAGCGGGAGCGAGGGAATGGACAGGAAATCCCACTTCCACAAGAAAGAGAAGAAGGGTTGGTTGTTGGAGGGAGGGGATTCTGATGGGAAGGGCAAACACCCATCACCGACGAGAAAAAAGGGCGGAGGGGGGGGGAGGAGAGGAAAAGTGGCCCATCCCTTTTCTCGGTCCGTCTTCATTAGTGGAGGATATTCACTCATTCCTATGGCTAGCCGCGCACAAATTCCCAGGGAGGGTTTTTTTTCCTTCTTCTTCTTCTCTCCTGCTGCCAACTACGTAGTGTTACATAGTATGGCGTGCTTTCCGGGGCCTTGAAAAAAAACCGGAACCACACATCAGTATTTTGGTCAAGGTATATGAGCAGATTATCCCCTTCAAAAAGTGATGTTATCTTTTTTTCCCACGGATAGTCGTCAAAAACTTTCGTAACCGTCTGTTCTAATTTTTTGGGGGGACATGCCCTACTAGGGCTTCCAACCCTCCCTTCTCATAAAGGGATTTACAGCTGGAGTGCTGTCTACCGGAGAAAATGAGAGAGGATGAGGGATTTCTTTTTCCCTTGAGCCCATCTTTCATGCCTTTCTTGCCTACTCAATAATACGAGCGACAAATCTTTCATCTTGTGATTGTCTCAGGTGGTATTTACAAGGCCAGTGGCTTGCAAAAAAAGTCACTTGAAAGGTGATGATGCTATTCTGCTTTGGTAATCCTACTGTACTGCACGTCGTACAGTACAGTATACTACGTGCAGTACAGTAAGAGGTGTGTTGAAGGTACGGTGTAGCCCAACCAGACGGCCGTCACGGTAAATTCGCTACCGTTTTGACCAAGTTAAGCTAATGTACTGTACATATAATATAAGCTTATAAGCCTTTTTTTACTCCCATAGGTGACAACTTGATTTGTGAATGGCAGTGTTTAGTTAATATCTCATACGTGTGAGAGAACAAAGTGAAGTTATTGTAAAGTATTAAACAAGTTATTATGTTTGAAATATATCAAATATGTGCCCTGCGGGACAAAGGGTATGTCTGGTCGAGGGGGTCGCTGGAGACTGGATGGAGGTAACAGAAAGGGGAAGAGAATGAGCTCTCTAGAGAGCAATGTGTAACTTTCTATACAACCATGTGCAACATTCAATTTGCTTCCTCCAAAACTTTTAAAGTATATTTTTCTGCTCACGTACAATAGCCTATGGCACGTTCAGTAATTCAAATACACCAGTTAAGACTGTCACAGTCTTAACTAATCTTTTTTGTAATGCCTTCCCAATTCTCCTCATTCCTCAAAAATGACCAAATCAGCCCGACCCAACTCAGCATAGCTCTTGGTGCAGTGCTTTGTTCTACGTATGCTATACTGTGTTGAAGTGATCGTCGTTGGTTGGGGGAGCTGCTTAACATCTGGCCTGCCGTTTTCTGACCTTACGAACTTGTGTTTCAAGCACAACTGCACAGACGACGGTTGTTCCAAGAGAGCAAGTGACAGAGGCGCCCTCTGTCCAGGGGACGGGGGTGGAGCTTCAGCAGTGCTAGAGCTGAACAAGTTTGGATTGCCTGCCAATCTAGTTTTTGTTCGGGACTGGGACGAAGGGAGAGAGAGAGAGAGAGAGATAGGGACGACAAAAAAAAAGTTGGTCGGTCGTCCCTTTGAGGGTAGGTACCTGCAAAGGGAGGGGGAAGTCTGCAAATAGAACAGTTTGCCCAGTACTAGGCAGAAATAATTCTGAACTGCTCTGCAGATTTCACCACGTCACTTTGAACGAGCTTTCGAGCTCGTGTGATATGACGTAGGATTAAGTTGAAAAAAAAAAAGAAATAACTGTAAAAACTTCCAGGAAAGAGAAACATGCTAGATTTTTGTGCAACTTGTCCTTTTTCAAGAGGAGCAATGAAAAGTTTTTCCTCCAGTCCGACACTTAGTGGCCTCCGCAGTGACGGCGACGGCTGGGGTGGCCGCGGCGGCGGCGGCGGCGGCGGCGGCGGGCACGGCGGAGGCGGCGACTCCAAGGCCCTCGAAATATGGAGGACTGGCTCTCAGGAAAGAAGAAGGGCAACTTTTTATTGCCAGAAATCTCTCCTTCTGCGTCGCATTGAACTGACTTGTGGATCTGCCTGCAGGTTAATGGAAAGAAACCGTCTTGTTCCTTTCCCCCCCCCCAAAAAAATAAATATCTGCGAAACAGAAGGTCGTGTGCTGCTTTTTCTTCTCACTCTATTTCGATTTAAGTCTCAAAATAGTGCCACAAATACTACTAATTTGCCTTCCTTGTACGTACTCAGTTTAATATTCGAAATTTGCCTTCTCCCACTCAAAGTTCACAGCCAGCATAGTGAAATGTTTAGTAGCGTGTTTCAATTATTGAAATTCTTTAGATACGGGAATGCGCCCCCAAATCAGAGCAGCATGGCCCTGTCCTCCGCGCCGAACTGCGTCTCTTCCTCTTCCTCTCCCTCCTCCTCCTCCTCTGTCATGGTCCTCAGACGCCTCCTCAGTCGCCGCAGACGCCTCAGCTGATCCAGGTCCCAGTGGGAGCCGTCGTCGCCGTCGCCGTCGCCGTTGGTGGAGGCCAACACCCTGGAGGATTGTCCAGGAAAAAAACATAATTATTAACATGCAGCGGACTAGCCAAAAAAAGTTGCATACAGAGTTTGCTTACACTGGCACCGGTAAATAATAAATGATAAAGACCCACTTATAACAACCCAGTACACCGAGAGACTGCAAAAGCAAAAAAAAAAAGTTGTCGAAACTGAATAAATTGCCTGAGTTGAATCTACTGCATTTTGCAAAATTCTCGATCGTGGACCGCTTGCCTGAGATACTCCCTGGCCTCCTCCTCCTCGAAGAAGTAGTCCTCCGCGGCGCCCAGGTAGGCCTCGTCGTCGTGAAGGTCGTCGTCCGCCCCGTCGAAGTGCTCCAGCTGTTCCTTGTGATACTCCAGCTGCAGCAGCGAGTCGAACAGCGCGTCGCAGGTCGTGCAACTAGGAAACAAGTAGTTTCGAATAAATATCAGACACTTCTGTTACCAACTTCTTAATATATCTTTTCTCTGCCTACTGTCATTCTTTATTTCTCCTGTCTCTCTCACCCCCAATGCCTCTTCTTCTGCTGGTGCCTCTCCAGCACGCGAGGGGTGGAGAAGGCACGGTCGCAGACGTTGCAGGTCAGTTCCTCGTCGTCTGAAAACACGGTCAAGGCCGTTATCATCATGGGCAACAACAACCTTGTCATCATCGTCAGAGACAACAACGTCATCACCATCAGCGATCACGGCAACGCCATTCTTTCGCTCTTCACTCACCCCAAAAGTCTCCGTAGTCCTCGTCCTCCTCCTCGTCCACCTCTTCCATGCCTTCCAGAGCGGAGGCGAGCGCGGCCAACCTATCGGACCTGGAGACGACGGCGGCGGCCACGCTGTTGCCGTTGTTACCGTTGCTGTTGTTGGTCTCCTGCTGTTGGCAGGTGTCGGCGTGCGAGGACAGCGTGGACGGGAAGGAGACGGAAGTGCGTGGCGGCCGCAGAGCGGCGAAGGAGGCGGCGGCGGCGCCGCCGTCGTCATCGTCCGTGGTGCGGAGCTTGTTGTAGTGACGGCGGTTGATGTGGCCTGACGAAGGAAAAAAAAAAGGAGCCAAGGTTTCTTGCTGTAGCATAAAGGCAACAAGATGCTAGACCAGATTAAGATTAAGCGGTCGCGTCGTCAGAGAGCCGCTAAGCGGAAATAATTAATCTTCTCTTCCTCCTCCCCTCTTCTCCTTCCTTCTGCAGTTCACTCCCCCCCCAGTAGAGAGAGAGAAAGATCTCGGAACTAATGAATTCTAATGGACGTTAAAAGAAGGAGAGGCTCTTACAAAAAAGAGGGAGAACGTCCACTGACTAAGGCAACATTTGCACAGTGTCTCTTTTCCTCCAATGCTGCAACGAACC
>JAAUYM010038760.1_pt1 | contig 12633 bp, 19 predicted proteins | sample 7278001 | NCBI WGS metagenome assembly JAAUYM01 (sample SAMN14350224, study PRJNA611818) | marine sediment metagenome | isolation source: surface marine sediment (1.8m) | place: French Polynesia: Moorea | collected 2018-08
CCTTGAAAAAGAGCACCACATGCAAATTTTGGTGAGGATCGGTCCAACCGTCTGGCCCGCAACCCCGTTACAGACAGACAGACAGACATTCGCCTATATATATATAGATTATTTTGCACATTTATACGCATCCACACTGTTATCCACCATAACAAGCTGAGTTTGAAACCGACGGCACTTGTTCCCACCCACTCATTCGTCACGAGACGACGCTGTACCCGTCTTCGTGCTTCTGGTTGAAGACGTGCCACTTGTAGTAGGTGACCCTGTCGGTGAAGTCCCTCCTCCCTCGCTGCCACCCTCGCGCGGGGGCCGTCGAGTAGTCGAAGGCCTCCGGGTTCGGGCCGTAGAGGGCGGCCAACGCGGACATCTCGTCGCGGTACTCCTCCTGGCAGACGGGCCTGCCGCTCACCTGACATGGAGAATTAACGGAACAATTACATGTGTACAGTACACACAGCACAGCTAGGAAGAAAAAAAAATGAGAAGTCTCTGTTCAAAAAACCTGACAATGAGTGCGAGGAAAGTTTACTGACCAACTCCTTGACGTCTCCCAGCCTTTGCAAGACGTTCTCCACCTGATGCTCCACGTTCTTCTGCATCGGCTTGTGCATCCTCCGCACCAGGACGAGGTCGCCCTCGTCGGAACGCGAAGAAGGGTCGGAGGCGAAGATGTCCTCCTCGTGCGTAAAGTACTGAGAAAAAAAATTGACCATATAAAACCCTGAATTTTCTAGAGTAGGCAACAGTGATCCATTACAGTAGCAAATTCCACGTATTCATACACTAGTATAATATTATTTTTTCCTTCCTGACCTAACTCTGCTATGTATTTAAAAAGAACTCTGTGCTATTAACGCTGATCAACGACCTCCAACACTATATTGGAGGTCTACTATACTACTATCGAGGATCTCGTGCTCAAGACAAGTGGAACATAATGTCAGTCTGCCCCCCCCGCCCCCCCTCTTACTCTGTTAAAGAACTCGTTGAATCTCATGTAGGGTATCCTGACGATGATGACCCCCTTGGGCGTGACCGACTGGACAAAGTTCTTCTGGTGCGCGGGGGTGGCCAGCGCCGAGTGCACCCTGGGGAGGACCCGCCCGACCAGGAGCGGCGCGAATGTGGACGGGAGGCGACCCAGGCGGGAGGTCACGGACATGACGGCGGAGGGAAGGGTCGGTAACTATGCAAATGTTGCCTCTGGTCCCTCCATTCCACGGCGGTGCAGCTCTAGACTGAATCGAGAAGGAGAGCTTCCACTCTACTTACTTTCACCTGTCGGCCTGGTATCGATTGTGCGTCACCTGGCGGAAATAAAAAAAATAAGCCAAATAAATTTAGCCAGGCGTTAATATTAATATCCCCTCTTTAAATATTATTGAAGTCATACAGACGGTATGTGTGGTGTGTAAAAAATTTAGTAATTCCGGCCTTTACGTATAGTACTGCCTCTTTGGCCGTCAGATGGCGCTAGTGCAGGAAACTTCCAAAGGACTTGGAACTGGATGCCACATCCACCTTCCTCTCCATTCTCTCTCTCTTGCTGGTGTCTTTTTGTTTTGTTGCCAGTTGGCCTCATCCGCCGGCGATTGACGCATCACACGAGGGAGGAAGACGAGACCACAGGCGACTCTTCACGCCCCTCCCCCGTGCTGGTCGTGCTCACCCACTGTAGCAGAGGAGGAGGAGGACGAAGAAATAGGATGTTTCCACCTCTTTTGCCTCCTTCCCGGCCGTCTGGTGCAACGCGAGTTCCTTTGACGCTTCCAAATGTGTCCAAGTTTGTGCCATCCGGCCGAACCTGGCCACAGGCCATTTCTTCTCAAGTGAGAAGCGCCCGCCGCTAATAATGCTAGTACAAGTTGTAGTACATGCTAGCACACTCTAGGACGACTAGCATTTATACTTGCAGCGTTGCACTAGTGTACTAGAAACAGAAAAGAAAGCAGTGTAAGAACTCCTCCTTCTCTCGATGTCGTCTGGGCTCAACGTGCCCCTCGGCGTCTCGGAGTCGCTGGTCGGGGAGCTCCAGAGGATCCAGGACCAGATCCTCGTCCTGGCCGACAACCACGAGGTGAGTCCAGAAGGCGATGCCGCCGCCGCCGCCGTCGTCGTCGTCATGTCGTCGTAGATGTCTCAACTGTTGTTCAACATATCTACCTCTTTCAGATTCTGCATCAGAGGGTCCGGGAGTTTCCAGAGGTAAAGAGTCAAAACTGTCACTTTTTTCCTCTCTGTTTGCTGAAATCTTGCCTCTTGTTAATTTAGGACTCTCCTCACATCCAGCGGCAGATCTGCGCGGTAGAAAAGTTCATACTGAAATTCAACGAGGAGCAGGTCTGGAGGAGATATACATTACATATTACAATAGTAGTACAGAAACGTTACTATACTTATCCCATAAATTTCACTTTTTTTTCACCCCCTCTCCCTTGCAGCAACCGATCCTGACCAAGATCCGACAGGAGATCCGAGACAAGGGCCTCACAGTGAAAACCCTCCCAGGTGCTGGGGAGGAGGAGGAAGAAGTCAAGAAGGCAGGCGATGTCGACGAGAAGCTCAAGTCCAAGTCCGACGTGCTGCGCGAGAAGATGGCCGCCGTCAGGGACAGCAAGAAGAGGCGGAGGAGGGTGGGCGGCGGCGGCAGCGGCGGAGGGAGCAGCCAGAGGCCCACCAGGACTCCCACCCCGGATGTGGACGGAGGTGGCGAAGGAGAAGCAGCCACGGGCGCGGCCGCCGAGGAGACGGAGGAGGAGCGGAGGAGGCGAGAGGAGGAGGAGGCCAACGGCGGGCCCCTGGTCCTGCAGGGACAGGTCAGGGGGCACCTCCAGGAGGTGGACAAGAAGGTCTACGACGAGCCGGTCCCGCCCGTCAAGGACCTCCCGGACTACCCGTTCAGGCTGAGGAACATTGTCTATAAGCCGGGGAAGATCAAGAACGAAAAGATCAACTACCTGCGACACCTGGACTTGCTGACCGAGGTGGACGTGCAGCGGCTGGCCGACTACAGGGCCGGCGTGAGGAAGAAGACGATCGAGTACAGGAACCTGACCTACATACCGGAGTTCAACGAGGTGGGCCAAAGACCTCTTAAGTTGTATTATAATTTTAATACAGCAATAATAATTTTAATGCTCGTTTTCTTTTTTTTTTAGAAGAAGCAGCGCCTGGGCTACTCCTGGCTGAGTGCATCCGGTGGCGGTGGCGGCGGCGACCACCACCAGATGACCTCTCCCCCTCTGCTCCGCAACCGCCGTCGGGTTGGCGGCCTGGACGCTGTCGGCATCCAGCAGTTGGTGTTGGACCGGCCGCGAACGCGAAGGAAGAAGGTGCCGCACGGATCCAGGTCCAACTCGAACTCCAGGGCCTCCACACCTATGCCGCCGCCCTCGTCAAGAGAAGGTGGGGAGGAGGAGGACGACGACGAAGTGGAGGAAGAGGAGGAAGAGGAGGACGAGGAAGAAGACGAAGAGGAGGAAGAGGAGGAAGACGACGACGTGGAAGAGGAGGAGGACGTGGTGGAGGAAGATCCCATGGAAGTGGACGACGACGAGTCCAAGGACTCGGCCAACTTGCCCACAGACGCCATCGTCGCCTGCGGGACTTTGCAAGATGAGGAGGAGGAGTCTAAAGACGCCAGTAGCAGCACGGTCGCTGTGGACGAGGCGGTCACCACCGGCATCAGGGACATGGTGGAGAGGGACGAGCTCGTGGAGGAGACGGTGGTCCCGCACGCGCCCGTAGTCCAGCGATGCGTGGACGACGCGGTGGTGGCCGCCATGCCGCAGGAGGACGTGCTGCAAGCGCCGAAGAGGACACACTTCGGGGGGGACAAGGACGCGCCCAAGGGGAGAGGTCAACAAGCGCCCGAAAGTGGTGAGTGAGAAAGAGGATAAGGGAAGGGGAGGATAATGTCAGTTTGCCCACTTGACTTTGCAGAAAAGGTTCGGATAGCCAAGGTGCACAAGGCCGCCTACGAACGTCAGTTGAAGAAGATCCTTCCCCGGTTGGAGCAGCTGCAGGAGGAGCTGGACACGAAGGGAAGCAAGTTCATCGTGGCAACAAGGGTGAGTGAGCACCTGTACGTAGTAATGAGGGCGGCGACGCAACAGTAACAGCAACAGACACAAACAGTGACAGTACAGTACTATGAAGTAGTATTGTGTTAACTGGATGCCTTTTCATGGCTTTTACTTTGCCTTTGTTCGCATAATCTGTGTTTAGAAGGAGAGAAGCCGGCGAAACGATATGGAACAGGAGAGGGCCCAGCTGGAGGAAAAGGTCAGACAGCTGAGGACAGACATCAGCTACTACGACCAACAACTGTGAGTCTGTGACCCACCAAGATGATGACGGACCTTCGCTTGGCACTTTCTCCATACCAGCACCCCAATACCACTGATTCGAGAGTGTCTCGTTTGCAAAGAAAAAAAGATGTCAGAATAAATCGCACATGACGTGAGGACCGCGGTAGTAACCGGATGGTTTCAGCAATAGACATGACAAAATTACATGGTAAGTACAACATGCTACCAGTATAGGTAGGGCAAATCAACAGCCACTGACACACAAGGGCCGTGCTTTTATGGTTGAAAAATGGCTGAAAAATATCTATGTTAAAGAAGTTATTTACGCATAAAAGTAGTACCCGCACATGATTTATCTTAATGAATTTTCTCGACTCGTAATCCACGAATCTTTCCTGAGAAACACGATCAGCAGTCCCAGTATTATCTCGATACGCTCAATTGTTGACACTGTGTGGCAGATCTGTACTATGTGGGAGAAACGTCACTTGGCTTCCCCAGAAAAATGACGTCTGTTAGACGGATGCGATATAAAAAGGAAGAGGATTTCTCACAGGCCCATCACTTAACTAATCTTGTTTTGGGCCGAAGCATCTTGAAAGCAAGAAAAAATAAAGACACCATGGAGATCTGCAAGGACAAAGTTCCACATTTGTTGTTGGTGCTTCTGGCCATTCTCTTGATCCCTGGGCAGACGTCATCGAAAGCTGTCCATTACAAAAGCTACGATAATGAGGCTGAGGGAGAGGAGAACTCGGTCAACTGCACTGTTGAAGGACAATTCTTCCCAAATCCGTTTGATTGTAGCGAGTTCTTTCGCTGTGTTCATGGCGAGGTCGTCAGGTTCTCCTGCCCCGGGGACCTGGAGTTCAACGCGGAGCTGGACGTCTGCGACTGGCCACAGAGTGCAAACTGCCACGAGGTGGCCAGGCCGACAACGATGCCCAGCCCAGCCACAACGACCAATCCGGAAGGTACAAGCACGAGCAGTAGTACCCTTGGTCCCACCAGTGATCTTGGCACGTCTGAAGGGCAGCCGAACACCCACAGACCCTCCACAGTCGATCCTGCGAGTACTGAAGAAGAGCAGAGCACCGACAGGCCCACCTCGGCCGATCCTGTGAGCACTGAAGATCCTCCGGCATCCACTGAAGACTTTTGATTTCGCCCGAGTCACTCATCTGCCAACGCCTTCCACACCAAATCTGTCACAGAAACTTCACCTGCATCATGATAATCTGCTAATCTGTTGGATCAAAGTTGGAAAGATTCTTTCTGACTTGAAACAGGAATGGAATTTTCATAGCCTACTCAGTATTCAACAAATGTGGTATACGAATAAATGATTACGTGAATAATTTAGAAGTCTCCATTTGCTTTCTCTCACTGCACATGCTTTCTCAAAAACAGTCAGAGCTGTTGTTGCCTACACATAGTGCCTGTGAAAACACACACACATGCAGTAGTGCAATTCTCCTACTACCTCAATTCCTCCCCCCTCCCCACTTCCCTCTTCTTCTGTTCTGCAGTCCTACCGTGTCGGCCCGCAATAGACTCCACTTTGTGCACAGAGGCCTGGCTACTGCTGTCTACCGCCACCCTGAGGAAGAAGTGAGTGAGAAAGAAAAAGAATTCACTGCGCGCGCACACATACTACGATGTACTACTGTAGTAGTGTAGTACGTACACACCACACAAGGTGAGGGAGAAAGAAGGAGAGTCGATCCCTCGTCGTCCTCCTCCTCCTCCTCCTCCTCCTCCTCCTCTCCTCCTCCTCCTCTTCCTCCTCCCTCTTTTCCCAGCAGCCCTAGCCCGTGAGCTCCCTCTCCCGTCTGCTCTCCTGCTGTCAGGTCCAACAACTGCCACTCTGGAATGTTATATCCGGAATGTTGAGGCCAGAAAAAGAGAGAGAGAGAAAGAAAGAGAAGAAGTAAAAAAAACACCTCTCCTGTTCCTTCCCTCCCACTTTGCCTCTTTGCTTCCTTCCCAGTGATGGGTGACTTGGCACTCAGAGCCCGGTTGAGGTTAGTGCTCTGCTATCGGAGCTCTTGACCACTTGCATTGAAGCGAGCGGCGCGGACTTTGCTTGACCAGCGGTCAAAGACCAGGAGTGTGGTGTGAGAGGGAGAGGTGGAAGAAGAGAGGAGGAGGGGGGGGGCAAAGAAAGAAAGGAAGAGAGGCTTTATACTCTCTCTGTGTCTCTCCTCTTCGCTGGAGCGACGTTGCCTGCGCACGCATCTTCCTTTCAGACCGGGCAGTGGACTCGACTGGACTAGACTGGACTGCGGGCAGGCTCACATCTCAAGAAAGGGAGGAAGAAGATTTTTTTTCTTGTGCTCCCAAGCTCAACCATCCATCCCTGGTACATGATGAACTCTCGTTTGTTGATGAACTCTTTCCTTCTTTTCTTGCCTATCTCCAGTATTTTGCCACATCTAACCTAGTACAACAGAGGTCGAAATAGCCCACCCCCCCATCTTTCCATACTGCGGTAGTTCTACAGTACCCTTGTACTAGTTACTACAGTAGTAGGGCGTGCTGACGCTACACTTCAAGTGCCTACTGGTAGAATTTGGGACTTGGGCCAAGAGCAGAGAGTTTCTGCAGAGAAGGTGAGAAAGACAGCGAAAGGGGGGAGGAAGGCAAGCATGATGATCCAGGTCGAAAGAAACGGTGTAGTACACGGTGTAGTTCCTTTTCAATTATGGTTGAAATGGGTTGACCCTTATTTCGCTCCCTTAACTATGTACTAGTAGTACTACTACCGTACAATACAGTGTAGTAGAGGGCTACTTATTGCTGACTCGCCAGTTCACTATATACCGTAGAATACTGATAAGTGAATCACTGGATAAATGAATCAGACGCTTGTCTGAATCAAAGTGCCTGGAACCAAAACCAACTCTAGTTTCGTACTTCAGTATTGTACTCTTAAGTGAAGCAGACGGGTAAGTGAATCAAAAACCCAGGTCCCAAAGTCATTCACTTATCAGTATTTCACTGTGTCGATATTCCAGTGTAATTAAGTTACAGTTCTCGGGCTCAGGGAGTCACTTTCATTTTGAATTTATTCAGCACAGTTTCGTCTCAGCATGTTTTTTTTCTTTTCATTTTCTCTTCACTCTTCATTGGAAAGTATTTCTTCATTGTTCATGTGTAGTATATTAATAGTATTTGGGAAGAATTGGTGCACCTACTGTGCTTGATTTCTTTCCTCTGGGGAGCCAAAAAGCAAGATCCACGGCTCGTCAGTTGACTTCCGGACCGTCGCCGGCTCTTTCGGGGCCTTTGTCTCTATTGTGAACTCTGATGATGAGGTGTGTCACACATTGGGGGGGGGGAATGGTAGGTGGTAATCGCAAATATGCACATCCAAGCGTGCTAAGAAGTCAAAAGAGCCGACTTGTTTCACTCTCGCAAGGGGAAGGGGCCAAAAAAGGGATTGGGGGTGTGGGGTTGGGGGTGCATCAAAGCGAAAAAAAAGCGTTACAGTTTCGAGAGTGGATCCGGCGCCCCAAGCAGCCCTCCCGGGTTGGGAAGTCCCGTCAAGAGGATGCTTCTGACCTTAAATGGGTCGATGAGGGGATCAAGAAGAAGAGGAGGGAGGAAGACGAAACTTTGGCGATCAGAATTCCTTCTGTGGTTCTTCCCGGGCCACCGCCGTAGGACCATCTTTTTAAGCATGAGGAAATTGCTTTCATTGATGTTTTTGGTGGTTTTTTTTTCTCCGTGTGTGGCAGTTTTATGACTTTGTGTGAGTTGCAGTAGGCGCCTCGCTTTAAAAGGGAGTAAGAAAATTCTGGAAATGTTCAGTCACGGTATTCCTTCATCATTCAGGCCGTCAGTCAAAAATCCTTTTCCGAAGTCGTTACCAATGTCAGCAGTAGCAACTGCGATCGTCGGAGCCTCCTCCTCCTCATAGGTCCTCCACCAGCTTCTCCTTCTCCTTGAAGATGTTCTTGAGCTCGCCCAGCGTGGACTCCATCTTCTCGAGAGAGAACTGCTTCTCCGCTGCGCCCTCCTTGTCGGTGGCCACCCAGGAGTTCAGCTCGTTGACGGTGGTGTCCAGCAGCTGCCACTCCTTTACCAGCGTCTCCACCTTCTTTACCCAGTCGTCGGCCACTGTGTTGACCTTCTCGTACCTGCCCTTGAGCTCCTCGACCTCGACGTCGGCATCTTTGTGGGTTGTCATCTTGAGGGCAGCGGCATTGGCAGCATTAAGGATCTTGAGGTTCTTTTCACAGCTCTCCTTGAATTCCTTGGCAGAGGTGAACATGGCATTGGCTTCATCCAAAGTTTGAGGTTTGGTAAGACCTTCGGAGGACTTTTTCTCTGCAGCATCAAGCCAGGGCCTGAACTCCTTGATTCCGGTCTTGTACTCAGCCCAAAACTTGACATCTTCAGAAAAGTTGTCACATTCGGTTGTGACTTTCTTTTGCAGGTTCATGATGAAGGTTTCAATTCTCTTGAGTTCTTCCTTGTAGTCCTGAGCATCCTGTGGCACTTTCTCACCTATAGAACCAAAACAACATTGTTAACAACACCTTTTAACTTGAACTTGAACTTATGTGGTACGTAACGAAAATCTCGCAGTTTTGTTTAAGTTAAATTTGCAGGTTATTTTTTTCCTTACCTTGAGGAAGTAATCCTTCCTCCTTAGCAATCATCTCCTTAATAATGGTAACTTTAGTTGAGACGTCCTCCTGAAGCTCCATGGTAAATGAGACCCTGTCTTCTGGTGTCATTTTGTCAGATGACTCTTTGATGTCCTTTAGCTGTGTATCTGCATCCTGCATCCATTTGTCAAGGGTCTTGAGGTTGCCATCAAAGCTGTTAAGATTGGTAACAAAGTCTTCAATTTTCTTAACCTTCTCCTCAAACTTGCCAACACACACTAGTTTGTCAGTAATACCCTTGACTTCCTTTTTCACAAAGTCCTTCTTATCATCAGGAAGGGTCATGGTCATAACATCATAGTTGTTTTGGATGTCTTTGTACATGGTCTCAATGGTGTTCTTTGTGTCATTAAATATCTTCTGCCTCTTCTCCAGATCTTCAAGAGCAGATTGGAGATTAAACCTCTTCTTCACCTTCTTCATTTCCTCATCAGCCTTCTCAAATTCTGCAGCAATAGATTCCAGCCCTTCAGCATAGCCTTCCCAAGCAGACTTTGTTTTGGTGAGAAGCTCGAGGCGCTCAGTTGCTTTATTCTTGGTGTCATCCCACCCATCCTCAATGCGCTGGACATGGTTGTCAAGGAATTTTGGCTTGCTGCAAGTAATCAGATAATAGAACCATGTAATTGCAGGTTAAGAGTAATGTGGACAGAAGCTGTTCTTACTCGGGGTTCTCCAGAAGTGACTTGCCCTTTGCGATGAGGTCCCTCACAATTGCCCTCTTTGTCTCAAGTTGTGCAATTGCCTTTTCCTGTCTCTCAATGAGTTCTTCAACATTTTCGATGCAGCTTGGTGCTATGTCTCGTGTGGAACTAAGCATGATGCCATCCAGAAACTCAATGTGTGGTTTCAGCTCATCTCCATAGGCATAGCACTTCCAGTACAGGTCAACCTTCACCTGAGTCTTTAGAACGTTTGGGACCAAATTCTCGTGCTTCTGGATGAGCTCTTCGAGCTTGTGGCCCTGCTCAGCTCGCTCTTCCTTGCCTCGCTCAGCCATGAGGATCTCCAGGATCTGCTGCAACCATTTTTTCACTTCAGCACGTTCGAGATCCTTGCACAGGGCCTAAGAAAGAGGAGGCACAAAACTCACAAGTGCACATTGCACAAGAGCGCCGCAGATATACAGTAGGTACTCACGTGGAAGTTGTCCCTTTCGCGCTTGAATTCTGCCGACGTGTAGACCTTGTCCGCCATGATCCTGGCGATGGCCTTCTCCACGTTCTCCATCCACTCAATCATCTTGGTCTGTCTCATGATGTAGACATCCTTGATGAAGGGGTAGTTTTCCTGCCAGAACGTCATCTTGAATCAGGCTGTGAGACCTATAATGAGACAGAAGTTGAAAGCTGGAGGGAAATGGACGAATCGCTCTATTATAAGAATTCTATATGTGGATCTGGCTGAACTGGTTCACAGGGAGGGCTGAATAAAAGCTTGTCCCTCTACATATTATTAGTGCCGGTCTTTTCTCAATCCTCACCCAGAGGGGTCCTCCTCCCACCAGGACGAGTAGGAGACTTGTAGGAATAGGGTCTATACTACTACAGTACTACCGATCTGCCTGCCTACCGGTCTGTGTCTCTCTTCTCGCTTTCTCTCTGTGTGGCACCTTCTTCCTTCCTTCCTTCCTTCCTTCCTTAGTTCGTCCGTCCCTCGTCGGATCTCAAAACGCCTACTTCGATTCCCGATTTAACAGTCGGACCCGGAGGGAGGGAGGAGGGAGGGAGGGAGGGAGGGAGAGAAAGAGGAGAGGCAAGCAGAGAGAGAGAGAGAGAGATTTACTTCTCTCTCCTCGCGCTCAACATAGGAGGGAGGAAGGTCGAGGAGACGGAGGAGGAAAGGAGGCGGGGAAGGGGGGGTGGGGTGCCGCGCGGGCAACCGCGGCGTGTCACCCAGTCAAAGTCCTGTTGATGGGAGGAAATTGTTGTGCAATGCGAGAAGATCTTCCCGCCCTCCAAGAGCGAGTTAGATTTGAGCGTCACAAGTACTCATACACGAAAACCACCCCACCATTACCCCCTCCCCCCCCCCAAAAAAATAGTCTTTCAAGCAGGCCTGCTCCCGTCAGTCCGCATCTGTCTTTCCACTTTCATGCCCCCCCCCTCCTCCCTTCTCCCCCCTCTCTTTCGACTTTCGACGAAAGTTCAACCCGCTCCGTGCACCCCACGTGTGCTTGTCACTCGGCCCTCCACTCCTCCTCCCCCCACACAGCTCCACTCTCCATGGGGAGAGGTCGAATCACGTGCACTCTGTCTCCCAAGATGATCATGGATTTAAAAATTGCCAGTTTACGCAGCGCAAGTTTTAAAATCGGAACATTTGCATTTTTTTCGTCAGGGTAAAGCAGGTTTGGTAGGATTCGCCTCTTGCAACTATGTAGAAAGCATGGAACAGCTCGTAAATGAGAAGGCAAAGAATTTTCACTTGTAGCATCTTCTCTCCCTTCTCTCGCTCGAAGAGGAGGAGAGGAGAGAAGAGAAGAGGAGGTTGCATGCCAAGCAAGGGAGGGTCCAACTGCTGGGGAGAAGAAGAAAAATTTTTCCCCGTGCGAGGGTCGAAAAGCGACTTTAAACAGCAACAGGGTGAGCCACACATAGCCCTGGAGCAGGAGGGGGGGGGGATGGGGAGAGGGTGGAGCGAAAAGAAGGAAGGAAGACTTTCTCTGGGTCAAGAAGTCGCATCATGTCGGCGCGCCTCGAGAAGGAGATGGATGGAGGAGAAAGGGAGAGAAGATCGTCGGGCGAAACTCTACCTAGGACAACAAAAGACAAGCATCAAATTTCAAAATTGACATGTTATGTCTCATCCTTTGTTCGTCGCCTGTCGTCACCCTGTGAAAGTGTTGGGGTGGACAAGACTCTCAAGACCTCTCTCCTCCCTCCCCTCCCCTTTCTTCTCCCTCTCCCTCCCCTTTCTAGGTACTTCTTACCCGATACCGCCCATTTAATCCGTGAATCTTTCTTGCCAGCACGAGAAAGTAGGAAAGAGAGAGAGAGAGAGAGAGGAAGAGAGAGGAAGAGGTACACTACGGTTGACGGTCTAATTTTCAAGGAAAGGCTTTCTAATTCGAATATTGTCCTACTACTACCTACATTTGAGCGAAACGTAGTAGTATGTAAAGAAGCGGGAGAGGAGGATGCCAAAAAAAATGGCATGCATGCATGCATCAGAGGGAGGCGGCGAGAAATGCTCATCAGTTCTTTTCCTTCCTCTTAAGCGCGATTCTTTTGATGTCAACAAGCGTTGGGTCGTTCGTCTTTTCCTCTTTTTTTTCCATTTCACTTTTGAGCTCCGCTCCTTCTCCCCGCCTCCACGTACGAGTAGTGTAAAGGGCGGGAAATGACTTTTTGTGTTTCTGTTTTCCCGCTAATGTCCCGGGGAAGATGAGATTGTACACGTACGTACATAGGAGAAAGTTTTCATAAAGGTTTATAAGCTCAATCAATTATCATGACGTGAAAAAAAGCTTTTAAAGTAGCTCTCTCTCTCTCTCTTCCTCTCTCTCTCCCTCTTTCTCTCCGCCCTTCTATCTTTTGCCAGAAAAGTCGTGCGGCTACAAATTTCAAATAATCTCGACGCATGACGGACCTTCCTCATATTTCCTCCTTTTTATTATTAGGTAGTGGGTGGGGGGGGGGGCG
>JAAUYM010132319.1_pt1 | contig 12632 bp, 12 predicted proteins | sample 7278001 | NCBI WGS metagenome assembly JAAUYM01 (sample SAMN14350224, study PRJNA611818) | marine sediment metagenome | isolation source: surface marine sediment (1.8m) | place: French Polynesia: Moorea | collected 2018-08
CCCTCCTCCTCCTCCTCCTCTTGCTTTTCCTCCTCCTCGAAAGCCGAGAGGATAAACATTCGTGGGAAAAAGTGAAGAGAAGGAGGAGGAGGAGGGAGAGGGAGAGGGGAGAGGAAAATGGGCAATACCCATTAGGAGAGATCGCTCCTCACACGAATCGATTCGTACTTAAGTACATTCCTCCCCCTCAACAACTCCTGGTTGTATCCAAATAGACATTTGTTACGTGTTGAAAGGGAGCCATGTTTCTGCACTGAAATTGAAAAGAGAGGTAGTGTGTGACGCAAGAGGAAGTGGGAAAAAATCGTTTACATCTATATCAGAAAGAAGAGGAATCTTCTTTCTGCCTGGAAGGAATCGCTTTTCCATTCTCAGGCCCCTTATTGAGCCCGAGGCAAAAGCGATGCAATGTGTCGTTCGGGGATTTTGGAGAGGAGAGGAAAGGAAGGGTTGGGCAATTTTCAACGCCTCTTCTTCTCTCTTTCTCTCTCTCTCTCTCTCTCTCTCTCTCTCTTGGGAGCAGCAGTAATTTTTTTCTTTGTTCTAGGCTACGAACAGTGCTGCCAACTCAGTCATATCCCGCCCGAACTTCACAGAAAAAAGTGCCAGACTGTGGGTTTTCTATTGTGACTCAAAAATTTTGCGTGAGAAACGAAAGTCAAATGTGCCAGGTTTGTGGGTTTCTGCTCCAGAAACCAGCTGGCAACACTGGGCCTTCGAAAAAAGAGAAAGAAGAGAAGAAAGAAGGATTTGTTTGTGTTTGCTTTTGCTCCCTACAGTACAACAAGCAGATTTGCAAACAACAGAAACATCTGTTCCGCATCTATCGTAGAGGGATATTGTTTCGCATCGTGGACATTCTTTCCTTTAGAGAGGCCGCAATTTTCTTGTACTTGGCTCCTCCTTCCCCCCTCCTAATTCTTGCCCCACTTTGTACCAACCATAAAGGGCCTTCTCGTTACGTCTTTTGCGCGGCTTGCTTCAAAGTGCAGAAGGAGCTTTCCCAACAAAGAGGAATAATAGTTACTGAGACAACAGGATCGTCTACTTGTACGTAGTAGATGGAAGGACAAAAGGTGGTTGGTTTTTTTTACACAATCCATGCTTTTCTTCTTTTTCGCTTGCCTTTTTGCCTCTATAGTGGAGAAGAGGAAAGTGTGTGTGTAGGGATAAATTTTGGTGCTTTTACATCTGCGCTGCCTCCGACCTCGGAAAAATTATGAAAGATGGTGGATTTAATTGACGTTGGCGCCGGCGGAAAGGTCGGTCGCTTACGCGAAGCAAGGACATCGAGCCGAATACGGCCCAGGCCACTTCTGTCACAAAACTTGGCCTACCCTGGAGATCCTCAATAGCATTTGGATATTAATCATTAATTTTTTGGTCCAGAGACCACAATCTTTCTCGGTACCTCACTCCCAGATAAAAAAAAAGCAAGAGCAGTTAAGTGAAAAGAAAAAGTAGGGTGGCCAAAGGGGGAGCGCCCAAGGTCGACAAGAGAACTCATCACGGGGATTAACAATTTTTTTTGTTACGGACGTTTATCTTTCTTCCAACATACTCTGGTACCAGCCCAAAACATTCCCGGTGGCAATGGGTTGAGACCATTTTTCACCCTCTCTTTTATAGTGAGCGCAGTAGTACAGTATACCATACCAGTATATATATTTTCTCCTTTCCATTATTGCCCGTCTCTCCCTCCCTTTCAGTGGTGAGACCTCCCACCAGCTCGCTCTTAATGGCCATTTATTGACCGCGACCCACCAAGCGTGTCTTTCTGTGTGTGTGTGTGTGTCACTGCCCACTCCCCCTTCCTCCCTCTTCCTATGTCGTACTAGGTGGAGGGATGTGCAATGCCGACTTTGGCGGTGACAACTTTCCATTGGGGGGAGGGGACGGGGGAGAGAGAGAGAGAGAGAGAGAGACCTTGTATGCAACTAAAGACTCGATCTTCCTCGTCCTCTTCCTCCTTCCGCCCTGGCAGTGCCAAAAAAGTTATGGTGGCAATTTCCAACTTTTCCGATGGTGGTGCTACTTCCACCTCTGCCGAAGTGGGATCTTTTGAAAGGAGAGGAGGAGAGGAGAGGAGGGGAAAGGAAGTAAGTGTTCGTACTTGTTTGATAATGATACGGTTTTTTTTTTCGAAATGCGTGCACAGGAGCTCAAAGTTCTGAATTCCCAGTTCGGATTTTTTTTGACAGACTTTACTTTTTAGATCGGAGGAAGGAGCTCCGCAACAAACTACGTTGTACGTAGTAGTAGAAGTGCGAAGGCCAGGAGAAGGGTGCAGAAAGTTCCTCTTCTTTTCTTTCCCTTCCCCCCTCTTTCTTCGTTCGAAGATGCCAGAAGGGCAGCCTAACACGCTGGCCATAAATTATAAGAGCCAAAAGAAGAAGGCAAAAAGGAGATGCTTGTTGGTGGTGGCGGTGACGGTGGGGAGCAAGTAGCAGGGAAAGGGGAAAAAAGTAGCGGTTGTACAGTTAACTTTCGATATAGTGCCATTTTGATGTAGTAAAGTAGAGAAAACTTGAAATATACTGTACTAGTGACAGTGAAGATATCTTTCACAGACACACAGTAAAAAAAGGTCACTTTCGATATAGTGAAGCATTCAGTAGTAATTTCATGTTCTGCTCACGACCGATTTACTATGGGGAAAGTTGACTGCACTACTGGGCGAGAGAAAACAGAGTTGCTACTCTTACTTATTAGAGTGTTAGCCACTTTTGTCTAACTGACTATGATCTGGAATATTGTAGGCTACAACTTTTAATAAATGAATATTATTAGCCTACTTTTTTCAAAGTTATTGGGGTTTAAGCCTGGTCTTATTTACTATTGTGCTATGATATTAGGGTTGGGTGGGCTGTTTCAGCTTTCTAGGTGGCAATCTATACTGAAAAAGGGAGGAGGAAGAAGGCAAGTCGATACTTTGGTGAGTACTCGTGTCTGCGCAACTAAAAAAGCCTAACTGCACGTTGCTTTGTTCCCAAAGTTATTAGACATCCTACAGTATATTTTGTGTGAAATTGCAATTTAAAAAAAAAAATAATGATTGCAATTGTCCATCCTGAAGCTGTGTGACAAAAATGAAAGCTAGTACTCATATGTTGCCACTCCCACCCCCTTCCTCCCCACCCCTCCTGAGACCAGAGAGGATCAAGGGGCGACTTTCACATGAGAAAAAAGGAGTGGGTAGGGGCTCAACTTTCGCACTGGAACATCGGCGGGTAGCGAAAAAGTCCTCAAGCGATCGCTGCTTCCCTTAATCCCCTCTATTCCGCATTTTTTTGCGTGGTTGAAGGAATGGCGCTGGAATAAGGATTGCCTCGCTTTTTACGAGATTCGTGACAAAAAGGGAATAAAAAAGCGAGAGATCATGGAAGAGACGACGAATCAGAGACACTTGTGATGCTCCTCATTCTCTCTCTCTCTCTCTCTTCCACCAGATTCCCGCTCCCGAAGCTCTTCCCACCGCAGGCAGAAGGAGGCAGCCAGGCAGCTGGCCGCGACCGCCGTCGACAACGTCGGGCAGCAACTGCAGCCAGAACAGCAGCAGCAACATCAGCTGCAGCAGCAGCAGCAGCAGGATCGCTCCGGCCGGCACCGCCGCCGCCGGGCCGTCCCCTCCTTCGCCGGGTTGATCGGGAGCGAGGACGGGTCGTCGTCGTCGTCGACGGAGGTAGCGGAGGCGCCGGCGGCGGCGACGCTGGCGAAGGTGCGGACGGCCCCGGAGTCGCTGGCCATGGAGGAGTACAGGAGGAGCTGGAAGGAGAGCCAGGAGAGGTCATCCAAGGAGGAGGAGGAAGACTTGGACGAACGTACTTGAAGAAGTTGTGCTAGTCGCAAAGGAGAATTAATGGCTGGGATCATTAACTAATTTGAGCGTGTCGTAATGGACTTCAGGTTGATAGTACTTCTCTTAGCTCTTTTTGCGCATTGTCGAATAAAGTAATATTGTAAAGTCCTAAAATTCCAGTGCAACTCCCACTAGAAATTCCAGGAATTGTAGAGAAGATTGTAGTCATTGTCGGATTCTCTCTTCTGTGAATTTCCAACTGCCAAAGACTTCTGAATCATCAACCCTTTGGTCCTTGTTTACAATCCACTTACGTTGTGTCTTTCTTGCCTTGTGGGCTTTGCAGGAAACACATCTACGTACTAGAGGTGAGAGGAAGAAACAAAGACAGATTTCAATTAAACTTTAAATCAAGATTGCTCTTCGTCCTGTCTCCTCTTGACTCGAGAAAGAGAGAGCAAAAAATGGTCGTGAAGTTTCACCGAGGGGAAAGGAGGAAGAAAGGACATGAAGTTAAAAAGAAAGCGAGGAGGAGGAGGAGGAGGCGCGGTTAATCCTCTTAGCGACCACTCAACCCATTTCTGGAGGGAGGAGGAGGAGGAGAAGACGCCAGATTTGGAACCAAGCCTTGAAAGGAAGAGAAAAAAAGCTCCTTTCTCTTCTCCCCCTTCCCCCCCTTGGAAAAGGCCTTAAGATTTTGTGGGAAGGGAAGAAGAGGAGGAGGAGGACGGATTAGCCCAGGAAGGAGGAGGAGGAGGAGACTCTTGAAATCCCGAGATGAAGTGGGCCCGGCACCAGGGAGGAAGGGATGATGGGCCCTTCTCCCTCCTCCTCTATCGCCCTTAATTTGATGATCTCTTAGACGTCGAAGATGTTCTGGCTGACTTGACTTACGGACTCCCCGATGTGCTGCGATGTGCACCAAGGTTTTAACTTTAATGACGGGGAAAAAATTGTTGCACCGCCAAAAGGGAGAAGAGCATTTTTGGGGGGGTGGGGTGTTCAACGGTAACAGTGTCAACAACAACAACAAAAAAGGCAAAGTTTCACGACGAAAAGGGAGCAGGGGGAAAAAATATGGGTGGCAATAACGGACTCAATGGGTGCTGACACGATGGGAAGAGAAGAAAGAGAGAAATGGAAGTCATATTCTCGGGTATATTTTCACTGCATATCACTCGCAGAAGAGGGAAGGGTTGCAAAAAAAAGCGTTTGCTAGGGGGAAGGGAGAATAAACATTGCATATGAGTTCGCGCGAGGTCTGCGAAAGGCAAAATAAAGTTTGGAGAGATTTGCAGATTTTTTGGGGGCAGCTGGGAAAGGGAAAAAAACGCACACAAAAGCAAGAAGATATTGTTATTTGTTGAGGCCCAAGTTTGCATTGCTTGATGACTTTTTTACGCTGTTTGCTGGACTGATTTAATTGAAAAACGTATGATCATTTGGTCTTCTCTGTCAGGTTCAGCCGTGCTATGTTGCCATGCTGCTCATTAACAGGCGTGCAAAATAATTTGGTTTTTTTTTAGGGCGAGGAGGGAAGAATACGTTGGACATACAATTACCTTAACTGCAATTTTACTTTTCAATTTCTAGGATTAGATTCCACACGTATACACAAGTTTGCGCACTGCAAATTTGGGCCAGACTGTCATATTAGCATGTTTGGGTTACGAATTAAAGAGCAATGCGTTTCAAACCGATAAATACTATTGTATGTTTAGTAATATGTTAGTTTATCACATTTGATATCGCTCCCTCCTAGACTTTTTCCCTCCGCCTGTGGGCATGACCATCCGTCAGGGCCTCTTGGTGCTCCGGAAGAGGTTGACGATCCTGTCCTCGTCCACGAAGGACCCGCGCCGCTGCTCGTTCCTCGTCGGCGAGGACTGGTCCACCTTCAGCGTGGGACGGTCCACGTTGGAGTAGCGCAGGGAGTCGTCAAAGATGTCTGAGCCGATGGCGTCGTCGCCGTCGCCGTCGACGTCGTCGTCCTCCGCCTCCGCCCTGGGGGCCTCGCCCATCATCTGCAGGGCCATGTCCTCATGCGGATTTTCAGCGTTGATGTGGCCCCCGGCGTGTCCGCCGGCCTCGGCGGCACGGGCGCCGCGGCTGCTCACCGCCACCGCCGCCGTCTCCCGGTAAGTGCGGAAGTTGTCCTCGTCCTCGTCCTGGCCCCAGCCGTACGGGATCAGCTCTGGAACAAAAGTTTCAAGAACAGCAGGTAATGCCATAAACTGGCACCAAAAAACATGATATACGGTACTAGTAAACATGGCATGGTTTGCCAACAACGACAGGCCCCTATTTTTGCTGCTAGTGCAAACCCGCCCAACCAATATTGGTATCGTTAGGGGCACGGTCTCGGTGGCGACAATAGTGGTAGTTAGCGCAGGGGTCGACATTTGAGTTGCAATAAGATTTTTGTATCACTTATACAGCGTTACAACGCCAGTGCAGGTGTCAGAATAGTGGGGAAAAAAACCTTATTGCAACTTATCACTAAATTCACGCTATCGATATTGGTTGGGCGGTTTTACTACACTACGGCCACGCGCGCACACACAAAAATGAGGGGATTATTACTCATTTACAGTTCACCACGGCAAAAAACGCCCTGTACTCCCAAGAGACTGTGCTTTCCCATGGGAATATGGACAAGCCTTCTCTCTCTCGGAGTGCGTATGGTTGGGACAAGGGCAAAGCAAACAAGGCTCTTTTTCGCAATATCTATCCTCTTTCCTATGCCAATCTGCTGTACTACATACATACGTACATGTACCATACTATCCGTACTATCATTGATTTCAACAAACTGGGGCAATGCGGCTCTTACATTTACAACAAGCTTTTTTGCGTTTTTAATCCAATTTTATTTTCAGCAGCCTGTGAAGCAAAACATTTTTAGTACTATGAAAAAAAAACTCGGATGTTTGATGTGGCCCACCCGGTGTTCGAACAGAGTTTTTCCTTCTCCCCCTCCCCCCCCCTTTGTCGCCGTCAATAATTCATGAAAAATTCATTCCCTCCTGTAGTGTTTTGGGGTGTACTCCCCCCCCCCCTCACCACCGCGACGGTCTTCCAAGGTCTCTGTCAGGTTTTAATGTTGCAATGAGATAGTTGCGCAGGGCACATGCGTGTGAGGTGTCGGCATGTAGTAATTGATGCGACACGCCAGAGGGAAACGGGGGGTGGTGTAAATTCTATAAAACGGTGAAGAAAAAAGAATCGTACAGCAACTGTTGGGCATGTCCATTACGGTCTTTCCTGTCAGGCGGAGAACGAGGGGGGGATATTATGGGCAAAATGTCCACTTTTTTCCCCTTCCCCCAACGGACAAAAAATGGTCAAAACCGCACGTTTGGCTACAATATTTATTGGCAACCTCACGTACTCGGCATTCTCCCTTTTTTTCTATGGCAGGCAATCTACTTCCAATCAGCCCTTCCCCATGCAGTCGAGCTTGGCTAGTTGGAACTCAGAAAAACTGTTGTTTGGAGAAATTCCAAGGGTAAAAGAATTTAAATTTTGCTATATAAACCCACTCAGTTAAACTGGGTTAATGGAGAAATTGGACCACCTCCCAACCAACCTTTCCCGATTATCCGAGTTCAACTGTATCCTTGTTTCCTTTCTTTTCCTCTGCTCAGTATCTATGAAAGTTAAAACCTTTACTATAATTGCTTGCCCCCGCCGTCCTTGACAAACGACCCTCGCTCTCTCCCGCTCGAGGAGAGGAGATCAATGGCCCCCACACGAAGCTCAGTCTCATTAATTAGTACATACAATATCCTGGCTGTCCTTGGTCATTGCATGTAGAACGTGCACAAACCTTACCTTGTTATTGCTATATTCACATTTTAAAAAAAAAGTTTAAGACACTCACTTTCGAAAACAAAGAATCTCTAGTAGGCCCAACTCACCCGGGTGTACCCAGTGCTTGACGTCGTGCAGGTTTCTCATTCTGTCGATCTCTGGGTCCTTGACCCTCCGGGCGTTCTTCCTCAGCCTGCTGCAGACCTCCGTGCTGAACAGGAGGAACATGACGCCGCTGACCAGAAGGACGGAGCCAATGATGATAAACGGACCGAAGATTTGAGGCTCGTCTGAATGTTGCATTGGATGTGGAACAGAAGTGAAAAATTAGGAAAAAAAATATGTCTTTTGATGAAAAAAGTGCAATTTGGGGGTTGCATTTCTAGCAGCAAACTTTCTCTTGAGAGAAGGGTCATTATAGTAAGTGTCCTCGTAAGTGGCCTCATCTGGACAACAAATCAATACTCTGGGGAGGGGGAGAGAGGGCTAAGGACTGAAAGTTTAATTGCGCCCATTAGGCACCGACTGAACCAAGCCTCTCTCTGCATTTGCGTAGCATGTCATTAAATGTGACTCCAAATTTGGTCGGCAATTACCTACGCACAACTGAGTACAACATGTAACTTTAACGTGATTAACTGACAGTAGAATTATCTTTACGACATATCTCAATTTTTTTAGATGATGTTGGTAGGCCTCCCAATCACCACATCACTGAAAGAACACATCTCAGTTTCACGACACATCTCCAAGTACTGTAGCTTAATTATTTTTTGGTTTCTAGTATGTACTTAGATTACAACTGTACTTATACTACGAAAAATGATCTTTGAAGGAAAAAAATCCCATTTTGTGAGAACTGACCGTCCTCCAGTTGCCACCAGAGGGCGAAGCATGCGCCGCCGAGGAGTAGGAGGAGCGCGCCAGTCGACGCCAGGCAGCGGATCAGCTTGCGGTCGCCGACGCGCTTCTTGCGGGCGTTCAGGACGCGGCGGTCCTGGCGGCGGAACGGAACCTCCACGATGTCACTGCGGACAGTCAAAAAGAACAGATTTTCCGGCATTCACGACTTGGTGCAAAACAGATGACATTGCTATTCCCATATGTAACTAGATGTACAGTACATGCAGTAACAGTAGACTACAAGTACATTTTTCACAAAAACAGCATAAACTTCCCCATATTTCACGACTTGATTCAAATACTCATTTCATGACTTGATCTACTGTATGTAGCACATTGATTAATGTCCATACTTACTTTGGCGGCCTCAGGCCCCTCTTGTTGAACCCCCCGCCGGCGCCGCCGGCAGCACCGCCCTGCTCCTTTGGGCGCACCTTCGGGTCTGGCACCCTCCTCCCAAGTGCCCCGAGTACCGTCTTGACCGGGCTCCCTCCGGTCTGGCCGCCCGTGGGGCCGCCGGTGCCCTCCTCTCCGCCGCCGTCCTTATCGAGGTCGTCCCTCCTCACGGCAGCCAACACCGCATTCGCCATGGTGATGAGATGACACTCCTCTTCTTGGGATCAGTTCTTTTTCTTTACTTTGTGTTGCGTGTGTGCAAAGGGGATTCTTGTCAATCTTAAGGTACAATATTCTCAAAAAGTCCTCTTCCCTCTTTCTCTGTTTTCAAATTAGGGGCTTGCCTGGGAGAATTAATCCTCCTTCCTTTTCCTACAATAATATTCAGCGTCAGTCCCAAGATATTCTTTGTTCTTTTCTTTAAAAAAGTCACTCTCATGCAGATTGCTACCAAAAAAAAAACGCAGCTGACAATTCCTCCTCCTCCTCCTGGTTGCCGCTACTTGGATCCTTTGGTGGGCGCGTCTTTGGAGGACGCATTGCTGGTCTTCTTCTTGGCACCGCCCTGCCCCTTCTTGGACTCGTCCACCATGTTGACCTGGTCCTTGCCTCCGGCCGCCGCGGCAGCCGCAGCCGCCTCCTTCTTGGCCTCCTTCTCCTTCTCCCGCTGCAGCTTCCTGTCCATGGCATCTCTGACGGCCTTGGCCTGGTTGCGCTCGGCGGCCTCCCGCTCTCGCTGGCGGGTCAGGTTCATGGCAAACATGATAGCGGAGGTGGAGGAGGCAGTGGACAGTCTGTGAGGTGATGTTGTTGACATATCGATATAGGAGAATTTCGATTTTGTGAAGTGGGTACGTAAATTGATAAACTGATCAGTTTGCCTGATAAGCAATAATTTGATATTTATCATTAAACTGGGATGTTTTCTTTACAGCAAAATAATGAAATAATAAGCATCATAACAAAATGAGATATATCGTAAAAAATCAAGATTATGCTGCAACATTTTTTAACTCTGAAAGTGTGTATGATGTCATGTTCCAAGTCTATTCTCACCTAGGAGAGAGAGTTTAGCTGTCTCGCCCGAGGGGGGAGGATAATAATGGTGGCTTTTGACGATGCTGCGATGAGGGGCGCCCGCGGCTGACTGATAAGGTAGGGGGAGGGGAAGAGGAGGATAACTTCCCTTTATCATTAGTGTGAGTCTCCAAGAAAATAAGGGGGAATAGGGAGGGAGTGAGCAGCAGAGAGGGGAGGTGGCCTCTAACGAAAAAAGACTTGGTTACCGAGCCTTGCCTACCCACCCGCACCACTGGTGGCCTTTTTGGCCTTTTTGGCCTTTGCACACATGCACGGCTTGGCCTGCTGGCACACCTGGAGGAGGAGGAAAGCCAGCCACGGTCAAAACATCGACTGATTTCTGCTTTCTCTCTCTCTGTGGGGGATCGTTTATTATTGATTTTCTTATGAGTGTGTCCTTTCTTCTTGTCTCCCTTCTTCCTCTCTGTTTCACTGGGGTGATAAAGTTAGGTCGAAAAAAGTTAGTCGAAAACAGACTCTACGGGCTCTGTTGGTACAAAAGAAATTAGGTCGAAAACAGAAGTTGGTACAAAATAATAAGGTCAAAATGTAAAAACAGAAGAAAGGTCAATAAACCTTAAAAATACCTAACCTGTTTCCTGTTTTCTGGAGAAATTAGGTAAAAAAAATAACAGTTAAGTCAAAAAATTTGACCTAGCGTTCGGGAAAAAAAAATAGATATAATTTTTTCAACATATGTATGTTCCGTTTTATTGCCATGACATAGTCATACGATGACCTAAGATTCTTAATCTCATGATGAGACCCAGTCTTGGAGGAGGCATAGTACGCAAATTGCAGCTGTTGAGAGATTTGGATGAAGTTAGTAGATCGATAAAGTTGGGTCGAATTTTCAACCCATTTTTTAAAATCTAACTGCTGTGTTGGTTTCGCACCACCTTCAAGAAGGTTTGGCCTAACGTTTTTTTTAGTGTAATTCTGCTTCACTCCCTTAAAAATCACATTTGACCCAACTTCTTTTGACCTAACTCCCCTTGATTCCGTTCCCGTTAAACCATGGCCGCCGTGATCGCTGCCGCGGAAGTCCACAAAAGGCACTTGTGGAACTGTCCCCAATGTGTACATTAATGACATGTTTGTAGCCTACTGCGCCCCTCTATTACTAGTACTATTAATCCATCATACCTTGCGGTGCGTGAAAAACTTTTAGTGGCGTACCCTTTGACTGAAAGGAAAATAACAAGTACAAAGACCGAGGGAAGATTAATAACTTTGGCGTACTAGTCTAAAATTTGCAAAAAGAGGTGACACAGGGACTGCTGTGACAAATTGGGGCAACGTTCGAACAAAATGGCTTCCCAAAAGTCAGTTAATTTTTGTCGCAAGCTGTCGAAGGATGGGATACTAACTTTGTAGATGAAACAGTGATTGTTCCACAAGTGCTCTCTTGTGTTCCTTGACAGACACGGCGCATGAAAAATTGTCTCCTTCTGTGACGGTGGTGTCGGATGGTGAATCCTTCAGTTCGCCCACACAATGCACACACACAAAAAAAGCCACAAAAATCACCACCAATCAATTTCCCTTGTTCAGGCTCTGTGTTGTTGCACACCCTGCATGAAGAGCACCAATTTTCGCCTCCCTCAAAAAGAGATGATTCATTCCCTGTCTGTCGCTTACTAAGATTACTCTCGATTGATCGCCGGCGGCGGTGTTGAAGGTCAACCTCGCAATATGGCGATAAATTCCTGTCTTGAAGGTCTCTTCTGCTTGAGGAAAAAAAAACACAAAAATCCTTTCTCTCCTTCCACTCTCTCTTTCAGGCCACTGTTGAAACACAGACTGTGCAGGTTGCACGCGATCAAACAGCCTTCCTCTTCGTCGTCCTCTCCTCTTACTGTCAGGGCCACCACCGTTCCTGGCTTCTCGCCACAGCCCACCTGCAACTGCTGCAGTCAAACCTGCTTAAGTGCGAACTGGATAAGTGCGAATCCAGCCTAGATGGGTCGATTTTTTTTAAGGCTACAGTTGGAGAAACTGTTCGGCAACTTAGTTCGCATAGATGAAAATCCTGTATAAGAGAAAAAAATTTGCCCGTTCAGGACTATTTTCATTTAACCAGGTTTGACTGTATTACCAAATGATCCCTAAATTGAAAAAGCCAGTACACTGAGTTTCCCCACCCCCCACCCCCCAAATCCCCGCGCAGAGCGGGCAGAACACAGACCGCACACAGGCACTCTCCTCAGATGAGTTTCGTAGATAACTTTTATAGCACTCAACTAGCTAGCGCTAGAGCTCCTCTCCTAATCTGATAGTGAGTCACACACACCCAAAAGAAACTGTTGCGCATTCACCTTTCTTGTGTTTATTGTGGTTAGATAGATGCTGCCCTTGCTTCCTCTTATTGAGAGATGTTTATCAAAGGATGCAGCGTTAAGGCAAACAAGACAGCTTTTGGCGGTGTCGTCTGCAGCAGACGGCCGTGCCGTGGGAACTGCTACGAAAAGGAGGGGGGGAGCCTTTCCGACGCTGCAGCAATGAAGTCTTTCTCCTCCTCCTCCTACCATGCGTCTATACCTACCACTTACCTACCTCGCTACCTAGCATAGTACCTACCTACCTTTCCCAGCGGCGTCCACGCCTTCCACTACACCTTTCCGTGCAAGGAGGGGGGGAG
>JAAUYM010096649.1_pt1 | contig 12629 bp, 11 predicted proteins | sample 7278001 | NCBI WGS metagenome assembly JAAUYM01 (sample SAMN14350224, study PRJNA611818) | marine sediment metagenome | isolation source: surface marine sediment (1.8m) | place: French Polynesia: Moorea | collected 2018-08
CTAACACATCCTCCTTCTCCCCCTCCCAAGAAAAGTTGCGCGTACACACCTACTCCTGTACATTCTTCTAATTGTTCCAGAAAGGAGAGAGAGAAAGCTTGTGTAGAAAACCAATGTATGTATAGTAGCAGGTAGTTGTACTAGGCAGCAGAGGCGAAGATTAACTTGGATGGTTAACTTGGATCTAGCACTGTATGTAGTACTACAGACACTACTAGTACAGTAGCTTGCCACTCACCAAATTGCCCAAATTGCCCCCACCCTCTCACCCCCAGCACTATTTGTATTTGATCATCCCTTACCTCAACGTTGCATTTAGCACCACTGTCCTTCCTCTGCCAACAGTTATTACATTTTATGGCAGCACCCCTCACTACCACCAACCAACCAACCAACCAACCAACCAAAAAAATTCTCACGGAGCTTACCTGGTCGTGGCACTCCGGTTAAATTAGCACAGGAAACCCTTGTGTGTTAGGCAAGTGTGTAGTACTGTGCACAGTGGCAGGGCAGCACTGCACTTTACTTAGGAAATAAGACAAAAAAATCTTGGCCTGCTTTAGGTAGCTTGCTGCAATACTATCCAAGGTTGGGTAACGACTAGTTTCGCTTTGCTTCGCTGCTATCCCATTTGAGATGTGATCTTAGCCCAAGGGTGGCGAAGCAACGAATGAAAAGGAGAGAGAGAGAGAGAGAGAGAGAGAGAGAGAGAGAGAGAGAGAGAGAGAGAGAGAGAGAGACAGAGAAGAGAAAGAGCTCTCTATAGAAAACGCGCCGAAAAGAGAGGAGTGAATTGAGAAAGAAGTAAAGAAAAAAAAAGGAGAAGTACGTAACTCTTATTTGGGCAAACCACCTCGTTTGGAGATTTGATTGATTGTGGAGAAATTGGAGATGTCTAAGACTTGCCACCTACTGAGAGGGCGAAAAGAAGCTGCCAGCGCCACGTTCACATGTCATGTGAACGTCTAAAAATAAACTTTCAAAAGTGTTAAAATATTCTTTTTCAAGGAACCGTCAGGTTTTATCTTCTGCAAAAAAAACCCCCAGAACAATAGTATCTCTCTCTCTCTCTCTCAGAACAGCATTATTTTAGACATTTGAAGCAATCAACAAGTTGGTTGAGTGTAGGCCTGGTGTCCACATTTTTTTTTACTCTGACACACCCGCATGTCATGTCCCTCACACCACCATCCTTCCAAACCAACAAGAGGGCGCCTGCTACAAAGCCATGTAGTACGTAAATGACTTCTTCCATCGTTTTTGCTTGCTAGGTTGACCTCTGACAAGTTGGTGCCCTTCTTTTTTCTTTTCCATTTCTTGGTTGTCCCCGTCCAGACTCGCCATCTCTCCTCTGACCGAGCATCTTGGCAGTACGTAATACGAGCCTTCTTAAAGGTGCGTACGTACTTACACAAGCCTCTGTCTGATGTCTCCTGTCCTGTAACGCTTCTTATCTTATCTAATCTTTTCTTTGACTGTCTGTGCTGTGCCGGAGCGGGATGCACTTGCCGACAGTATGGCCACACCGCAATATGCGCAGAGATTTTTGTCAAAATGCGCAAAGAAGCCAAAGAAAAAAATCTTTTTACACTAACTACATTGCATTTTGGCACGTTTCAGCAAATGGTATCAATTATGTTTTTCTTGTCAAAGAAAGTGTGCAAAAGTTAAGCAAATACTGTAGACGATCATGAGAAGTTGCACCTACCGGCAGAAATTATGTGAAATTATGAAACTGTTTACATGGCTTTTTAAAGTATGCAAGTGGCCTTTGCCAAAGGCCACTTGAAATAATTTATAAATTTGCTTACAGCTCTTTACAAAGACGTACGGAAAATAACATGTACGATGGTGACCATCTATTTTAAAAATAATTAAAATGCGCGTGGTAGAAAGTCTTTAAAAATACGCAAAACAGACTAAAATGCGCAACATTTTGAGCATTCTTCGCAAGGCCCGGTGACACCGGCGAGAGAGAACGGAGGAGGAAGAACCCACCCAGCCTTTCTTTCCTTTCCTTCCTTGATGTGGGAGCTGGGGACCGGGGACGGAGGTGGAGGAGGTCTGGCCTGGACGGGCCAGGGGAGGGAGGGGGGGGTGGAAACTGCCAGTGGGAGGGAGGGACTGGGCTGGGCTAGGCTGGGCTGGGGCGGGGCGGGGAGAAAGGGGAGCTGTGCTGTTAGTGAAGCAGCTGCTGCATGCTACAGCTACAGCAACCGATTGCGCCGCCGCTGCTGCTGCTGCTGCTGCTGCTGCTGCTGTCCTGAACAACACCACTCCACACTTGGCAGCGGCGAGGCGACCAATCTTTTCTCCACTCCATTTTTCGCTTGGCACTTTGCACCAGAGAGAGAGAGAGAGGTACTAGTGCAAAAGTCTTGACCGAGTCGTTGACGTCGTCGGCATTTTTTCCCCCTACGGTGGTGGGGGGGCGGGACCGTCCTGTGAGGCTGGTCAGGAGTTCCAGGGCTTGTCCTCTTCATGCTGAAGGAGGAAGGGGCGTGGCTGGACGTGGACGAGTCGCGGGAGGACCACAAGTACTAGCTCCGGACGAGGTGAGACAGTGGGGGGTGGGGTGGGGGACGGGAGGGAAGGGTCTTTAAGGAGGATCCTGACATGCTCCCCCCTTTTCTGTTGGTGCCAGATGAACGTGATCAACCTGAACCGCCACGGCGCCGCCATGCAGTCCGCCTGGAAGTCGGTCCTGGACGCGGACGACGCGACGGACTGGGCGCTCTTCGGATACGAGGGGAGCCAGGGGTGAGGGATGGGAAGGGATGGGAAGGGATGGGAAGGGATGGGATGGGATGGGATGGGATGGCACCTGGACTGGTCTGCATGGGCGAGACACAGTCGCGAAAAAACCCCGGCTTTTGGTGGTGTTCCAGGTACGTCCTGTCCCTGGTAGGGAAGGGCGACGGGGGCATCGACGAGATGATGGAGGACCTTAACTCCAACAAGATCATGTACGCCTTCATCAAGGTGGAGGACCCCAAGACAAGGTAGGAACAGGTTATTTCCATTCATGTCCTTCAAGTACTTGGCTGGCTTTTTATCTAAAATAAGATGTGTTAAGGGCTGATATTAAATTAGTACCTTTAAGAAGGTTAAAAGAGTATTTAGCCATACATAGCCAAAAAATATCATTTTTCGCCGAAATTACCAAAATTCGGTAAGATTTCTTGGAATACGGCGCGCAATTTAAAAATTACAATTCCTTAAATGACCCAAAATATCTCTAAAATTATTTTACTAAAAGATCATATAAATAATATATTTACCCTAGTCCTAGAGCTCTTTAGAGAAGTACCTCAAAATAATCTTTTAGGTACGTATAAAAAAATCTATTTTATAGACTGTCCCGAAAGTTTTTCGGCCGCCCTGTACGTACAGCACGTACTGTTGTACGTACATAGCTAAGTAATTGTCTAGGGAAAGCTTGAACTTGAGCCGACTACGTTCTCCTCTTTCCTTTGTGCGCAGAAAGTTGCAGGAAACGAAAGTACTTGAAGAAAAAAAGGGAACTTCAAGTAGCCTTTATTACTTTTTTTCGTGTTACTCCTTCATCTTGTACGAAAGAATTGTGTTCGGATGGAGCAAAAATATAGTTGCGTTAAAATATTATGACAATAATGAGATTCTTGACATTTGTTCAGCAGCACGAACCACTAAACGAGAATAAAAAATGTGCTCATCTTCTCCTTCCCCAAGTTTGCCCAAGTACGTCCTGCTGAACTGGCAGGGCGAGTCCGCTCCGGGCACCAAGAAGGGCATCTGCTCCACCCACCTGAAGGACATCTCCGCCTACTTCAGGGGCGCCCACCTCACCATCAACGCGCGCAACGAGGACGAGGTGAACGAGGAGGACATCCTGCAGCAGGTGGCCAAGGTCTCGGCCACCAGCTACAACTTCAAAGAGAGGCCCATGGCGGCCGAGATGGACGACCAGCCAGGTAGGTAAACTTGAGGTAATGGCCATTTCCTCTAGTCCGAGGAAATGACGGGCAGGAATCCCTCGCCCACACTTGATTTCGCGAATAATTAATTAATTAATTAATTCTTGGCAGGTCCGGTGGGTTCTACGCACCAGCGCATCATACCCCAGAAAGAGCTGCCGAAACTGAGCGAGAGAGAGCGTTTCTGGAACGAGGAGCAGAGCAAGGAAAAGGTTGGTGCACCGAGGTACTCAGAGCCGTGCTGCTGGGGGGTATTTATCTCTTTGAGAAACGTTTTGAAATACCTGGTGTTGCTACTCACTTTTTTTTTTTTTACTTTCCAATCTCTGCACTCGCTTGCAGGCCAGGATAGAGGCGGAGCGCACCCGTAAGGTGTCTGAGAACGCGCGGATCGAGGAGGAGCGCCGCCAGCGCGAGGAGGAGGAGTCGCGCCGGAGGGAGGCGGCCGTGGCCGAGAGGGAGAGGAAGATCTCCAGGATGAAGGAGGAAGAGGACGCCAGGAAGGAGGCGGAGGAGACGGAGAGGAAGGCCAGGGAGGACAAGAAGTGGGGGGACGGCGCGCAGGACGACGACGAGAGGTGGGGATCGGACGGGTAGGGAAAAAAAAAAGCATTTGTGGTGGCTCAACTTTTTTTTTTAAATCCTCCCCACAGGAAGACTCGCAGCGACGATCTCCGCCGCGAGCGCCGAGACGAGGCCCGCCAGCTCATCTCCTCCCAGCGCACCTCGGACGCCAAGGCCGTCTTCGAGAGGAACTCCAGCGCGGGGCAGCTCAACTTCAGGCGACAGAGCAGCTCGAAGGAACCCACGGTGGCGGCGGTGGCGGCGGCAACGACGACGACCACAACCACCACCAAGGCGAGGGCGCCGCCGCCGCCGTCGCAGGCGGCCCAAGCGGCGCAGGCGGCCCAGGCGGCCCAGGCAGCCGAGATGGTCCCGCCGCCGTCGCCAACAGCCGCGGGGGAGGCCGGCGGCGCCGACGTGGTGGTGCCGCCGCCGGCCAGCTTCGGAGGGGGCGCCGACGCCGGCGGCGGAGGGGGCGGCCGGCTCTCCTCAACCACACCAGGTCAGTATGATCCACATGTACTAGATCAATATGTAGGTAGTAGATCTCGATAGGTACCATGAAGAGGGCTTAAACGAGTTTGCTACAAAGCAAACCTCGATTTAAAGCGTATAAAAAATTGACCTTACTTTTGACCTCCAGTGACCTCAGAGAACAGATCTGACTTTTATTTTATGCAACGTTTTGATCAGAGGCCTCTATCTGCCCGAAACAGTCATTTTTTGGGTTCATAAAATGGGCACCCCTTTATCGCACTCTTGTAAAATTTTTGACCCCTACTGTATATCTTATAACCCCATTGAAAAAGAGCCCCCGTGAATAATTTTGGGAAGGATTGGTGTAATGCTCTAGCTAATGGAACAGTCTGCTTTGTACTGCAAGCACAACAACATTAGGGCACAAGTAGCTCTTTTTATGATGGCTGGAAGTTTTCAGAAAGAGTCTCTCTCGTTAGATCCATTTGTACACAATTCTTCGGGAAGCTCTTTCAGGGAAAGCTTGATTACAGCCCTCTTTCCGCTCTTCGCGGAAAGTAATGTCGCCGTGGCAACGTGGACTCTGAAACATGACATGACCCGGTTTCCTTCACAGACGTGGCCACATCCTCAGGCGCCAGCCAACCGGACCTGCTGCAGGACACCCCGGACGACGCCGGCGGCCCCGTCGGCGGCGGGGCGACTGCGGGGGCGCCGGACATCGCCAGCGCCGGGGGTAAGGGCGCCCCCGACGCCCGCGACGCCTCCGCCGACCTGGGCCTGTGCGCGGTGGCGCTGTACGACTACCAGGCTGCGGACGAGACGGAGATCTCCTTCGACCCCGGGCAGCGGGTCACCAACATCGACCGCATCGACCCTGGCTGGTGGCAGGGTCTGGCGCCCGACGGAGTCTCCTACGGGCTCTTCCCGGCCAACTACGTCAAGATGCTGAGCGAGGAGTGAGAGGTCTCCTACCCCCTCCTCACCAGATAAAGCACTCATTGAAAACACACCCACACACACATCACATCACGACCTTTTGCGCTACGGCACTCGCACTTAAGTCTGTTTGTGGTACAGGAAGAACTTGTGGTAGAAAAAAAACAAAACAAATTGTTTCTTTTTTAAGGAGCATAAGCTTCCCCCCCCTTTCCAAACAAGGCAGCTAATTTGCATCACAAAGCACACCAATCACAGCTTAAACGTATCTACTATGACGGTTCCTTTTTTCTTTTTTTTCTTTTTGTACTACTGTACGATGATCATTGATCAGCCATTCGCAAATTCCCCACACTGCGCTTTTCCCTCCACCTCTGTCTCGCTTCCCAATGCTCTGCCACCCAGGTAGTAGTACGTAGATTAATGATTTCGTTTCTGTTGCCTCGGATGATGCCAAAATGCGATTTATTTTTAAATTTGCGGACGTTGAAAAGGCGAAAAGCAAAAAACAAAAAAGCAAATTGTTAATATGTTCTCTACTACGAGTATTTATATATTTATGTGAGAGGACGCGAGTCCTGCTACTAGTAATTAAAGGACGCAGAAAAACCAGAAACGCCTTCCGCGCAACATTTCATTTCCCAGATTTTCGCGAGTAGCACCACCTCTCCTTTTTTCTTCCGGCGGTCTCTTCATGCGTTGGATGATCAAAAAGTTTTAATTAAAAAGACGGATTAAAAGAAATTCTTTACTAAATATTTCCAACGGAAAAAAAAACCATACACTTCTCAACTACGTCAACGTAGTAAGCGTCAGCATGAGTGCCACGGTGGCGGCGCCGGCGGCGCCCCCCATCGCCCCCGGCGCGCCGTTGCACTCGTCGCTGTCGCAGGCGCAGAAGGCGCCCTTGATGTCCCCGCCGCCCAGGTCGTCGTCGTTGGGCATGTCGCCCACGTAGTCGTCGTCGTAGATGCAGTCGGGCACCTCCTCCCCTCCGTTGTCCTCCGGGTCGAGGTGCGGGTCCGGCAGCTTGCCCAGCCCGATGGTGTCGGCGTTGTAGGCGTCCGGGTCGCCGCCCTCGCCGTCCGGGATGAGGCTGTTGGCGTCCGAGGGGAAGTCGGACTGGCGGGTGCAACCGTAGATGGAGAAGAAGTCGTCGTCACCCTCTGCGGGAGAGGGTAAAAAGTAATAATAAAAAAAGGAAAAAGAAAAAAAAATATTAGTCACTTTGTGTCGTGTTTGACATCAGCAGGAGTTCACGTGAACTGCCCCCCTCCTCCTCCCCACTTTTAGAAAGTTTTGATGATAAAAAATGCTTTTTGTCACGTTAGCTTTTCCACATCCCTAGGTACATTCCCATTGAGAGTGGTGCTTTATTATTACTGGTAGTATCGCCGTGCTTTTTGATTGAGTTCCTGAGAGGAGCTCTGAAAAAAGCTGGATAGATGTCGTTCCGAAATGGGAAACTGAAACCTACTGGAAATCGACAAGTAGAGCTTGAGGAGGGGGAAGGGGGAATAGACCTTTCAGCCTCATCTTTATTTATTTATTAAGCACTTTAGTACTGCAACAATATGCCCACCACATATAAACATACCGCAAGTACAGTACAATCTGCTTGGTCAATTTTAGTTGTACTAACAACATATGATGATATCCTCACACATTTTAACCCTTTTTTCAATGCTACAAGTATCAACTTGCTATACTCCTTTCTCATCATCATCTTCCCGCTCACCCATCCTGATCTTGAAGCAGGCCGGCCTGTCTCCGACGCAGGTGACGATGCAGTTCTCGGTGTTGGTGAGGTCGCACTCGCGGTCCCAGTCGGCGTCCGGCTCGTCCTCCGATTCCTCCAGGATGCCGTAGAAGCAGTTCACGTCGTCGCAACAGACTTTGGGACCCGGGGGAGGGGTGGTGGTTGGGGGATGGGAATGGAAGGAGGGTTAAGGAAGTGTTATTTCTTGGCACGTGATGCAATACACATTTGCGGGCGATAGAGTTGGCCCAAAACATGGAGAGTGTCACTCTATACCTGTGGCAATCAAGGCCAGGAAGGCCAGGGCGACGAGGAGGAATCTCTTCATGGCAATTCGGCGATTAATGCGGCGATTAAGGCGGTAATTTGGCGACTTAGCCAGTAAAAAAAAATGTTCTGCTATAATAGTCGGAGGAGAGGTGGGATTTCTTCTTCTTTCTCGTCCTTGCTCTCTCCTCACTCTTCATCATGCCTCCATCCTTATCTCATTGTTCACTTAATTGAGCAGGTATCTCGATAGGCGGAGGAGGAGGAGGTGGGGGGGGGGGGAGGAGAAGGGAGCCGTTCTGATTCGAATGTGACGTTTGCAAGGGCAAAAGAACGAAGCATGCTTGACAGAGGCTTCTCTTTTCTTGCCACTGTGTACGCACTACTTACATAGGTCTCTTCTCTTTTGGAGAATTGTCTAATTGTCTTTATACCAAGATGGGTAACCCCCCCCAAAAAAATTTGAAGCAGGCTTTCAGACACCTCTTTTTTTTAACCAGTGCACCACAACTTGTGCGTCCATATTCCCGGTGTGATGGCCGATGTCGATAATGAGGAGGTCGAATAGTGACCGTCACGTCTCATACAGGGTGCATCTGTCTGCTGATAGGAAGACAGAGACAAAAAGCCCCCAAGAAGAGACGCAGGGTCTTGCATATATTTCAATCGTCCCGACGGGACTTTTTAACTTACGAGCGTAGCAAATTGAGCTTTAAGCATGTAATGGAACATTACAACACCACGGAAATGTCGCAATCTTTTTTTCCCCGTAAATTTGCTACGCTTGCAAGTTTAAAAGTCCCGTCGGGATTGTCGATGCAGTACGCCAGACCAAAGAAACAGGGACGTTTTTCGTTCGTCTTTTATATGCGGAAGTGGAAGGTGGAGAGGAAGTCCGGGGACTTGGTGATGACGTGCTCGAACTCGCTCGGGGAGAGCTTCCGGTCGTCGTCGATGTCCGCCTCGAAGAGGACCTGAACAGAGGGAGGGGAGAAAACAAGCGCGACACCAGCGAATTTTTTTTTATACTGTACAGTATTACGACTTATTTTCCCGAAAATAATTCGCGAAATAAACGTACCTAGGTACTTTTTTTTTTTCAAACTCACCTTTTCCCAGATGGACTCGATCTCGTCGCTGCCCATCTCGTTCTGCGTGAGGAGCTTCACCGCGTTCTCGATGTCGCCGGCGCTGATGAAGTTGTCGCCGTCAAAGTCTGACAGAGAGAGAGAGAGATGAAATATATATAAGAAAGCCAAAGTTTGACTTTTTGATTTTTTTGCTGCACTTTTATTGATATGTTTTTGATCAAGATGTTAAGCATTTATTTTTGACCTTGCTACATGTTGAGTAATTCCACTTAGTGCAAAGTACGTAGTAAAGAGTACAAAAAGTGCCAAGTCACAATAACTTACCAAAAAAAAAAAAATTAAATATAGCAGTACAACATCTGTTTTTACGAATCTCGATTTTGCTCTGATTGTGTGGCTACCCATTCACCAATTTCGTAAAAAAGAAAAAGACATCCGAGTTTTACAATAGAATTAATTCTCTTTTTTTTTGTTCTGACCAACAGCATCGTAAGAAAAAAAAAAATCGAGATTTCACCTCGTTACAGAATATCAAGTGTATCCTATACCGTATATCTTGAAGGCGTAGTGGACCTTCATCTCCCTGGGCGCCTTCTCGCTGAACACGGAGAAGAGGAGGAGGAACTCGTCGAAGCTGAGGGCGCCGGAGCCGGAGGAGGAGAACACGCGGCAGATGCGCTTGCGGAAGGGATTCTCCTGGAAAGGGAGGGCAAAGAAGGAACCAAACAGCTATAGAGTGAAGTCGCAGAATTCAGATCGCAAAGTCCTGGAAGAAAACCACATTTTTCACACTTAAAAAAAAAATATTAGATAAGAATGTTAAACTACGGCCCTTGACCGACCTTGAGCTCCGGGCACTTTGCCAGCTCCGGGTAGCTGACGGCGATCTCCGTCAGGGCCTCGTAGGTCACCTCCCTGGGCGACAGCGGCGGGTCCTGGATCTCGCAGTAGCGCTTGAACACGCGCAGGATCTCCGGCTTGGTCAGGAACGTCGTGTCCTGATCCGGATTGAACCAAAACCGGACGCAAAAAATCTGAGAGGACTTGCAGGATTGGTTGGTACTACGTTCAGTATACATTGGTAGGGAATTTAGAGGTTATGAAATCTGCTTGTTGCCCATTTTTTTTTACTGGTCTGTTGTTCACCCTTCCCCTCTCCCCCCCTCCTTCCTCACCACGTAATTCTCCAGCTGTTCCTCCGAGAAGGTGGTCTGCTTGTTGCCCATCTTCCTCCTGCCAGCCCCGTCCTCCCCCCATCCACTCTGACAGAGTGCCAAAAACTACTAGTAGGACAACAGGCAGTACCAGAAGTGAAAGCAACCACGGCTACCGAGATCACCGCAGAGGAAGAAGGCAAACAACCCTCCCCCTCCCCGTCTCTCCTCCCCCCTCCTCCTTCCCCTTGGAGGGACACACCCTCTTCCTCTCAGAACAAGAAACAGACTCAGTTCAAAGGCAAGGCATGGGTGAATAGGACGCTGAAAGCAAGCTACCCGACCAATATTGGCGACCTCACATCCAAAGGTGTCGCAGAGGTATTTACAGAGGTAAAATTGTTGCTCTAGTCTCAATTACTGTACCTATTGTCGCATCCCCTACCTCAGCATTGTACCTTAGCATGGGGGGAAGGAAGGACAGTTGCCTACCTAGATGTTACCTCGTCGATACCTCCGCCGATATTGGTCGGGCACCCAACATTAGTGGGGGAAAAGGGGTTACCCATTCACATCGGCGTTTGTCTAGAGAACAACAACGACGACGACGACAACGTCGTGTCCCAAGACCTGTCGGCTTCGCCGCGGGTAAAAGAAAAACAAGAATTAAGGGGAGAGAGCTCCACCCAAAACTGCTCTCTACACCGGCGCAGCGACACAGGGCGCCTCAAGGGTAAAAAAAGAACTTGTCAGGGTAGCATCTCGACGAAAGACAGAAAGACGAATGGTATTTTCCAGTCAACTAGACCCCCAAGCCTGTACACTTAACTGGACACCTACGCAACCACAGGTAGGCGAAATGAAAAAAAAATGTAGTTTAGACAAGTACGTAGACCCCATGTACATACTACAGACGACTGGATGAATTATTATTGACCCTAACAGACGTCTGGACCCCAAAAGAAGAGCCTATAATACTGACAACTGGACCCCAAAGGAAAAGCCTATACTACTGACAACTGGACCCCAAAGGAAAAGCCTATAATACTGACATAAACATAGTGATAATCGGTGGAGTATTTTAGTTAAATGACTCTTAAATTTTCAATTTTACTATTGTTATCAAAAAAAAAATCGGGATGAGAGAGGGTCCTTAACAGACAATTTCTAATCACCTAGTTGTCTGCTACTGTATGCTGCAGAAATCGTCCAGTTGTCTGTTAGGAATCCTCCAGTTGTCTTAGAGACACCCTGTGGGCATGCAGGAAGGAAGGCACGCCACAGTCACGGCACTGAGCTTTCAGACCCTAATTAGGGCGAGCGCAGGTAAAAGAATGGAGAGCTTGAAAAAAAAGCAAGCCTGTGTAAGGATAACAGGAAAAAGAACCACCTGAATTGAATACCTACAAAATTTCATGACATTTGACATTCTTCATCACCGCTTTATATTGACGTCTCCTCCTCACTTGCATTGTCCTCTGCATTGACTCTAATAATAGACAATAATAATACTCCTCCTAGTATGCCTCTCTCTTGAACCTCTTTCTGACCCTGACGCTGACGATGAAGTCGAGGAAGAGGAGCACGCTCATGACGATGCACATCCCGCCCAGGGACAGGCCGGCACTGTGGAGAAAGGGGGAAAAAACTCTACTACCTACGTACTGTGCACACAAAGTTTATTCCATCAGAAAACTGAATACTTCTTTCATTTTCTATTCAAGCCTACAAATTTACTTGAATATTTTCTTGCTGACGATTTGTTTGTACTTTTAAAGACTGTTTAAAAGTTACAATTCACTTTACAAAGTTAATCATTCTGCCATGTTACAAATACTTTAATAAATACTTTATTAAGCACACCAAGGCAGTAAAATGAGCCCGACCAGACGTACCCTTTATCTCGCCGGTACATACTGTACGTAGTATATGTTCATGGAATTCTCAGACTGGAAAGGAAACTCTTTCCCGCTATTTTTGTGTGCTGTAGCTTAAAGAATGCATTCAGCAAGAAACCTAATAAATTGAGAGCTGTAGATTTGTAGCAAATGCTATTTACAACTCATATTTTGAAATTGCATGACTTCAAAGATATTTTTAAAAGCTTTATGTATTAGGTATGCAGTACAATACCTGATCTACTTTTCTCAGATCGTACTTCAACGGTTGAAGCAAATTTTAATGTGCTGTAATTTTGATAATACAGTGTACTCCGGATAATCGGGACAGCTCGGGAGAAGGAGAAAATTCCCGATTAACCGAAATTCCCCTTTAACCGAAGTAGTCAGAAACAAAGGTAGGTGCGCAAAGAAAGTGCAGATTTTACTTCACTTCAGATTCAGAGTCGACAGTATGTACTACTACTTGCACGAGAAAAATGAATTTGCACCGAAAAAGGAAGGAAGAGGATTGATTTTTACAG
>JAAUYM010181887.1_pt1 | contig 12628 bp, 8 predicted proteins | sample 7278001 | NCBI WGS metagenome assembly JAAUYM01 (sample SAMN14350224, study PRJNA611818) | marine sediment metagenome | isolation source: surface marine sediment (1.8m) | place: French Polynesia: Moorea | collected 2018-08
CCTTGTCGCGCCTGTCTTTGTTGGGGGGGGGGGCGGAGAAGGGAAAGGGGAGTGAAAGTGAGTCTTTTGTCAGAGGGTATCTCTTTTTTACATCTCGCCATCATATTGTAATAAAGATTCAGATCTGCTGAATGTCAAATTGAAACTCTAGTATAGGAAACTTTCATCTTGGGGACATTTTGACGTTCCGCTAGGCTGAGAACCAATTACCTGTGAAGGTGCTAATCCAAAAAAAAAAAGTTTCCAACCCCCCTCTTCAATTTTTTCTGCTTATTAAATGCTTTCAACAACAAAAAAGAAATCGAGTAACTAGGAAGAGTGAACATTTTCCCATCTCTTTTTTTCTCTCTGTCTTTTCCAGGGATGACGTCCGCAGCAGCCTGGACTTGCTGGACAGCGTCATCGGCGAGTTCGACGACGGCGTCACCAGCAGCGCGGAGTCTGAGGTCACGGCCAACAACAACAACAACAACGGCAACAACGGCAACAACGGTCGCTACCAGAAGGGGCGCCGCCAGCAGCAGAGTGCGGCAGCGCGAAACCCGCGCCAGGTGGCCAGGGCGCCGACGCCCCCCAAGGAGGACTCCAGGAAGAAGGCTGTCAACAAGGCCGGAAAGGCCGGCGGGGGAGGCGGAGGCGGAGGCGGAGGCGGCGGAAACATCAGCAACAAGATCGACGACATCTTCAGCGAGGCCACCAGCGAGGTCGCCGCCTCCGACGTCGGAAAGAAAAGGAACAACGCCGGCAACAAGAACGCCAATAGGCCGTCCAAGACCTCCAGCAGCAACAAGAGCAGAGTTTCTTCCTCCGGTGCCAATAGACAGCGGAGTCCCACGAGGAGGGTGGACGACCCTCTGCCCACGCCCCCTCACCAGGATCCGCCTCCAGCGGCCCCGCCTCCGCCTCCTGCCCCGCCCCTCCCTCCTCCCCCTCCTTCCGCCGCCGCTCCGCACTTGAGCAGCGGCGACGAGGAGGACGGCGTGGTGGCCAGGAGCGGAGTCACCAGCGTCAAGGCGCAGGTGCACAGCCTGGAGGCCAGGGGCAGAACGCAGCAGCAGCAGCAGCAGCAGCAAGAGGGCAAGAGGGCAACCCCCGCGGTAGGTGCGGCCGCCAGGCGGAGCAGGAGCGAGGCGCCGCCGCCGCAGGGCAGCAGGTGGCGGCTGGCGGCGTCGGAGCACCTGTCCAGGGTGGACGTGCCGCCGCCGATGCCGGAGAAGACCAGGATACACCTGGTGGCGGCCGCGGCGTCGGCGGCAGGTGCGGTAGCAGGCGCCTCCGGCAGGTCCAGGAAGGCGACTCCTTCGTCGTTCCAGAAGAAGCCGGTGGTGTCGCGCTCGCAGTCCACCTCGATGGCGCAGTCGCCGCCGTACTTCGGCGCGCGGCCGTCGTCGCCGCCCATGAGGGAGAAGAAGAAGAAGAAGAAGTCGGTGGCGCGGAGGTCGGCGTCCCCGGAATTCAAGAAGAACCCGACAAAGAAGCCCTCTCCGGAGTCCAGTGTCAAGAGCTCCTCCAATCCTTATGAGAGCGTCCCCAGCCTCAGAGGAAGCAGCAACGCCAGCAGCAGCGGCAAGTCCACCGCCGCCGCCGCGGCCGCGGCCGCCGCCAAGAAGAAGGCCAAGTCCAAGAAGGCCGCGTCGTCGTCGTCGACCGCGTCGGCCGCGTCCTCCTCCGCCCTGTCCAAGTACAAGCGGTCCCGCTCGCTGGGGGCGCTGGAGGCGAACTCGCATGAGGACATCTTCGAGGAGGAGGAGGAGGGGGGAAGGACGGAGGGCGGCGCCTTTAAGAGGGGCGGACTGAGACAGGCCATGGAGCAGAGGAGCAGGCAGCACCAGAACCTGGGTGGCATGCACCACCACCCGCAGTCGTTCAGGCTGCCGACTGCCGAACACCCTGTGCCAAGGTGAGTGAGAACAGCTCATGAAAGGAACCAAATTAATTGCCTACTGGTTATTACTACCATGCTCTGGAACAAATGGGCACATTTTTAAAACTTTTCTTCTTCTTCTTCTTGGTTTGCAGGTTTCCCAATGTCGGGCGGCCCCTGAGGCAGAAGAGCATGATTGACCTGAGGGATCCCTGGGCCGAGCACTTTCAGCAACAGCATCAGCAGCAGCAACATCTCTGGCACCGGCAACAACAGCAACAGCAGCAGCAGCAGCAGCTGGGCGCCAACAGCAACAGCAGCGGCGGCAGCGGCAACAAGAAGAGGTGGGGAGGAGAGAAGCAGCACCACCACCACCACCAGCATCGCCCCCCGATGTTGAGGTCAGCCACGGAGCACGACATCAGGGTGGCCAACAACGGCAGGAGGCAACACCATCGGCAGCAGCAGCAGCAGCAACTGTCCTCGCACCTGAACCTTGAGGAGCTGCCTCCTCTGCTAAGGAGACAGATGGTGAGGAGAGGGAGAGGGGAAAGAGGAATATCAGGGTTTTTTCCCCCAAACCGACCAATAATATCCAGGACATTTACTCGTATTTCTCAAGATATTTTATGGCTCCGCCCTTTTCCTATTTAAAAAAAAAATGGGAAAGAAATTGTCCTCTGTTCATTGGAGTCAAGGCAGTTGGTGTAGCCGATCGGTGGAGCAGAAGCACTTTGGCCCCCCTCCCTTTTTTCCCCTTGATTATGATCAATGACGTTTTTCTTCTTCTTCTGCTTACGCCCTGGAAACCGCTACAGGGTGTTTCATTAAAAATACATTTTTTTAGATAAAGCCACACTCAACGTGGAGAAACAACGTGCAACGTGCGTAAATCTAGTTGACACTTGACTGTCCACCCTGTATCTGACATGGCCAGATGTTCCACTTTTTTTTTCCTCCCCCTTCTTCTTCTTCTTATCAGCACGACCAAAGCAGACAGTTTTTCCTCCTTCAAGGTGGTCTGATGACTCCTCCGGTGAGGTGCAGTTACGTTTAGTCATACGGCGCTGCTCTGTGTGTAGTATGTATGTAGAACGGTACCCCTAGAGGGAGATAGAGAGAAAGGGGAGGTTTTTGCACTAACAGTTCATGAATACCTAAATTGCAAGGTAGACCTCCAATACCAATAATGCAGAGCAGAGAAAAGCAGTCAGCAGAGAAAAGTTTACGAAGCAGTGGCAGGTTAAAATTTTTTTTAGTAATCACGGCACTACTATGTACTACTACTACTACTATAGCAGGAACTTTACTACCCAACCAATATTGGTATCACTAGGGGCACACTATCGATGGCGATACAGTTAGTGATGGGGTTCGCAATTTGGGTTGCTCTATGCTTTTTTCGCTACTATATTCTAACACCTGCCCTGGCGTAACTGATACGAAAACCTTAGAGCAACCTGTCACTAAATTCACGCTAGCGATATTGGTTGGGTCATAATAGTGGATGCTTGCAACGGGCGGAGATGCAGCTCTAGCTGTACCAAGCTAGAGCTAGCAGTACTTCAAGGAGACAGCGAGAGACATGCAGATGCCTTTTCTCCTCATTTTCCATTCCACTCATACCTATACCATACCTACCCTGAATTGCAGGTGGTTTGCTTAGGTGGTCGGACCATTATTATCCAATCTGCCCTCCTTCTCCTCTTACGGTTTTTCTTACGGGGGAGGGGGAGGGGGAGGGGGGCAATTTGAATTGCTGTGTGAGAAGAAGGAGGAGAAAGAGGGGGTTAGAAGAATCTTCAAGCAGATGCTGCTTCATGGGATGGAGATTGGAGCCGCTATGAGAAAATGCATGCTGTGTGTGTAGGTACAGTACTACAACGTCTTGCTTGGCCGCAGGAGGAGAGCTTTACCGTTTGTTCGTCGTCCTCTTATGGATATATAGAAAAAGAGAGAGAAAAGAAAGAGGAAATGCATCTTTTACACGAGCATCAAAACCGCACTGCGGATGGAACAACAGCTAATCAAATTAAACCGGTGAAGAGATATTCTTGGCACAGAGAGAGGAAGAGGTACCAAGAAGCTTGCTCAGGTTGGTCTTGTTCCCATGAAGGATTCCGCGTGTTAATCGAGATGAGAGAAATGATAGCTTGGACTTTCATTTATCTCTTCGGTTTTAAAAATTAGTACTTTCTCCCTTGCAGATGCACCAGGAGGCGGCTGCGTATGCGGCCGAGGCTGCGGCCGCCACCCTCGGCGACAGCGTCGGGCACGTCCACCAACGCCGCCACCAACGCCACCAACGCCAGCTGCCTCCAGAGCAGCTGCAGGCGCAGGCGCAGCTGCAGCACCGCCAGCTGACCATGGAGGCCCAGCGGGAGTTCCTCCTCCGGCGCGGCGTGGGGCCCTTCTCCCCGTCGCACCCGTTCATCAGCGGGGAGGTCTCCGTCCACCCGGAGCTGCAGGGGAGGCTGCCCTTCCAGTCCGGCCCGGCCGCCCGAACGATCCCGCTGCGCCCGGAGGACTACCAGCGGTTCCACCCGGAGCTGTGGGTGCAGCAGGGCCACGCCCCCGGGCGGCCGGTCTCCTTCAACGACCCGGAGATGCTGCGGGCGGAGCTGGAGCTGCGGAGGAGGAGAGGGGGGAGGAGGAAGGGGGAGCAGCTCAGGAGGCAGAGCAGCCAGAGGGAAGGAGTGGAGGAGGGTGGGGAGGAGGAGGAGGGGCCGGAGAGCTTCAACAGTCTCCCCTGGGAGGAGATTGTCTTCGGAGGCAGCTTCGAAGAGGAGGGGAGGAAGCAGGAGAAAAAGAAGCACAAGAGGAGAAGCGACGGCAACGGCGACGGAGGTGGCTGGTTCGGCGGTGGCGGCGGCAGCAACAGCCACCCGAGGAAGTCTGCGGCGGAGGAAGGGCCCGGAGTGGTCAGGAAGGTCAGCGGCCACTGGCTGCTCAAGGAGAAGGCGGGGGCGGGGGCGGGGGCGGGGGCGGCGACGACGGCGGCGGCGGTTGATCAGATCCAGTCGATGCCGCCGGCGGTCGGGACGCTGAGGGACTCGGGCATCGGGGAGGAAAACGGCAACCAGAGCGGGGCGAACGGGAGGCTGAGCAGGAACGGGACCGGGAGGTCCTCGTTCGGGATAGTGCTGAAGGACAAGTTCCAGAAGAACACCATCCGGTACCTCCCGGAGGAGCAGGAGAGGAGGAGGGGGGCAGGCAACGAGGAGGGCGACGACGGCGACGACGACGGGGCGGAATCGGACGACACGCTCATCCACAACATGTCCGAGGGCAGCTTCGAAAAGGAGGTCGTCGGCATCGGCGGGCACGGCGTCGGCGTCATCAGCGTCGGGAGCGGCAACGGTGGAGTCGGCGGCGTCGGCAGCGGCGGCGGCGGCGGCGGCAACAGCAGCGGCAACAGCTTGGGTCACTCCAGCGCTTCACCGCACAACAGCATGGAAGGCAGCCCGAGAATGGTGGCCAAGGCGGAGGCGGCGGCGGTGGCGGCGATGCCTGGCGTCAGCCTCAACAAGAAGACCATCCGGAACTACACGCCGAAGGAGAGCGGCAACATGCTCAGGCAGATCGAGGACAACAGGAGGAGGAAATCGACAGGCAACACCAGCAAGACGTTACAACAAGAGGTGGAGGAGGAGGAGGAAGGGAAGACCTCGGTGGAGAAGATGATCGAGGACTTCCACAAGAACCTCCCTCCTCCCAGCAACAGCAACACGGTCGCCAGCAAGATGGCCAGCAACGCCATTGTCTCTTCCCACGCCACCGCCAACAACAACAACAACAACAACAACAACTCCACCTCGAGGAAGAGCCGCACCCGCGACGGGACCCTCTCCAGCCAGATTTCCAACTGGTCCGAGGGCGGCGCCAGCTCCGTGGCCAGCTTTGACTACCAGCCGGCAGCCGGGGCCGGGCATCACCACCACCACCACCACCGGAGGAAATCGTCCCCGACGGCGCACGCTCATCTGCCGGCGCTGGAGGAGGCGACGGCTGCTGCCACGTCGATGCACCTGTCGCCCCGGGTGAGCCCGGAGGGGGAGAGGATCCCGCCGGAGGGGGCGGCGGACGAAGAGGAGGCGGCGGCGAACAACTTCGTGCACAGGATACAGGTCAAGGCGGAGGTGAACGAGGCTCCGAAGAGCAAGAGCGGCGGCGGCGCCAGGGGGAGGAGCAGAAGCAAGAAGAGCAAGGTTGCACCGGAGGAGGAAGGGAAGAGGCGGAAGTCCGACGTCGTCTCGGAGGTGCTGGAGGAGAACGAGGGGGACGAGGACTTCGACAAGCTGAGGAAGCTGCTGAGGGAGGGGAGGATAGCCGGACTGAACGAGAAGCCGCCGAGCTTCGTGCCGCCGACGCCGCCGACTCCGGCCAAGGCGGCGCCGGCGCCAGCGCCAGCGCCAGCGCCAGCGCCGGCGAAGTTAAAGCCGGCGGCGGCCCAGGGTTCCCCGACCAAGAGGCGCAGCAGCAGCAAGCCGCCGGCGCCGTCGAGACCGATCTCACAGCAGCCGCAACAACAACAGCAGCAGCAGCAGCAGCAGCAGAGGCGCTCGCAGTCTCAGACCCGCGAGGTCGGCGCAGGCCTGGAGAAGCGTCCGAGCAGGTCGTCCGCGGACAGGCCGGCGAAGAAGGGCGCGGCGCCTCAGCCGCCGGCGGGGTCTTCCGGCCAGCAGAGAGACGCCTCCGTGGAGGATCTGACCCGGATGGACGCGCCCGGCCGGAGGGCGGCGCTCGTCAACGGGGCCAAGGTCAGGAGGACGCCGAGCAACCACGAGACCAAGACACGTGAGTAGCATAGAGCAGAAAATTAAATTGGTTCAGCGTGAACGTAACATTAAATGTTCCAAAGAATTTTGGTCTTGATGATTCCGCACTTGCAGGTTACGAGAGGCGTCGGGAGGAGAGCCTGCAGATGGCCCAGCTGATCGCAGACTCCACGGAGAGGAAGTTCAGCCTCAACCCGTTCAAGGGCATGTGGAAGAAGAAGCACTATTCCTTCGACTTCAACAGCTGAAGCAACTTCAACAGCTGAAGCAACTTCAACAGATGAAGCAACTTCAACAGATGAAACAGTTACAACAGCTGAAGCAGTTTCAATAGCTGAAGCAATTTCAGCAGCTCAAACTGTTTCAACAGCTGAAGCAATTTTAAGAGCTCAAACTGTTTCAACAGCTGAAGCAGCTTCAACAGTTGAAGTACTGTGGATCGCTGCTGTGTGCCAAAACATTGTCAAAACAATATCAAGATAATTTTTTATAACCTCTGTTGTTGCCTACTTACTAAATAAATACTGTTTGTCAACATCGTATTGTCCTTTTTTTAAATTTCAACAGCTGTGTAAGGAATAGCATCATTTATTAGTACTTTATGTCGAGATTGTCTAGTTTCGGCAGTAGTGAATTTTTTTTTCTGTATACTGTAGTAGTATAACTTTTTTCACAACCAGCATAGTTTTTTTCTTTGGCCTCTCTTTTTTTCTTTCCCTTCTCTCTCCAAAAACCCGATCACTCTTCCTTCCGTCCGCCCTTTCCCCTGACGATCGGGTAGAGGAAGACCGAGGCGACGGCGCCGGCGGAGGCACCCACCCAGTAGACGAGCACGTGGTCCAGGTTGGTCGCGCCCCTGCACCCGAACTTGAGCCCGGTGGCCAGGACCGGGTTGTAGTAGCCGCCGGAGTAGTCGAAGGCTGGAGGAGAGGGGGGTGGGTGGATGGAAGAGGAGGGAGGAATCTTAGTAGAACTTCAGCTAACGTTCTGATTCCAGATCTTGGTAATTGGTTTTTGCAACGACTGCTGTCACTGTTGTTGCTGTTGCTGTTGCTGTTGCTGTTGCTAGTGTTGTTGCTGTTGCTGTTGCTGCTGATGGCGATCATATGATCAGTGTCCACGTAGTACAAGTGGTATAAGCTACAGTCGAATCCTCTTAAATGGGACAGCGAAAACCAATTTTCTATTTTTATTTCTATTATGATACCTGCGACGACTAGGGAGGTGGAGATGAACGAGTCGATGGCGGCCGCGTACTTGGGCTCCGTCTCCTCCAGGTACTTCCCCACCAGGCGACAGATCAGGGTTGCCACCCCCTCGATCAGCGCGCCGTAAAGGACCGGGACCTGCAAGCCGCAAAGAAACAGGAATTTTTAACAATGCATAAGTTTGTGGCGTTCCGTTTGCCTAAAAAACACACATAATTACTCAAAAATTCCGGTTGATTGTACATAGGAGAATAATTTATTTTTAAACACCCAGTAAGTAGTACACGCTTTAGCAGTTTTTTTGGCACACCCTGTATTCGCGGATTACATATGTGCATAGAGACATTTATTTACCTGCAGGTCGGCCATGCAGTTGTTGAATGCTGCCGAGTGCGGCCTCCCATGGTGGGTCTCCGCCCACTCCAGACCCCACAGCACCTGAACGTACCTGTACAGAACAGAAGGAAAAGGTCAGCATCATTGTCGCGGTGATGATGACAAACTGGGTGAGGTGGGATGAAGGGGCATCTTGCATATCACCTGCTTCTGAAGGTTGAAGGTCAATCTGACATGACACCATTAGGAAAAATCATAAGCATCCAAACAAGATCCAAGAAAGTTGTAGTTAGTAACACGTCTTCAAGTAACACCATAGATAGTAACAATGTGTGCAGGATCTCTTACGAAATGTTTTAATAAAAAATTGGCAACACATACTACTTTGTCTTTTTGTAATCTGCCTGGTACTATTTTCTTATGCTATATATTATAGTTCCACTACATAGTATGTACCAAGTACAATACGACTGACTTGAAGACGAGTATCCCTCCGGCGACCTCGGAGACGATCCTGGCTGCGGCGTGGGCGGCGCCCATCCTGCCCCTGACCACGTCCTCCATCTGCAGGTAGGGGCAGGCGGTGGCCTCCCCCCACTGGCGGGAGAACCAGATGGTCAGCGTGAACAGGAAGACGAAGTAGGCGGACACGCCGTAGTTGTCGGCGACTTTGTGGTGTGCGGGGGGGGGGAGGAGGAGAGGGGAAGCGTGTGTATGAGATACAGTCCAACTCTGTTAGAATAGGAGATTTTATACATCCCAACCAACATTGGTATCGCTAGGGGCAAACTCTCCGTGGCGACACTAGTGGTAGTTAGCAAAGGGGTCAACATTTGGGTTTCTCTAAGGTTTTTATATCACTAATATATCACATACATAGCGTTAGTACGCCAGGGCAGGCGTTAGAATAGTGAAAAAAAAACCTTAGAGCAACCCATCACTAAATTTACGCTAGCGATATTGATTGGGTATGTATATAAAGTCACGGTTAAGCGGAAAGCAACTCGGGTAAGTTAAGGAAATTGGGTCATCTTCCGGTCGGTAATTATCCGAGTTCGACTGTAGTAGGTATATTTGCTCCACATGGTGGTGCTGTGGGGCACTGTTATACAGTACTGACTGATGATGAGCTCGAATCCGGTGCCGCACATCTCGGCCGCCGCGACAAACTCCAGGATGACGATCTGGGGGTGGAGAAATGGAACTCCTGTGGCAATTGTGCACTGCAGCAACGACATCGTGAACAACGTTGGCGGCAGCAGCAACGTTGACAAAACGACGGCAGCAACAACATCTAAGACAACGACAGCGACACCAACGATAACAGCAGCAACATGGACAACGACAGCAACAGCAACGTCAGTGACTACGACAGGAGCAGCAACACCGCAGACCTTGGCCAGCCCGTCCCTGAGGACGGCGCCCGTGATCTTCCTGGCCGCCTCCGCCAGGAACATGGTCAGCAGGATGAAGGAGCAGGAGACGGCGATGCAGGGGACGCCAAACGCCGCCATGTTGTCGCCGTCGCCGTCGCCGTCGTCGCCGCCGTCGGAGCTGACGAAGTTGGCGTCCTCCTCTCTCCTGCCCAGCGGCAGGGGGGCGGCGGCGAAGAAGGGAAGGATTCCTGTCGACAACGAGGGGATCAACAGTGACAGCAGCAGTGTTGTCATGTCAGGAGGAGGAGGAGGTGGAGGAGGAGGAGGAGGAGGAGGAGGAGGAGGAGGTCGACAGTTAAACTGCAGTCTGGGCAGGGGGAAGGGGGAGGGGGAGGAAAATGTGTTTTGCAATCACAACTGTTTTTCGCGCTCGTGCGTCTTGCCTGAGCGGTCGAATCGATCGATTTTTAATTCAGGACCCTGCCCCGCTACTACAGTAGAACTCCGATGTGTGTGTGTGTTGCAAGTTTGGTGGTCAGCAGCACCAAAAAAAGGTGGCAAAAGTGCCTATTGCATAGAAATTAACAGTTTTGTCTTTGCTCTTTTCTTGTATGTACTACTAGGTGTGAGAGGATGGCAAATTTGTTCTGATAAGACAAAAAACTGACCTCCCATTTGCATGTGCATGAAGGGAAATACCGGTATTGATACAGCGTCAAGATATATTGAATTGTCCAAGCAAAAAGCAAGGTAAGATTTAAAAAAAAAACTGAATGTGAGAGTGTTCTTACCTTTTCTTCTTACCTTCTCTTTTGATCGCAGAAAGCTAGTCTGGATCTTTGGGGGGGGGGAGGGGAGAGGAGGTGCTGGAATGAGTCCACCTCCTTCCTTTTTCTGGCCTGCAAGCAGCTCTTCTGCCCATGTGATCGCCCCGCACAATGGGCAGGCCAAGAGAAGGAAGGAAGGATGGGGAAGGAGAAGGGGAAGAACTCGAATATTAAGCGGGTAGGGGGGGGGGGGAACTGAAGCAGACATAGCACGCACGGCGTAGTTCATGGAAAGAATCTTAAAGAGATGGGGTTGGCAACTTGTTGTAGACGCATCATATCAAACACTAATTCCTGTCTGACGTCTACCACACCACTCAGACAGCGTTTCCACTAGGTATACTCTCACATTATCTGACAGGAGCGCAGAAGTGATCCTTCAGAGGTGAAGTGACAGGAAAATCTGGACAAAACTTGTCACACTCCACGTACTAAAAAGCTGAGATGGGGGGGAGGGGGGGGATGGAGGAGCGGAGCAACAAGGCAGCAAGGCAAGTGTCAGGACTTGCTTCTCAATTCTAGGGGAGAAGGAGGAGGAGGAGAAGGAGGAGGAAGAGAGTCATTTACACCCAGCGCACGCGGGCGGACACACACATGGCCTCACTCACGTCTTCCTCCTCCTCCTCTTCCGCACCACACAAAAACCCCTTTCTGGTGTGGGGGCGGGCTAGGCGCTTGCAGCTGCCCATTTTTATGGTATGTGCGGAAAGGGGGGAGGGGGAGAGGGGGAGGGCAAGAGAAAGGGGAGCTCAGAAAGGCATGGAAGAAAAATTCCTTGAAGTGCCTTTGCTTTCTCTCTTGGAGAAAGAGGGGCTTAAACTCAAAAGCAAACGAGCTGTTGTAGTACAGCATAAAGACTTGCAGGGGAGGAGGGACTTTCTTGTACTACAGTACCACAGTCCATACCCGATTTCATTGTGACAATTTCAATCCTGGCAGTACTAGTGCTTGTGCCTCACTCTTTTTTTCCACCAGTTGTTTCAAAAACTGGAGAACTTCTTGTTAGCGCTGTTTGTGTAGCATGTTGAGAGAGAAAGACAGAGAGAGAGAGGTTCATTGGCAATTCAAGGCAATGTGTCTCCCAGCCAGGATTTATACCCCCCCCTTCTCCTCTTCTTCCTCTTCCTGTTTTGCTTTTCTGCCCAGCTTCTCACATGTGTGAGCTGCAGCATGCTGCGGAGATGTCATCTAGCTGAAAGCATATTTCTTTTTACGGGAAAAAAACAACAAGAAAAGCTCTGACTTATTTCAGAGGATTTCACCTTAGAATTCTCCTTATTTAGTTGCCCAACCTTTGCTTTCATGGCATGAAATTAAGACCTTACACTCCTCTCCTTAATCTTCGGAGTTTCCTCGAGTTTGTGGGGGGAGGAGGAGGGAGTAGTAGAAGTAGAAAAGGAGAAGCATGAAGGAGAAGAAGAAAAGGCAAAAGGTGGGCAAACAAAGTTGGCAGTTTTCCCAAAACCTCTTTCTCTCTCAGACCCCGCCTCTCCCTCCCGGGAGGGGGCGGGGGGGAATACACTTCCTTCCTTCTTGAAGAATTGTTGTACCCAGTCCAGCCGACCTTCGACTTAGTCCCGTGGTTTTGGCGGAAAAAGTTTATAGTCAACTGAGGTTTCTCTCTCCCAAATTGAGGTGAATTAAATGAAGGTTGTACTACAGTATACAAGATCCATATACTGTAGATCCCAGTTTTGCCGGAAATCCAAACAATATCTTTTTGCTAATGTAGTAGGATGTTAAGGGAACTCTTGTTTCACAAATTGTCCACGCTTTGGTAAACCGATGTATAGACTACTTTGACCTTTTTTTTAAAAAAAAGCTAAGGTCACATTTTTCTTAGGCCCGAAAAGATGGGGAAAATGTATAAATTCTCCTGAGTCTGCTGAACAAGAACAGACCTTGAAATCTGGAAGCGCATAAATTCCAATTAGTTAGAGGACGTCGCTTGTAGCACAATTACTACGTACAGTCGTGAAATTGCAACGCCCACTGTAAAGAAAATCTGCAAAGAGAAGAAGCAGAAAAGGTTTAAGGAGCTAGTAGAGGAAAGAGGAGATTTTTTTTCACAGTTCACTCCGAGAAGGAAGGAGGGGGGGAGGAAAAAGGATCCCATTTTCTTCCACTTTTTCTCCTCTTTTTTTCCAGCAGCAGAAGAAATGAGTCTCTCTCTTCAGTGCACTTGTCCCAGGGGAGGAGAGAGAGAGAGAGAGAGAGAAAAGGAGGCGTTTTCTCTCTC
>JAAUYM010052829.1_pt1 | contig 12617 bp, 7 predicted proteins | sample 7278001 | NCBI WGS metagenome assembly JAAUYM01 (sample SAMN14350224, study PRJNA611818) | marine sediment metagenome | isolation source: surface marine sediment (1.8m) | place: French Polynesia: Moorea | collected 2018-08
CACCCTTCCGCTCCCTCTCTCTCTGCTCCTACTGTCGTGCAGTAGTACCCCCACTTTCCAGTCGTTGAAAAAAGGTGCACCTGCACTTCCCCTAGGCGCGCCACCAAATTTGTCTCTCTTTTTCAGGGGGGGGGGAAGGTCAGAAGTGATGTTAATGTCGACTTTTCGACTTGGCAACTTTTTAGCCTTTCCTCGTTGCAGTAACAAGTTGTATTCGCTTTCGGCCACAAATTTGATTTAGGCAACTTTTTTCCTCCCTCTTTGCCTAAACAGAACGTCGACTGCAATTACTACGGTGTACTAGTCCTGATTCGACTTTCGTCTTTGAAGCAACAGGTATCGCCTTTCTCCGCTCTCCGAAGCGCAATCCTGCCCTAAAGGTGGAGCAACCTTTCAAGTGCAGGAGGGAAAGAGCGAGCGAGAGAGAGAGAGAGAAAGAGCGGCGTTCGGCCTTGCTTTCTTTCTTCGTTGGAAAGGGCTGGATCGAAAAGAGAGCTCATTATTATTTCAGCGATTTTTTTGGCATTCATTCGCACAACTGAGCGGTGTGTATGCCTTCCCCACCCTCTCCCCAAGCTGAGAAAAGAGCAGATTTGAACCCAAAAAAAAGGTACGTACATACATGTAGTATATAATATGTACATTGTTGTACACTTTTTTTCGTTTGCTGCATGCCAGGAACTTTGTGAATGCGCCACGTTAGTACTTACGAATTGATGTTCGATTGGAAAGAAAGAGAGGGAGGTTGGAGGGGGGGGTGGAGGCAGGGAGGAGGCAAAACCTGTCCCTCTCGCTGTGGTTGCCACTGCGGCTTTTCGTAATGCGGACTACTACGGTCGAACCCACCCAAGTGGAAGTCGGTCGGTTTCTAATGAACAGTATAGTTGGGAAAACTGTTGGGCTGTGTGTTGTGGGGTTGGGTAGTCCGACTGTGACACGAGCTACCGCACGCTGTTGGCGGGCGGGATGATTGCCTGCACCTCCCCGTGTTATTTCTCGCGTTCCTCGCCACAAACCACCACAATAGGCAATACCCTACAGTATGTAGCAAACTCCGCCACACGCACGCACACGCGCAGGCACAGTGGGAGAGGAGGTACAAAATCCGTGAGTGTGTGAGACAGACTGACTACTACACATTATTCCAGAAGGGGGGGAGGAGGAGAGACAAGAGGGGAGGGGGGGCAAGGAGGAGGGGATCATCCATCCGTCGATGGAAGCTTTCCTCCTCCCTTGCTCTCCACCCTATTATATGATGACATACGACGTTCGGGCCATAGGTGGGCTTCGCAAAGGAGACGCGGAAGGCGCATTGGTAGAAAGCGCGCTCGTCTATGGTTTTGGTCCTCAATCTTTTTTAAGACTAAAACCCATTTTGTGACCTCACAGAGTTCACGTGACCCACACTACATACACTACTCTCTTGCACCGACATTCTCGCGACCCATAGATTGAGAACCACTGGCCGGCCTACTATGGTCTACACACTCTCCTGCCAGGACGTCATCCTCTTCTTTAATGTCGCCCTGGATGAGTTAGCGAGGTGGAAGGTGAAAGGATAGAACGGAGAGAGAGAAGAGGAAAGAGGAGGAAGAGGAAAGGCCAAACACAGATAATGAATAAAGAAGAGAGGGGCCTCCTCTTCTCCTCTCCTCTTAATATACACAGGATGTTCCAGAAAAATCGACATACATTTGGCTCTCTTTGTTTCAATATTTTGAAAAATGCCGTATTCATAATAAACTACTAGTAGAATAAGATTGTTCTGTCTTTTGTCTTCCATTATCGGCGCTGAATTAATGCCGTTCAACTCGTCCGTCCCTTGGTATGCAGTCTAAGAATACGTAGATTTATATCTTAATTTAACATTTAGTTAGTAGAAGGTGCTCGTGACAAAACCTAGCCCGTGAAACATTTACGGGGGAGACAGGGCACTGTACCAATCACAGTATTTCCCTCATTGTTTTATGTAGACTGTACTACAGTAGTACATATAATAGCGTGCGTAAATACTATGACAAAAATCTATATTGTGCAAATACATGTACTAGTACAGCAAGTACATTAAAAAACACTCACATGACGTCAAAGAGTTGTCAAATTTTACTCTGAATGGCTGTCGAATCAAGAAATCAATTGTCAACAGAAGTTGACACAAGGCAGTCAAAATACATACATACACACAAAAGCTTAGGTTACAGTATGCTAAACTGTAGGTCAAAACGGTAACGATTTTACCGCGAAGATTGTCTGGTTGGGTACTAGCTCACTACAGAAGATTGACATTTAAAATAATGGATTCTACTTCTTTTGCTTCCTCTGAGCCTTTCCTGGTAACCTCTAAATTCTCTTATCTTTGTCCTTTTCAAAAAAAAATTGTCTGTAGCACCTTGGTCTGAGGAAGCACAGTCTCTTCAGACATACTACAAGAAGCATGTCTTTTAACAAACTATTTCTACTAGTAGCTGTCTGAGTTTTCAAAGTTTTGCTTTGTTTTCCTAACTGTCCGTTTGCACCCAAGAAGTGCTGCAAGAGACTCCCGAGTTCAAATTTCAAGGTTGAGTGAACGCTCTCTTTGAATCTTGCATGTGATTTACTTATACTAGGTAGTCTTTGCTACCTGTCCTGCCACGCACCTTCTGCTCCTTACTGGTGTGTACCTAGTAATTTGATGCTTGTTGCATCTCATTCTTGGAGGCTGCAGTAGGCCGGAAGCAGACAGATTTGTTCGCGTGCCAAGGTCATCCGAAAAAGAGGTGCGGAAGTTTTCATCCAACTTTTTTTCAATTTTTTTTTACTGTACTACGTACTTAGTTCCTCAAGGAAACAAAAACCAGTATGTAAGATCGACGAAAACGGAGAGCGACCCAACATCGTAGCTGTTAATCAACTCCGAGCTGAATGGAAGAAAGCAAAAAGGAAAAAAAAAGGAGTCAAATTGGCTTTACCTTTCATAGACCGCGCTGGTAACAGCAGAGATAGAAAAGAGAGATCAGGCTAAATAACTGATGATGATGAAGGTACTGTACGTACAGTACGTACTGTGCTACGTGCGTGCCGATGTTAGCTGCGTGTAGACAATGATGATGCACTGACCAGTGACCATATTCTCTTCTTACACGCATCATCCTCATGGTGCGAGACGTAATGTTCCAGTAACTTGACAGAGTTTAAGTTAAGGTGTGTGTGACCTAACAACATTGTTGACTTAGAAAGGGGCTTAATGAAGGTGACATCTACCTAGTACTAGACAATAGTTTTTTTTTACCTTACAGTCTACTGGGACACGGTAGACAGAGATGTGGTGGTGGTGGACAGACGACAGAGCTTTTAAAGTACGACTGGCATGTAGGTATACTACGTAGTACTCACCACTCAAGCTGGATCATGTCACCTTGGCAGTTTTTGGCATCCTTCACCGAAACATGTAGGTTACGACGGGTGGTCATGGTCACTTACTACGTAGGTAGGTAGTTGTAGGGTACACTACACAGACACAACGTCGATCAACTAAAACTAATCGAGGCGGAAGGCGCTGGGAAACAGGAGGGAGGGGGGGGAAAGGGGGAACATTCAAAGCCGACACAGACGACGATGACGACGGCGAGAACGAAGATGACAGCAAGGACAGCGACGGGCGCCGAGGCAGGGCGACTTACTTGTACCACGGATCGGCATGGATCATGGGAGGCATGGCGACGAGGGTGAAGTTGACGGCGACAGCGAAAGAGAACAAAGACCAATAATCGGTGGGGTGGGGTGGGGGATCTCCCCTTTTTCCTCTCTTTCTCCCTCCTGGTCAACTTGGTGCGATCGCTGGCGCCATCTCACGGCGGGTTCCTGCAAGAGAAGATTAGTCAGTCGATCTCAAAGGGGGACGGGGACGGGGAGGGGAAGGAGAGGACAGGAGAGGCCAGAGAGCAAAGAAGGCCTCTCCTCCGCCCCCCCCCCCGGAATCGATGCTCGATTGGCATTTCGAAAAAATGCATTATTACAAACTATGATCTCTCTGTAGATCTCGATCTCGATCTCGCGAGAGGTGATCGATTTCGTATATGTGATGTGTACAGAGGTTGAACTTTTTCCTTTTGGAATGTCTTTCACTTACTTGAACCAGGGATCTCCGTAGATCATGCTGAGATGAGGAAACAACTATGTGTCGTCTTTTTCTTCCTTCTCCTCCTCCTCCTCCTCACACGCTCACACAAACAGGCGATTCTGCCAGTAATGAGGAGCAGTTTGGGCGAGGGAGGAAGGGAAACCCCATCCTCGGGGCTCTTGTAGCTCTTCCTCTTTTTTTTCTCACGGAGAGAGGTCTTCTCCTTCCTCCTCCTCCTTCCTCTTGTTCCAAATCGTGTCTGTCTGTCTCTCTCTCCCTCTCTCCCTCCTCCCCTCCCTTCCAAACACCCACGCGACGTTATCTTCACTTACAAGCCAAACATTTACCCGGCTGGAACCATACTAGTGCACTTTTCTTCCTAGTCCTCCTCTTCCGTCATGCACCGCTGGCGTCTTTTTTTCCAATTTCTTGAGAGTTCTTCTCCTCCTCCTCCTTCCCCTCTCCACTTTCGCTCAAAGATCAGCATAAAAGTGGAGAGAAGACTTCCATCATCGCTTGTTCGGATTCGCCGGACATCAAAAGCATCTTCCACAACCATCATCTCTCTCTCCTCTGGGATGTATGAGATCCATGTGTAAGAAATACAAAAATTTCCATTTGGTACGCAGGGGTCCTTATTCGTGTTCAGGACGGTCCGTTGCTGGGTAGGCGATCACGTTCTCGCATTTTTGAGGGAGGGGGGAGGTTGAAGTTTGTCATGAGAAATATCGATGGGAGGAGAGATGTGGGGGTTTGCTTCTCCTCCTCCTCCTCCTCCTCCTCCTTCTACGAGAGACTCATTCCTCTTCCTCTCAGGTTTCTCCAGCCTCCAAGAAAAGAAAGAAAGAAAATCATTTCGAAAGTCTGAAACGGATTCTCGTCACGTCATGTGTGTATTTGGTTTTCTTTCTTGCTTTCGTTCCAACTTGGTTTCCTTTTTTTGAGACATCAATTTCCTCGGCTCTCCTCCTCATTTCCTCCTCCTCATGCTTCGCGAACCCTTTGCCATCCCTTCTTCTCTTCCTCCTCCGAGAATAAAAAAAAATATTTTTTAAAGAAAAAGAAAGAAACTTGCAGCAATTTTTTTCTGTTTTTTTTTTCTTCTGTTTGGGGGAATTGTTGGAAAACTTTTTTTTTCTCTTTCCTTGTCTTATCCGTCTTTGGTGAACTTTTGGCTGATGGAAAAAAAGTTTCCTCCCCTTCCCTCACAGCTTTCTTTTTTCTTCTTCTTCTTCCTTATATTGACTTAAACCGGAGAAATTGACTTATTGACAGACGAACTGAAAGAGCGCGCAAACGGAGGCAGAAATCGGGAAGAAAAGATTAACATCTCAGCACTGACACAGACATGGGAGATGATGCCTCTTCGGGTTTTTTTTTATGCTTGCCAAAAATAAATGCCGTCCCCGCTTCCTCTGCACAAAAGTCTCTCCTAAGGAGAGGGAGTTGAGGAGGCGTGAAAGACGACGATTCGAGACGGGAAAGCATTTTTCATGGAGAAAAGAGGGGGGGGGGGGAGAGGAGCAGAAGAGAAAGGAAGTACAGTCAACCTTTGATATGAACTAGGTAGTAAAGTCGGTGGCTTTACTAAGTTTACTAAATTGAAGTTCCTTACAAGGACCTATATAGACTGTGCATGCGAAAAAAATCAGTAAGCAAGAAAATCAAGATCCTTTACTAGTATGTGGACGTTTACTAAACCGAAGGTCGACTGTTGTACACTTGGAAGCAGAGACAAATTGTGGGAGGAGGAGGCTGAATATCTCTTCTTGTCACAGCAAACCCTTCTGTGTGGAGGAAAAAAATTACGAGATGCTGAACTTGAACAAGAGGATGCAAAAGTTATCTGCAACTGCATAAAAGTCGTTTTTTAAAATTCATGATCTTAGTACATGTGATGTCGTGGGTGAAGGGAAAGGAGGCATAAATAATCCAAATTATTTAGTAGTCAATTTTGGCTGCAAAAAACTCTTAAGAAGTAGTCAAGTTGGATCGAATTTTTAACGGTACTTTTGGTCCCATACCAAAAAATGTGTGTTTGGACCCCACTGGCAATAATTTGGCCCTCTGCACCAAGGATTGCGCACTACCCCTGCAGTACTACAAGCATAGGCTGCTTCCTCCAATGTTTGCCTTACACTACAAGTACTTCACATCCTTTCTTCCCTCCTGACAGTCTTCTAGTAAAGCATCCCAGCAGCCCCTCCTCATCAATCTTTTTTTACACGAAGAAGCAAACAGCGCAATTTTTTTGTTCATTTTGGGGGTTGGAGGCTGCCTCTTGTTCGATGATGAAAAGGAAACTACAGGTCTGCCCCTCATGGATATAAGGAGAAGGGATGGCAGCTCAGTTTGCTCATCTTGTCAGAGAGAAAGGAGGGAGGGGGAGGAGAAAATCTCCAATGTTTGCCCATGGGAGTAATATGAGTTGACCTTCAGAAAAAGCGGGGGAGGAGGAAGAAGAAGTTCTTCTTACCAAGATTAAAAGGCCAGGGCGGAGAAGAAAGGAAGGGAGGATGGGGGTCAGCAGATGAAAACGTCCACATCTTGGACTGAGGGGGTTGCAGATTAGGAAAGATGGGAGGTGGGGGGGATAACAAAGTTGAAACCTAGGAAAAGTTTTCTGATGTTCGTCAGACGAAAGCGGAGCTGAATTGTACGAGTATTTGTCCCTTCTCTTCCATGTTGAGAGTTCCACAACAACAGCAACCTGAGGAGACGGTCGGACCGCCAACGTGCAAGCTGGGAACGATTGAGGGCTCCCCTGCGTTTGCTCTCAGGTCAAGTCCTGGGTGATGCATTTGGAAAGTGCGGAGATTGGACGGGAGGAGGAGAGGGACGTGTACTTACGTGCATGTCGTGGTAGTACTACCTACATACCACCTCGACCCAAAAGAGGTCCCTCCCCCGCCCCCCCCCCCAAAAAAAAAATCTTTGCTTGTCAATATTGTGGAAAGTAAGGGACCGGTTTGGATGGAGAAAGGAATAAGGTGAGTGGAGAGGGGGGATTGTCCGTTTAGGGCACCCTTTGGGACGCCACGTTTGCCCGTTCTGCCTCTCTCCACTCTCTACTCTGTCTCACCAAACGAAAGGAGACAGATTGAAGATCGGTGACGTGGGTAAGGGAAGAGAGCTTGAGTACATTTACTACTTTTGTGTCTTAGAGACTGCGGTATGTCACCCTCCTTTGGCGCACGCAGAAATTCTGTTATTTTTGCTATATGGCAAGATCAGTTACCGCAAAAACGTTCGAGGTTTTTTTGACAAATTTGTGACTTGACATTCCCTGCATTCTTTGACTATGTCAGGCAACTTTTGCCTTAAATGACGGACATCTTGCCATAGCCGAATACCCGCCGTACTGTCCAAGATCAAGATGAGATGAGAAGCAATTGGGACAAATCTGGTGGTCATCAAGAAGGAGAGCCTTACCTAATCGTGCACTGCAGCCTTTAAAAAGAAATAACATGAAGATGGTTGCTGAATAATTTGTTGCGAACAAAGATCAATAAAATTCAATCAAGGTCCGACCACTTCGAAGTGAAATGAATGCTATTTCGAAGGGAAAAAAACAGAAAGAAAGTCCCACTGTTGGGTGCTTTACACAGAGATTAATCTTTTCTTCCAATATATGGTTCTTATGACACGACGAAAGTCGGTTTTTTTTTATCCAGCTGTAAAGTGTAAAGAAGCGCTTTTATACTTTTGCTTCAACTTTTTTTTCCACCAGCCACGTTCACGCAGGTACGCAAGAGGATCACCGATCACGTTCGACACTCAACTTGTCAACTTTCTTTCTCTTCAGTTGATTACGCGAAAGCACAGTCACTGCTCAACTTGACAGACTGGCCTCCCCTACACGCGGCTCAGGAGGGCTTCTCCTGGTGCTACTACGCACGCATGACAGGGAGGGGCGCGGAAGGACGATTTCTATATCGTCTCTCTTCTCTCTCCCTCTCTTTCTTCGCAGAGAGAGAGAGAGACCGCAGAAATCCGCTGTCCATTGTCTAGTAGTACCAGCCGACCGACCAAGGGGGACCTTCCTCCTCCTCCTCTCCCCCACCCGACTAAAGATTTTCGTTGCCACGTAAAAGTCTCAAGGGGTGGAGTGTCCACCACACTCGTCTTAGGCTCCTAGTAGGCTGTCTTAACTTTTTTAAGAAAAAAAATCTGCTCATTGGGAGATGAGTCTTAAATTACTCCTACTTGATGACTATCTGAAGATCGCCATTTTTGCCATTTTGCCATGTGACTTTTGAAACATCTGCTGAGTTATACCGCGTCTTCAAACCTAATACGAAACAAGTTCAAAGATTAGGAGTTGATGTCTGGTCGGGTTGCGAAGTATAGGGGAGAGAAGGCGCTGCTGGAAATTGCTTTCTTTCTCCTCCTTCCCCCCCCCTCCTCCTCCTCCTCGTGCTCACCTGTGAGACACTTAAGGAAAGCCAGAGATTCTGATCCGTGGGCCAAATCCGGACTTTTTTCCCGCCAAGAACCGTGAAGTTATTTTTCTTTACTTTTCTTTAGGAGCGAAAACTTTTTTTGTGATGAAAACGCCTTAATCAGCAGAAGCCGAGTTGGACCTGAGGCCTCGCAAGCCCGGCGGACCACTGGACAAAGACAAGGTGTCTTCCTACTTGTTCCCTGCTGCAGGGGGGAGAGAAAGAGAAAGAGAGACACCCTCGACCTACTGGGGGAACGACAGCGGAGAGGAGGAGGAGGAGAAGGAGGGTCTTCAATCGCCGCTTATGGTGGTGGTGGTAGTACAGTGCTATGTAGGTAGTACGTGTATATTGTACGTACGTACGTACAAGACCTCCCTGGAACAAGAATCGATAGGATAGCTCAGCCGTGGGCTCTTCTTTAGCACAATATACTACTACATGGGAGAGAGAGTGTGGGGAGAGAGGTGAAAAGAGAGCAATCATACATGGGGTGAGGCGACAAAGGCTTTCCCGTCTCCTCTTTTTATATAAGGGTGCCCTCTCGTCTGCGCTTGGTACAGTGCGAGGGAAGACTGGCGCTTGGAAATTTGAAAGCGGGATCACGCCAGGAATGATGAATGCAGGATTGCTTGACGTACTACAAGTATGGCAATCCGCGTTCAGCATAGATGGCGTGGACTTGACGAAGTAACTGTAAATCTGTAATTGTAATTACAGATGGCGGCGCGATCTGTAACGTGACGACGACCGAAGTTTTGTTGAGCTCCCATCTTCTGTCCCTTTACTTCCATCCTAAGTGTCAGTAGTTTGCAGATTTTTTTTAAAATTTCAAACCTTGCAAATCGTCCTAGTAAGAACAGTGACCAGTACTAGTACAGTTAATACTAGTAGAAAGAAAAAAGTGCATAGTTCAGTGGCTACACTTACTCGTAGTGCATGAAAGCATCGGCCTCTGAGATTTCCATGACTGAACTTCGTTGACACTCGCTTCTGGTATGGCCTCCGAGAACGGTTCCCACGTATGACGCTGAGAAATGCTCTTCCTCCTGACTGCAGTCTGCGCAGTCCGCACCTCTTGAACTGCCAACTTCTCTCTCTCTCTCTCTCTCTGGCACAATGACGCTCATGATTTGCCGTTTTTCCCCACCTCCTCCTCCTCCCCCTTCCCTTCTCTGTGCTCATCAAATGTGTCTTGTCGTGTGCCATGCGACAAACAATGATTTATAACGGGGGAGGGCTCAGAACGCGTTGCCGCAGAGGGGAGAGGAAAAAGGGTACGATAGAGTCAGTTTTTGGGGAGAGAGAGCTTTTAAATACTTAGGCTATGACAATGGCTGCCCTGCAAAAGTTATTGCTCAAAATACAGTCAAACTCGTCGGGACTCATTTAGTCGGGACTCATTTAGGAACAAAATTAATATGTGGCACTTAAGCCAGTTGATTAAAGAATAAAAACAGTTGGAAAAATTGGACGATCTCCCAACGTCCCGATTATCCCAGTTTAACAGTACCGTACTAGTACAATCCAGCTTGGGAGCGAGTGCCCATATATGGCCGTGACGTCAAACTGAAGAATGTAGGTACGTATAATGGTCAGACTACTAGTGACGTGATGACTTCCCCCCTCCTATCTCCTTCCCGTACGTACTACCCAACCAACAACGGACACTTAATACACGCTATAAAAATTAGTCACTTTGGCCTTCAGTTGTGTTCGTATTGGTAGTAATGTGTATGTGTACCGTATGTAACTTTTTGTGTATACTTGTATGTCTATGTTTGGCGCGAAAATGTACGCTTACATTAGCTAATTTTAGGTGCTTTGAGGTGTGTAATCTGCCCACTTCTTGACATGGATTTGGCCGAAATTAGTTCCGATTGTTGTCGGTAGGGTACACACAATGTATCGGCAAGTTTTGGACCATCATCCTAAGACGACACCTTTCAATGTTTGAAGTGCCGACGCGACGAACCTGCGGCACCTTTTTGACACACAACTCTGTGAAAGTACGAGAGCTAGTTTCTACTAGTAAGTAGTAATGTAGTACTGCTTACGCAGGCACTTATGGTGCAGCACTAAGAAATTCCCGGGTAAAAAGCCCTTTTGGAGTTTGGCAAGAGAGTCTCTCAAGTAGGGACATTTGGGTTGCATGTGCACCTTTCTATGCCATCCCAACCAACAGCGCGCTCTTAATAAACTTCCGACTGAGCTCCAAAGCAGAAATTTTGTTAATAAGCACCAACTGAGCATACAAATCACCGCCAAATGTACAAAAAAAACGTGTGTGCAATGTGTACTGTATATATTTCAACTGAGCTTCCATTTCACATACCACCGTTGGTGGTTGGGATTGACCTTTCCAACCAATGTAAGCATAGGTTTTATTTTTTGCTTCTAGTACAAATATTGATAAACTGAATCACTTGGAGCCAAAGGTCTAAAGACCTTTTGAAATAGATCTCTTTTGGGCAGCAGAGGAGTCTATATAAAAATACAAGTACTTGTAGGCATCACACCATTCTGTGGCCTTGGTCTTTCCAACTAGCACAGATAATTAAAGCTCACCAGTTCTATGTAATAACTAACTTACTTCGCGTCTGACTGAAGTGCATATGACAGTCGATCAAAAATGAGTGAAGCACGAATCCTACGTACAAGCACCATACGTCATCCATGGGCAAAGGGGCTCCCATAAATGCATGAATCTCAGCTTTGAATAGATCTTTTCTTCCTTTCTTTCTAAAAATACGACCTCCCTGTCTTGCCTTGTCTGACGCTATTTATAGAGAATCCCAAAGGGAGACTGGAGGTGCACCTCATGGGATGAGGGAGGGAGGTAGGGGGATCTTGTAGGCAGGCGTTTCCAAGAAAAGGAAGAAGAAAGACAGTGTGAAATTGCTACGTTGGATGGGTCACGCGACGATCAAATTAGGCTTTTTGTCGATTTCAGACGAAATTTTAGTTTTAAAAAAGTCTTAATAGCTTGTCATTTCTAGCTGTACTTCGCACACAAAAAACAAAGTAACTTCCTTTCCCTGTACTTTTCCTCCATGATGAATACAGTTCACTTGATAAAAGGAGAATCTCGGACAGTTGGGAAACTAGGAGCTTCTCCCGACCTGTAATACGATTTGAAATTCCATGTCAAACCTTCTTCTAGTTACATCTCTTACTTTTATGTAGTGTTCTTACCTCTTACATAGGTCCGTACTATTTTGCATTGAATTCGTTTTTTTAAGTTTTTCGCTACCTGTCGGCGCAATTCACCTGTCTGACAACTACGGGTTACCAGGCAGGTGAAAACCTTGCCCATGTTTGGAGCAACAGTAAACGAGCCTCTCTTTTCATGATAAATTAGGGGAAAAAATCAACAGACTTGAGCTCAACACGCACACAAGTTTCAAATCGTAATACAGGTTGGGAGAGGCTCCTAGTTTTCCAATTATCCGAGATTCTCCTTTAATCGAGTAAGCTGTATTCGCCATCAAGATTACAAGTCCATTATTCTTCTTCGCTGTCACAACAATCTTCATGTCTCATGGGAGTGGTGAAGAGAAAGGACAGGGCTAGGAAGAAACTGCCAATGAGGTCACCTTCCTCCCCTTTCTTTCTCTGACGCAAGTTGCACCAGAAGCAGTGACGTCGAGGATGGTGGCTAAATAATTAAACTGGGTTTTGCCTCCTCCACTTCTTCCCATCCCATTTTTTTTGGGAGAGCCTCTCTCTTTGTGGATTTGCGGTGATGAAGTGTTTTTGTGTGGTTTTATCATTGTACCTACTACAGTACTATTTCTTTTTTAACCGAAAATTCAAAGCGGCCAGGTGGAACACAGGCAGTTTGTCATGCGACGGTTTCTCCCTGCTGGGGTCTGCTCCATCATAAACTGCGTACTAGAATATCAGTCTCTCTCTCTACCTCTCTATTCTCTCAAATTTGAATAAAGATGTCATTTTGTATGAGTGAGTGAGAGAGAAAGGGAAGGAAGGAAGGCTTGGCGCGATGATAAAATGCGGGGGCGTCACCTTTCGTCACCATCGTCGGAGAGATATGAGTGGAGGAGGAGGAGGAGGAG
>JAAUYM010036045.1_pt1 | contig 12615 bp, 19 predicted proteins | sample 7278001 | NCBI WGS metagenome assembly JAAUYM01 (sample SAMN14350224, study PRJNA611818) | marine sediment metagenome | isolation source: surface marine sediment (1.8m) | place: French Polynesia: Moorea | collected 2018-08
CCCCCCCCCCCCCCCCCCCCCCCCCCAACCGAGGTAGGAAAGATTGCAATCATAACGTAAATTTCTATGAGATCATTTAGCAAAGCGAGGGAAGCACATGTCCTGATCGATTGCGAGAATATACTAGAGTCGATCCGAAGAATCAAGTTCAACTCTTTCTGGCAGTCACCATGCTGACTCGAAATCGCAAGGACAAGGGTGGCGGGGAGGACGGAGACAAGATTATGAGAAGGCACAGCGACGGCAGTGAGTAGAAAGAAACTTTATTCGAATTGCTGAGTCGTACTGCTGTTTGGTGTTTGTTCTTCTTCTAAGTTGGTTTATATGGAAAGTTTCAAAATGGCGTTAGAATACCTTGTAGATGACGGCGGTGAACGCAGGGGCTCATGGAGGAACGACGACAGGGAACGGTACGACACGTAGTCGTGTATATTGCTTTGCTATACGAAGTACGTATCCTCTTTATTTTCATTTCTCAGCTTCAGAGACTTTATCCCCGACTTCGACGACTCTCGTTCGTCGTCGGACGACGACGACCTCGTCGGCGGGCTCCGTCGGCCTGGCAGAGGCCCCGGGACGGCCGACGCCAGGCGGAGGGACAGCGCGGACATTATGAAGCTGCTCGGGAAGGCGGCTGACGGGGAAGACGACAAGTCAGTCTACCAGGTAATCATCCAAGCACAACAATTGTAAGAAAGAAATATATGCCCGATAAATCGATTGTGTTTTTTTTCCCAGCTTGCGAGTGAGGGAGACGCCAAGGCCATCTCCAACATCGTGGATAAGATCAAGGACACCTACGAGAAGAAGGTGGAGGAGGAGAAGAACTCGTCCTCGCTGATGCCGTCCGTCATCCCGGTGAAGATGAACCTCGGCGCGTTGGCCCCTCCCGTGCCCGGGGTGGGGGCCATCACGGACTTCCTCTCTGGCAGCGGGGAGGACGAGGAGACGCCGGTGGCCAAGGTGCTCAACCGGCTGGACGGGGACAAGCTGTCGGCGCTTCACTACGGGGCCAGGTTCGGGCACCTCAGAGTGGTCCAGACGCTGGTGGAAAACGGCGCTGATCCCAACATCAGAGGGGATGATGGGCTCACTCCCTTGCATCACTGCGCAAAGTGAAGAAATTTTTATCTACTTTAAACTTATACGTATAAGTTTTTTTTTATGGAGAAGTACTATTTGATTGGATTTAAGGTACAAAGTCGCACAAGCTGCTCCCGGCTCGGGCAGCTCCTACAGGTCCAAGCCTTACAAGAATTCGAGGCCGAGCTTAGAGAACATCAGCGAGAACGGCATCAGCAACATCTTGAGTAATGACGAGAAAGAAATAATTAAGCAACTTGACATCAATGAATTAAAAAGCGAACACGATACTACTGTACTTTAAGACAATGATCAAAAGGGCCAAAAGGGTCGCCAGAGGTCCGCGTACATGGGAGACTCAGTCATCGGATACCTGGCCTCCGTGGGCGCCAAGGTGAACGCCAAGGACAAGTACGGGCTGTCCCCGCTGCACTACGCCGCCATGAGGGGGAACGAAGAGGCCATGGTGGAGCTGCTCAAGTGCAAAGAAATTCTGATAGAGGTATAAGCAAGTACGCTAATTCGCGAACATTCGATCCGAAGAATTTAGTAGCCAATGCTGAATTCTTGCTCTGTTTGCAGTGCAAAGATGACCAGCAATTGACGCCGTTGCACCTGGCTTGCTCCTACGGGATGAAGAAGGTGGTGAAGCTTCTGCTAGAGAGTGGCGCCAGCCTCAAGAGCACCGGGGAGAAGAAGCAGATGCCGCTGCACAAGGCCTGCGCGATCGGAAACTTCTCGATCGTGGAGATGCTCACCTACGCGGCCAAGCAAATCTTCAAGCGAGAAGAGATCGAAGCCGTGATTAAAACTCTTGAAAGCTCACCAGTACTCAAACTCCACTTAAGCTCCACCTTTTTCCTCCAGATGGTTAAATATCCGGACATCGACGGCAACACCCCCTTGTCCTTGGCCGTGGAGAGCGGCAACGTCGACAGTGTCCACCTCCTTCTCGACCTGAAGGCAGACGTCAACCAGGCGAACGACAACAGGTCCTACCCGCTGCACCTGGCATGTACCTCAGGCAACCTGGAGATTGTTAAGTTGCTGCTTCACGTAAGTCACACATTTTTGACAATCTTGCGAGAGGTAAATTGACTGCCTGTACTAGTATTTTTCACACATTTACTAGAATGGGGCCATCATCAACGTCATTAACGAGAAGGGGCAGACGCCCACGATGGTGGCGTCCGCCTTCAACCAAGTGCCAGTCATCAAGTACCTGCTGAAGAAAGGAGCCAAAATCAACAAGAAGGACAAGGACAGCTTCACTCCTCTTTTGGTAAACTGCGTATACAATGTTAGTTCTTTTTTTTAAATGGCAGCATCGCACAACTTTTTTTGTGTTTTGTTTAGCTGGCGGCATCTCAGGGAAAGACGGAAGCTGTGGAGACTCTGCTGAAGGAAGGTGCGGACATCTACGCCGTCAACAACGAGGACAGGAACGCCCTCTACCTGTCCGCGGCCAGGGACAGCCTGGACACCGTCAGAGCCATCCTGCATGACTCTCGCAGCGACGAGCTGCTGCACGCCGGCGACCGCAGGAACAACACCCCGCTGCACGTGGCGGCGGAGAACGGATTTCTGGAGGTGGCGGAGGCCCTCCTGGACAGCGGGGCCAGCGTCAACACCAAGAACGACGAAGAGGAAGCGCCGCTGCACGTCGCTGGCAAGAACGGGAGGACGCGGTAAGAAGAACACAGGAAAACTTTAACATACTAATACGTACCAGTACTTCAAGTGCTTTTTACCACAAGATCTTATATTTTATAGAATATGCAAGGAAATCCTCGCGAGAGACCACTTCGCCGTGAACGACGACGACAGCAACTCGAACACGGCCCTCCACCTTGCCTGCAGCTACGGGCACCACATGGCCGCCAACACGCTCATAAACAACGGGGCCGACATCGAGTCCAGGAACTACCACCTGTGGACCCCGCTGGCCTGCGCAGCCGCCTACGGGAGAATGACCTGCGCCAAGCACCTGCTGGAGGCCAACGCCAGCGTCGACCCCATGGACAAGAACAAGACGACGCCGCTGCACCTGGCGGCCAAGTACGGCAACGACAAGATGGCGGCCATGCTCATCGAGTACGACGCTTCCCTCACAGTGGTCAACCAGGATGGCCACAACGCACTCACCATCGCGATTCTGCACGGCAAAAGGTACGTACCACACTGCTCGTTGATGCGTAATGCAAACGTCACAAAATTTCTCGATTTTGCTTAGGGACGTTGCCAAGAGCATCCTGGAGAGCGAGGGCTGGCTCCACGCACTGAGGTCGTCCTTCCAGACGGCGTCCAACCCTCACCAGACCCCGCTTAGACTGCTCATCAAGCAATTTCCGGAGCTGGCCACGCAGGCCTTCGACCGCTGCATGATTACCAACCTGCAGTCCGACGCCAGGCAGCTAAACAAACAGAACGTCCTCAGGGTGACGCCCGACGATCCCAGGTTCACCGTCACCATGAATTACGAGTTGCTGGACGACGCATACTCGCAGTTTCAGGTCTGTTTGAGCACACAAAAAAAATACGGTAGTATCGTCGGCATCACAGTTTAAAAAAAAGCAAGTTATTTTTTTGTTTATAGGATGACAACAGCACGGTGATTAACATAAGGGACGACGATGACGACGAGGTGGAGACACCCTGGACCGGGGGGTCGAAGGGTGTGTACAACGACAAGCACCACCTGGTCAAGGGAGCCAGGCCATACACCAAGTCCAACAGGTTGCTCAAGGAGAATCATCCTCTCTTCCTCATGGCTGGCGACAAGAGAACTGTAAAACCTCCATATTCTGGATCCTGACATCATGGATGCATAAATTTAGAAACTTATTCTAGAATCTGCTGGGCCATCCACTCTGCATGGCCCTCGTGAGGCACAAGTGGAACAGCTTCGGCCGGTATATATACTTCATCACCCTCTTCATGTACTTTACCTACGTCATCTTCCTGACGGACTATCTCATCAACACCCCGGCCCCATACAGCGCCATCCAGATCCTGACCTTTGGCGTTCAGAAGAACACGTAAGAAGAAACGTGATCTTTCAGGCTTCTCGGGCCTCGTAGAGTATGTACCGCACCAGAACATTGTCGTTAACAACAGTTCCGACCCCGACATTCTGGAGACCGTCAGGGAGCTCCTGCACCACCACCGGGCGACCGGGTACGGTAGCTTGGAAGCCTGTAAGGAGCTGAGCAAAGTGATAGACCTCGAGCGCACCGACCTGGGCGAGCTGGCCAAGCTGATCATCATCGTGTTGGCGGCCACGCACCTCATCCAGGAGTTCTTCCAGCTCATCCAGGCCGGCCTTTCTTACTTTGGGATCGAAAGTATGTTCGAGTGGATCTGCTACGTTACCGCCCTCCTCTTCGTGTACGACACCTCTTCCTGCCACGCTCGGACTGGACTGAGGGAGGATTGGCAGTGGCAGGTCGGAGCCATCTCCATTACTGCGTCGTGGTTAAATTTGGTAAGAAGCCTACCCGTATATGCGAGCTTACTGTATGTTTTTTGTGGACATGGATGGCTATAACTTTTTCTTCTTTTTTTCACTTATTTTCTAGCTCTCGAACGTGAGGAAACTCCCTTACATGGGCATCTACGTGGTCATGTTCACCGACGTCTTTCGCACCTTCCTCAACTTCTCTCTCATCTGCGTCCTGTTCCTCATTGCCTTCTCACTGGGCTTTAACGCCCTCCTGGCGGAGCAGGAGACCTTCAGCACCTTCGGGTTCTCCTGCGTAAAGACCTTCGTCATGATGATCGGGGAGTTCGACTATGGAGACATCTTCTTCGACAACCCAAACGACCCCGAAACCCAGCACTACGCACTCCTTCCCTACCGCACTACCACCATCCTCCTCTTTGTCATCTTCATGATGATCATGTCGATTCTCATCATGAATCTTCTGGTGAGGGCGATTGACCCATTCGCAAAGAGCCTGCTAATGATCAATATGTTTTGACCGATTGCTTCCGCCTTCCTTTTGTCCGTACTAGGTCGGTCTTGCCGTCGACAACATCAAGGCTGTCCAAGACAACGCCATGCTGGAGCGCATCGCCATGCAGGTCAAGTTCAACCTGGACGTAGAGCGGCTGCTGCCGGATAGCATCCGAAGGAGGTTTATCCTCAAGCAGGAGACGCTCTACCCCAACATGAGGACGGGACTGCTCTCCAAGCTGGTGCAGGACGACAAGCTGCTCAAGATGATCACGGAGACCGTGCTGGCAAATAGGAACGAGGTGAGGAAGCAGCCAAAGCTTCTCTTGCGGAACTACCCAATCGTGCTTCCTCCCTCCTCCGCAGAACGAAATGCAGAAGCTGTCCTCCCAGTACGACGACATCAAGGCTAAGCTCCGCGCGCTGACGGACAACTTTGCCGGGATGTCCACGGAGATGAACTCCCTCAGGTCGCTGCAGACAAGGATAGCAAGAGAGCAGGGACTGGACGACGAGGAGGAATGAAAAAAAAAGTGTGGAAAAGCGCCAGTTGTTTACTTTTTATGGTCGTCAAAAAAAAAATTAAATGCGTGCTTAAGTACTTACCGCCTGCGTCGAATTTTTAGGCCAAGGTTCAGTGAGGGTGCTCGTACATGTGTGATAATGCCATGTTGTTTTTCACGGTACATACTTGGGTGTTAGTTCTACAAAATGTCTCTAACACACGTAAGCGTCTTTTTGCCCGTTTCCTCCTCCCAGACACATGTGGTGATGTCCTGATGATTTTATGATGCAAGTTGCTGGTTACCTGTGACGACACAACGTCGGATTGCCCTCCATTTCTCTCTTTTTCCTCCGACCTGTTTCAGGTCCCTTAAATGTGGTGGTCTGTCGGCAATAGCACATGCGACGAGAAGCGACGTAGGGAGAAAGAGAGACAGAGAGAGGGCCTGAAATATTTTTAGATGAAACGCAGTAGTTTGAAATTGCTAGTTCAATAACCTCTCTGAGGAGAGCCGCAGCGGGAATCGAATGGCAGAATTAGAGATGGAGAGATTCTGAAAACAGTTGAACGTACGGTACGTACTGTACTATTGGAATGTTATTACACACGGCGCCATAAAAATGTACGACATGCAAATCAACATTCCCAGCTCTACTACAGTAGTATATCCTCTGCTAGCTACGCCTTTTGCATCCATTTTCCTCTCCCGCGTCCTCGTCCCCGTCCCCAGACACCAGACAGCACCCGACGGTGCAATTTTTTTTCTTTGCGAAGCGATGAAGGGGAGGGCGGAATTGGGACTTGCCGCTCTCCTTCTCTTCTCCGCGGTTGCAGGAGATACCGCTAGTAACATGATTCCCTCCTTCCCTTTCTTGCTTGCGTCACTATAAAAAAAAGCTGCATTGCTGAAACTGATTAGAGGGAGTGGGGAATTCCTTAAGAGTACTGCCGTACAAGACGCTTAGCTATGATCATTTCCTCAAATCTCTACTACGTAGTAGGTTGCATACCAGTACAGACGACACCGCTGTTCCCACCTGAATCTCTTTAAGAAAATAAAAAAGTGAGACGGAATTTGAGGGAGGGGGGAAAAAAACCGAGGATCAAAGGCGGTGGCGGTGGCGCCGAGCGTCGCTTCGGGGGGACTTAACTCTCCCTTTTTCCACAGCGCAACTGTTGGTGAAATGCTCGATGGGTAAATAGGCGTGTGCCACACTTGTCCGCTCGTGGCTCCTTCCCCTCCTAAAACTACACTTCCCGAGAGGGGAGAGAGGGTTCATTTCAGACGTCGCACCTAGCGGGGAGAAGGGAGGGGAGGGGGGAAGACAAGAGGAACATCTGAAGTTCTTGATTCCCCCGAGTTCTGTCGAGGAGGAAGGACCTCGTCGAGGGAGGAAGCTCTCCCGCTCTGCTCTTTCTCACGGAGAGATCGTGCTACACACGTTTTAAACGTCCCACCAAGGGCGACTAATTGGAAGAAGCTGAAATGAACACGTGCAGCGGTGGAGGAGAAGGAACGCGGAGGGCGGATGACGACATCGACGGCGGCCACGGCCACGGTGGCGGCGGCGGCGGCGGCGGCGGCGGCGGCGGCGTCGCCACTGCCGAGAGACCTGCCCAAAACGACCCCGCATCGTCTTCGCACTCTGCGAATTGCGTCGAAGGAGGAGGAGGAGGAGAGGAGGGATCTGCCTTCTCCTCCTCCTCGTCCCTCTCCCGGCTCTCCCTCCAGACCCAGCTATGTTATTCGGATGACGGCGATAAGAAGGAGGAGGTGTACGACTTCATCGGCAAAGAGCAGCTGCTGCTTAAAGAAGACGGAGGAGAAGGAAGAGGAGGCCCGGTTTCGCACTTGTGCGAGGAGGAGGACTTGGCGGGCGCCAAAGCCGACCCCGACGCCGACGCCTCCGGCAGCAGCAGCAGGAAGAGCTCCTCCGAGAGCGGGATCAGCTTGGAGGAGGCGGACAAGAAGGACAGGAGGAGGCAGCTCAAGCTGCGGCTTCTGGAGGTAGAGGAGGAGGAGGAACTGTCTTCACCCGACAGCGGGGTTGGAGCGCACGGAGACGAAGAGGAACAGGGAGGAGGCGGCGATAATGAAGTCTGGGAAAGCGGCAGCAGGAAGGGAATTCTCGGTGAGTCAGGCGTTGATGTTCTTTTCCCTCTCTGCATGTTGCTCATTTGATGGGAAGCCCAACAGATCATCATTTCTGCTGGTTCCTTTTTCTTTGTCCCGAGTTTTACAAAAAATATGTGCTAAAGCTTTGTGTAGGCATCGGTTGACAGAGACTCCATGGAAGAAAAAGCTGTTAACGTCACATGTCGTTGGCTCGATCAAGGGAGGGAGGATTTAGAGCAAAGTCTGTCGACTTTTTCATGATGCAAATGACCAATAAATAAGTCCGAATCCAAACAGCAGATAGCAAGATAACAACAAGCTCCATGCCTAAAGTAGTACAGTAGTTGTATATCAAACAAAAGAGGGGCAGAGAGTGTACAGATGCGGCAGAGGCGCTAGAAGGTTATAGTACGTACTGTACGTAGTACCGTAGAACGAAACAATCAAGTAATTTTGTCAAAGCACGAAATATGGCTGGGATTAAAATGAGAGACTGTACAGAACTACTTTATTTTTAGAAAAGGGCCTCTTGCGCATCTGTTCTTTTCATCACCATCGTCGCGCCTCTCCCCTCTAGTAGTAGAAGCGAACGCTGCTCAACCCTTCTCATCTTTTCCTCTTGCGGATTTTAAGCTTTTATGTACAGTACGTACTAACGTACTAGTGCGTACCTGGCTGCGAACAGCGTCAGGATGACGTGCGATTCCTCTTCATCGTCCGCAGGTTCACATACGTAGTCTGCTAGCAGTGCAAACATGTTCTAGTACGGTTCTGTGGTCTTTGCAAAAACAACCTTATCAGCGCAGCCTCCCCCTCCCCTCCAACAAGAACCCAGATCAAAACGTCTCCTCCTCCTCTCTCGTCTTGCAGACTCCCTCGGACACCTTCGTCTCCTCCAACCCGTTCCTCACTCTGACGTCTCTGCCTGCGCCGGGGCCGGCGACAGCGCCAGCGCCAGCGCCACCTGCAGGCAGCGCCGCCAGGGGATCTCGGCGCAGTTGGCCAAGCGGGGTCTCCTCTGGAGCATAAAGGAACGAAACAGCGAGTCGGAGGAGAGGGAGGCGAGTCTGTCCGAGGAGGAGAGGGACCATCTGGCGACCCTGCCCGGGCTGGTGCTAGCAGACTGCTCCGAGATGGAGGAGAAGGGCGAGGAGAAGAGGGAGGAGAAGGAGGAGAAGGAGGAGAGGGAGAAGGAGGAGAGAAAGAAGAACAAGGAGGAAGAGAAGAACGACGAGGAGGAAAAGGAGGAGGAAGGTATTGATAGTGAGGAAGACAGGCTGATGCTGGAGGCGAGAAACAGGTGCATCAGGTACCTATGTATGCAACACAAACCTATTTTCTAGTAGAAAGAGAGCTGGCGCAAGTTTGTGAAACATATATAACCAACAACGAAATACCTCATCGCCTTTAGGTCCCTCTCCGTGCCGAGCGTGACCCTGTCAGCGCCTCCAACTCCCACCCCAAGCACTGGCGCCGGCGCCGGCGCCGGCGCCTCCGGCCCTGGCCCTGGCCCCTCCCGCGGCTCCATCCCGGCGACAGGCGCCGACGCCCTCATTCCGCGGGTCACCATCACCTCCGCCGACGACTCCCCCTTCTCATGGACGCTCTTTAGCTCCTCACCGTCGGCCGCCGGTAATTAACATGGACGTACTCGTACTACCAAAACTACTGAGCTGCTGGTCTCATCCTGTGGTTTGTAATTAAATATTTTGAACAGTAGTACTGTACCGTAGTACCCCATAATATGATGAGAATCTGTTGTCTCCCTCTTATAGCTTCTGTGAGCGATCTGAGCGAGCCAGTGGAGGTGTCCAGACTGAAACTGGGTCGCTCTGGCCCGAGAAGGAGGAGAAGGAAGTCTGCGGACTTGTTCGACAACGAGGACAGGCAGCAGCAGTGCGACGACGACGGCGGCGGCGGATACGACTACCCGTTTGGTGAGAAGTTCCTGGCGGCCGCGGCGGCGGCGGCGGCCGCGCGGGAAGAGGAGGGAGACGGGCAGACGTCGCCGTACGTCGTGACGCTGGAGGACGTGGCCAAGTACAAGGCGCTGGGGCGGAGGACCAAGGAGAGGTTGGGTGGCCCCCCGCAGCGCAGGAATTCCGTCGCGTCCCTCCTCTCGCTGAACGACGACGCGTGGTCCTACACCAACAGCAGCATCGGCACCGGGTCCGGATGGGGCAGTGAGGGCAGCGGAAACGGCAACGGCAACGGGAAGACCTGGGGAGACGACGACGACGTAAGTCACGACTAAGGGAGGATTTGCAAATGGGCCTAAATGGGCTTAAATAATGGGTCTTTGTTCCTTTCCGCGGGGGGGGGGGGAATTGCCTGCGCAATTTCTGACCTACGCACTGGGGAGGGCAAACTTTGAAATTTGTGCTGTTCGAGGTAGAATTACATATCTAGCCAATTCTTTCTTGCACTACGTACGTACTGTAGTAGGTAGAGAGAAGCCTCCTGCTCCTCCTCCTCCTCCTCCTATCATGGGAAAGAGGAGACAGGTTTCTACGTCAAAAAACGCCCTTTTTTTCGAAGATAACGAAGGTGGAGAGGAGGGGGGGGAGAGAGGGAGAGATTTATTTGTAGTTCGAATTCCTGCTTCTTTCTTGAGTGACGAGCCAAGCTGTCTCTGTCTCTTGCGCTTTCATCCTGAGTAAATACATAAGGTACATATCCAGTCCCTCCTCCTCCTCATACTCTCGTATCTCGTAAAAATATTCGACAGTTATGCGGGCGCGTTCGGCTAACTGCGTATGTGGAGGGGGGGGTAAGAGGAGCTATGAGGATAAGAAGATCGGCAAAGATTAAAAAGGAAAGCAAACAGAGCTAACAATACGTAGTATGTACCTACATGCATCATCCTTTGACGAATAGTCAATTTGCCTCTTTCTCCTCTCTGGTACGTGGACGGAAAAATCGGAGAAAATTAGCCTGGGTTAATCCCTCTGGGGGGGGTGGGGGGGGGGAGAGGGAGAGGAGGTGGAAGGAGGAGAAGGAAGAAAGGGGCAATTAAGCCACCAAAATTCTTCCTATTTCTCATCTCCGTCAAGTCCACTTATGGCCACGAATTAGGAAGGTTGGGGGGAGGAGGTCGAGTTATCTGAGAGGATCTCAGCGAGCGTGTTTAGCCCTCCCCCCCCCCCAAAAAAAGGACCCATTCACATAGGTTTTATGACTCTGGTCGGTGATTAATTTAGCGACTGGTAGTACTATTAAACTAGGTATCATTTGGCAAACACGTTTATTGTTAATCAACGCTTGCAGTTTCACGCATGGAATCTTAGTACGTACCAGGTAGTACACTGAATCTTCTCTGTCCACCACAGCGAAATGCCGCCCGTCCCCCCCCCCCCCCCCGCACCTCGGGCATTCCAAGAACTCTCCCCTTCTCTCTCCCTCTTCTTAAATAGGTGCCAGATTTATTGAGCCTGGGCGTGCGGGCGGAGAAGAAAACACGAGGAGGAGGAGGAGGAGGAGGAGGAGGCCTTTCCGAGAGAGCTAAATTAAGAGGGCTTAATTGCCTCTTCTTCTTTTTTCCTCCTCCTTCTTCCTTCCTCCAGCGGAGTCACTTGTGTTTCTCCCTCCTCCTCTCCCCTTCTTAATGGGAGGGCATTAATGACTTTTTAACTCGGAACATTCTTGGGGTGGAGGGGGCAGCCAGCCAGGCTTGTTTGTTCTTCGTTCACTTTGGGGAAGGAGGAGAAAAAGGAAACCTGATGCACTTCGCTCGAAAAACTGCGATTTCTTCCCCCCTTTTACTGAACGTAAGGGAAAAAGAATATACGGGAGAAAAGTGAGAGGGCTATGTTTTTTTTACAGTTTACTAGTATGTTGCATTGTACGTAGTAGTACAATGCACTACAATCTACGTCATCCTAGTGGTCTGTAATAAAACTTTTTACATCCTCCACTGACAATTTTTTTTCTCTATTTTTAGCTCTAAGGCTTTATTTGGGAAAAGGCCTGGTGTCTGTGTGTGTATTTTCGCCACGGGTCTTTTTCTTTTCCTCTCTCCCTGGCCTCTTGGAAGGTACATTGGGCCCCCCTGTTCAGGCTTCCTTCCCTCCTCCCCTTCGTACTATCTCATCCGGGCTTGGGATGGGAGGGAAGGGAAAACAGTCTCACACATCTCTCTTAAGAGGAGGAGGAAGCCGCACAATTCTTTGCCCACCGGGGGATCCCCCCTCCTCGCAGTGAGAGGGAAGGATGCCTTGACATGCACATAATACACATACATACAAGATTCCTCCACCCTTTCCTCCTTGTCTCTTTCTTGCGCGGCCGCCGTCGCTTCGGCTCGCCCGCAGAGTTGCCAGGTGGGCTATGCCATAGCCATTTTGGCTATGAATGGATACATTTGAGCTATTAAATTTGTTCATAGAAATGCGCTCATAGCCCACTTTTTCAGGGTTGTTAGGGTTGTGAGCTGCATTTGAACTTAGGCTCATTTGCGGTTGGCTAGATTTATAAATTGGGTGGGCTTCATCACTTTCCGAAACCTGGCAATCCTAGCTGGCCGTAAAGATGGCTTCAAGATTAATATCGCAAGGGATGCAAATTACCGCCGGCACTGCTGCAAATGAGTCTCCTTCTTGCTTATAATTCCCGACGTGGACATTCGCGTCACATTCCACACGTAGTACATACCACTACTACTGCTAGGTATAGGTACACATACCTAGGTGGGAGAAAAGATGTTTCTTTTGCTGAACTTCCATTGCGCACATTGACTGGCCGTGGGCGCCTCTTTCTTCTTCTCCTCCTCCTCCTTCTCCTCCCCATTCTCCGACCGTCTTTTGATCCTTCGCTTCCCCTCCCCCCCAACTCACACACATGCAGTGGCGTGTACGGGTGTGTGTGTGTGTGTGTGTGTGTGGGTGAGCTCTCCCCCGCACAAGTCTCTCTCTCTCTGCACGAGGGTGGAGGAAGAAGAGAAGGAAGGGAGAAGGGAGG
>JAAUYM010128437.1_pt1 | contig 12613 bp, 11 predicted proteins | sample 7278001 | NCBI WGS metagenome assembly JAAUYM01 (sample SAMN14350224, study PRJNA611818) | marine sediment metagenome | isolation source: surface marine sediment (1.8m) | place: French Polynesia: Moorea | collected 2018-08
CGCGGATACCCTGGATCATGCGTCCTTCGACGAGCGCCTCGGCAGGCGCGTTGGAGAGTTCGATTCGAAGCCCGCGCTCGAGCTGGACCAGCCTGACCTCAAAGTCAGGGTAGGTCGCCAGCATTTCCTTGGCGTCATCGATATCGCTTCCGCAGTTCAGCACCGCAAGCGAACACTTGCGATAGAGCTTGTAGAGACCGGTCTGGCTCTTGTCGAGCAGTTTGTTGACTTCCCACTGCGAGAGCACTTCCATCTCGTCGCTGGGGGTGATCTTGATATCGATGATTTCTGCGGACATGCGTGTGACTACCTGAAAAAACAACAACTTACGGCGCCGTTGTGTGGGGCGCGCGGTGCGATAGTATAGATCAAGGAGGGTGATATCACATGAGCTACCAGCACATTTCCCTCGATGACTCGATTGGGCCCGTGGGGGCAATCGTCTCGGGGGTCGACCTGTCCGAAGAACTGTCGGACGAAGTCATCGATGAAATCCACCAGGCCTGGCTTGAGCACCGCGTGCTTTTCTTCCGGGACCAGCACCTGACGCCGGCGCAGCAGGCAGCGTTTGCGGCTCATTTCGGGGAACTCGATGTCTATCCGTTCATGAAGGCGGTGGATTCACATCCCAACGTCATTCCGATCATCAAGGAACCGGACGCCAGGGCAAACTTTGGCGGCGGCTGGCACACCGATACCTCGTACCTGGCGCAGCCGCCCAAAGCGACGTTGCTGTACGCCGTCGACGTGCCGGAAGAGGGCGGTGACACCATGTTTGCTGACGCGGCCGCCGCTTACGAGAAGTTGTCTGATGAGGACAAGGAGCAGTACAACTTTACCGGCGTGTTCTCACCCAAGGTGGTACACGGGAAAGGTGGTGCGTACGCGTCACTCAAGGCGCGATCGAACGATCTTGGCGGCTCTTACGGTGGCAATGAGGACTTCGCCGAGAGTGAGGTCGAGCATCCGGTCTTCAGGACTCACGACGAAACCGGCAAGAAGAGCATCTACTGCTCGCGGCCTCATACGCATCGCATCAAGGGCATGACCCGCGATGAAAGCCTTCCGATTATCGGCTACCTGCAGGACAAGGTGACCGAAGAGGATAACGTGACCCGGTTCCACTGGGAGCGCGGCTCACTGGCGATGTGGGACAACCGCTGTCTTTTTCACTACGCGCTCAATGATTACCCCGGCAAGCGTCGGCACATGCATCGTGTGATCGTGCAGGGCCCAAAACCCCAATAACCAACCGCTCGTCCTGAGGCACGCGCAGAGCGCGCGCCGAAGGACCTCGATGTTCAATCATCAGTGTGGAAACCCGAAGATCGAGATCCTTCAGCGCATGCTTCGCATGGGCTTCAGGACGAGGGGGTAGGTTAGAGGCGGTAGACGCGCGCCGCCGTCCCGTAAAACATGTGGTACTTGTCGTCCTCCGGGAAGTCTTTGACGATCTTTTTCAGCCCGTTATAGAGAACGTGATACGAGAGTGACCACTTGTCGACGGGGAAGTTGCTTTCGAACATGCAGCGCTCAGGCCCGAAACACTCGATCGCGTGTAAATAGTAGCGAGACTGCGCCTCCACAAATTCGTCAGAAGTCGGCGGCGTGTCGCGATGGTCCCAGCCGAAACCATTGTCCGGCATGGCGAGGCCACCCAGTTTGGCAATGACGTTTTCGCACGCCGCAATCTCGGCAATGTCCTGCTTCCACTGCTCGAAGATCTCTTCACGCTTGTCAGCGTAGGGGCCAACGCCCAGCGGCGTGCCAAAGTGATCGAGAATCATTGTGGTACCAGGTACCGCTCGGGCCAGCGACGCAAAGTCCTGATTCTGGTGATGGTAGTGCCAGGTGTCGTAGGTAAGCCCCATATCGCCCAGCACTTTCATACCCTCGCGAAAGTCGTCGCGCAGGTACAAGCCTTCAATGGCGCGGCCGGGAATGCGCAGCACCTCGGGGTGCGGGTCACGCGCTCCTGCATGCCGGATGCCGCGAAAGAGGCCTTCGCCCAGCTGAAGGTGGGCTTCCAGCACTTCTTTCACGTCCGCGCCCATCGTCAGATCAGCGCGGCCGACGATGCCGGCAATCGTGGCTTTCGATTCGTCCTCGCGGCTGGCTTTCGCCTGCTCAACGACAAACTCGGTTTCGCCCAGCACGCGAAGGTGTTCCGGTCCGTCTTCGCGATACTCAGCACCGCATTCGACAAAAACCGTCTTCTCGACGTTGTGGCCTGACTGCGTGTCACCCCACAGATCCTCGACGAGGTAGTCCATGCCGAAGCGATGCCAAAGGTGGTGGTGTGGATCGATGATGCGTCGATCCGGTTCGATAATGTCTTCCGTGACCTGTGCCAGCCACTCTGCGCTGCCCTGTTCCATTGCTGCTTTGCTTCCTCTGAAAGTGGTGCCTGAAAAGATCTCGCAACACGGGCCAGATGACAACCATCCCATGGGCACGAGAGGGCCATCAGTTGCGACAGCGGGGCAAAAGTGCTGCACTGGCACCCCGCTACTGAAATAGTTGTAGAAGTACTTGTAGTCGATTCCACGAGCCCCGGAACGGGAGGAGAATGTGATGCAATACGCCAACCAGCACTTTTCTGATGAACGCATCAACCTCGATGCGAAGTCTTTTCACCACTGCGAATTCGAGAACTGCGAGCTTGTGTTCTCGGGTGACCGGCCGCCGACCTTTTCCGATAACAGCTTTCGAAACTGTCAGTTTGTGATGACCGGCGCGGCGACGCGGACGCTTTACCTGCTATCCAACATCTATCATGCCGGCAAAGGTGGTCGGGATGTCGTAGATAGCCTGATTGATGCGATTCGGCGGCGAGATGTCCACGGCCACGAGATCTATACGAAGGTCCCGAATACGACCGACAAGAGTTTTGCCTGAGTCTGTGCAATTGCGGCAGCGCTAGTCGCTGTCGTCTCCGGCAAGGTAGAAGTTCTCGTCGAAGGTTTTGACGATGCCCGGCCAGAACACGGTCAGGGCGGTGATGATCAGGCCGTTGAGAAAACCTTCCTGGAACATGACGAGCAGAACGAACGCCCACATCCGAGCGGCATTGGCAACGAACTCGCCGGCGCCGGCAAATGCGAACAGCACGATCACAAGTAACGCAGCGCCGAGTACGCTGAGCGCGCTGCCGCCGAAACCTGCGCCGAGCAGGAAAAGAAAAATGTTCCGGATGTTGGTCCGCCTGAGCGCCCAGGCGAGCAGGTGGGTCACGGTCGCAGGTACGGCAACCGAAATCGTCCAGGCGATCGGAATGCTGATCCAGCTCTCACCAAAAGTGAGCGTGTGCGCTGCTGTCACAATTGCCCCCGCGAGGACGGCCAGACGCCAGCCCACAACCAGCGTCAGCGCGGTAACGAGGCTGAGGTGTAGATAGAGTCCGTCGGTCAGCTCCACGCTGAGCAACCAGATGCCAAAGATAGCGAGCGTGGCGCCAAACAGGACGTGCTGGCGAACGGGCACTGCCGCCAGCGCCTGCCATTCTGCGTGACGAGCAGCAGTCACCAGCGCGCCCGCCATCGCGATCGCAGCGACGACGTGGAGCCAGACGGGCAACAGGGCTTCGGAAATCAGCATGTCGATTCATACGAACGGTGCACCGACACAGTTTGGACCACGTGTGCGCGGTCTGAGAAGCAGGAACGCGGCGCTTCATGATCCAGATCAGCCTCCGCGCCCATGCACTGCGTCATTGATCTGATAGTCTTGAGTCGTTCCGCACCGAAAAACCAGATCCCGAAAAGAGGAATTGTCCATGCGTCTTTGTGCACTCACCGCCCTGTTAACACTCTGCTTCGTGATGCCTGTCGCAGCGGCCGACATGCTGATTTCAGGCGGGAAGATCTACACCGTTGCCGACCACATGCCAGAGGCAGAAGCGGTTTATGTGAAAGACGGGCGGATTGAGTTCGTCGGTGGCCTCAAGGCAGCGGAGCGATTTGCGACCGACAAGACCGAGCGCATCGATCTGAAGGGCAAAACGATGACGCCGGGATTCATTGAAGGCCACGGTCACATCATGAGTCTTGGTTTCTCGAAGCTGAATCTCGACCTGTCGACGGCAACAACCTACGACGACGTGGTTGCGCAGGTTGCTGACGCCGCCGCGCAGGCTGAGCCGGGCGAGTGGATCCTTGGGCGGGGCTGGCACCAGAGCAAATGGTTCCCGCAGCCCGAGCGCATGGTGAAAGGATTCCAGACGCACGAGAAGCTGAGCGCGGTCTCTCCTGACAATCCCGTGTATCTCGTTCACGCGAGTGGGCACGCTGCCATGGCCAATGCGCGCGCGATGGAAGTTGCCGGCGTCACCGCCGAAACCGAGGTGGCTGGAGACGGTGAGGTCATCAAAGACGAGAAAGGCCAGCCCACCGGCGCGCTGAATGAAGTTGCGATGAAGCTCGTCAGTCAGCATGTGCCGACACCAAGTGCCAATCAGGCGCGACAGGCGCTCACACTTGCGCTGGAAGAGATGGCGCGCTGGGGTATCACCAGCTTTCAGGACGCGGGCAGCGGCCGGGACGAGATTGCGCTGTTCAAGGCATTCCTTGAGGAAGGCAAACTCACGTCGCGATTCTGGATCATGCTCTCTGGGCGCGAGCCCGAACTGCTGCTCGACTGGTATCGGCGTGGCCCCGAGATTGGCCTGGGTGATGATCGCCTGACAATCCGTGCGATCAAGCTTGTGGCCGACGGTGCGCTCGGCTCGCGTGGCGCCTGGCTGCTCGAACCCTACAGCGACCGGGAGGGACACGTCGGTCTGCCAACCATGTCTCCCGAGTTCATGATGGACGTCTCGCTGCGCGCGTTCGAGTCGAACTTCCAGGTCTGTATTCATGCAATTGGCGATCGCGCCAACCGCGTTGTGCTGGATATCTTTGACTACGTCTTTGAGGGGCAAGATCAGGGCGTTCGCTACCGCATCGAACATGCGCAGCACGTTCATCCCGACGACATTCCGCGTTTTGGTGAACTCGGCGTGATTGCATCGATGCAGGGCATCCACATGAGTTCAGACCGGCCGTGGGCGATTGATCGACTGGGCAGGCTCCGAATCGAGAGTGGGGCCTACATGTGGCGCACGTTCGTGGACACAGGCGCAGTCATCGTCAACGGAACCGATGTGCCGGTTGAGCCAATTAATCCCATCGCGTCGTTCTATTCCCTGGTATCACGCAGAACCCTCGGTGGTGAGCCGCCCGGTGGTTTTGAGCCATCACAAAAACTGACTCGCGCCGAAGCACTGCGCTCATATACGCTCGATGCTGCTTACGGCGCGTTTGAAGAAGACATCAAGGGTTCCATCGAACCCGGCAAGCTGGCTGACTTCACCGTATTCGACCAGGACATCATGACGGTCGATGAAGACGAACTGCTGTCGACCAATGTGGCGATGACCATCGTCGGCGGTGAGTTCATTTATGGCCGCTAGCCCAGTGCGTGCTTTGCTTGTTTCGAGCCTCTTGCTGCTTGGGGGCTGTGCATCGGTCAGCACCGAATACAAAGACGAACTGCCGCGGTGCCCCGCGTTTCCCGGTTGTGCCAGGGTGACCTGGGAGACGGGTGACGAGACCGGTGCGGCATGGGATGCCGTGGTCAAGTACCTGGAGTCGCGGCCAAACGTCACGATCGTTGAACGTTTGCCAAACTATGTCCACGCCGAGGCGCGTACTGAACGCATGGGTTTTGTCGACGACGTGGAAATCCTGCGACAGCCGACGAAGATTGTCGCGAGATCAGCGTCACGCATCGGCATCTCGGACCTGGGCAAGAACCGCCAGCGGCTGAGGCAGATTGAAGACGCGATGCGTCTGCTGAACGGGTTCGACTAGAAGTTCGTTCGCAGCGTCTGCAGCATCTGCCCGAAGCGTTCGACAACCGTGTGCTGTTTCAAATCACGAAACTCGCCGGCATCGAAGAACGTGCCGTAACAGGAAGGGCAGCACTCGTACTGAATGTGGAACTGGTCCTTGTCGATCATCGGCATCATGTGCGCTGAACACTTCGGGCAGTCGATCCGGGTTTGCGCGTTGTGCTCGCGTCCAACCTGTTCGTCGCCGACGTCGATGACCTCTGAACCCTGCATGTTCACGAGGTCCTCTTTCTCGAGCATGTCGAACCAGAGACCCTGACACTCGAGGCAGCGGTCGACCTCAATACCCTCAAACACCACCTTTTCAAATGCGCCTTTACACTTTGGGCAGTCCATCATCACATCCCTCTGTGGTTTACCGACTACTATACTCCGTCAGGCCTCAAGGTCGATTGGTGTCATCATCATGATCGGAATATGTCGCTCTTTACCGATGCGTTGCCGGTATAGAGGGAATCCGACGTAGACGTCGACAGCGGCCTGCCAGATGCGGTCGTATTCCGATCCTTCGATCTCAGCTGCTTCATACTGCTGCGCGTCGCGACCGAACGCGCACGTCGCGAGGGGATTTGCCTTGAGGTTGTGATACCACGCTGGAGCCTTATGGCCGCCCCAGTTTGTTGCAATCAGCGCGAAACGTTCTGGCGACTCCGGGTCACGAATGCAGAGCAGGGGCAATGTTCGCTGCAGCCCGCTCTTCGCGCCGGTTGAAGTCAGCCAGACGATGGGCAGGCCGGCAACCAGGCTCGTGAGCGTCGCGCGGTTACCCGTCAGGTTCAGGACCAGCCGATCGACGTGGTGCTGGGTTTTTGACAGCATCCACGCGCCCGGTTTTGACGATGCGACTTTTTGTACCAGCCGCTGTGGCAGCGGGTAACTCATGGTGTTCACTCGTCGCCTTCCTCTTCCCCGTTTGCGTGGTAGCGCTCGAACCACGCAAGAATGTGATCGACTTTGGTGATCAGGCGCGAGGGACGGCCCGCGATGCCGTGCGGTGTATCCGGCAGGCGTACCATTGCGCTTTCGACGCCGAGCAGGCGCAATGCCTGGTAGAACTGTTCGGTTTCGGAGATCGGCGTACGACGGTCACTCTCGCCAGTCAGTAACAGCGTTGGCGTAGTGACGTTGCCAACAAGTGACAGGGGGGAGCGTTCCCAGTAGTGCTCGACGTGTTCCCAGGGCGGGCCGGGAAACTGGTGATAGATCTGGCCGACCATTGAATCTGCCGTCAGAGGTTTGCTCAGCCAGTTAATGACGGGTTTGGCCGCAACGGCGGCGTTGAACCGGTCAGTCAGGCCGATCGCGTAGGCAGTAGCAATGCCACCGGCGCTGCCGCCGGTGATGAAGAGGTTGTCTTCATCGATGAAACCCTTTTCGATCATCGCATCGACGCCGGACATGTGGTCAGCAAAGTCTTCGGGACTCGAGTACTTGTACTGCAGGAGCAGCGCAAACTCTTCACCATATGACAGACTGCCGCGGTGATTGTCGTAGAACACCACATAGCCGGCGGCCGCCATCAGCTGCAGTTCGGCAGTAAAGTGCGGGCCGTAGGCCGAGTGGGGACCGCCGTGAATCTCGAGAATCAGCGGGTACTTTTTCGACGGATCAAAGTCGGGCGGAAGAATGTACCAGCCCTGGATTTCCTGGCCGTCGAAAGAGGAGTTGTAGATGATCTCCTCGACCTTGCCCAGTGTGCGCTGGCCCAGTACGTCCGAGTTCAGGTCTGTCAGGATGCGTGGTTCGTTGCGCGTGACCACCGCGACGTTGCCGAGGCTGTAGGCATCACCGTGCGTAAAGGCGACAGTGCCTCCTGCCGTATGGAATCCGCCTGACAGGTACGGCCGACCTGTCGTTGTACCGCCTACACTGCTGACGACCTCGCTGATGCGACCGTTCGGCTGCACACGACCAACTTTGCGAATGCCGCGCTCGTCATACGAGAAGTAGAGTGAACGGCTGTCGTCCGTCCACATGTGATTGTTGGCGTCGCCGTCCCATTCTTCCGTTAGCAGGCGAATATTGCTGCCGTCGATGTCCATCACGGCAATGCGATCCGGTGTGAACGCGAGCGGTCGTCGCTCCTCGCGCGAAAACGCAACCATCTGGCCGTTGGGTGAAACCTGCGGTGAGCGTTCCGCGCCAGGCAGGTCGGTAATTTGCTCCAGCTCACCGGAAGTGACTGAAACCGCATAGATATCAGCCTCATCACTGACCAGTTCCCAGTCGTCCGAGCGGTATGCGGAAAAGAAGATGCGAGTGCTGTCGGGTGACCACGAAAGTCGGCCGCTGTGGTTGTAGTCGCCTGAAGTGAGCTGGCGCGCCGTGCCGCCGTCAGCGGGAACGATGAAGATGTGTCGATAGGCCGGCTCAACAATGCCGCGACCGTCATACTGGTAGCGCGTCGTCGTGATCGTAATTGGCGGTTTTGCCCATTCCGCGCCCTTGGGCTTCTTGCGCGCTTTGGCAATCGTTTCCTTCTTGGCTTTCACATTCATCGTGAAGGCGAGCCATTTGCCGTCCGGTGACCATGAAAGTGAAGAGGGCGATTCCTGGATCTGGGTTACCAGCGCCGTCTCTCCCGTATCCATCCATCGAACGTGAATCTGGCGTTTGCCGGTATCGTTGGAGACAAACGCCAGCTTGCTGCCGTCCGGTGACCATCTCGGTGATGTATAGGTGTTCAGGCCTGAATACAGTGGGCGGTGGGTGGAACCATCCGTGGTCACAAGCCACAGGTTCGACCGGGTGCGATCCTTCATGATGTCGTTGGATCGCCTGACGTAGACGATGCTGTCGCCGTCGGGTGATACCCGTGGATCAGACGCCCATTCAAGGTCAAACACGTCCATGGCATCGAACGGTGGCTTGGTGTCGGCAGCAGCCGCATGTATCAGTGTTGTCAGTGCAAAAAGCAGCAGTAGAGCGGGGCGCTTAAACATCCTGTTCCTCAAATAGGGCGACGGTCGAAAACGCCGATACTACCATTACCTCTGGTACACTCTCGGCTCCCGTTTTGTCGCATCAGTCGTGTCGGAAAGCAGTCCACTCAGCGGTATTCGCGTACTCGATCTCAGCCGTATCCTTGCCGGCCCCTGGGCCAGCCAGGCGCTGGCAGATCTGGGCGCGAGCGTGATCAAGATTGAGCGTCCCGGCGCCGGTGACGACACGCGTACCTGGGGTCCCCCGTATTTCGACACCGGTGAGGGTGAGCTCTCTGCCTATTTCATGTCCGCGAACCGCGGCAAGCGTTCGGTGGCAATCGACATAGCCGATGAGGAAGGCGCAGCAATTGTGCGGCGCCTTGCAGCAGACGCCGACATCATCATCGAGAACTTCAAATTTGGCGACGCGGCCCGGCGCGGTCTGGACTATGAGTCACTCGCCGAATCCAACCCGAGGCTGATCTACTGCTCGATTACCGGCTTTGGCCAGACCGGCCCCTACAAACACCGCCCGGGCTACGACTTCATGATTCAGGGAATGGGCGGGCTGATGAGTATCACCGGCGAGCCGGATGATCAGGGTGGAGGTCCGGAAAAGGTTGGCGTTGCGCTGGCTGATGTCATGACCGGGCTGTATTCGACAATTGCGATCCTCGGTGCGCTGGAAGAGCGTCACAAGAGTGGCAAGGGCCAGTACATCGATATGGCCCTGCTGGATGTGCTCACCGCGACCCTCGCCAACCAGGCGACGAACTACCTCGTTTCCGGCAGTGCGCCCGTGCGTCTGGGTAACGCGCATCCGAATGTCGTTCCCTACCAGACGTTTGCTACCAGCGGTGGGTTCATCATTGTTGCGGTTGGCAACGATGCGCAGTTCGCGCGGCTGTGTCGCACGATTGATCGAAACGACCTCGCGACCGACGAACGTTTCCTGACAAACGCGCTGCGTGTAGAGCACCGTGATGCGCTGGCGGAGGAAATACAGGCAGAACTCATCAAGCGCGATCTCGACGCGTGGCTCGAAGCGCTCGAGGAAGCAGGTGTTCCCTGCGGGCCCATCAACACAATCGATCGCGTGTTTGCTGATCCGCAGGTACAGTCTCGCGGCATGCAGATTGATATTGATGGCATGCCGCTCGTGGCCAACCCCATTCGCTATTCAAGGTCGCCCATTGAGTACAACAAAGCGCCGCCGCGCCTGGGTGAAGACACGGCAAGCGTGCTCGAAGAGCTTGGTCTCTCAGGTGAGGAGATTGACGCGCTGAGAGGCAAAGGCGTTGTTGAGTAGTCCGGAAGGCCAGCTGAAGTCGCTGCTGCGGCAGGCTGACAGCGGCGAGTACTTCGGTGAGCCGGTGAGCCAGCTTCAGCATGCGCTGCAGGCCGCCACCCTGGCGGAAAATGAAGGCGCTGATGAAACGCTGATTCTCGCGGCGCTGTTTCACGACATTGGCCACATCTGCGACCCGCATGCGCCGCACATGGGTGACTTTGGCGTGCGCCAGCATGAGCACGTTGGTGCAGAGTTCCTGAATCGCATGGGGCTGCTGCCGGAAATTGCTGAGCTGGTTGCTAACCACGTCAACGCAAAGCGTTACCTGACCTCGCGGCATCCCGATTATGCGGCCAAGCTCTCGCCCGCGAGCGTAGAGACGCTGAAGCAGCAGGGTGGCCCGATGTCACCTGAAGAGTGTGAGGCGTTCGAGGCGCTGCCGCGATTCCGCGATATCCTCAAGCTGCGCGCCTGGGATGAAGCGGCAAAACGTCCGGAGATGCAGACGCGATCGCTGGATGACTTTGATGCGATGGTCAGGCGAAACAGCAGCAAGTCGTTATCGGCGGAACAGCTTCACCATTGGCAGTCAGAGGGTTACCTCGTGATTCGCGACTGGTTTAACGCGGCTGAAGTCACCCGTCTCCGAAGCCTCATTGATGACGTTGAGGCCTGGCCCGAAACCGCGGGCAGGTGGATGCAGTATTTTGAGGAGATCAACGGTGAGCGCAGGCTGTGTCGCGTCGAAAACTTCGTGCCGTTTGAGAAAACGCTGGCCGAGATTGCGCGCGGCGGCGCGACGCTGAATTTGTTGGCACAACTGTTTGATTCGCCGGCCGTGCTGTTCAAGGAAAAGATCAACTTCAAGCTGCCCGGTGGCGCTGGCTTCACCCAGCATCAGGACGCACCTGCTTTCACCTCGTTCGATCAGCGCTATCACATCACCATGATGGTGAGCGTTGATGCAACAACCATTGAGAACGGCTGTCTTGAAGTTGCTGCCGGTCGCCACCGTGAAGGTATGCTGAAAACGGCAGCGGATCTCACGATCGACAGCAGTGAGTCGCTGGACTGGCTGCCCGTACCGACGAAACCCGGTGACCTGGTGCTGTTCGACAGTTTCCTGCCGCACCGGTCAGGACCCAACACCACCAACAAGTCGCGGCGCGCGCTTTACCTGACCTACAACCACGCTGAAGAAGGTGATGTGCGCGACGAGTACTTCGAACTCAAGCGACAATCGTTCCCGCCGGACGTTGAACGCGTGCCCGGCCAACAATATGACGCCGGCGTGTTCAACGTTGGCAACCCTGTCTCTTTCGAAAAAGCGCCTGTTAAGGAGTAGTGATGGCAGAAGAAGATAACAACGGATCTGAAACGAATAACGGCATCGAGCCTGAAGACCGTATTGTCACAACGAAACACACGCTCAAGATCGGCGGCCGCACGCTCAAGTACACGGCGCAGGTCGGTACAGTCGTGCTGCGCGAAGAGGTCGACAAGGAAGGGCACAAGGCCAAGGCCGAGATGTTCTTCATTGCATTCACGAAAGACGGCGTACGCAATCGTGCCAAGCGGCCCGTCACGTTCTCGTTCAACGGTGGACCCGGTTCATCGTCAGTCTGGATGCTGCTGGGCCTGCTGGGACCGAAACGCGTTCCGCTTGCCAAAGATGAGAACGAACGCCTCGCGCCTCCGTTCCAGACCCAGGACAATGAGTACACGCTGCTCGAGGAAACCGACCTGGTCTTCATCGACCCGATTGGCACGGGCTACAGCCGGCCGCTGTCGGGTGAAGACACGAATCCGGACGAGTTCTTTGGTTTTCGTCGCGATCTGGATTCCGTGGGTGAGTTCATCCGTCTTTACACCACGCGGCAGCAGCGCTGGTCTTCGCCGAAGTTCCTGATTGGCGAGAGCTACGGCACAACACGCGCATCCGGTCTCGCTGGACACCTGCAGGATCGCCACGGCCTCTTCCTCAATGGCGTGATGCTGGTGTCAGCCGTGCTGAACTTCCAGACGCTGTTGTTCCAGCCCGGCAACGAGTTGCCATACATGGTTTACCTGCCGAGCTATGCGATCACCGCGCGTTATCACGGCAAGCTGGCGAAGAAGTATCTCGAGATGGATGAGGATGAGTTCCTCGACGAGGTGCGTGAGTTTGCGATGACCGACTACAACGTTGCGCTCACCCGAGGCGACAAGCTGCCTGAAGACGAGTACGAAAAGATCGCAAAGAAGGTGGCGGGCTACACCGGACTCTCTGTCTCGTATGTGAAAGGCACGAACCTGCGCATCGAAATCATGCGATACGCGAAAGAACTGCTGCGGGAAGAGAGCAAGAATCTCGGGCGGTTCGACAGTCGCATTACAGGCGTCGATGGCAGCGACGTGGGAGAGAACTTCGAACGCGACCCAAGCTTCGACATCGTGCACGGCGTTTACTCTGCCTGCCTTAATGATTTTGTCAGGACGGAGCTGGGTTTCGAGTCAGACCTGCCGTAC
>JAAUYM010093246.1_pt1 | contig 12609 bp, 6 predicted proteins | sample 7278001 | NCBI WGS metagenome assembly JAAUYM01 (sample SAMN14350224, study PRJNA611818) | marine sediment metagenome | isolation source: surface marine sediment (1.8m) | place: French Polynesia: Moorea | collected 2018-08
AAAGAGACCCCAGAATAGATTGCAGTAAATGACCGGACTGTCAATGCGTGTGTGGCAATGCAATGCAAGTGAGGCAAGGAGAAGGAGGAGGAGGAAAAGAAAAGGTACACGTGATTTGCAATTTTCCTTTCATCCACAAGGTCCCATATTGCCTCAATTTTGCAGCGGGACGTGGGTGACCAACCAACCAACAGCAAAACAGTTCGTAAGAGTCACGATGTTGTGCAACGGGTCTGCCTGGGTTGGCCGAACCCCTGTGTCAGGCGGGGCACGTCCGACCTGTTTCGATCCCTCTCCCGTTTTTTTCGCACCGTTGTGGATATCCCGTACCAGAGCAACAACGGGAGAGGAAAAATCTGCGCTGCCGATGCCGCTAATGCAACCGGGGAGGAAGGAGAAAGAGAAGAATAGCGGGAAACATCTCTGGACATTTCTCCTCTTCCTCTTTCCGAAGTTGTCGGTGGGAGGGACGAGGAGAGGGGTGGGGGGAGAATGGAGAAAAGTGAATCGACAATGCCGTTATCGCTGCATCACCCCACCCCCCAGCCCGCTTCACCCAAGCGACCACAAACAGCCCCTAACTGCACTTTGTTACACTGCGGCTTTTCCCCTCCTGCAGTGCCTCTTTTCTCGCTTAATTTGTCACGGAATATTGCCGGGAAAAAAAAATCGGAAACGAAAAGAGAGGAAGGAGGCAATGACGACGAAGATATCGGGGGAAGACGAGGGCCGATTGATCGTGTTGCCTCTTTTTCCCACCGAGTAAGGGAGCGATTAGTCTCTTGTGTCAAAATTACCGCCCGTAGATAAAGAAGATTCCAAAAAAAAGTATCTTAACGTATCTGGAAGGAACGTTTATTCTTCTTCTTTTTCACACAATTTTCAACAAACTAGTATCACCGATGATAGAGTACATCAACACACAGAAAGAAGCGAAATGATGAGAATTAAAACACATAAAAACACCTATATGCGAAATCAGAATGTACAGGATAATATTGCACTTTGCCCGACCTGCCGCCCGGAACGAAGGACTCTTTCGTGGTCCATCTGCTGGCAGCAAAACGTGAACAAAAGTTTAGGTTTATCCATAACAATTCCAATCGTAAAAAAATATAAATATATATATGCGTCAAACTTAACAGTGAGTGGCAATAATAAGCATTATTAGTCTAATATCACAGTCTGGTTAGAAGACAGGGGGAGAAAAGAGAAAAAATGAGAAAAGAGAGAAATACGATTTTCTTTAGGAACCCTCTACCATTCATTCGTTAACAAGAGTTGCAGGCTGTTCTACAAGTGGATGTTTTAAAACCATTGGGAAGATGCAGTCAACTTAACGGAAACTGTTTGATTGGGGGAAGATACAGTCAGCGCCAGCGTCAGATATGCAAGACGTGGCTCACAGTGGAGGTGGATTGCAGATTTGATGCTGTTGTTGAACCCGCACATGTTTGTGTCGTGGGTACGTCAGAACACAAAATATGGCATCTAACGATGAAACAATATATAACTGATCTAGATTAATAGACATAAAAACATTAGTAACGGTTAACAGAAAAAACTGAAAAAATGAAGCAGCTTCAACAATGTAACTAGCCGCCGTAAAAAGAATCTAATACTGGTAGGCAAAAATGTTAATAAGGGGTAGGAGGGGGAATTCGCACGCTCACACAGAGGCCATTATTGCACGGACCCTAAATTGCACATTCTCTTATAAAACTCTCACATCATTCAACAAGAGCCCTTTGTACAAACCCAAAAAAAATCTCTGATGTTTCCTGACGAACTGTCTGTGATAGTCTCTCGACCACAAAGCTGCATTGATGGCATTCTCGAAGGGAGGAGGAGAACGTTCAAGGAAAGTATCCCAGCGAGGACTTCATGTCTCCAGGCCTGTTCTGCCTGTTGCTCCCGCAGTGGGCGCACACCTTCCTGGTCTCGTAGGCTGCGTCTGTGGAGTCGGCGCCGTCCGAGTTGTAGCCGTTGCAGCACGACCTGCCGCAGTCACCCTCTTCCCCCCCTCCGCCGCCGTCGCTGCCGCCGCTGCTGTTGCTGCTGCTGCTGCTGCTGCCGTCCTGCAGCTCGTCCACGATGTCCGTGGTCTGGTTGATGCGCGCGCCGGAGAAGACCGCGGCAATCTCTGCCGACTTCTTCATGGAGAGGATGGAGGAACGGTCTGCGGCGGCGCCGGCGTCGGGGCCCACGCGGCTCGTGCTGACTGTGGTGGTGACCGGGAGGTGTCCGTGCGAGGCGTGGTGCGGGGGCAGGCGGCCGCGACTCCGAGGACGAGGGTGATAGCTGCCGTGATATGAGGCGTTCTCGTCCAGGGTCGTCAGGTTGGACGCAGACGAAGCTCCACGATAAACCACCTGGAGAACGAAAGGAAGATAATGTACTACCACACATGAGACATACCGCGCATATTGTAAATAAACGTAAATTTTTCTTCCAACCATTACAAGTTTTTTTTTTGCTTCCATTTAAGTGTAAAATGAATTCGACGCTTTGGAAAATGTTACTTTGGACTTGAGTAGCAAGGGGAGGCAAATCAAAGCAGCAATGTGTACGAATCGTTTGGATGACGAGGGAAACCCGCCTTGAAAAGGTTCCGATTTGTAATGCTCCCAAATTGAAGCGGCGATTCACAAGAGAAGGTACGTTCCTTCCATTGCCACCAAAGTGGAAGTCAAGGATGAGCATTCTCTCTCCTCCCCCTCCCTCTCTCCCCCAATGTTCCCATGCTAAGGGAAGTCGTAAGCTTGTTTGTTCGTAGATGATGATGCGCTTGTTGCAAAGGCGACAAAGGTGCAGCAGGACAGGAAGAGAGAGAGAGAGAGAGAGGAAGGGAGGGAGAGAGAGAGAGAGAGAGAGAGACGGATGAGGCACGAAATCGGGTTTCAAAAGTCACAAGCAAAATGGCTAACGAACCTTCACACTTCCAGAACGTTGACGACTTATCAAGGACTCTCGAACGCACTACCATTACTACTTTGTGTGAGTGTACTTACCCTCCCTGACTTGTCGGTTGCCGACACCAGCAAGACCTTCGAGGTCGCCCTCTTCATCCCGCTCCTCGGATGGTGGTGCCCGCCGTAGACGGGAGCACTCCGGTGGCTGCAGCCCGAAGAGCTGTTGGAGCAGGACGAGCTGCCGCACAAGGAGCTCACCACCCTCCCGCCGGTGTTGCTTTCCTGTTGGAAGCGACCCCTCCCGTTTTCGTGGTGGACGTGGGGGTGGTGGTGACTGCAGGAGGAACACGTCTCACTGCTCCGGCAGACGGAAGCGGGCTTCTTCTTTCTGGCCAGGGACGCGTCCGAATACTCGGAGGGGCAGCTGCCGACGCAGCTGTGCCGATCGTCGTGTCGGTGACGGTGGTTGTTGTCAGGACTTGTCAGCCTGGAGTTTCGGCTCCACGCCGTCTGCGGGGACTCGCAGCCGGAGAGGAGGCTGCTGTGACTGCGGTACCTCTCGGCGCTGTGGTCGCGGTTGTGGCCGTTGGCGCGCTTGATGGAGTAGCAGGTAGTGTCGGTGGCCGTCGAGCCGCTGTCGCAGGTGTGGAAGTTGCACGTGGAGCAGGAGGACACCGACGAGAACGACCGGATGGTGTCGGTGCCGGACCCGCCGTTGCAGTGGATGATGGTGGTATTGTTGGGAGTCCTGTGGTGGTGCGGCGGAGACGACTCCTCCTCCGCCTCCGCTTGTCGGACCGCCACCCGAGTCCTGTGCTGGTGCTTCTGCTCCCGCGGGTCTCCTCGCAGGGAGCAGTAGCACTTTTCGCTGGAGGCGCAGGAGTCGGCGTCACAGTCGCAGTAAGTTTCTGACTCGGTCTCGTCTTGTTGTTTTCGGAGACGGTTTGCCCTCCCGGAGGTGGAGGAGAGAGCGGCGTGGGGAAGGGGCGGCTTGCCTGCCGCAGCAACGGTCGACGATCGTTTAATGATGGTGGGATGCTGCTCTTCCGCAGCCGTGGGGGAAGGAGGGAAGGGAACTCTACCGTCTTTTGCGGGATGGATGGACTCCCTTTGCGGGGACTCCTTCACCCTGCAGGAGCAGGCGTCGTAGTTGCAGACGGACTCGTACACGCCGCCGCACTCGGAGCAGCAGGAGACGTAAGCGCCGTCGGGGTCCCTGGTCGCCTCCTCCCCCTTCGCCTTCCTCTGCGTCGTCGTCGCCTTCGGACTGCCGTACTTGTGCAAGGAAGACGAAGGTGTGGGCAGCGCAGCCGTGATCGGCAGGGGCCCGCTGATGTCTGCCTTGCTGATGGTCCGGTCCTTCCCTCCCTTCATGGAGCTGGGAATGAGGGGAAGCGGTTTCATGCCCATTTTTCCACCGGTGCCGGTGCCGGTGCCGGTGCCCGTGCCGTTGCCGTTGCTGTTGCTTAGATTGCTTCCTCCGCTACCCAGTCCGCTGTCCGCTCTCTCTTCTCTCCCAAACGTGTTGTGCCGGCTGTTGAGCGTGCTGCTGGAAGCCTCCTCCTTGGCTTTGCCTCCCTTGCCACCTTTCTTCCCTGCAAGGGAATTGCTCTTGCTGGACGAAGAGAAAGTCATCTTGAAGAAGCTGCTGATGGTGTTGCTGCTGCTCTCGTTCCCGTTAGAGCCGCTCTTCTCTTTCTTAGTCTCCTTCCTCTTCTTCTTCTCTTGCGAGATGATGTTCTTCGACCTCTGGAAGATCTCGTCCTGCGACATCGTCATGGCCAGTTTCAGAAGCAGCTCCCTGTAAACGGGCTTGATCTCGTTGAAGGAGATCCCGTTCGGAGTGATGATCTTCTTTAGGACGTCGTCTATGCTCTCAACACCCTCCTTTTCCTTGAGCTCCCTGAAGAGCTCCTGCAGGTTGTACTGGCTGCCCACGTTCATGAAACTCTTGCTCCTGGGGATGGCCACGCGAGTGTAGACGTCTCCGCCGGTCAGAACGGCCGCATGAGCCTGTTGCGTCCCGTAGGGAATCGGTGAATTCTGCAGGTTGGCCGCCGCCGCCGCCCCAGCCGCCCCAGCTGTCTTCTTGGCGCTCTTCCTGGTGCTCCTTCTTGCGAACCCGCTGCCAGTGTTGCTCCTCCCGCTCCTCCTCCCGCTGTCGCTCCTGCCCAGCACCCTCATGTTCCTCCTGGCTGGGTCGATGGTAACGCTGGCTCTCTTGGGGCCCTTCCCATTGTTGCTCCTGTTGCTCCTGATGCTGCTTCTCAGGCTCTTCTTCCTCTGCAGAACCGTCCCCTGGTTGCTGCCCGCATCCGAGCCCCTCCCACCCTTCCTGTTCTTTCTCCTCGGGGGTCTGAGGGGGGCGGCACTGTCGGAGTCCGAGAAAACGGCCGGCGGGGGGGCGATGTCGTCGTCGTCATCGCCACCCCCACGGCCGCCGCTGCCCCCTCCGCCATTGCCCTTGCTCTTTCTGGCGGCCAACCTCTGCTGGCGTTGCCTCCTCGCCTGGTCCTGCCGCTGCCGCTTCATCGTCTCCAGCAGAGCCTGGTAGAGATTTGCCGCGATGATGATGGCATCCTCCGAGGAGGTGCAGACGAATCCGTGGCACTCCAGTTGTTTTGGCACCCCGTTTCTGCGCATGACGCACGCGAAGACCGGTGGGTGGGGCGCGTCCGCGGCGAGCTCGACCTCATGGTAGTCAAGATCTTGGAAGAGGCGGTGCTTTTCCTGTCAACATGCATGCAATTCTTGATGAGTGGCAGTGGCTTGTGTTGAAAAAAGGTATATACGCCAGATTTTTATGCTTACCTGGTATTGCTTTAAACACTTGAATGTTAACAGTCAACTTTTGTCAAACAGTACCCTAAATTAGATCCCAACAATTCTTAAAACTAACAAATTTATTGTACTTTGGCAATAAAAATGCCATTTAGCAACACTGTTTAAAACCAATACTGGCTATTAAAGGTAATAATTGTTGCAAATCACCTGACTATCTGGATCACTGATGAGTGGCAAGAAGGCATATTGGTGGTGCATGTTGCCGCTGTTGGGCACCACCTCTCTTTTATGGACGAACTTAACGGCTGCCCACACCGCTATCGTAGGGAAGGGATTGAATATTTCCTGCAAAAAGTAGAGTTTAGACAGCTATATATTATTTTGAGTTTTGACCCATGCTTAGGTATACCATGGCAGTGAAACTACAACCCAAAACACACCTGGACACCCTTGTGCAGCTCCCTGATGTACTGCACGGTAAGCCCGGTGTCGTTGATCTCCAGCGTTCCCGGCAGGTTTGTCTGGCCCAGGTTTCTGAGGGCCCTGTACTTAAAGTACAGGTCCTTGAGGGGCCTCTGAAGGGAGGCCAAGTTGGTGGCCCTCGGGCTGATGGGGAGGGCGCCTAGGTAGTCCACCTTGTGCTTGACAAAGTCCTTCTTGAGGGCCTCTGGCAACGGCGCCGACAACGACAGCGACGCTTCTCCCGAGGCGGGAGAAGGGTCGGAGGCGGCAGCAGCGGCGGGATCCTTTGAGCCTCCCTGTGGCCTGTCAGTCGGGGGAGCGGCATTTTGACGTTGGAACGGGCGGCCAGTGGAAGCCGACGCTGGAAGAGAAGATGAGATGGGACTTTTTGATCGCTGATGGGAGGAGGAGGAGGGGGGGACGGCGCATTGGCGTGTGAAAGGGCATGCATTCCTGCGATTCCACATGATAAGGTGTCGGTTGGAGAAGAGAGAAGAGGGAGGAGGAGGATCGCGTCCTTGACAAAATGTCCGTAATGGACCCTTGTCAGATGGGAAGAAGTTCCCACCTGGGAAAAGAGATCGAGCCGCCACCTATTTTTTTCACTCTCCCCGTCTCGCTCGGTCCGATTTAAATCTGCATCCACCACCTGCTGCAACGCCAAAAACGGTAGCACTCTCGTAAAAGTTGCGACCACCCGATTATTTACTCCTAATAGATGCCCTTTTTGCTAAGGAGCAATAAACCGAGATTTTCCGCGCAGATTCTCCTCCTGAGCTGACCACAGCCATCACGGGCGAGAGGGAGAGAGAGACGGGCATAATGAAAGAGGAATTGCCAGAGGGGAAAATATTGAAGAGGAGCGGAGAGAGAGAGCCTATGCAGAAGGAGAGCCCTCCTCCTCCTTCTCCTCTCGCCCAACGGCGGCCAGGTGCCAATTAGAACGTCAGGAGAGGTTAGACGATGTCAATAAAATTCCTAACGAACCTCCCCTTAAAGTTGGAGGAGGAGTCTAAGACATGTGTGGTCCTGCCGCCGGAGGCGACGATTTGAGGAAGGAGGAAGCAGCTTCTACCTTTGGTGCCTCTCTCTTCTATCTGGTGATGGCTTGTGCTCTGGCCAGGAGGGAGGGGAAGGAGAAGTGGACATGTTCCTTCCTAACTTTTATATTTCTTTTTTTCCACCCGCCAGTGTTGCCGATTTTATTTTTTCTGTGAGACGAAAAAAGGAGGTATTCTGTGCTGTCGTCGCAGTTCTCTTCCTTTTCTCATGATTCATCAGTTCTCAGCCTCCTCCTCCTCCTCCTTCAATTCTCTCTATTGTGTCCAACTTTTGCCGGCAAAGACAAAAATGGTGTACTACTGTTCCATGGCCGCTGTTTACAGCTTGGCCATAAAAATGTGTCTCTTTGGGAAGAGTGCCTTTTTCCCCCTTTCTTTTCGTGGTGATGCGTGTGAAGCAGCCATCGTCGCTGTGATTTGTACCGTACAATAGTACAGCAACAAGCCGCACCCAACCAAACCGCAAAAACGGCAGAAAAAAGGGGGGAAAGAAAATTCGGTCGAGAGACTTATGCAAGCCCAACTTTGTACACACAAAGTTTTTCCCTGTCTAAATTTCGAGCAAAAAAAAGTATCCATGCATTGACTCTCGGCCTTTCCTCCCTCTTTCCTTCGACATGAGCAATGTGAGCATCAATGTCTGTCTCCACTCTCCAAGACTCCCGGTGCGTGACGATCGGCAATACTAGGTAGAAGAGAGGGGACTTAACCACACTTCTTCTTCTCCAGCCTCGTCACAGATCACCAACTCCTTCCTTGTTCCCTTCGTGTGAAATCAAAGAAAAAAGTGCATCATCCAAAGGAGAAACAGATAAGAATCGGTTGCTGCTACACTACTACTACAGCACAGGGAGAGAGAATAGTACCACTACAATAACGTGTTGCTGCTAAACGATGCAGGCAGGGTGAAAGAGACAACATCTGTGAGAAGAGAAAGGAAAGGAGGCTTGTAAGAGTGTGAGGAGGTGCACAATGCACAAAAAAGTGCAAACTAGGGAGGAGGAGACGAAGAATGCGGCATCGAGCTATACACGGTAGTTGTTAGCACAATCTAGCGACACCCTCACTCACTCACCTTCCCATGGCTTCCCGTTCTCCATCTTGAACCTCCTGCTCCGCTGTTGCCCGTCCTCTTCACCCTCATCCTCCTCTTCGTCGCCCCCTCCCTCAATGTCGATGTCCACCACCGTCCTCCTCAGCCGGCCGTGGCCGGAGGAGGAGGCCATGGAGTCCGACCTCAGGTTGTCCACACTGCGAAATTTGTTGGGCGCGAGATCGGAGCGGTTCCTCGTCGTCCTCTGCTCCTCCTGCTGCTCCTCCAGCAGACTCTCCACCGATCTCCACCTCCCGCCGTTCCCGCTACCGCTGCCCTCCTGATCGTCCTTTCTGCTGTTGTTGTTCCTGTCCCTGATGGCCTCCGTGACCCCGTAGTGCGTTGGCGGCGGCGGCTCGATGCCGTCGTCGTCGTCTCCCTGCCGGTGACTCACCCCGTGCATCGTGTGCTTGATGACGGCCTCCGGTCTCTTCACTCCGCCGACGCCACCCCCTACGCCGACGCCGGCGTTCATGCCGCCGCTGTCGACGCCGCCGGAGTTGTCGCTGAACATTCGCTCGATGTGCTTCTGTACGGCGGTTCGCGCCTCCGCGAAGGACTTCCCTCGCTGCAGATCCCGGATCCCGGTCAACTCCTTTTCGGCCGTGGTGGGGAAATGACTCTTGCGGAGCCCCAGAGCTGAAGGAGGCTGCTGGTGTTGCTGTTGCGGTGGGGGCGGCGGGTGGTGATGGCGGTGTTGCTGGGCGGAGGTCACCTGCAGCTTGACCTTGTTTGTGTCCGTCGTCCTCTTCTGCTCGTGCCTTTCCTGACTCTGCAGCATCGCCTCGATCTGCTTCTGGAACTGCGCCTTGATCTCCTCCACTGTGACGGAGTCGTACTTTTTCCTCCCGGCTCCGCCCGCCCCACCTCCGCCCCCGCCGACGCCGACGCCATTCCTGGCTTGGTAGAGACTGGCCAGCTCTTCCACGGCGTTGTTCCCGTTGCTGGCGGCGGAGGAGGAGGACGGCGAGGCGGATAGGACGCTGCCGGTGGGGCTGGGATCCACGCTGTCGCCAAACATGCGCCTTTGGCCGCCATGGCCGTGGCCATGGCGGTGGTTGTGGTGGTGTGCCGCCCCCGCCACCCCCGTCCCAACCCTAGTTTTGGGAGGCGGCGCCGGAGGCGGAGGCGACCGCGTGCTCAGGTCGTCCTGCACCACGCTGTAAGTGTTGTCGCTGGCGTTGGAGGCGGCGTCCTCCTCGCTGGTGATGGGACTTCGCGGAGGGGACGGCGCGCGTGGGCGAGACGAGTAGCGAGTCATTGTTGTCGCGAGTTTTCTTTTTCTTCCCACACTGCGATTCCCCCCTCGCCTCCCCCCCTGAGGGTCGGTTCTTAAAAGGTGATCCGATTCCTCTCAAATTCTCGCCTTCTTCTCCGCCGTACGTAGTACGTAGTAACGTATTTTTCCTTTCCGCGGGGGAACTTGCTTCCAACTTGCTTGGGTGGAGGTTTTTTTTTTTTTGAGGTGTAATTGCAAGGTCCGCGATCTGTGACAAGAAGGTGGAGGAGGCGAGAGGAAGTGGGAGGAGGTGGAGGAGAGAGGGAGGAAGGGAGGGAGAGGAAGTGTAACCAAGGGCTCGGTTCGCTGCTCTTATTATGTTTCGTCTCGGGCAATTGTCGTAATCGGAGCAGGGACCGCGGCAGCGGCGGCTGTGGCAGGTGCCTCCAAGAGCATGCAAGAAGAGGGAGGAAGTAGAAGAAATCACTCTCTGCCTCTCCCTCGGTCGTTGCCTCCCGGGCCTCAACAACACACTCTCTCTCTCTCTGCCTCAAGGAAAACGCCTTTCTTTTGTGTGCAATTGTCAACGCTGTGACCGAACCTGGTTTAAAGGCTGTTGTCTCCCTCCTGTTTTGGCAGCCTCTCTTCTTCTTTTTTTCTCACTAACTCTCCTCCTATTAGTGCTGATGATGGTAACTGTAAATTGGCAAAGTTGGCTCTTGTGTCTCCTCCTCTGCACGCCCACGGGCCTCCACCTCCTCCTCCCACTCTGTCTGTGAGAAAAAACAAGTACCCTTCTTTTGCTTCCTCCCTTGCTTCCTTCCTTCCTTTCTCCCTCTGGGGGAGACGTCACATATTATTGGCTGTCCGCACTAATCGATCGCAACACTGATGAAGGATGATGGTCCACGCGAGAGGATTTTTTTTCACAACAATTAGGTAGTGTGGCACTCATGTAGTAGTACGTACGTATAAGTTCGAGTATGTTCCGCTCAGTCTCTGACCTCCGCTTCCTCCGAGGCCACTTGCAGATGTCCTTGAACCCCGCCTCTTTTTCCCGCGGGTGTCACATGGCTGCAGAGGGAAGGAGGAGGGGGAAAAAAGCTCTCCCTCCCGCCAACCCACCTTTTCCTGACGTGTTTGTCCCTCCGTCGTTTCCCTGTGACTAAAGAGGATCAGTTGGAAGAGGAGAGGGGGGGGAAAACGATGGCCCCGGCAAGAAAGCCTCTTCCTCCTCCCCCTCTTGACGGTGGCATGTGTTTGGGACGCGTGTGGCTTTTCCCCCCTTCCTCGCCGTTCCATCCATCCTCTCTCTTTCTCTCTCGCGCTCCCTCCCTCCAAGCAACAACAGTCGCTTCTTTCCTTCCTCTTTTTCTCCTCTCCCCCCCCCTCGCTTCAAGATGCTCCCGCTAAAAAGAGCTACCGCAAAAGCCTTCTAGCAGTAGTAGTACTACAAACGACATAGATCAACTGTTCGGAGTGCGACTTAATGTACGCTTGGAGTTAAAATGTAGACCTATGGGGTTACTGTTAGAATGCTTGTGCTTTATGTCCTCAAGTGTGTTCGCGATTTTTCTATGGTGACAAAGTGAAGAGAGGAAAAGGAAGGGAAAAGAGGAAAAAGTCCAGAGAAGCTAGCGAAGAAGAAGCAGCAATTGACTCTTCTTCCTTCCTCTTCTTCCCCTCCCCTTTTTTTCCCCGGTTGCAGATGACGACGTTTTTCTTGCTCTTTCCGCTTCTGTGGCCAAAGAAGGAACGAAAAAGAAGTGTAACTTCTTGCTGCCTTTTGGGAAGAAAAGGAGGCGTTGCTGAATCTCTCTCTTTTCCTCTGGCAAAGGAAGCAGCAGTTTTCCACCTCCTTTTTCCCCTCCCCCCTCCCCTATGATGCTCTCACGAAATGAGACTACGACGACGGTGCTGAGCCCTGCCTGCCACACAAAATTGTTTACTCTGCGGTAATTGGCTTGGACGCAAAAAAGCGGGTCTTTCGAGCAACCAAGATATAGTAGAAAGTAAAATTACTATAAGCAGACGCTTTTGACCTTTCGCTAGTAGTTTGGAGATCTCAACGCAGTCACTTTAGTCCATCCGTCTTGAAGAGGAAGGTGGAAGAATTTTCTCCTTACTTTTATGTGCAGATCTATTTTTACCTCTGTGGGCTCCTTCTCCACCTTTTGTGCGTGCGTGGAAGCAGAGAGAGAGGGATGAGAGAAAGAGAGATGCTGCTGGACAAAACACGAGGGGGAAAAACTGTGGCAGAAGGAAAAAGAAGGAGAGAAGAAGAAAAGAAAGGGAGAGAGAAGCAGGTGCAAAAAAGTGAGAATTCGGAAGTCACCACAAAATGGCTTCTTCTTTTTTTCCACGGGGTGGCCTGAGGGGAGAAAGAAAGGATGTGGAGGGGTGGCCATTTGGATTGCGCTCTCAAGTGGTGAAGAGAAGAGAAGTAGGTAAAGAATGATGATGATGAAACAGGATCAGATGAGAGGATGACTGCGGCAAAAAATGTTTGCCCTTCTTCTTGCCACATTTTGCGCGACGCTGACTGACTCACACCTCTTGCGCGGGGGTTTGAAAATTAGTCTGCTTGCCAAATGCGCCTTCCTCCCTCCTTCCTCTCGTGTAACGGCGATTGTTTCTCTTTGGCATCCATGGATGACCAGACAGTTTCTCTCTCTCTCTTTGCAAGGAGAGACGGATTAGCTCTTGTGTAAACGATGTTGTAAGAGGCCTGGCGATAACATGTTTGGAGGAAGAAAGAAAGAAAAGAAAGAAGTTTCTTCTTTGCCCCAGGGCGTCGTCAGGCAGCCACAGCATTCCTTCCTTTCTTCCTCTTCCTTTTGTCCGAACGGCAAACGGCGGCACAAAAACCCGTTCGCAAACAGATTTGGCAAAGGGAGGAGTCAAAACTAGATGCGTTGACGTTTCCGTTGTAAATTGTATCGAAATCTTGTTTCCTCTAACAGGGCAGCTGTTGCACTGCGCAAAGGTGTCTCCTGTAGCAGCAAACGGGTTCTGTAGCTCCGACCCTGGGATTGCACTCCGGGTTGGGTGACGAGATCTCGCTCTGAAATCTTGCAG
>JAAUYM010006350.1_pt1 | contig 12607 bp, 12 predicted proteins | sample 7278001 | NCBI WGS metagenome assembly JAAUYM01 (sample SAMN14350224, study PRJNA611818) | marine sediment metagenome | isolation source: surface marine sediment (1.8m) | place: French Polynesia: Moorea | collected 2018-08
GGGGGGGGGGGAAGGCTACTCAGCATATATTTCCTGTAAGGAAGAGGAGGAAAGAAGGGGGAGGAGTAGAGAATACATGGGAAAAGAAAGGAGGAAACAAACAATGGGGAGGAAGAAAACCTTCCTAATTACCGAGAGAGGGGAAAAGCCACAAAGCCAGAAGGAGAGAGGTCTGGGAGATGTTCTGATCAGAAGGAAATTGGGTGAGAATAGGATGGGGGATGGAAGTGGGGACTGTAATTCAAGGTTTGGTGATGGGGGTCTATGGACATGTACTCGTACGTCGGATTAGAGGAGACTTTTAAAAGTGAATTTGCCACCACATTTTTCCTGCCACAAATGGTCATGTAACCTCTCTTTATCCGTGAAATAAATAAAAAGATATCACAACATTAATATTAACATCATCACCAACAACCTCAACAACTTCATCAACTCCAGCCATAAATGGGTGGCTTTGGGGCAGGGTTGAAAGATGCATAAAATGTCCACATAAAAATGTAAAAAAGCATTTTTACTTTTTTAAATAAACAATGTACACTAAGGCATGTCTCTACAAATTTTTGTGAAAGTATGTAGATTTGCTAGATAAAGCACGATGGTTACATTGCAGTATGTGCAGCCAATTGAAAAATGTTTTTACTCCTTGATTTTGATCAGTCAGAGCACAGTTTTCAAGGTCAGGTGTGATCAATTAGACAGTGTACACTGTACGCACACCCGCACACCAATTAGAATGCAGTAAAGGCTTTATAGGAGAAGTGATTACAAGAACAACAACAACAACAACAAAGAAAAAGATGTGCTAGTCCTGCGACTTTGTCGCGCAGGCAAAAATCCAATCACCCCCAATTATCGCCTTTCGAATCCGCCTGTTGGTCGTTCACCCACCGATCCCCGATAGAGCAGATCAATTAACCCCCTTCTAGGCACAGTTGTTGTCAGCAGTGTTGCCAGCCTGGTGTTTTCCAACACGTCAGTTTTATCGTATTTACTGTGACAGAAAATTCCAATACTTTCGCGTGCCAAACGAATCAAAATGTGCCGGATTAGCGGCGAAGGTTTTCTTTTCTTTTTTTTTTTTTTTTTTTGCTAAAGAATGTGCCAGTTGGCAACACTGGTTGTCAGGATCCATCTGGCGAATTGGTACCTTTCTCTGTGGACGGTGGTGAAGGCCGGAGGCAGTCCGAGGCCCATCTGGAATGCTGCGGACGGTGGCGGTGGTGGTGGCGGTGGTGGTGGAGGTGGGAGGCAGCTCACACTTGGGGATCGTCGGAGAGGAAGAGAGGAAAGTTTGTTTGTTCGGAGGCCGATGACCCAGCAGTCAAACTTAAACCCAACTCTCTTTCGATAGGATGACCTTTTCCTCCAAAAACTTTGTGTGTTTGCTTTGTGGCGGGGAGCGAACGGATCAAGCTGCTCCATCTTTCCACTCAAAGTTTAGTACTGTACAGTACATATGTGGCAAAAGGAAAAAGTTTTACGTATACATGATAGCGAGAAAAGTTCCCCCTCTCCCCCCAAAAATTGTTTCCAAGAAATTCCTTTATAGCTTCTTTCTTCCGCCCACTCTCCTTTCGAGGGAGAGAACGGATCTTTAGGTAATTGAGAGGATAATAATGTTGCTGGGTCATCGCATGAAGGAAGGAAGAAAGGAAGGAAGGAGGGGGAGGAAAGTAAGGAAAAGGAAAGGAAAGGAAACCCAACCAACAACAAAAAAAGTGAAGATCTTCTAAGCTTCTTGAAAAAAATGCCGAATCAGCCTAGGTATAGCCATCGACTGAGCACTGCTTTAGGTGCAGGCTGTGTGTGTAGAGGGATCGCTTGTTGTTGGTTGGGAAGGAGTAGGAGTCAAAGGGATGAACTGGGTCTTTTTGCCTTTCTCCGGAAGTGACAAGAAACTTCGTGTCTGGAAGAGGCTCCGTCATCTGTCTCGGGAGTTGCACCCTCGTCGTCCGCTGCCGCAGCTGAAGCCACGTTTTCTCCTCCCCCTTCTCCTTCTGCTCCTCCTCTACCCCCGTCTGAAGATCGCCGGCGGCGGGATTATCTGGCAAAGAACACATTAAGAGGGACTTTTTTTTTTGACAGAGAAGCCGGTTAGAGGAAGATAAATTGAAATACTGTACTACCTTCCTCCCTCCCTCCCCCCTCCCTCCAAAGTGGCATCTTTTAAGCCACGTACGATGGTTTTGTTTTCTGCCAGATGTGCCTCGCTTTCTAAAAAAAAAGCCCCCCTCCTTCTTCTCATCTATCAATTACCCTTCATTTTCCATCACCTCCACTCCCTCCGCTAATAGACCTTCCTGGATCCCTTTCTTTCTCCCGAAGGAGAGAAAAAAAAGGAGGAAAAAAAACCGATTTTGGGGGTCATAAAGAACCACTCACACCCACCCACCAATAAAAATAGTCTCACCACAGTCCTCTCCTCCGTCGGAGGTGGTTGAGGAGGTTGAGAGGAAAGAGGAGGAGGAGGAGGAAGACGACGAAGACAAAGACGAACACGACGGCGACGAAGGCGGTCCCGCTGATGTCACCGTCGCCGCAGGAGGAGGGGAAGAGGTGACGTTGGAGGCGTTAGTGGCGGTGACGTTGGAGTGTGGCGGAGGAGAGTCGTCGTAGGAGCACAGGCGAGAGTAACTCAGACTGCAGGGGATGTGTACGTACTGTGTATGAGGCAAAACCCCATTTACATACAGCCCATTATTCGTACATCGCGAAGATATATGGGAAAGACTGGATCATAACATGATCATCTTGCAACAAGGGTTCTTTCCCAGCTGCTTTTTTTTTACTTTGTCGTAAAGCACAGGCAAAGTTTCTCCTGCTTTCTTGTAGTGTGGTCTGCCCATGTGACGGTCAAGCAATGACGCCATTTCGAACGTTTCTCAGGGAGGGTTTTTTTTTTGGGCGGGGGTAGTACATGTGGGGTTCCTATATGTAATATCCGAAGGCCAGCCAACCAAACTAACTTAACCTGCATTGACGTGGGCGCTGCTGGTCACTCCTCTTCTTCCTCCTCTTCATCTTCATCCCTCTCCCGTCGCTGCTACCGCCGTCGTCGCCGCCGCCGCCGCCGTCCCCTTCAAGTCGATCATCGGATTTCCCACCGGGCCTGAGAAGAAAATCCGACTGGTGGTGGTGGTGGTGGTGGTGGTGGTGATGTTGCTGCTGCTGCTGCTGCTGCCGCCGCCTCGTCTTCCTCTTTCTTCTTTTGCGACGATGTTGCTGCTCCTGTTGCTGCTGTTGCTGCTGCTGCTGCTTCGACGATGGCGACCTCGAGGATTGCAACAGAAGGATTCTGGGGTGGGTGGGAACGAGGATGTTTACCGACGGGAAGTAACAAGCACTCAAAGTGTCTCCAAGCACATTCTGGGCCGCTCGCAGGACCCTTTTCTTCTTGAAATAAGTCAAGTAGTAATTTCAGTATAGTTTTGAGCCGCCAAAGAACAAGACAACAAAATCAGCAACAAACCCGCTTGACCAAGCGATAACGTCGAGACATGGCCTCTTAAAAAAAGCGAGCTTTTTTTCTTCCCCTTTTCGGTCTGTCAGTCTCACCTTGCCGCGTTTCCCACCACCCTCCGGTCAAGGAACTCCACGATGGACGGAGATAGAAACAGGGCGCCTGAAAAATGGAAAGCACATACTGTTGTAATTTGCACAGTAATACAGTCGAACTCGGTTAACTGGCACTCCTGGCTAACAGGAGACCTACGTAGGTTAGTTGAAAAATTTTCTAGGGAAAAGAATTTAAATTTTGCTACATAAAACCACTTGGTTAAAAGGAAAGCTCGGAAAAATTGGGAAATTGAATCCAATTATCCGAGTTCGACTGTAGTGTCTCTTACGCCTGCCCCCCTTCTTGGGTTTCGCTGCCGTTTCCGCCGCCGTCGCATCTCTCTCCTCCTCCTCCTCCTTGTCCTCCTCGTCCTCGTCCTCCTCCTTCTCCTTTTCCTCTTCCGGCGGCAGCAGCAGCGAGCCCGCCCAGCTCTGCGACGTGCTCAGCAGGGACGACGACGAAGGAGTGTTGCTGAACGGCGGCGGCGCTGGCGGCGGCGCTGGCGGGGGCGCTGGCGGCGGAAGAGAAGGACGCGTTGAGGTCGTCGCCATCGCTGTCGTGGGAGACCGCTCCGCCTCCTCCACCAGTTCGTCGTCTACCGCGCAGGCGCCGAAGTTCATCTCGACGTTATTGTTGTCGTCGTTGTTGTTGTTGTCGTTGCCGTTGTTGCTGCTGCCGTTGGTGTTGACGAAGGCATTGTTTTTCAAGCGCTACCTGCAATCAATCAGAAGAACGTTAAAAAAAGGCCTCCTTTTCCCAACTGGTGTGCGCTTGGAGGCATCTGATAATAAGCAAAGTAGTAATGGTTGGTCGATGATCTCCACATCACACGCGTGGCTGGCTTGCCCCAACCATGCGCACGAAGAGAAAAGGGACCTTTGAGAATTACGATGAGAAAGGACTTTGATCATCGTTAGCATCTTACAAAGAGATTTTTATAGTAATAGTTAGTTTCCTCTACTTGTAGAGGTAGCTTTCTCCTCAGAATCCCACAAAAAAAGGGAGCACCTTTGTCCACGCCAATCAACATGAGGCCTCTTCCTTTTTACTTTTTAAACTCTCCCTCCTCCTCCCTCCTTAAGGAATAAAAAGTTGTATAAGAAGTGTAGGTAGAGGAGAGAGCACTCTCCACACATTATTTTTTCATTAAGGCAGCCACACCTCGCCTCGCCTACAACACTAGCCACTCTCTCACTCTCACTCTCTCTCCTCCTCCCGTGGGGGGAAGCCCAGAGGGGGAGAACAAGAGAGGATAAGCGAATCCCCGAACCGTTCGCACAGAAGAAAAGGGAGTCAGCATCTTGAAGGTAGAAGGACGAGAATCATAGCCCGCCTTTCATCTTTGAGAACGCAAGGCTAGCGCGCGGTTACAATGAGAAAAAGCTAACCCTGCTGCTATGTATTATGGTGGTGCTGCTACCGTATATTAGTTATTATTCATATTTTTTTTATTAGTCCTGGTCTTGGAAAGAACGGAAGGTGAAAACATTGCATGTGGTGATGTCATATAAGTATTTGGTGTTATAAAGAACTCCGTCACAGTAAAAGTTGGCGGTCGGCAGCAAAAAAAAACTTTACTACTACGTACAGCAGAGTCGATACCACTCGGTTAGAAAAAAAAATCCAAATTTGGCAATCAGAGCAATCGTTAAAAGTTGCAAGGTTAATTACTTCCCCATTTAGAGAGAGAGAGAGAGATGAAACGCTGATGAAGGGTCCTTTGGAAACCACGCATGCCGCTGTCCAAACTTTCCGACACTGAGGTCGGACATTCATGGAGGACTTTCGTGTGGGTACAGAGGTAGTGAGACCCGACCAGACAAACTCCTTCACGTCCGCACATATCTGACATATTTCAAGCATAATACTTGTTCAATACTCTATAATAACTTCACATTTATTTTCCTCACATGTGTGAGACATTAATTAAGCACGCAACTGTCATTCACATGGGGGAAAAAGAGCAAATTTGACATGTCCTGCAGTGTGTATAACAGACACATGAACTTGTACGTATTAGTTAAGCTACTACCTATAGGTGAAAACGGCATACGAATTTACCGTGACGGCTGTCGGGTGGGGCAGAGCACAGCTGACACTAGCACCACGTCATTTGCTTCCTGGCAAAGTTTTGCACACTACCACTACGGCACTACATACCGTACACTACCACTGCACTTGCATGCAGCAACAGTAGTGGTAAAGTTTCTTGACGCCAGCACTTTTTTGCGCTCCATTGACCTTTTCCTTTTCCACTCGAGCGCAGAGCAGACGGCTAAAAATCTGAATCGATTTCTCGGTGGGGTACCGATCGATGAATCAGGTCTTCTTTCCGGAAAAAGAAGAAAGATTTGATTACTAAAATGTGACTTGCTGGGTTTCAGGTTTGACGGATTTGCAGCTGCTGTCTCCTAGATCTACTGTACAGTACTACCACTGCCCTGACCACAATTCCGTTCCCACATTTTTGGAAAGGACAGTGGGTAGTTAAATGGTGTCTTGGTGTTTATGTCTTATTATTTTTTTTCGCCAATCTCCACGAAATATTATTGAGGTGTATTCTGAGAGATACGGTAGTATGTGTAAAAAAAACCGTACCTGGCACAACTACTTATGAAAAGCCTAGGTAACTAATTTGTTCAGCTTCTAATGGTTTGCTTGCAAATTTTCTCTTTAAAAAAAAAACATTTTTTTCTGCAGCGCAGAAGCAGGTTTTAGCTTGCATTTTACTTGCCGCTCAGTAGCGCCGAACAGTTTTAGTTACGTTCCCTTCCCCCACAAATAAGTTTAACCATCCGAAACAATTGCTTAAAATAAGCAAGATTTAAATAGTCACGTTTGTTTAGGTGGTACAAATATGAGACATACCAGTACTTGGCAACACTGACAGACGTCGTCTTTGTCACACGACGTCCGTCCGATACACCATCCCGTCTATCACATGGCATACTCGATAAGTGTCATGTAGTGTCAAAACTTGGGAATGAGAGGCTGTACAGCCCCGACAGGACAGTTGGTCATTTTATGGAACAAAAATATGTCTTTCTACATTAGGAATCCAACCTTAAGACATATGCCGCTGGCAGTGACATAGCTACTTTTCCAAGAAAAGTCCCGTCGGGAACGTGGATACTGATAGCGCAATACTAGATAGGTAGTTCCATCATCCGTCGCAGATAGAGAAGTTTTTTTTCCTGATTGGAAAGATAAAGCAGAAGAGGTCGCCCATGCTGGACTGGAGAATCTTCTTCTTTTTCTTCTTTTTTTGATTGAAGGGAGGGAGTGAGGGAGTCGGAGGTCCGTCCAACTTTCACGGTATCAATACTGGTCTATAGCTTCGCACATTTCCCATTCCTTGTACGGTAGAAGGCTGATGAAGCCTGATTGAAAAAGAAGAGGGAGGGAGGGGGCAAAATGAATGACTGGGCTGATTTTTCTTCCATGATTGAAGCAGGATGAGAAAAGACTTCCACTCCTGGAACTCTGCAATTATTTCCTATCGGTGTTCCCCGAAAACGTACAATCATAAAGCTGCTGGATTAAACGGGAAAAAAAAACTCGGACAATTGGGAAGTTTGGCCATCTGTCAACCTGTCGACTGTAGCCAGTGTTCGGCCGTAGCCAGTATTTCCCGTGCTGGTAGGTATCGTCAACTTTAGACGCAATTACCTCTATTTTTTTTGGGGGGGGGGGGACTGGTTGTATGAGGTCTTACCTGATTTCAAGACGTGGCCAACCGGCTTTTTTGTCTTCTTTCTCAATTTCTAGTGCCACTCATGTACTTTCACAGTTCTTTGCAAACTCACACATTCTCTCTCCCTCTCTCCCTCCCTCCTTCTTGGAGAACAGTGCTTTATTGAATGATTGAGAGAGAGAGAGACTCACACTCCGCTTCCCCCACCTCCGTTTGGAGAGAGAAAAAGAGAGAGAGGAGGAGTACTGTACCGTACTATCTAGAAGAGAAAGGCAACAGGTCTAGGAAAGCAGTAGGTGGGGGTATCATCACACACACAGACACACAAAAGTGCTTTTACAGCTTCTTGACGTATCGCCTTATACCTTAATTCAAAATTTTTATTTCTGTATCTTCTTTTTTTCTATCTTTTATTTTTCAAGGCTTCAAGTGACGAAAGCAAGTGAGGCATTCATTGGATGACTTCCATTCCAGCTCTTTCTGTTGCGCGCACGGTCCAAACGTGTCTGCAAATTACCTTTTTTGCAAATGCAATGCCATATATGTACTACGTACTCGTACACTAGTGGAAAAATAATAGATAATCTTTATGGTATTGGTTCTTTCAAGTCGATGTTTTGCGTTTTTAGTTTCTAAAGCCAACTTAAGTCGCAGGAACTTGCTAGAAAACGATTTTCTTCCAAGTCGCTGTTTGATTTCTTCTTCCAAAGACGGTCACTCAAGAGTTGAAGGGGGTGGGGGGGAAGTGGGCCTTCCTGCATCCAAAGAAGAGGTTTCTCCAATCTTTTTTCCCCCTCCCCCTTTCAAGTGAGGTACTGAAGGAGAGAAGACGGGAATGAAAATATAAAGAGAAAGAGTTGCCAGACGTGGCCCCAAACTGCCGCTTCAGATTCCCGCGCTCTCTCCCTTCTCGGCCAACGCGACGGTAGTTGCTTGCTGTCGATTACAGCAAGCGATACTTGTCAGTTTGTTGTCGTCATCTGGCAAGCCTGTCCTCGAAAGAAAGGGGGTGAAAGGAAGGTGTTGACCAAGAGCAGGTCTTCTGTCCTCCTCTTCGCGGCCTCATCATTCTCCTTCCTTTCCTCCCCCCCTCCTTCTTCTTCTTTTAGACTGGTGGGTGCTGAATCCCGAGTTTGCCTCGTCCACGGAGTGCCTCATCCTGTCTCTCCCTCTCGTTCCCCCATACATGAAAGGAGGAGACGAGGAGAACGCCTCTTTCATCCTCCCTCCTCGTGCAACCCTGGGGGCCTTTACAGGAGAGACATTGCTTTTTCCCCCTACCTTTTTCTTTGTCTTTTAAAGGATCTGTCTATAACTGATGTAACGGATAGAAGACTGACAGAGAGAGCATAGGCTGATGCAGTCGAACTCATCATCGATCGGGACTGGTCGGTAGATGGCCAAGTCATCCAAGTGGTAAGGAGCACATGTGATCTACAGGACACTCTTTTGGCTCCCTTAAAAGTTTGGGACGTGACTTGCAACAATTGCAGACTAGAGTGTATCGAACTTCTACAACATAGCAGAGTTTGTTACTTGTTTACGTAAGATTTACCTGATAGCGCCATCCTCTCCAGCTCCTAAAAAATCACACTTGGAGTGGCTTCTTTGCCACGTCTCGGAAGCAGCGAAATTGGCTGTCAAAAGTTGAGGTGGGGAGAAAAAAGGATAGAGGAGTAAAGGGGGGAAAGGAAAAAGAAGAAAGGAAGAGCCAAAGGCCTTCTTAATCCCAGGAAAAAGCAAAGAGAGAAAGAGGCTGCAGTGGGGGGGGGGAGAAGCCAGTCTTATTATTATCTTGGACGAAAACCCACTCTTTCCCCTCCAAAAAAAAAAAAAAAAAAAGAACACGGAACAAGAACAAAAGAACACTCCACTTATACGAGTACAAGAACATTTTGCTAGGAAACCAAGGTAAAAATCCCTTTGCTCAGTATTAATCCCTCCGGATGAACGCATAAAGAAGAACATTTTTCTTTGACTGGTCCCAAAAATGTTTTCAAACATATACCTACAACACATCCAAATATGATAGCAATTAAAGGCAAGAAGCAGCAGCACTCGAGTCGAGTCGATGTCGAGTCGAGAGAGAGAGAGATGATGATGAAGAAGTTTTCCTCCTGGCGCGGGTACGAACCAGATAGCGCCGCCGCCCACACACCCCTCCAAGCCGCAGGTGCAGCCGCAGCAGCAGCCGCAATCGCGGAAGAAGACAACATTTTTTTTTCTTTTTAAATTTTTACCGCGAGCATTGCAGTCTGTGACTAGATTTTCTTTTTTTTTTTTTTTTTTGCTCACGTCGATTTTGTGGTTAAACCAAAACCAGTAAAGATATTAACAGATTAACAGTAAAGATTTCCCTATGCTTAGGTACGTCAACCTTTTAGGGTATTTTCTAATGCAAAGCGCAAGACAATGAGACTAACCTCATTTCATACGGTACCTTTTCTTGTTTTTCTGCCTTGAGCTCACAAGCGGGGGAAACAGCCAGCCCTCAGCAGGAACGTGGAAAGTTTCCTTCCTCGGGATAAACTTTTGTCTCTTTGGTATAAGACAGATGATGACGTCTGGAGGCACCAATTTTGCCATACGGAAGAGGAGGAGGAAAAGTCAAATACTACGGTCGAACTCGGATAAGCAGATGGTCCAGTTTCCCAATTACGCCTCCTCCTCCCTCGCTTTTCCATGCGCTGAATACGAGTACACGTACCGTACCTAGTAAATTTTTCTTTCTGTCTTGTCGGGTTAAAACGAAGGGGAAAAAAAGCACATGCGTGTCTGTCGGCACTTTTGATTTGTCGATTTGCTGCTGGCCTAGAAGCGATACCAACAAAGACAAGTAGTATGCAGTTCCGATAATTGGCAAGTTCGGTCTCACTTTCATGCACATATTGAAGAAGTAAGAAACCATATAAATAGTGTGTATATTTAGGTATATGGTACTATTTTGCTTTCCTCTCTTGTCCCATGCCGACCACGTTTGCATGACAAGCCACCATGTACCTGCCCCCTTTTTCCTACCTTTGGAGGGCAGCCAGGTGGCTTATTTTGGCCTCGAAGGGGGCCAGGAAGAAAAATAAAACATTTTTTCTGGAAAAAAAGTGTGCGGAACAGGGAAGGGAGAAAAGAAAAAAAATCAAAATAAGAAGTATTTGCTTCTTATTTTGGGCCACAAGTTTCTCTTTTCTTCCCTAAGACGATAAAAAAGCTTGGGGCCACAAATAATACTTGGAGAGAAAGCCAAAAACCAACCAACTCTGCCTCTAAAGGATCTCCTACTGCCACCCTCTCCACAACTTGGTACTTAACCCAAGAAGATTCAGCTCCTGTTGCAACCTCCTCCCACTTGGACGAAGCGCGAGAGCGGCGGGTCAATAACAAAGTAGCATTTCTCCTAAAAACTCTCTATTTATCCAGCAACAGCCACTTCTCAAAGGCCCGCAGTGACTTTGCTTCCAACTCTTGTTCACTTTTTCCTCTTGGTGTCTCTTCCTCTCTTTCTTTTTTTTATTACCTCCATAAGTTTCTTTTTTTTCCTTTTTGCGACAGAGGAGACTTTATCTCAATTTTTGCAAAAACCCTCTTTTTATGAGGGGGGAGAAGGGGGGACGAAAGGGTCACCGGAGTCAGAGGGAGAGAGAAGATTATCCTGCTCCGTTGAATAATGCAAGGACACAATGATAGTTGATACTACATTTTACCGATACGCACATGTTCTTATACGTAGTACTGTACAGGTAGTATGAGAGCTGAGCTTTGCGCTCTCTTTTAATTTATTTATTTGGCAAATACTAGTTCGCAATTTGCGCATTTCGACTCTTCACTCTCTGTCGTCCTCGTCCTCCAGGCACTCTTCCCTCTCGTCGTACCTGCAGTACCCCCAGCTCCTCTCCCCACTGTGCTGGCCGAAGACGTCGGTGGAGGTGGAGCACCAGGGTCGACCGTCGAAGTCCCCCGCGCGGGTGCACCCGGAGTGACTGAAAGGTGGGGGGGGGGAAATGAAAGGTACATGTGGGAAATTAAGGGCCGCGTCTTTTTTCTCCTCCAGTTAAAGCTCGTCTTCTTTTTCTTTTTTTTTTTAAGCGTCAAAAATCCCTTCCCGAAAAGGGGAAAGAAAAAGAAAGGAAGAAGAGGAAATGAAAGGGTTGACACAGACGGAGTAGACGAGAGAGAGAGCGAAGAGAAGGAAGAAGAGCAGGAAGTGGGAGGAGGAGGACTTTAACTCTGAGCACGGAGGTCAAAGAATTTTTTTGCGGTACTTTTGGCCCTTTCTGTGTGCTACTAGCTCGACTCTTTTAAAAAAAAAATTCTTCCAACTCATCTCAACTCTGCTTTCTCGGGAAAAGATTTGTAAGAACTTGTTGCCAAAAAAACCTTGTTGCAATAACGGGTTTCTATGCGAGCCGTTCGGACCCTCTTCTGTTCTTGTCGTTCCACCTCCTCACTTTTTTCCCCTGTAGATGAAGGGTAGGGCGCAGGCGACCCCGTCGGTGGTCCGACAGCGACGAACAGGAGGAGGAGGAGGAGGAGGGTCTGGAAGAAAGAGGAAAGAAAAAAAATGGGGTATTCTTTTCAAGCATCATTTCCGCTCTAGCTCTCTCTCTCTCTTTGGGCAGGAGTTGCCGAACATTATTGGCAAATGTGGGCTGCACCTCTGGAAGCAGTGTTGCCAACTTTTATGAAAGGCAATATGCAAAAGTCTCAGGAATTAATGTGCATGCCAGTTTGATAGAGCCAAATATCAAAACTGAAAAAAAATACAGATTTGTCATTTTTTTGGCTATTAAATGTCCCAGTTGGGAACACTGTCTGGACCTAGTTATATTTGCCAGCCACTTCAATTGCCTAATGAACAAATTTAAAAAGTTGCTTTACGTGCTAATAAATTTCCTTCCTGCGTTTGTGTTTAATGGCTATTTTTTTCTTTTTTTTCTTTTTCTTTTCTTCTTTATTTCTTTTTTTTTTTTTTTTTTTTCTTTCCTTACATGCGAGAATCCGGACAACAGCAACAAGGGGCGTGTCTATGTAGGTAGTACACATGCGTTGTGTACAGTAGAACGCGGATGCGTTGATCAATTTGGGACCTGAGAGGCGTAATGATTAGGAAATGTAAAAGGCGCCTCCTAAGTTGGCTCCAGCAAATCTTACCCACTTGAGTGATTCACTTATTGTTGTTGTTGCTGTTTCTGTTGATTCACTTATCCGTGTTCTGCCGTAGCACTAGGTACTACAGTGTCGTGACCAAACATGGATGCATGCAGGCGTGCAAAGTCTTGCGTGCGGTCTCATGGGCATTGTCGCGAGAGGAAAGAGGCGGGGGAGGGATGGAGGGAGGGAGGGAGGGAGGTAGGGACAAA
>JAAUYM010043117.1_pt1 | contig 12607 bp, 9 predicted proteins | sample 7278001 | NCBI WGS metagenome assembly JAAUYM01 (sample SAMN14350224, study PRJNA611818) | marine sediment metagenome | isolation source: surface marine sediment (1.8m) | place: French Polynesia: Moorea | collected 2018-08
AACTTTGGCAGAATTCTGGGAAAAAAAACCATTACGAAATTGTGATCCTTAGTCCCCTCCCCCCCCCCTTCTTCTTTAGGATGGTCAGAGTCTGTATGCCGCGGAAATCAATCCCGCTGTCTTTCACCTTCTGGAATCTTCAAAGGCAGTCGTCGGTGGCGGACAGAGCAAAAAGCGGCAACGAAAGCAGGAGCAGAAGCCTCCCAAATATGTAAGTACGTAATAAAATATTAATGTGTAATACATAATAGTACTAATATGTAATACGTAATAGTACTAATACGTAATACATAATAGTACTAATATGTAGTATGTAATAGTAGTAATATCTAATACGTAATAGTACTAATATATAACACGTAATAGTACTAATATGTAATACTAATTTGTAATATGTATGTAAAGCGGTCCAGTTACCAACAGCAACCCGCGTTGGCAGGTGAGCCTGTGGAAGCACCTGCAGGGCTACTCTCGGTCCGCCTACGCGGAGAAGACGGTGCTGCTGGACCCCGCCCTGGCCTCCGACATCGCCGACGCCATCGCCCAGAAGTCCGAGCGCGGCCCGGAGACCAGGACCTTCATGGACGCGGACGGCGGGTGCTGCGACGTCACCAGGAGGCTACTGGAGAGGAACGTCTTTCCGGAGGCTCAGGTCCTTGTCAGGGACGCCAAGCTGAGGCCGCTACAAGACTGGGCCTTGAAGGAGAGGCTCTACCACGTGGCAGACAGGTAAAACAGGAGTGTTTGATAATACGCATTGTAATACGCATTGTAATGTACAGTAAGTGCTTAATTTTTTTTTGTTTCAAAGGATTCATTTTAAGGAGCTCAATCTAATCAAGATCGTCTCTGACTACTTGGCTGCGAGGGGAGAGTATCTTTCCCCGCTGTGGGAGGCTAGTCTGACCACGGAGGGGGAGGAGGACAGCTGGTGCAGGAGGGACCCGCCCTACACGCTCTACGGCACGGTCACCCACTCCTTCGTCAAGTATCTCACCAACCGGTGCTTGCAGAGGCACTCCCTTCTCAGTGAGTTCTTCAAGGGTCGCCCTGAGTTCTTCTTGGTGGTCTCCGGGCGCACCGTGATCCACCTCACGGCCGACGCCGAGAGAAAGATGACCTTCCGACCGCAGAATGCGCTCTTCCAGCTGATGTTCGACTACGAGGTGGTCTTGACCTTGCCCAGGGCATCATTTTTCCCCTGGAAAAAGTCTCCCACGAGGTCCTCGCCATCCAGCGCACGTTTCCAGAGCTCCCTCCAGAGGCTGTACAGCGAGCACGACGACAGCTTCTACCTTCTGAGAGTGAGGCCGAAGATGGACCTGGGGCTCCATCCTGACACTTGCCCGGAGCACCTGGACTTCTTGGTCCATTCAATTTACAGAAACAAGGATGTGAGGTAAAGAAGATGTTGGCCATTTGTTCGTGGCATGTACTAGTACCTGGATGCCCCATCTTTCTCCAGGTTGATCCCGTTGCTTGAGAAGTTGATTCCCGGATGTGGAGTTGATCTTGTCCGCAAGGGTTACGACGTCTACTTCACTACAGGCAAGGTAAGTAAGTAACGTACTATGTGTGATATTTGAAACAATTATAGCACCGGGGTGTACACAATCTTATAAAGACGAGCAGAGGAGTCGAAAAAAATAGCATATATTAAGTTTGATTGTAATTCATATCATGATCTTAAATAGTGTACGAGGTATTCATCAAAAGAAAAGTGCTACTCGCAATTCCACTGAGACCCTGCTTTCAGTATCCTCCGGACAGTTTCTGTTGTGAAAGGAGGTGTGCGGGTTAGCGAAGAACCTTCCTCTGGAGTACTGGTGAAAGACCAGGACCTCCTTAGTGCTCTGGAAGGGGTAGTAGTACCACTTTTGCCTGGGGGAGGAGACGATCTCCCCGTTCAGGTTGTGGAAGGTAAAGAAGCCGAAGTTCATGTGTAGCTCCAGGGGCCTGAGGTGGTCGGCGTCGAACGTCCGCGCGTCCATGACCGCCAGCGGGTAGTCGCACACACGGGAGGACGGCCTCAGGGGCTTCCACAGCCCGAGCAGCACGCCCAGCTGGCTCTCCTCGTTGTCCGCCCTCCCGAGCAGCAGCCAGGGCTCGCTGCGATTTCCAAGGCTGAGCGCGGGCCACCTCTCGTGAAACTCGGCGCGCGCCCCGTCGTGCTGGTAGTAGTCCAGGTGCGGGGCGTCCACCGCCCTGGGGTGGTTGCCCGGGGAGTCGCCGCCGCGCACCACGTTGGAGCCCCACACCAGCCGCTTGGCGTCCGGGTAAAGGGCCCTGATCTGAGGCTCAATCTGCGCGTGGAACTTGGCCACGTCCGCCTCCTCGTCTTGGAAGAGAGTGGTTATCCAGTCGTCGGTGGCGGGCTCCTCGTCCAGCTCGAGCAGGGCGAACCCGATGTCGTGAAAGCCACCCGGCTCGCCCTTCCTCGCGTCCAGGAAGGTCACCTTTTGGCGGACGTACGTGTCCTTGTCCTCCTCGCGGGGGAGGGATTCCCCGACGTGAGAGAGGAGCTTCAGCAGGGCGCACGGCGCCCACTGGACGAGAATGTACTCCAGCCCGATGTAGAGCTCGCGGGCCGCCTGGTGGCCGCCCTCCTTCAGGAAGGGCATCTCGTAGTCCTTGACGTCCGTCTCTCCCGTGCTGAACTCTCGACGAGGGGCGACCTTCTCGTCCTCTTCTCTCGTGCACTCCATGTGGAAGTAGGCCAGGACCGCCAGGAGGGCGACCAAGGAGTAGCAGAAAAGCCTCAAGCAGGTGCCGCACAAGCCCATGTTTCTCTCTCTAGAAGACGAGGACTAAGACTATGAGAGAAGGCTGAGAGTTACATAATCTGTGAGGGGGCTCTTCTGCCTTGCGCTCTTCCCTTTCCCCCCCGTAACAATTGAGTTTTTTTAAAACGTTCTCCATGACTTCTCCGCCCGCCGTCAAGTAACGGATCTCGACTAATGGGAGAGAATTCACCGTCTGTCACTCACTTTTTACCTATTAGGTTATTGCACTAAAATAGTCTTAAAACACTTAAAACATTAATAAATATAGTCATGTCCTCTAGTATGACTGGTATGTATGTAATGTATGTATGTATGTATGTATGTATGATAGTAACTACATTTTCCCATTTCATTTCGCCTAGCGTACTGTACAGGCGGCGGAGAGAGGGGGGGGGGTAAGAACTAAAAAAAAAAGCATTTTTATTTTTTCCTGTGATAGATTTCCTTGGTGATAGATTTCAAAAAAAAAATATTATAGTGCATTTTGTGCCAAATAGGGAAATATATTTTTTTTTCAGGTGTCTATGAAAAAAGTGAGGACTTTGCCACTCTGAAGGTTCTCCCTTGGGAGGGGAGGGTGGAGTGCTAAGTTTTGCATACAGGAAGGGGAACGGTGCTTTAGTGCAGACGGCAAAACCATCAATCTAGGTACAGTAATTACTTCTTCATACCTTAGTTTATCAACTCCCTCAAACACATTTCAGGTGCCCGTGACTGACGTGATATCCATCCTGAACTCCCTGGCCTCCCACCGCGACTTCCGTCAGTCCAACTTCGGGCAGCAGTCCGACGTCTTCCACTACTCGCAACGCCTGGACGCCAGCAGGCAGGCGTCCAAGACCAGCGAGACCGCGGTGCAAAGGGCGCTGGAGAAGCTCAGGAGAGAGTTCGGGGTCAGCGCAGAAGAGGCGGCAGGAGGCGGTGGCGGGAACAAGGCAAACACAACGAGGAGATGATGGCAGTAACCGATACCACAGTTCTGTGCAGATACCAAAACATGAGAAGTATCGAATAAATTAGGTCCAAGCGCTCGGAAAGGTTTTTTTTCCTTCTTTTTTTTGTTTTTTTTTTTTAGCTGAAAGCCTCCCAGTGTGGCAAGTTCTAGCCTAACCTAACCCAAGATCCTCCCAGTGCGGCAAGTCCTAGCCTAACCTAACCTAAGATGAAGTCAGTGTTTCCCTATCTTTTTTCAGATACTAACACCTGACCACACCTAACTTTTACTCATTAAACGCTTTATTTATGCATCATACATATTATGTATCGTGCAGTTCAGAAACAATAAGAAATACGCAAAAAAATCATTAATGGTACCCAATTGTCAATGCCCGCAAGCAATACCTACGTACTTACCTCCTACATGGCTAATTAAAAATAAGCTTTTCTCCCGTCTAAAGCTTTGAGCTTCCCTCCGACCTCTGTTGGCACTTTTTCTATACTGGTTGGAAAAGTAGCGGATCACGTCAACAGATTTCATCGGGTCGACGTTGCAGCAATATCACTTCAAAGAGACAATAAAAATAATAATTACCAATTGAGGGTGAAAGACTAGTCGGGTAGTTAAGGTTTTTTTCTTCGCAAGTCCACGAAGCACCTCGACGCCGCGACAGCGTTCAGAGCTTGGATTCCTGCGGTCTCGCTCTCCCCAGAGGCACGTCGGACGCGGAGGAGGAGGAAGAGTGGTCCACCAGGAGGCTGGCGAATCCGAGCAGGTTTCGCCTCCCGTCGCCGTCGCCGCCGCCGCCGCCGCCCCCGCTGGGCGGCAGGACAAGGAAGGTGGCGACGGCGGCCAGCCCGTCCGCGGTCTCCTCCACCGCCACGGGCGAGATCCCCAGCTCCCGCCTCGCTCCCGCATCCCTGGTCGAGACCTTTGGCTTGGTGGGGAGGTGGAAGGGAGAGGACGAGTCGACCACGGCAGCCGCGGAAGATCGACCCTTCTTCCTCCGGGTGTCGAAGGAGGACCCGGGAGACGGGGGGAGGAAGAATGCTCCCTCTTGATCCTCGTCCTCGTCCTCTTCCTCGGCTACATCATCGTCCTCGTCCCCCACAATGTCTTTGTCCTCTCTTCTGTCTCCCCGTTCAATGATTACCATTTGCTTGGCAAAGGGTCTCATCGCCAATGACCTGAAAACGATTTACGAAGATAAATGATAAGTATTTTTACTTGCACCAGAACTCACTACACAACTTTACAAAAGTGTATAAAAAATATCGCCTCCTTGCCTATGCTGTCATGATTACCTGAGCTCCATAATTCTCCGGTTCCTCTCCCTTCGGCCATCCCTGGCCGCCTTCAGCCTCCACACAACCACGCAGCCGGAGAGGAAGAGGAAGAAGCAGGAGAAGAAGACAGAGAAGAAGACGAACAGGTCGATGTGCAGCTGGTCCTGGCGAAAGGAGAGCACCCCGGAGACAGGAGACGTGGAATTTTCCCCACCGCCTTCCCTCGACTCCACCACAGCCAGGTAGAAGCGAACCGACCGGAGGTCGTGCTCCGACTGCGGCATGGACAGGATGAGGCGACTGGAAAGACCGCGGAGGACGAGCACGGAGGACGGGGAGGACGGGGTCGGAAGGTGGATAAAGGTGGTGAGCGAGTCCCGGTCATGCAGAGTCACCTCCTCCACCAGGTCACTGCCCCTGACTTTCTTCTGCACCGCCGCAGAAGTGTCCTGGACGGTGAGGAGCTCCTTGTCGGCAATTTCCGGATTGCTGAGGCTTCGTCTTGGCCGCTCTCTGGTATGTGTGGCATTGCCATTCCGATCCTCTGCCTCTTCGCCTTCCGGGGGTGGGTTGATGGTTATTTCCTGCCTCCACTCGGCCCTGTCCAGCTCCACCTTGAGCACGGAGGGGTCGTGAGCGAGGTAGACGTCGACGCGGGCGCCCTCGGACAAGTCGAAGAAAACGCGGACGTCCACGTTCAAGAACTTGGGCTGAACGGCGAAGAAGGCGGCCCCGCCGGGGGACATGGGCCCCGCCGCACACGACTCGAATGCCAGAGCGTTCATGTCCAGGCAGAACTGGGCGTCCACGCTCATCTGGCGGTAGCACTGGCGGCCGTCGCGGGGTTCCCCGAGGAAGAAGTCCTTGCACTTTGAGCACTGGGACCTCCAGCATCCGGACGATGAAGGGTGCGACAGCCTACGGTGGTAGGAGGAGGAGGTGGAGGAGGAGGAGGAGGAGGAGGAGTGGCAGGCAGAGACAGTATTGTTGGCGCAATTGCAGCTCTCCCCTGTCAACCAGTCACAGGAATCCCCGTGCCCGTTGCACTCGCAGGGTCGACAGAACAGCGCCCTGTTGGAGGAGAGCGACAGGTCACTGAAAAATCCCTTGGAGCACCTCTCGCAACGTTCTCCCTCAGAGTTGCCTCTGCAGTCCACGCACGTGGCCTCCTCCTCCAACAATCCAGCGGGCTTCTCCTCCTCCTTTTCCTCCAAGAGATCGTCTATCGAAAACTGCCCCTTCCTCCCTTCTTCTTCCCCTCTTTTCTTCTTGACGCACTGGTTGGACATCCCGTGGCAGAATTCGGAGCAGCTGCGGCACTCGCCGCCGTCGCGCGGGTTGCCCACGTACCCGGGCCTGCATCTCTGGCACCGATCCCCCTGGGTGTTGTTCAGGCAGTTGAGGCAGCGGTCAAGCCCGCCCTCGCCCTCGCAGTCGGAGTGCCCGTTGCACATGCACGGCAGGTGGCAGGAGTCGCCGACGTAGGAGAACTGGCACCTGCACTCTCCCGGCGCAGCGCACACTCCGTGCACGCAGCCCTGCCGGCACACCGGAACGCAGCCGCGACCCTCCCTCTCGTACCCATCCAGGCAGTCGCACCTGAAGCCCTCCTCCGTGTCCACGCAGGCCTCCGTCCGCTCGTCGCAGCTGTGGTGGCCGTTGGAGCACTCGTCCTCCGGCGGGCAGGAGAAGAAGTGCCAGTATTCTTGGCGGAAGGAACTCTTGTTGCCCTCGCCTCTCCTGGCCCCTCCTCCTTTCGGCCTCTCCATCCATCCTTCCCTGCAGACGCCCTCTCCCGTCAGATCTTGCGCTTCCGCGTACCACCCGCAGTGGGAAGAGGACAGGCAGTCCCTGCACTGCCTGAAGTCGGCGCAGCTTGGGGGACAGTGGTGGCGCCGTGACACAGTCGGCCCGCAGATGCCCCCTCCGCCGCAGAGGATGGGGGCCAAGGACGCGTCCAGGCACTTTTCCAACCTCGGTGACCACAGGCAGTCCGAGCCGTTGTTGGCCGTGCAACTCTGGCAGCGCCCGAAGGAGCTGCATCCCGCCGGACACTCCTCCGAGTAGGCGTTAAGCTCTCCTCCCAGGCTCCTGTTCACCCTGTCCAGCACCGACCTCTTCTCGCAGGTCCAGTCGAACTCCCCCGAGGCGCTGACGGCCCTGATGTGGTCGGTCAGCCTCGAGAAGTGCCTCGTCCACACGCAGGGCTCGCCCTCCAGACCCCTCTCCTCGCCGAGACACTTGTTGCAGTCTCTTCCGGAGCACACCTGCCCAGGGCATTCCTCCGCCCTCCGAGGCCACTGGAATTCCTGTCCTTCCTCCCCGCCCCCGAGGCCGCAGGCGCGGCACTTGAAGGCGTCGTCGTGGCAGCGGCCGCAGCACCAGCTGCACGCGACGGACTCGTTCGCGGCGTACCCGGACAGGCACTCCACGCACGTGGCGCGGTCAGAGCAATCTCTCCCGGAAGACTCAGCTTGCTCACAGGAGAAGCCCTCCCTCCTCTCTTGGCACGGCCACGGGGGAGGAACCGAATTGTCCAAGCAGGCGGACTGCTCCTCAGAATAATTTCCCGTCTCTTTCTGAGCACAGTGGGAGCATCCCACGTGGGCGACGCAGGAGTCCGGGTTGCCGGCGAACAGGTTGCAGACGTCCCTGGGGAGGCGAGCGACCTCACTCAAAAGCCGCACGTCCTCTCGAACAGAGGATCTGCTGCTGCTGCTGCTGCCTCCGGAGGAAGAGGTGAGGTTGTGCACCGCCTTTGAGGTGGCCAAGTCTGCCGCCTTGCCCGTAACGTCCCACCACATCAGGCAGTTGAAGACATAGGCGTAGCTCTTCTCGGCCCCCGTCCCGTCACTCTCTTCTCGCACCACCATGTAGTTCCTCCCGCCAAAGGCGGCCGCCCTCACCGGCTGGGCGGGCGGTGAAGGGGGAAGGAGCAGCAGAGGGGGAGGAGGCGGCCTGCGATAAAAGCGACCGGAGGAGGAAGACGTCCTGTACGTGGGGAGGGGATCCCACCGTGAGGAGGGAAGGTGGAGCGAGAAGAGGGCGAAGGAAGAAGGTTCCTCCCTCCTGCCGCCGTCCATCTCTCGACCGACGACGAAGATGGTCTCCTTCCCGCGATGGTAGAAGGCCGAGTGGCTGAAGAGCGACCTGGGTCCGACGCCGCTCGTCTCGACCTCCCTCCACGCCGACGTCCTCGGGTCGATTTCGGCCACCCGGTCAAAGAAGCCCCCGCTCTCGCCCAACCCGCCGACTAGCACGAGCCTCTCCTTCCCGGTCACCCAGGTCAAGGTGTGTCCGCTCAGGGCCGGCGAGGCGGGAAGGAGGTCCCTCCGGTGCCACGACATGTTGGAGAAGTCGAACTCCCAGAGGTCCGACAGGAAGCCGGTCTCGTCCCTTCCCCCGTAAACGAACATGGCCCTCCCGCCCTCCTCCACGCAGGCTGCGTGGAAGAACCTGGCCCCGGGGGCTGCGCAGGACTCCTCCCCGTCCTCGCACCTGATGACCACCGGCTCCCACTCGTCCCTCTCCACGTCGTAGAGGCGGACGTCGGACAGGAGCGGGTGGCGGACGCCGGGGGAGTAGCCGCCGAACAGCCACACCTTGCTGCCGTCCGGCGCGGCGGTCAGGGAGTACCCGAAGCGGTTCCAGTGGGCCATCTTGTCGCCTCTCTCAGCCGAGCACGGCCCGTCCGCGCAGACCTCCCCGGCGGTGTCCTCCCTGTTCGAGGACGCCGCGGTGTTGGCGGTGAGAGAGGCGTTGAATCCGCCCCTGCCTCGATGCGTCCGCCGGTAGAATATGGAGAGCGTCCTCCCGACTCTCGCGCTGAAGGCCCGCTGGGACTGTTTCTTCAGCGCGTTCGGCCCTCCCCTCCGCTTCCCTGGGTTGTTGCAGACTCTCCCCACGAGGCGAGACCGGCCGACCTCCTCCTTGGAGGACGAGATAAAATCCGGAAGGCCTTCGTAGACGTAGATCGGATTCTCGCAGGAGACGTCCGACGCAGAGATGATGGTGACGGTGAAGGTGGAGTAGGTCGCCGCCACCACGTTTGCCTCCTCCTGCGCCTCTCGGACAACCTCTCCGATGATCCACAGGCACTCTTCTCCTCGTCCGCCGTAGCTACCAAAGAAGACACCCTCTCCCGCCTCCGGTGACAGGATGACCTTGGCCCCACAGGCCCGGAGGCAGGCCCGACCTTCCCGAGGGTCGCCGTAGAAGCCCTCTCGGCAGAGCTCGCAGTTGCGGCCCTCAGTGTGGTGGCGACAGTAGCAGGAGCCGGAGGAGGAGTCGCAGATGCCGACGTCCTCGTGGGCATTGCACTGCACAGTAAAAAAACAAGAATTTGTAGTACGTACGTACTTAGTACCATATTGTATATTATAATAATAATGTACAATATACACCTATAGTTAAATCTTCATTTAAAAAAAGCGCCTCTTACACTAACCTGGCATGGCTGACATCCGGAATCCTGGTCGGTGGCGTTGCCGAATGCGCCCTCGGCACAGAACTGGCAGTGCGATCCGGTGGTGTGGTCCCTGCACTCCTGGCAGCGCCCGACCCCTTCTGGGCAGCGGGAGTGGCCGTGGCAGCCGCAGTCGGCGCCGCAGTCGGCGCCGGTCCAGCCCAGGTCGCACACGCACCGGTAGTCGGGCTCCCAGGAGCAGGCGCCGTGAACGCACTCCTCCGCGCAGGTGCGGCGGCAGCGACGGCCATCGCCCTCGTAGCCTGCAGAATAGAAACAAGACTCTATCATCAGTGGTGCCAAACTGACATATTCCACAGCCATAGTTCCACATATTCCTCCAACCAGTGGAGATAATCAAAATATGCCATGAAGTCAGTCAAGTTGGTAATTTCCTTGAACTCTATCCATGTCCAATTAAAACTTTCTTTTGACTTTTTAAAAATCCAAATTAATTCAGTATTTCATTTTTGGGATGAAGAACTATTGTTGGATATGACTTCTAATATTCAAAGAAAAAAATCAACTTTAATTTTGTTGTATTGAGGGGTAAGAAAAGGAAGTCTTTGGAAGAAAATAAAAATAAAGCACATTGCAGCCACTGATTTGGAATAATGGCACTCATGACTGTAAAAAGGCAGGGTTTCATTTGTGGCTAATGCCATAAAACACTGCCTTTTTACAGTCATTTTCGCCTTTATTCCAAATCAGCGACTGTAAAGCTCTACTTCTTTAAGAAAAAAAAATCTTTGGCATGCAAAAGTTCTCAACTACATACTACATACGTACAAGTCCTATGTTTTTTTTCTTATTAAAAGAGACTTATTTACACAGTTTGGCATATTGAGAAGTTCGTATCATCACAGTAAATAAAATCAGGTTTTTATCGGAAATTTAGCACTTCCCTCTACAGATATAATCCTATTTTTGCTCTGTCTCAGACTCGGCAACTCCGAAACCAATCACTCACCTTTGCGACACCGGCACTCAAACCCGGAGGGCGTGTTGATGCACTCCGCGTGCTCGGGGTGGCAGTCGTGCAAGCCAAGAGCGCACTCCTCCACATCCGGGCAGGCGGCGTAGGCCCACCGGTGAACGGGAGAGTTGGCACCGCAGACGCCGCCGTCGTCGCTCCCGCCGAACCCGCCGGTCTCGCACCTCCCGGAGAGCGGATCTCCGGCCAGATGGCACCAGCCGCAGCCGAGGCGCTTCACGCAGGAGGAGCAGTTGGCAAAGGAGGGGCAGTCCTGACAGATTTCCGCCGTCTGAATCTCTCCCGGCCTGAGCTGACTGGAGAGCTTGAACCGGTCGACCCAGCTGGTGCAGCGGCCGAAGGCGAACCTGGTGGTGTAGGAGGAGAAGGCGAAGCACTCCCTGGTGGTCTCGCACCAAACGCAGTCGTCCGACACGCAGGAGGAGCAGTTGGACCTGAGATGGCAGGGAGGGGCACAGGAGGAGAGGGCGCGGACGGCGTCGGAGGCGACGGACGACCTTCCCCGACGGATGCACCTGCCCAGGTGCACCTGCCACTCGCAGGTGACCCCTTCGCCGCCTCCCAGACAGGACTGGCAGGTCAGCAGGTCGCCGCACTTCGGACACTGCTCCGGGGTTGTGACCACGTCTTCCCGACATGCCCCAGACAGGGACTGGCGCTTGTCCACACACTTCTTCTCCGAGGGGCACCAGGCGCAGAGCGAGTCCACCATGCAGCCGAGGCAACTGACGGACCCCTCGCAGCTGCCTCTCCTGTAGGGCAGCAGGTACTGGCTGGTCAAAATTTCTCTCTTGGTCCCGTCGGGTCTTGAGCTGGCAAGCAGGAACAAAGCGGAGCTTGGGTTTCTCATCACCGGAGAAAGGTGGGACTTTGCGGGCGCTTTCACGGCAAGGTCCACCTCCAACTGGTAGAGGTTGCCAGGGTAGAGGTAGATGGTCCTTCCAGACCCGGGCCACTTCAGGCGTGGGTAGCACCTGGAGACCTCCTTCCTGTAGGAACCTTCTTTCAGAGTTTCCATCGGCTTCCCCAGCTGTTGCGAGAGTCGCAGGGACATGGTGGTGGCGGGGCCCTGGCATACCTGCAGGGCCTCTCCCGACCACGTCCAAGCGTGGGTTGACAGTCTCGGCGACTTCAGCACCTTCAGGAAGCCCATGATCTTCACGTGCACTTGGGCAGAATCCGCCGAGGACCAGCCGCCACCGTCTCCTTCTGGCCTCCAGAGTATGAGCGCCTCCTCCAGGGCCTCAACCAGCGACGACGCGGAGATCTTTGACTCGTTGAGGAAGAACACCGCGTCCGGGAGGGAGTCGTTTACCGGGTTGTGATACAGGGCGGCGGTGAGCGATCCCGGAGCGACGCTGTCCTCCACGCATACTCCGGAATCTCTGTCGACGTCACCGTCACCCAGGGCAGGACAGGCGACGACGGAGCCAGCGCCGCCGACGGGGTAGCACTTCTTGCCGCCGGCGCACCAGCTGCACTCGGGGCGGGCTGCGCAAGAGAGGCAGTCGGGGAGTCCGGAGCAGACGCCGGGACAGTGCCGGCTCCTCAGGTTGCTCCGGCAAAGGTCTTCCTCCCTCCCCATGCACTGAGAGTCCTCCAGGCACCACCCGCAGGACGGGTTTGCCAGGCAGTGGCGACGGGACAGGTACTGGCGGCAGCTTGCGGAGACATCGTCCAGAACCAGGGCGGTGGGAAACCTTTGCAATTATAAGGAAAAGTTAAGTAATTAACTGTTGTGCCATATCCCAAAGACAGATTTTAGCCATTCCCGTACCTGTAAGACACGACCTCGCCGGTCACCATCCCCCTGTACCCGCCGGTGACGAACATCTGGGTCCTGTTCCTGACGACGGCGGAGTGGGCCGAGGCGCCCCGCCCGCCCCAGGGCAGCTGCCTCCCCTTCGGGATGTGCTCCAGTACGTCCTCGTCCACCCACCTGTGGCAAGCCAGATGGAAGAAGTGCAGCCGGTTGTCGTAGCAGCTAGAGTCTTCCTGGTGGTGGCGGTGGGAATAGCCGCCAAGTAGCACCATGAAGTTACCCATGACCACAGCGGTGTGAAAAGCTCTGCAAAAAATAAGGGGGTGATCACGATGTTGCTAGCCAAGAATTAGTAGGATTGGTCTGAAATTTCTATTAAT
>JAAUYM010066594.1_pt1 | contig 12602 bp, 11 predicted proteins | sample 7278001 | NCBI WGS metagenome assembly JAAUYM01 (sample SAMN14350224, study PRJNA611818) | marine sediment metagenome | isolation source: surface marine sediment (1.8m) | place: French Polynesia: Moorea | collected 2018-08
CGTTTGCATTTCAGCGGCCCTGTCACCTCTTTCAGATCTGGATACTCCGTCTAGCACAACACCGACCAGTTAGCACTCTTCAGAGCAACCCCACAAGAGAGAAGGGAAGGAATGGAAAAATTCTCATTCCTTTCCTTCTGTCCCATGGCGGTCACCCATCCAAGTCCTAACCAGTCCCAACGTTGCTTAACTTCAGTGATCTCACGGGAACTGGTGTGTCAACGAGGCTACGGCGTTGCGCCTGTGCACACTATTCATCAATCTTTTATAAAAAGAGGAAGCTGAAACACAAGCATGTGTTCACACCACAGAGATCAACAATATAGACCGATTTGTGGTGCTGTAATTGCAGTCCAGCTGCAGCTGATAACAGAGCAAGATGAGAAGGGCCCAAAACTGTAATATCTTATAAACGAAATAAACTATAAAGATATCCTTTTAACACAATGTTGATGTGCTTTGTCTGAACACACACACTGTGATTTAGCAAGCTAAAGCCTCATTTGTTCAAGATATTCAAGAGTGTAAAGTGAGAAAGGTCAGGACTGATGCCATGGCACCCCTTCCCTTTCTTCTAACTATGTTCTCACTTTCTTCTTCCTTTCTTTTTGCATGTTTGTCTGCAGCTCGCTGCTGCCAGCAGAGACCCTGCTGTTGCACAGGCAAGCCAGGCAGAAGCAAGGCACTCTATGTTGTTGATCTCTATGGCTCACACACAGAATAATATTGATGTAACCTTTGGTAAGATTGCTTTTGCTATCTCACAAGGCAAACAGTATGAAAAATTGGGTTAGTGAATCTTGATTTTTTTAAAGTTTCTTATTATTACTACACCACTGTTGGCTAAATGGCGGATGTGCTCATTCAGCATCACCTCAAATGACTGGTGTCACATTTTGTTAAAAAAAAATTGGGTAAGCAATAAGGAGGCTGTGCGATACTCGACTCATGTATTGCAATACACGAGTCAGGCCTGTATCGTGTATCGACTCGGCAAGTTGAATATTGCATCGTGTATCGGCAATGATAAAAGTGACTCAAAACGTGGCAAAAAAAACACACTATTTTTGACACCATCACTACCATGCACATCTCACCCACTTCTGGTCTCTCTTCCCGACCAATATGGCTGAGGTATGGTTGGCGTCTGATTATGGTCAATTTGAGATCGAAATCAGATGCTAATAGCCACATCTCAGCAACATTGGTCGGGTTTTCTTCATTCCTGTGTATTGTGTATCGACTCGTGTATCGCGATACTTTTGGCGTATCGACTCGTGTATCGACTCGGGCAAGAAATTTTGGATATCGCACAGCCCTTAGTAAGCAACCGCTCACCTACTCACTCACCGGGTCTTACTTTGGTGGTGGTGGCACCTGTGGTGGTAAAGTGTAGTGTGGTGGCACCTGTGGTGGCAATGTGTTGTGTGCTGCCAGTGGTGGCAATGTGTAGCGTGCTCCCACCGGTCTCCTTGGTGCTAGTGGTGGTGCTGGTGGGAGGTGGCAGGGCAGCCCCGCGCTTTAACCCGTTCTCGTCGTAGAGCCTCCACTCTGACATCGGGATCACCTGCAGTCTCACCACAAAGAGAGAGAGAGAGCGGGGGGGGGGGGGAAGAAGAGAGTCAAAAAATTTCAATGTTTCCAAGTAGTGGCCAGTTCACACAAGCAAGCAAAATTGACTCCCGCCAAGAAACTAATGAAGCATTTTGTAGGCCCTAAAATTTGACCTATTTATCTCTTCCCCAACAGAAAAGTTGACAATAATCAGCAATCTTTTGAAAAAAAAAATGAATGTCCACTGTAGGAATTTTCCATTTTGGTAACTGTTTTCGGCTACTTTTTGCCAATGTCTGCAACATTTCTTAGAATAAAATTTGACATTTTCTTTTATAAATTGGCATTTCATTTTTCATTGTACAGTAGACAGGAAGCAAACTCTTGGAAACAAGTTTTTCCTTTTTTGCAAACCATCTCACATCCACTGTGAAGACCTTCTTTCCTGTGGGGATGCAGCCGAGGGACAGGGCAAGCACGTTGGCCAGGTGGAGGCGATGAGCCAGTTCACCTTGTAAAGCTGTCACTTACAGAATAGCCAGAACTGCCAGAATATTTATATATATGTAGTAATATAAAACATGTTTGACTCCACATTTGCCCAAAATGTGGAGTGTTGGGGGAAAAAATGCAAAGAAGGCATATATGCCCCACATTAGTTCTAAGATACCACAAAAGTTGAAATGAAGAGATCAAGCAAAAAATGCTGATGTACAAACCATGGGTAAGAATGTTAGTGCTGTCTTGGAAGTCAGACTGGATAAGCAAATAGTGTTAGTCATCTTTGTTTGTCTTTAAGTTTATTATTATTACTCCATCACTGTTGGCCAAGTGACTGATGTGCACATTCAGTGTTGGCTAAATGATTAGTGCAACATTTCAGTCATATAAATATGAGTCAACATATTCCTCCTCACTGCAAAAAAGGGGGGTCCTCCCCCCTCCTCACTGCAAAAAAAAGTGAGCACTATTAAGTAAGATGAAAGTCAGTGAGGTTTGCAAATTGTTGAAAATTACCTTTATTTCAAATGGTCAAAAATTAAGTTCACCTTGTAAAATGTAGTGTTACGTGTTCTAGGTGATTGGACAGTGAAATCCTCATCCTGCCCTGCGGCCTGTGGCGGCACCGGCAAGATCATCTACATCAGGGAGGCAGTGTTTCTTTGCCAGCTTAGCTGGCACATCTTTATTGAAAAAAAAGAAGCAAAGGACATGTTGAAGACAACATGTTTGCATTTCCCATCTTCCTTTCTTTGGCAATTTTGAGATTTCTTTATGGCTATTTTTGAACTTAGCATATTTGTCTTACAAGTTGGCAACCCTGACAGGGAGTGCCCAAAGGGAGATGCCGCATGCAAAGCAGAGGGGACCATCAAGGAGGAAAGCTGTCCAGACAAGGGATGCAAGTGCCAAGGTTAGTGGCAATGCTTGGAGCAGTGCAACTTGATTAATTTGGGGGGAAAAAAACCAGAATGCATGAAACCTGAATGCATTAATGCATGAAGAATATATGCTTTTTTAAGTTAATCATAATGGAGGAAGCAACATCTTAGCACTGTTTTCCCCCCAATCAACTGAGTTTCAATGTAGGTAGATACCAGGTACCACCATTGTGGTTGATTGGCCTAAATGTGGAGCAAAATAGTAGTATCTTGGAAACTGCAGGGTGTTGAAGAGTTCTCCTTTTTCAACGGAGTTACTTTGGGTACTAATATTTTTTTGGCTTAAACACCCTGTAGAAAATATAAGACAATACAGTGTAGTATGTTGCCAAGGCAAGTAAAGTTATGAATTTCTGATGAATTCTGCCGTGGGACAAAGGGGAAGGAATAGATAAATTATCATTTCTCTCTTGTAAAGTGGCTCTGGTCGGTGTTGTGCTAGGAGGAGTATAAAGATCTGAAAGAGGTGACAGGGCCCCTAAAATGCAAACGAGTTAAGCTCTAGTATGCTTGCTCCTTGCGACCTCCTGTTGGGTAGGAGGGTTACACACTTGGTCCCAGGATGCTGTCACAAAGATGGTTGGGGGCTCTCCACCCTTGGGGGCAAAATCCCCAGTCGGTCAGATAAAACAAGTGATGCTTATTATACAAGAGCACTAAATAAACACAGGACCCAGAACTTTACGCCACTGCTGCAGAGACCTTCAATTTGCCTCCATGCACAGACTACAGCCACTCTATAGGGCTGTGCTACCAGTCCACTGCTCTCCCCAGCGAGGCCTTTGTCACTCTCATCCGGTATCACTTGCGGAACAGCGACACCTGTGTGGCCAGGCAGGGTTGCCAGCGCTGGCAATGCTTGACATAGGCCATGCAACCTGAAATAATATCCAACAGAAAATAAGCCCAATATAGCATTCTATTCTATTTTTTTTTCAAAAAGAGAAAAGTGGGCTTTAAGTACATTATTGTCCACAGAATTTCTAGCCCACGAGATCCTTGGACTTGTGGACTAGAAAAGGTGGCCATTTACAGTCAAAATGGGCTGTGGCATTGCCTACCTGGCAACCCTTTTCCACAGGTGTTGCCAGCCAATGAAGCAGTGTGGGATTGAGTTCCACGAGTCCAACTACACCACAGTGAGTCAAGAGTTTACCTTACTTCATCCTTTATCTATGTGCGTTTGTGCAGCTTTATCCTCTTCTTTTCATTTTCTAACTCTCCTCCTGCCTCTTCTTCTTTTCAACGTCTAATTCTCCTTCTCCTCCTTACTTTAGAAACCAGAGGCAAAATCACACTCTCATTTTCACTGGGATTCCTTTATATACTATGATGAAACGTTGGTCTTCATCCCAGTGAGGAAGGATGCAGAATAAAGAAGAAGAAGCATCAGAGTTGACTGCTTTATTTCTGATCCATGTCAGGTGATTTACACCAATGGCTCCAGCCTGCTGAAATACCAGCACTTCCTGGCCTTCGTAACCAAAGGGCCCGAGAAGAAGAAGTGGGGGCCAGGGCAGGGTAACTTCACGTGAGATCAGAGTTCATGCTGCAGGCAGGAAGACCAGCTTACAAATAGAGCTGAGGGGGTGGGGAGAAAACCTGAGGGAGTGGGGGGTTTTAAATAAGATTGGGGGATGTGACAGAGGTTCCCAAGGATTGCAGGGTGAGGTGGGATGGGGATTAAAAACAGATTAAACAAAGTTGCATTTCTTCAAAATGTTTGCCTTATAATCTGGTAATAAATTGCAAGAAAACATGAGAATGAAGCAATTTTTTTAGCAGTTTTTAGCAGTTTTTTAACAGTCTCCTTTACTGCGTGGCTTTTTTCAAAGTTTGCTGGCCTGGCAACCCTGCTCTTTGGTGTGCCATTCACCTACTGGCATTCTCCTGCTGCCGTTTTTGCTTCTCTCTTCAGTGCTTGGGTTCCTGGGTGTGTCGTGAAGCAGGCCAACTCTACCGTGGGCGAGCCAAAGAGGCCAATTTGGAGTACGATTAAGTTGTACACCCCTGACCTCCTGCCTGAGGACACGGACGACAAATGTGCCTTCACCTGGACGATTGAGTGAGTCATCAGAAATGCCTTCCTTACCCTATCAACGTGTAGCACATAAAAATAATGTAATGTGTCACACAGAGAAGGCATAGCAGGACCTATTTTGCATGGCACATGACATATCATGCACAACGACTGGGGCATAGAACATCACCAGATGCTTAGGAACTGTTTTCACGCCGTGCATGATGTGTCCTGATACACTGTGACAATATGATTGGTTCTAACATGCTGTGTGTTGGTCGGGTATTTTACTATAGTATAGTTACTATAGTAAGTAGTGGTGGGTGCGCTTGCTGAGACACAGGAGATGTCCACAGAGATCAGTGATTGTTAAGGCAAGATGTTCCATTTTGGAAAGCTTCTCATTCTGGCACTTCCTGCATTGCATTTACATTACTTGGTTTTGGGCAAAGAAATCGACTTGGGCAACCCTCTTTTTTTCTTATGACCACCATAACAACTGGATCAAAATCTGATGGAGGGTGCACAGACCTCCAAATTTCCACCTGAGAAGCACTTTTATGTCAACAGCACCAATGACGAGAAGAGACGCTTGTTGCATTCTTCAACCTGTAAGAGTCCTTTATCTCTCTCTCTCTCTTTCTTTCCCCTAGCCTGAGCAGCAGCAGCGCCTGGGAGCCTGGCATCGAGTACTGCCTGAGGATGCTCTCCTGGCTGGGAGAAATAAAGTACCCAGAAGGCTGGAGACCCAACTACCTGAATGAATCACACCACCATCCCACATACATGTAAACATGCCAAACATGAAAACATATAGAAGAACTGAGATCCTACCCGACCAGACACATAGCCTCCATTTCATCAGCATGCACCTGATGCAATGCAATAAATAACTTGTTTTTAATGCTAATGAGGGTGAGGAAGGAGGGTGACAAAGATTGCAGCCTTGGACACTGGACAACTCAACCTGTGGGAGAGAAAGAGGAGAGGGGAGGCCACCAAGTTGTGCTGAGGTCCAAGTTGCTCTTTGGTGCAGAGCTTCCCTCCACCAGGAGGGCAACTGGACCACTCTGAGAAACAATGGCAAGATGTACTCTTCAGGATTACATACTGCTGCTGGCAGGAGGGTGGGGAGGGGGCTGGCCAAGACCAAGATAATGTTGGTGAAAAGCATGCTGACGACCCTGGCTCTGCACGACGACCTCCTCCGCTTCAACCTCCCTTCAGACCCAAAGCAAGTGGCTTGCCAAGTTGCCAGGATGCCCGCAGCATGCCCTTCAATGTGAGGACTTAAATGCCCCCTCCGTGTAGACAGGGATGGGAAGGCATTGCCAGAATTCATCTGGGAGATGGGCAGGGAAAGAAAGCCTCCCCGTTGGCAGCACATGGTCATGATGCCTATGTGGACTTGACAAAATCAACAGCCAGCTGTTGTAGCTATGTAATCTTAGTCACTGCTGCTGCTGCTGTTGCTGCTGTTGTTGCCACTCTGCAGCCACAATATCTGCCTCCTCATGACACTCCATCTACTCTGCCTCCTTCTCTTGCTGCTGCTGCTGCTGTTGCTGCTGCTGTTGCTGTTGGCACCATCTTCTGTTGCTGCTGTTCAATCCCACTCGTGATGATGAGAATTTATTTGGGGGGGAGGAGTGTGAGAAGCTTTTGATTTGTTTGCTTTGGTCACTGAGATCAATGTTGTTGCTCTTCTTCTCACTAAATTCTTATTTTAAATTTGGTTTGCTTTTCACTCTTTTCAACTGGAGGGAAAAAAATGAGGGGGGGTGGTTCAATTGGGACAAAAATCAGGATTTTTTGGGAGGGTTATCGAAATATATGGGAAATTGCCTGATGTGTGATGCAAGGAGAAAAATGTCAACAGCCCTCCACCCCAAAAGAAAAACAAAAGTAAAGGCAGACACTAAATGTGGTGCATGCTGCAGTACAGACAAGGGGGCAAAAGGCAGGCATGAAGAGGGTTGAATTCATTTCTGGGAATGAATGGTTGTGGTCGGGCAAAAAGAGGACATGGTGCAGCATCAGAAGCTGGTCTTCCTCCTCCTGGCCAACGTCTCCGCCCTCTCCCTGGGATGCGTCTTCACCACGGGAAAGAAGGTCTTCATGGTAAACGTAAGGCAGGATCCCGACCAACAACACACTCTTGGTAAACCTCTGACTGAGCTCCAATGCAGAAATTTTTGTTAATAAGCACCAACTGAGCATGCAAATTGGCGCCAAAATGTGCAAAATACGTGTGTACAACATGTATATATTCTGACTGAGCTTCCATTTTGCATGCCACCGTTGGTAGTTGGGTTGATGACGCTTCTTGCACTGCACTGAACACTAGCAAAATCATTCAAATTTGCCAGACTTCACCAAAAATGAAATTAAAGTTCATCAACAGTCAAGAGTCAAAATTTATACTACAGTACTCTTCTTCTTTTTCAGAAAGGTGCTTATCATTTTTTTTTTTTGCAAACATGAAACTCTAAAATCATTATCCTTACAAAAAAAACCTTCTTGCAGGTGATTCCCATGTCTGAGTGGAGGTACTACGACGAGAAGGGGAAGAAGCGCGACGTCCCTCTGCCCCTGCCCAAGCACCCCAACGGTGTGTACCATTGTCACCACATGGGGAGTGGAGGAGACAAACTGGTCCACCCCAACCACCAAAGGTGGTGTGCAAAATGAAAGCTGAGTCGGACTATGCACACGTTGCGTGCAAGTTTTTTGCATGTTTCGCACCAATTTGCATGCTCAGCCGGTGCTTACTAACAGAAATTTCTGCAGCCGAGCTCAGTCGGAAGCTTGATAGGAATGTGTTGTTGGCTGGGACCTGTCTCTTCCTCCTTTTTTGCAATTAAATGGTTTTTTCCCTTAAACCTTGCACAAAAATTTCACCAAGTAGTAAACATTTTTTGTAGGATATTACCTGCATAATTTTTTTCCAGGTATACACCACTAGTTTCAATAAAGAATTTTAATTAGTTTTAGCTAATAAGCAGTGTATCTAGTACAGTGTGTAGAACAGGTTTGGACAGATCATTCTGGGACCAGCTATTTAGCTGATCCAACTGACCCACTTTTTCTGGTGCCACTATACTATACTAGTGCCTACCTGTACCTACATGTATTGCACACTGTAGCTGACTGGTCGGAGTGGACAGTGATCTCCTCGACCTGTCCTGCGGCCTGTGGCGGCTACGGCAAGACCACCTACCACAGGGAGGCAGTGCTTCTTTGCCAGCTCAGCTGGCACATCTTTATTGGGAAAAAGATTTTAAAAAAATGGCATACAGCAAAAAATGTGCAAAATTTTCATGTAGAGGCTATCCTTCTTCAAATCTGTGATACCATATTGTGTGCCTGTCTGACAGGGAGTGCAAGGACAAGTCCAAATGCCAAGGAGCAGTCAGCACCACCAAGGAGGTGGGCTGTCCAGACATGGGGTGCAAGTGCCAAGGTGATGTCAAAGCTGCTTGGTACAGTGCACCTTAGACAATAAGGGGAAAAACCCTGCTAAGTTCAGAGCCAAGCATATTGGAAGCTGCAGGAAATTGGAAAAGAAATGTCTTTTGCTCAGCAGACTTAGTTTGGGTCTTTAAAAAAATGTGCCAAAGAGAGAAACTTCTTTAATTTAAAAGATTTGGCTCTAAGGAAAGTGAGCAGAGCTTCTTCTCCAGTTGGCTTCAAAGAGGAGCTGGTTTTTTTGCACTTCCAATACCTTTGAACCAAGAAAAAAAATGCTGGCAGTTTCAATTGTTTTGCAATCTCAAAAACCCTTGACAAGTCACAAAATTACTTTCACACATGCATTGGCATGTGGAAGTAGGTACTGTAGAGTGATAATCCATCTCAAATGAAAAAACATTCAAAGACGTGATAACCCAAAGAAAAACATTATTTTTATGAAATTTTTTGCTCATTATTGGATGCCATCTTTGCAGTAATTTGTCAAATAAGTGTTCTGTGTCCACTGTTTTGATAATAATGCACAGAGACCTCCAACCTGTGCCTCCATCCATCCATTCTTCCACTATCCTGCACAGTGTACAATGAGGCACTAGGCCTCTCTTACCAGACCAGCGCGCCTCCCTACAAGGCCAGCCCAGCCATCATCAGGTTTCACGTGGAAGGGAGTGTCGGGGACACATGCGTGGCCAGGCAGGGTTGCCAGATCTTTGGAAAAAAGCCGACATCATGACCTACCTGACCCTAGGTTCTAAATCTTCCTCCTCCCCCCCAGCTCCTGAACTACATACATGTAAAAAAGGGGGGGGGGTTGAGTACATTTCCTATCAACAAATCTCATGGCCCTCGACATGGCTAATCAGTAGAGCAGTCAGATAGGCGATGACGGCATGACCCACACCTGGCAACCAACCTTCTGTTGGCACCTTTCAGGTGCTGCAGCCCCTTGCTGCAGTGCGGAATCCAATTCCAAGAGACCAACAAAGACTTGGTGAGTCTTGTCTATGCACATACAGCACCCCTGAGAGCTTCTTCATCCTCCTCTTAACGCCTTCATTTCTTTCTTGCTTTCTTAGATGCCAGGAATGAAGGCACGTTACCACTTCTCCTGGGAAAACTTCACATACCACAACGATGCCATACTCTTCATACCGGTGAGGAATGAAGGAGGAGATATGATCAAGCCATGCAGAACTCCAGAGTTGGTGATTGATGGTGAGTTAAAGACACCCCTAACCCCACCACCCCCACTCCTCCAGGTGATCTTCACAACTGGCTCCAACCTGCTGGAGTACCAGCACCACCTGGCCTTTGAGAACAGAGGGCCCATGGACAAGGTCTGGGGCCCAAGAGCGAGCAACTTCACGTGCGGGCCTACCAAGTTTGGACAAGAACAGATGCACCTGATGGGGTCTCTAAAGGTTCAGAGACCCATCAGGCTTCTTTTTCTCAAATAGAATAGAAGGAGGAAGAAGGGTGGTCAGGGTGTTGGACACCCCCAACCAAATTTGCACTTTGGTGGACACCTCAAAAAAAATTTCCAAATGGGGTAAAAGAGTAATGTACAACTCTGCCTCAAAGAATGACAAAACCAACAACAACAACCTTAATGGAGTAAAACAATGCTTCTCTTTTTACACCATATAAACAGATTCAGGAAACTTGTTTTTATAAACAAAATTTTTGCATTGGAGCTCAGTTGAAAGTTTATCAAGAGTGCATTGTTGGTTGGGTAGACCATGCAACAACCTCTCCCCCTCTCTCTCTCTCTCTCAGTGCCTGGGTTCCCGGGTGTGTGTCGAAGCCCTCCTATGATTCGGGGGTGATTGAGTGGTGGGTTGCACTGTACACCCCTGACCAGCTCACCAACGGCACGGACGACAAGTGCGCCCACACCTGGGTGATCAAGTGAGTTCAGTGGGGTGCTCATCATCATAATGACTAACATGGTGGGCATAGAAATTGTTGATGCAACTCACTAGACCAGAGACTAGACCCTTGGATCTACAAAGGTTTTCCAAAAGTGACAAAGTTGTGAACACCCTGTGCAACATATTTTGCACTGGATCTTTCTTTTTGCAATCTTCTCCACCCAGCCTGAGTAGCAGCAGGGCCTGGGAGGCTCCCATCGACTACTGTCTGAGGTTGCTCACCTGGAAGCACCCGGGCAAACACTACCCGGTCGGATGGAAAGCAAACTACCTGAATGGGTCACACCATCAACCCAGATCAGAAGTTTAATGGTAGTACGTGAATCACGAAATAAAGCAACAGATGTATCCCTACCCGACCAGGACATGTACCCTCTAGCAGCACAGCTGTTCCCTAAGCATTGCCACTTGCCAGACTTTTACACTAGGTAGTATTTCTTACATACTAGGTAGTACAATAAGGAAAGATTGAGTTTATATACGTAGATAGTGAAATATACATGGTTCCACCCACCTAGGGCATAATATGCACATTTCAGCCACCAGGCCAGCACCTTGACACAATTGGATACAATTTGCGTCTTCAGGTGTTCGTGGGGAGGTTACTGTTCTGACACCTTGCAGAGCGCAGACCTGATTATGTATACTATGATTACCTTGAATAGTTGCTGTCCTGACTGAAATTTGGGCCATGTGGCACACTGGCACACCTGGTTGGTAGTACTACAGTATAAGTAATACTGAAAAAATAAGCAGATTCATGATTTTTGTGCTCATTTTTAAATAAATTTAATGCTGCACTCTTTTTTTTACCTTTGCATTATAATTTTCTCATAAAAGTGTAGCGGCAAGTGCTTTTATGTTTCATCAAAATATGTTCAGAACAATAACTTTGCAAAATGCTTAAATGAAGATATGGGTTTATTCTTTTTGGGACTTGCATCACCTTCTCTTTCTCTTTGAGAATCTATAGAGGCAAAGTAGTGCGGCCAACAGACAAGATGAAGTTTCCATATCACTTGCAGCTACTGATTCATGATCTGTTGTTCTGTGGAGCCAGCCTTATTGCACCAAGGTGATCAAACATGTTATCGGTCTCAACATGTGTGACCTACTGCACATGCACTTTGTTTCAGGAGAGTTCTGACAACAGCACACTGCCTGTACCACAAAAATACTTGTCAACTTGTAGAGACACTACAAAACAGAAAGATCACAGTTTATGGAGGGATGTTTGCACGTGATATAAAGGAGACACAAATTGCTTCAGAGGCAGAAAACTGGATTCCTCATGAACAGTTCTGCAGGTTCTACAATGGCTCTCCTGCATCAATAAATTGGAGTAAATGTTTTGGTCCACTTTACTCTACAACTACAACTACAACTCCCATAGCTAGTAGCATGGAGTCAAGAGGGAAGAGGCAATACTTGCTCCCACCAATCACCAGGATTGGGTCAATCATCATGTGATGACATTTCGGCCCAAGAACATTCTCCGCTTTCAAGTTCCCCTCTTTGTAAGGACATGTACAGTTTGAAGGGGAAAGATCAATAGAGGAGGAGTCTGTCAAGACTTCTTCACTCTATGTAAGCCAAAGAAACTAATTTTTGGTGCCCAAATCTACTTGAACTTCAAGGTGGCAATTTAAAACACGTGAACAAGCTTAAACAAATAAGTCAAATTGTAATCAATTTTCTAAGCAATTAGGCTTACATTCAACTGTCCCATTTCTCTCTCATTTAAGTTGGATAGTTGGCAAAAGATATGGGCAGAAGTGTGCCAAAAATTAGTAACTCTTTTTGGGTCCCATATGGCAAAGAAACCGTCACAAACTCTTCTAGTACACTGATTCTTTCCCCCACAAACTGTGCATACTTGCAGGTATTAGGACATACTTGAGCATACCAGGGTTGCCATTTTGAAAGCACACCATTTTAGCTGAGTATGATTTTGTATATATACGTACAGTATGTAGTTGCTACTTCTGGGGTACTCCTGTAGGGACAGAAGTAGGCTAAAGGGGCAATTTTGTCCAGAAAGTCCTACTGGTACAACTGCAAGCTGCTTTGGGAGGCAGCATACTGCAACAAGTTTGTTGTGTTGAGACAGGGTGACAGTGGAGGAGCCCTTGTCTTCTATGTCCTGAGGAAGCCTTGGGGTCATCCCACAGTCTTCATTTATCA
>JAAUYM010125793.1_pt1 | contig 12601 bp, 10 predicted proteins | sample 7278001 | NCBI WGS metagenome assembly JAAUYM01 (sample SAMN14350224, study PRJNA611818) | marine sediment metagenome | isolation source: surface marine sediment (1.8m) | place: French Polynesia: Moorea | collected 2018-08
ACCTGATCCGTCGTTTCGATATCCTGGTGCCGGTTTTGTATTTCGATGATCACGAAGTCTGTCATCACTTCATCAATGAACCGGCCATCCGGGGTTTGCTAGGGCCTGTTAACCCTAATTGAAAATCAGCGTTGTTGACCCAAATGGGGCCAGGCAAGGCAGGAGGAGAGCAGTTTGGTTCTTCCAAATAAACGACGAGTAACGCGGCATGGCCCCATTTGGGGCACAACCCTGCGGGACGCGGCCATTTTTCCCCGGAACAGCGTTGCATTTCGCTTATGTACAATGAGTACACCGCGCTCAAAGCGCCTTGTTCCGCGAAAAAATGGCCAGCGGCGCTGCTTTTTAATTAGGGTTAACAAGCCCTTAACAAATGAGTTGCCACCAGCAATCACAATATTGCACATTTTCTTGATCACTGCTGTCGCTTTCCCCGAGTTTCCCGTAAAATCCCCAAGCTTTTAGCGCGCAGCAGATTGTTCGCATGCAGAATATCCGTAACTTCTCCATTATTGCTTATATCGATCACGGTAAATCCACCATCGCCGATCGCTTTATCCAGGTCTATGGCGGATTGTCCGAGCGTGAGATGGCGGAGCAAGTGCTGGATTCAATGGATCTGGAACGCGAACGCGGGATCACGATCAAGGCCCAGTCGGTATCCCTGGATTACCAGGCCCGCGACGGCGAAACCTACCAGCTCAATTTCATCGATACCCCCGGTCATGTGGATTTCTCCTACGAGGTTTCGCGCTCGTTGGCGGCCTGTGAAGGCGCCTTGCTGGTGGTGGATGCCTCACAGGGGGTAGAGGCGCAAAGCGTGGCCAATTGCTATACCGCGATCGATATGGACCTCGAGGTAATCCCGGTATTGAACAAGATCGATCTGCCGGCGGCCGACCCGGACCGGGTCAAGCAGGAGATCGAGGATATTATCGGGCTCGATGCTTCCGAGGCGATCGAGGTCAGTGCCAAGACCGGCGTCGGTATCGAAGACCTGTTGGAGCAACTGGTGGCGAAGGTGCCGGCACCTGCGGGGGACCAGGAAGCTGAGACCAAGGCCCTGATCATCGATTCCTGGTTCGACAGCTATGTCGGGGTCATCACCCTGGTACGGGTGATGCAGGGCTCGATCCGGCCCAGGCAAAAGATTCGGATGATGTCGACCAATGCCGAATTCCTCGTCGACCAGGTCGGCGTGTTCACCCCCAAGCGTAAGGATACCGCGCAATTGGGATGTGGTGAGGTCGGTTATATCATCTCCGGGATCAAGGATATCGAGTCGGCCAAGGTGGGCGATACCATCACCCTGAGCCAGCAGCCGGCACAACAGGCATTGCCGGGATTCAAGGAGGTGCAACCACGGGTATTTGCCGGGCTGTTCCCGGTCAGTTCGGACGATTATGAAAACTGCCGCGAGGCCCTGAAAAAGCTCAAGCTGAACGATGCCGCACTGCAGTTCGAACCGGAAACCTCGCAGGCACTGGGCTTTGGCTTCCGTTGCGGATTTCTCGGTATGCTGCACATGGAGATCGTGCAGGAGCGCCTGGAACGTGAATATGATCTGGATCTGATCACCACCGCACCTACCGTTATTTACCAGGTGGAAACCACCGCCGGTGAACTGATCGAAATCCATAATCCGGCGGAATTACCGGCGGTTAACAAAATCAATTCGATCCGCGAACCGATTATCCGGGCCAATATCCTGACCCCGGAAGCCTACATCGGCTCCATCATCACCCTGTGCGTGGAGAAACGAGGCGTACAGAAGCAGATCCAGTACATGGGCAGCCAGGTCTCCATCGTTTATGAATTACCCATGAGCGAGGTGGTTTTGGACTTTTTCGACCGCCTGAAATCGGTGAGCCGCGGCTATGCCTCGTTCGACTATGAATTTTTACGTTTCGAGCCAGCCAACCTGGTCAAACTGGATATTCTGATCAATGGTGATCGAGTCGATGCCTTATCCATTATCGTCCATCGTGATAATGCCGATTATCGCGGGCGCGACCTGGCGAGCAAGATGAAGGAACTGATCCCACGCCAAATGTTCGATGTCGCAATACAAGCTGCGATCGGATCGCATATAATCTCGCGCACCAACGTCAAGGCCCTGCGCAAGAACGTGACCGCCAAATGCTACGGTGGAGATGTGACGCGAAAGAAGAAATTGCTGGAAAAACAAAAGGCTGGCAAGAAGCGCATGAAACAAGTTGGCAAGGTGGAAATACCGCAGGATGCCTTCCTGGCGGTGTTACAGGTAGACAATAAATAACAACGAGTAAGATATGCATTTTGATTTCGAATTCATTCTGGTCCTGTCGGTTGTCATCAGTGGCCTGATCTGGTTGATCGACAGCCTGTTGTTCGCCAAGAAGCGAGGCCAGGTCAAACCTGGACAGGCGGTGCATGACCCCCTGCTGGTGGAGTATTCGAAATCATTCTTCCCGGTTCTGCTGGTGGTGATGCTGCTACGCTCGTTTGCCTTTGAACCGTTTCGGATACCTTCCGGTTCGATGATGCCGAGTCTGTTGGTGGGTGATTTTATCCTGGTCAATAAGTACCATTATGGTCTGCGAGCACCGGTGATCCACAACCAAATCACCCAGGGCAAGGCGCCCGAGCGTGGCGACGTGGCGGTGTTTCGCTTCCCGGATAATGAATCTATCGACTTTATCAAGCGCATCATCGGCTTACCGGGTGATCATGTGAGTTACTATAATCGCCGTTTGCTGATTAATGGCAAACCCCTGGATGTTGAATTCAAGGAAACCTATGCCGGGCAGGGCCAGGCCCAGGGCAATATGCGTGGTGGTGAGGTGTATATCGAAATGATCGATAATAAGAATCACATGATGATGACCGATCCCGCGGTGAAGTTTTCCGCCAGTGGCGAATTGATCGTGCCCACCGGACAATTTTTTGTGATGGGAGATAATCGCGATCACAGTAATGACAGCCGTTACTGGGGATTTGTGCCGGAACGAAACCTGGTAGGCAAAGCGGTCACCATCTGGATGCACTGGGATTGGCGCAGTGGCGGCAGTGGTCTCGACCTGTCGCGTATTGGCACGAAAATCTAAAAAAATGCGCTAAACATTCCTATAATGAAGCAATGATCAGCTGCGTAATTAAAATGAGAGAAATCAGATGAATACACAGTCACAACGCGGAGTCACGGCCTTGAGCCTGATCGTCATCATTGCCCTGGCTAGCTTGATTTTATTGAACGTGTTCCGGGCTATACCCATGTACCTGGATTTCATGAATGTTAAGCAGGTGATGGAAGCGGTGGCGGCTGACCAGGATGTGGATCCCCGCTCCAAGCGAGAGCTGTGGGTTGCGCTGAGTAAACGTCTCAAGCTCAACAACCTGCGCGATATGCGGAAAGAACATTTCACGTTTGCCCGCAAAGACAATGTCACCACCATGACTGTCGACTACGAAGTACGTAAACCCTATGTTGCAGACCTGTATCTGGGGGCTAATTTCGTTCATTCTGTCGATATCAATCGGTGAAGTCTCTAGAGCAACTACAAGCGGTAATCCACTACCAGTTTAAAGATATCGGGCTGCTTGAAACTGCCCTGATCCATCGCAGCTACTCAAAAAACCATAACAATGAAACCCTGGAGTTCCTCGGCGACAGTGTGCTCGGCCTGGTTATCTCTTCCCATCTGTTCAAGCGCCTAAGCGATGCCACCGAAGGTGAATTGAGCCGGATTCGTGCCAGCCTGGTCAAGGAGGAAGCGGTGGCCACGGTGGCCCGTGATATCAGCCTGGGCGACTACCTCAAACTCGGCAGTGGTGAATTGAAGAGCGGGGGCTATCGTCGCGCATCGATCCTGTCCGATGCGATGGAGGCATTATTCGGCGCGATCTACCTCGACGGTGGTTTTCAGCAGTGCGAAAAAACCATCCTGTTTCTGTACGATGAATACCTGGTAACCCTGCCGTCACCGGTTGCCCTGAAAGACCCGAAAACCGCGTTACAGGAATACCTGCAAAGCCAGAAATTGCAGTTACCGGTTTACCGGGTGATCAAGACCGAGGGTAAGTCACATGACCAGGTATTCACCGTTGCCTGCCGGCTCGAGAATCTGGATATAACCACCGAGGGCAAGGGCAGTAGCCGGAAAAAAGCCGAGCAAATGGCAGCCTCGCTGGCGCTCAAACAAGCAACAGGCGCTATTCGTGAGTGAGTCATTCCGTTGCGGCTATGTCGCGCTGATCGGTAAGCCCAATACCGGCAAGTCGACGCTGATGAATGCGTTGATCGGTGAAAAACTGAGCATCACCGCGCATCGTCCGCAAACCACCCGCCATCAGATCCTCGGTATCAAGACCACCGATCACTATCAATGCATCTTTGTCGATACCCCGGGCATCCACCAGGACCAGAAAAAAGCCATCAACCGTTATATGAACCGGGCGGCAACCAGTATGCTGGACGATGTCGATCTGATCTGTGTATTGCTGGAAGTAAGGGATTTCAACCAGGATGACGAACAGATCCTGCAGATGGTTAAAAACCATGACAAGGTCGTTCTGGTATTGAATAAGATCGACCAGATCAATAAGAACGAGATGCTGCCGCTGATGCAAAAACTCGGTGAGCTTATGCCCGGGGTGGATATTATTCCCGTATCAGCACTGAAACAGGACAATCTTGAGCAACTGATGGGCAATATCGAGCAATACCTGCCAGCGGGTATTCCGCATTTTCCGGATGACCAGTTGACCGATAAACCGATGCGTTTCATCGTCGCCGAAATCGTTCGTGAGAAACTGTTCCGGATGTTGACCCAGGAACTGCCTTACTCGATTACGGTCAATGTCGAACACTACAAGACCGAGGCAGACCTGGTTAAGATCTCGGCATCGATCTGGGTCGAGCGTAAATCGCAGAAGGGAATCGTCATCGGCAAAGGTGGCAAACAGCTGAAAAAAATCGGCTCAGAGGCGAGGGGGGATATCGAACGCCTGGTCGACAACAAGGTATTTCTGCAATTATGGGTCAAGGTACGCGAGGACTGGTCGGATGATGAGCGTTCGCTGGCCGCCTTTGGTTATTCTTCCGAATGAAGGAAATGAACCACGAAGGACACGAAGGGCACGAAGGTTTCTTAAGTTTGTGACCAGGCTGATACGATGAGCTATGAAGAAATGGACAGGCATTTCAGACAAGTATTAACTCATATTTCTTCCTGTCCTTCGTGGTTAATTCTTTGAGCTGGTAAACAAGTGGATAACCGAGTCAACGACCAACCAGCTTTCCTGTTGCATCGCCGCGACTACCAGAACTCCAGCCTGATCCTGGAACTTTTTACCGAGGATTACGGCCGGGTCAGCGTGCTGGCTAAAGGAGCCAGAAAGGGCAAGAATACCGCACACTTCCAGCCGGGTAATCGGCTCGCGGTAGGCTGGACTGGTCGGTCCGAGTTGAAAACCCTGGTCCAGATCGACAGTCAGGCATTACCGATCGCCGCGGACTGTTATCTGGCCATGTTTTATCTGAACGAGTTGTTGCTTTACCTGCTGCCCAAGCATGATCCCCATCCCCATTTGTTTCACCGGTTGCAACAGCTGCTACTGGAACTGGAAATGCCCCAGCTGGAACCGCTATTGAGAAACTTTGAAATGGACTTACTTGAAGAGTTGGGTGTACTACCGGATTTTTCCACCCTCAGTGACAGCGGTGAAGTAGTGAATGCAGATGATTATTATGGTTTTGATATCAACCACGGACTGTATCCGGTAGCGCCGGAAACTGCGGGCGCTTACCCGGGTAAAGTGTTACTCGCGATCCAACAGCGCCGTTTCGATCAAGTTGAAATCATCAAGCCGACAAAAACCCTGTTACGAAAAATTATTGATTTCAACCTGCATGGCAGAACGTTACAATCACGTCAGTTGTATCAACAGTTGAAATCCCGGCATTAACTAAACCCAGCACATAAATGAGCCAGAATCCTAGTCAATCCGCCCCCATTCTGCTCGGGGTTAATATCGACCATGTCGCCACCTTGCGCCAGGCACGTGGTACCCGTTATCCCGATCCGGTAACCGCGGCGATGATCGCCGAACAGGCCGGCGCTGATTCGATCACCTTTCATCTGCGTGAGGATCGTCGTCACATCCAGGAACGTGACTGCCTGCTGCTGAAGGAAATGGTCCAGACCAAGCTCAATCTGGAAATGGCAGTGACCGATGACATGCTCAGCTTCGCAAGCGAATTGAAACCCGAGGACTGCTGCCTGGTGCCGGAAAAACGCGAGGAGCTGACCACCGAGGGTGGCCTGGATGTGGTGGAAAATTTTGACCGGGTCAAGCAGGCCTGTTCAGCACTGGCCGCGCACGACGCCCGGGTCTCCCTGTTTATCGATGCCAGCCGGCAACAAATCGATGCCGCGGTGGCCTGTGGTGCTCCCTGTATCGAAATCCACACCGGGCATTATGCCGATGCCGAGGGCGATGAACAGCAACGACTGTTGGCTGAAATCAATCAAATGATCGATTACGCACATGATCAGGGCCTGCAGGTCAATGCCGGACACGGGTTGAATTATCACAATGTGCAGGCGATTGCCCGGCATCCCCGGGTAGTGGAGTTGAACATTGGCCATGCGCTGATTGCCGAGGCCGTGTTCCGTGGCCTGGCGGAATCAGTGCGCGAAATGAAGCGCCTGATGCTGCAGGCGCGCGGCACATGTTAGCGGGGATCGGGGTCGATATCGCCGAGATCGAGCGCTTCCACAACCTGATCGAGCGCTACGGTGAGAGGGTCGCGCAGCGGTTGCTGACCGAGCAGGAACGCCAGCAGTTCAACCAACGTCAGCAATCACCGGTTTTTCTCGCCTCACGTTTTGCCGCCAAGGAAGCGGCAAGCAAGGCTCTGGGTTGCGGTATTGCCAAAGGGATTGGATTTCGCAGTATCGAGGTGGTTAACAACGCCCAGGGTAAACCGGAGTTGACTTTCCATGATGCTGCTGAGCACCTCGCCCGGCAACTGAAAATCAATAATGCACTGCTGTCATTGTCTGACGAAAGACATTACGTGGTGGCGATGGTGGTGTTGGAATCCGGCAAGGACGGTAACTAGGCACTACCTGATGTCGCAGCAGGCTGTTGCTCCAGACCTTCGGCAGTTAAGTCATGCTGCGACAACTGTTGCTGGATCAGCTCCAGTTCATCGATGACCTCTTTGCAGATCGCAAGGCTGACCTTGCGTGAGAATTTCTTGACCCCGGCATATTGTGACACCAGGTATTTAAGCCGGGGCAGGCCGGCGTAGCAGGTTACCCCCTGAATCTTGTGCATGATCAATGCAAGCTGCTCAAAGTCTTCTTTTTTCACCGCGCTGGACAGCCTGGACCGGTAGTCTGGAATTTCCAGCTGCAGGATGCGAAATATATCCTCGGCCAGGGTTTTATTGTTTGCGGATAGCCTGACTGTCAATGCATAGTCGATGGATGCATCCTTGTCGGTCATCTGCTCTGTTACCGTATCATCTTCAAAGATAAAGGTTTCCTGGTCCAGCAGGCGGCGGAACTTGTCTTCATCGATGGGTTTGCTGATAAAGGCGTCAAAGCCCAGCTTGATCAGGCGTTCCTGCTCACTTTCCTGGCTGATAGCGGTGACCGCGACGATCGGCGTTAACAGGTTCGGTTTCTGCCGTCGCATCATTTGCATTAATTCGATCCCATCGATTTCCGGCATCTGGATATCGAGCAGGATCAGGTCAAAGGTCTCGTCGTTGAACAATGACATTGCCTGCCTGGCATCGTTGGCTTCAAATGCTTCATGTCCCCACATCCGGGTCAGTTCGCTGGCCAGCTTCAGGTTGATAGGATTGTCATCAACCAGCAGGATCTTGTTCGGGCAGTGCAGGGTTACTGCATTTGATACATCCCTGGTTGTTTCCAGCTCCGCTGACTGGTTGAATAATATACGCTGCAGGTTACTGCTGGTATTGATCACGGACACAAACTGATAATCACGATAACGGGACTGGTCGATCAGGGTATTGTCATAATGCATGATGATGATTCGGCATTGACCCCTTACCTTGGCATCGATATAGCTCTCCGGATCCAGCCGGTTGTGACGCAAATCGATCACAATCAAATCGATATAGTCCTGGTTCTGGTGTAACTGCTGATTCAATTGTTCGGCTTCGGTCTGGCCATCGATCAACTGGCATTCGGTATTGAATCCTACTCGATCGAATAACGATTGAATCTCGTTGGCACAGAGTCTATTGGAAGCGAATATCATCGCGGTTTGCCGGGCTTCCGGTTCCTGCTGATAAGCATAGTTAGGATCCGGTTTAACCGGTAAATGCAGTGAGAATAATGAACCATGACCGGCTTCGCTGCTCAATTCAATATCCCCGCGCATCAACCGGCTCAGGTTCTTGGCGATAACCAGGCCGAGGCCGGTGCCGGAATAACGTCGGTTGGCATCTGACTCCAGTTGTTTGAAAGCCTGGAACAGGGTCTTCTGGTCTGTCTCGTCGATCCCAATACCGCTATCCCTGATATCGAATCTTATCAGCAATTCCTCGTCCAGTTGCTCTTCAACCATGACCGTGATCGAGACATATCCCTGGTCGGTAAACTTGATTGCATTACCGATCAGGTTGATCAGGATCTGCTTCAGGCGCAGTTCATCCGCGATTACCTGGGTTGGTGAATCACTATAGATGATCAGGTGTAAATCGATGTCCTTGTCCAGGGCCACACTAAACAGGCTATCACGGGTCGTTTCAAGCAATTCATAGAGATCAAACGACTGTTGGTGAATATCGATCTTACCTGACTCGATCTTGGTCAGGTCGAGCACTTCATTGACAATCAACGCCAGGTCATTGGTGGATTGGCTGATGATGTCCGCATAACGTTTCTGGTCTACAGTCAAACCGGATTTTGCCAGCAGGTTGACAAAACCCTTGATGCCATTGATCGGGGTGCGAATTTCATGGCTCATGTTGGCGAGAAAACGCGATTTCACCTGGTCGGCTTTTTCCGCGATGTCACGGGCGATAGCCAGCTCGCGGTTGTTGTACTCAAGATCGGATATAGCATTCATCAGGTCGATAGTGGCCGAGTTGATCTTTTCGTCGAGTTGCATGCGGTTGGCCAGTAGCGATTGCGACATGCTATTGAATCCATTTTGCACATCGCCAATTTCGTTATTTTCAATATCCTTGATGATATCGCCGAGCTTGCCCGACTCGACCTGTTTCAGATGTTCCAGCAAGGTATAAATCGGGCGGGTGATCCGGCGACTGATTAACAGGGTCAGGAAAATTGCCAGTACGATCATCGAGCAGAAGAAGATGGCGCCCTCGATCAGGATAGTGCGCTTGGTTTGCTGTAGCTGCTGCTTTGACACATACAGGTGGACCCAGCCCAGGTTAGTGAGCTGATTAGCCTCATTCTCGGGTTCGGGCGCAAAAATATCCTCTGTGCCCAGGCTCTGGCTTTGGATGGGTTGCCGGTAGTAGAAATAATTAGTGCTTTGTTGTGGCTCGTAGTCCCGGCCGATAGCTTCGGCCAGGGTATTGCCCTCGATATCGTAAACCGCGGCAAATACGATATCGTTGGTGTTGATTGACTGGTCCAGCAGGCGTTGAATCTGGGCATAGTTACCGGAAAACAGGTTGAACTCCGCGGCACCGGCCAGTTGTTTGGCAATGATACTGCCCTTGCTTTGCAATTGATTCTCTGCCTGTTGAATACTGCTATTGACGTTTACCGTGGTCAGGAAGACATCGATCAGTACCACCGGGACCATGACGATGAACAGGATCAGAAATTTGATATTAAAGCGTCTCATGGCTTTTCTGCCCGCATCAGTTCGTTTTTCAGGGTCTCGCTGTCAGGTAGCTGTAAGCCGAGTGACTGGGCAACCTGCTGGTTGATCAGTATATTGAAATTCGCAGCATGGTACAGTGTCTTGCTCGGCCGCTTATTCTGCAAAATCTGGTTGGCAAGTGACGCTATATGTTTGCCAATATCGGTTGGCGAGGTATAGATCGAGGCCAGGGCACCGGACCTGACATGAGAAGGTGAGTAACTGATGACTGGTTTTTGCTGACGATAGGAAGACAATAGGATGCCCTTGAGCGATTTGTTGTTGTAGACCTCGGGAGCCGGCAGACTCAATAGGACATCATTGTCTGCTAACAGGCCACGCACGGTTTTAACCGGGTTATCACCCCCCCTGAAAAGTTCCTGGTTAATCTTCAGGGAGAATTCCTGTTGTAAGGATTCGATCTCCTGGGCACTGATCTTTTGTTGTTCCGGTTGAATGATCGCAACCGCCTCTGGAGCTAACAGCAGCTTAACAAATCGCAAATAACGTGCTAACGGTTGCTCCAACAACATTATGTATTGCTTTTGCTGCGGTCCAAAATGCTGATGTTGAAACCTGGTGATATAACTGTGAATGATAGGGCTGTCGAATTCGAGTGTGTCAACGTAGTCTGCCGCGGCAGCACCGAGGGTAATGATCAGCCTCAGCTGTTGCAGATTGACCTGCTCGGCCTCACTATTTTCCGGAGTGGTGATGATGAACCGGGGATTGCCACTGACATTATTGATTATTTGTTCGATGCTGGTGCTGAAATAACGATTATCATTGCTCTTAATGATCAGCACCGATTCGGTTGCCGAGGCCAACACTGGTAACAGCAACAGGCAAAGCCAGGCAATGAACTGGTAACAGTTCCGGCAAATCCATCGGTTGGCAGCATGTTCCTTCATACGCTCGTCAAAATCTTCCTGATACCCTTAACAGTATCGATTTATCCTGCCGATTATCTTCCAGGTAATCTGCAAAATCTTCGATTAAATTATAGCCAATCAGTTCCAGCTTAATGGCGTTTTTACTATCGATGGTGTATTGGTAACGTAGGTCGAGTTTCTGGTAGTTATCGATGTCTTCCTTGTCGTAATCCAGCCATACGAGTTTATCGACCAGGTAATAAGTGGCCGACAGCTGGTGGGCGGGAAGCAGATCGAAATGGCCACCGACAAAGGCCGTGTAATCGGGTACCGAGTTTTCGTATTTATCATCGAAGCTTTCCACCTGTGGCAGGCTGGCTCCTCCATACACTCGATATCCATTTTCTCGTGGACTGAAATTGAATCCGAACTCGATACCATCAATACGGGTCTCGTCAGCATTGACAGCAGTGAAAAACCTCTGATCAAAACCGGGAAATGGATCATCTTCGATGGTGTCCTGGGTTATATCGATCTGGTCGCTAATCCGGTAACTGAACAGTTTTATATCAGTCGTCAGCTGGCGATCCAGATATTCACTGAAAACTCCTATTTCCATCGATTCGATGGTTTCAGGTTCAATATCACCGTCAGTTAGGATGTCAATGACGGTAAACGGTGTTTCCGTATCAAACGGTGGGGGGGCTGCGGGGATTGCCGGAATGACCGTGGAGAAACGCGTATCTCCGATGATTTCCCACAAGATTGGATTGCGTTTGGCGGTGGAGGTTACAAAGCGCAGATTATGGCGGTCGAGTCTCTGAATGAACGACAACCGAAAGGAAGCTTCCTGGTCGGTGTAATTACTATCCTCAAGCATCAGTCCCAGGTCGACAATTTGATTAGTTGATGGTCTCCACTCCAGGCTGGAGAACAGGCGCCCGGTATCGACCTTGTGATAATCCTCGTCATTGAACAGGTAGAATGATTTGACCTTGTCCTTACGCACACTGGCACCATAAACCAGTTGGATATGCTCCTCGAGCTGGCGGTTTTGAAATATTTCAAAGTCAGTTCGCTCGGAAGTCCGGGTAAAATCGACATCAATAAAAAAAGGAGTCAGGCCATTAATTACGGGGCTTAGAATGGGATCACCTAACAGGTCCGCAACTATGCCATTGAGCTCGGCCTCGAAGCTGTCTTCGACATCCTGCTTGGTATGGGTCAACAGGATGCTGGTACTTACCTTGTCCTGGATCAGTTCCCATTTGATATTCTGATAGCTATTGGTCGAGTCCTCATCGCGAAATTGATCTTCCTCAATGCCTGTACCGCGACCCAGTAAGCTGTTATTGATACCGGCCTGCACGGTCCAGAACTGGTTTTGCCCACTGGTGAAATCAGTACGGATGTTCAACTTCTCCAGGACTTTACTGTCGTTGACGTCGTTAAAACCATCGTCTGTTTCGCGACCGGCGGAGATGCGCCAGTCCAGGTTTTCATGTTGATTGCCGTAGCGAAAATAAACGTCACCGGCATTGGTGCTACCATCCACTTCCCCGGTTGCGATCAGTTTGCCGCCAACATCCTCGGCGGCATTACGGGTGATAATGTTAATCGTTGCGAGAAAGGCGTTGGCGCCATAGGTCACGGCGTTCGGTCCACGCGTGACCTCGACCCGCTCTATGTCCTCTACCAACAATGGCAGGTTAGACCAGGGTACGCCGCCGAAGGAAGGGATGAACACCGACCGCCCGTCGACCAGTACCTGCATTTGCCGCTGGAAACGCTGGCCAAGTCCATGGTAGGTGACCACCGGGGAGTTGCCATCGAGGTAGCCGACCACGAAACCGGGGACCATGCGGAAA
>JAAUYM010014955.1_pt1 | contig 12597 bp, 11 predicted proteins | sample 7278001 | NCBI WGS metagenome assembly JAAUYM01 (sample SAMN14350224, study PRJNA611818) | marine sediment metagenome | isolation source: surface marine sediment (1.8m) | place: French Polynesia: Moorea | collected 2018-08
CTGTATCTATTAATGCTTGATTAATTTTTCTTGCCCTTTCCTTGGCTGAAAAAATACCAAAATTACCTACTTCAAATAGTACTTGCCCATCTAGCACTACTGGAGCTTTATTGGGAACTCTAGAATTAGCAACCTGGGCAATACTGAGATAGGGAACAAAACAGATCGATAAAGTTAATATTATTAAAAAAATAAACTTATAGTGATCTTTTATTCTGTTGTATCTGTACATTGTGATTGGCATGTAAGTAGCTAGACATAATAAAGTTTAATACAGAGGAAAGTAGGGGGAACAGAGAAAGCCTTTCGGGAGTATGTTTTGGACAAAGATATGCAGGTTAGCTTAACATCGCGATCGCAATTGCAATACATAAAAATAAAATTATGGATATAGACATTTACATAGATTTTAATGTATGATCTATGGATAATAAACAAAAACGAGTCTCTAGATTCAGAGCTATCTAAGGAGAAATAAATTTTGAGCCCCGCAACTCTACACCAACTTAAAGTCTTTGAAACTGTTGCTCGTCACGGTAGTTTTACTCGTGCTGCGGAGGAACTATCGATAACTCAACCAACTGTTTCTAGTCAGGTTAAGCAACTTACCAAAGCTGTAGGGTTGCCTTTATTTGAACAAATTGGCAAAAGTCTTTATCTTACTGATGCAGGACGGGAATTGCTATCTACCTGTCAAGATATTTTCGAGAGATTAAATAATTTTCAGATGACAGTCGCTGATTTAAAAGGTATGAAACAAGGAAAATTGAAGCTAGCGGTAATTACCACTGCCAAATATTTTGTTCCTCGTTTATTAGGATCTTTTTGTCAGAATTATCCAGGGATTGATGTTGCTTTAAAAGTAACTAATCATGAGATAATTCAACAGCGAATGCTTAACAATGAAGATGATTTATATATTGTTAGTAATCCTCCTCAAGAAATTGATTTATATAGTCAGTCTTTTTTAGATAATCCCTTAGTAGTAATTGCCAATAAGAATCATAATTTAGCAGATAAAACAAAGATTCCCATCACTAGCCTTGATGGAGAACCTTTTATTATGAGAGAGCAAGGCTCAGGCACTAGAGACGCTGTTTTAAAGTTATTTAGTAAAAATAATATATCGGTAAAAGTACGCTTGGAATTGGGTAGTAATGAAGCTATAAAGCAAGCGATAGCAGGAGGCTTAGGGATTTCTGTCTTATCAGAACATTGTTTGGTTTCTGAAGGAAAATCAGGTCAATTAACAATTTTAGATGTGGAACATTTTCCTATCGAAAGACGCTGGTATGTGTCTTATCTTGCGGGAAAAAAGCTTTCGATTATTGCTCAAACTTTTCTAGATTATTTATTAGAAGAAAGTCACAAAATTAGTTTTCCTTCTTCTAGAATCTTGGCGACATCCGTTAATAATTGATAATTGATATAGATTTCTTATAAGCCGCCAGTATAAGAATTTCTATAAGCTATCTTGTAATTTGACTATGAGTGATTTTATTGCTCATTCTACTATTGCTCAAAAGCTGACTTTTATACAATTATTCCGATTACTTTTTTTCTGCTGCATTATGTTGAGTTAGCTTTTGCTTGTTTCAAAGCATCATTTTAAAATTGATAGACTGCTGGTTATTTGTCTGTTCTAAAGCGAATTGAATCAGTGTGAGAAAGCCTTCCTTCAACGCGAGCTAATATTTGTAAAGTACTGGACATTTTTTTCAATGCGGTGGGAGAATATTGAATCACTGAAGATTGTTTAAGAAAAGTTTCTACCCCTAAGGCAGAAGCAAAACGTGCTGTTCCTGATGTGGGTAAGATATGATTGGGGCCAGCTAAATAATGTCCTACTGCTTCTGGAGTAGAATCCCCCATAAAAATAGTTCCTGCATGGCGGATTTGCTCAATTAAAGCCCAAGGATCGCTTAAATGCAATGCTAGATGTTTTGGTGCAAAGAAATTAGATAATTCTGCTGCTATTTCTAGAGATTCAACAACTCCAATTACCCCATAATGCGAGATCGCTTTTTCGGTGAGGGTTTTTAGGGGATGATTTTCTAATTGTTGCTTAACTTCTTGTTGTACTTGATGAGCGATTTTCGTGTCGATGGTTAAGAGAATAGCTGCTGCGAGATAATTTTGTGCTGCGGTGGCAATCAGATCTGCTGCAATATGAACAGGATTGGCATTTTCATCGGCGATGATGATAATCTCAGCACCAGTGGTTGAAGAATCGATGCCGACTCTACCATAGACAATTTTTTTGGCCAAATTGACATAGGCATTTCCTGAACCTGCAATAAAATCAACTTGAGGAATGGTTTCTGTTCCGTAAGCTAAAGCGGCAATTCCCTGCGCACCACCTAAGCGATAAATTTCGTCAACACCAGCTTCTTGTGCTGCTACTAGTACAGCGGGATTTATTTTCAGATTTTCTCCTGGCGGTGTCACCATGATGATGCGAGGAACATTGGCAACTTTTGCCGGAATGATACTCATGAGTACGGTGCTAGGATAAGCGGCTCTTCCTCCAGGAATGTATAACCCTACTCTATCTATGGGAATATAGCGTTGTCCCAGAACAATCTCGTCTTCTGCAAACTGTACCCAAGATTTGGGAATTCTCTGACGATGAAAAGCAGTAATGTTTTGACATGCTAATTGAATTGCATGGATCAGATCTTGTGATAACTGTTGGTACGCAGCGTCCAATTCGGAACCTCGAATTCGGAATTGTTCTGGAGTTACTATCTGTTGATCGAATTGTGCTGTGTAGTCGATTAAAGCACGATCACCTTTGTTTTTGACTGTGGTAACAATTTCCTTGACGAGATTTTCTTGTGATTGGAGAGCCGTATCTGAAGCGCGATCGCTGATACGTTGGAGTTCTGCTTGTACTTCAGTTTGCAGATAAATTATACGCAGCATGAAATCCCCATATTTTATCGACCTACAACTACCTCTCTAGCTTAACGTGAATTGTCAGTTGATTGGGGAATTAGGGATTAGATTAGGAATTAGGGAACGCGAACCATTGGGAATTTTTTTAAGCTGGGAAATGAGGAAAAGAGCTATTATTTGATTTGTGCTAACTCTTGAACTCTCCAAAATCTATGAATCAATCCAGCTTTTCGGTGTGTGTTATCTTAGGAACTCGTCCTGAAGCAATCAAATTAGCTCCAGTAATTGAAGAATTACGCAATACTCCTGAGATTAAAACCTATGTAGTTTTAACAGGGCAACATCGGGAAATGGTTGATGAGCTTATGACATTATTTGAGATCATAGCCGATCGCGATTTAGATATTATGAAACCCAAGCAAACTTTAACTGAAATTACTTGTAATAGTCTGCAAGGATTAGAGAAAATTTTCGCAGAGCTCAAACCAGAGTTTGTCTTAGTTCAAGGAGATACTAGTACGGCTTTTGCTGCGGGGTTAGCCGCATTTTATAACAAGATTCCTGTGGGTCATGTAGAAGCAGGTTTACGAACTGATAATTTATTTAATCCTTTTCCAGAAGAAGCTAATCGTCGTCTGATTTCTCAAATTGCCCAATTTCATTTTGCCCCTACAGAATTAGCTGTTAAAAATTTACAGCGATCTGGAGTTATGGGGGAAATTCATCAGACAGGAAATACTGTCATAGATGCTTTACTAAAAGTGGCGAATAATAGTCCTGAGTGCTATATTCCCCATCTAGATTGGAATAGATATCGGGTTCTTTTGACAACAGTTCATCGTCGTGAAAATTGGGGACAACCATTACAAAATATTCTTCAAGGATTTCACGCAATTTTAGATAGTTTTCCCGATACAGTTTTATTATTACCTCTTCATCGTAATCCTTTGGTTAGAGAACCAATTCAAGAGTCTTTAGGAAAACGCGATCGCGTTTTTTTGACTGAACCTTTAGATTATAAACAATTAGTTGGGGCGATCGCTCGCTGTTATTTTTTACTTACCGATTCTGGAGGTTTGCAGGAAGAAGCTCCTAGTTTAGGCAAGCCAGTTTTAGTATTACGAGATAACACTGAAAGACCGGAAGCCGTTACCGCAGGAACTGCTAAATTAGTTGGCACAAATCCTGATAATATTTTTGCTAATGCCAAGGAATTATTATTAGATAAAAATGCTTATAGTCAAATGGCAAATGCGATTAATCCTTTTGGTGATGGTTTAGCTTCTAAGAGGATTGTTAAAATTATTCAGAAACATTTCAATAATTGATAATTGGAAATCACTTAATGTCTAATTCAGTGATAATTCTACGTAAATATCACATCATGTACAAGCACCACAACTTAAATAATGAAATATTGTGATTGGAATAATCCACCAGAAAAACTAAGTTTATTTAAAAATGAAATTCATCTTTGGCAAGCTAGTTTAGATCTACCTTCTGTCATGATAAAAAAGTTAGCCAGGAGTTTATCAGAAGATGAAAGAACCCGTGCTAATCGTTTTCGATTTGAGCAACATCGCGATCGCTTTATTGCTGGCAGAGGAATATTGAGACAACTTTTGGCTAATTATCTTCAAGTTGAGAGCGATTGTGTTATTTTTGAATATAGTTCCCGAGGCAAACCTCAAATAGCATCTTCTTTAAATCAAGACAATTTACAGTTTAATGTTTCCCATTCTCAAGACTTGGCTCTCTACGGTTTTACTTATCAAAGAATAATTGGTGTTGACTTAGAATATATCAAAGATAATATTGACTATAAACAACTAGCAAAGCGCTTTTTTACAACTCAAGAATTACAATTAATTAATAGCTATCCAGCTAGAGAACAAAAAACAATATTTTTTCAGTTATGGACAGCTAAAGAGGCCTATTTAAAAGCTACAGGAGATGGATTAGCTGTTTCTTTAGATACTATAGAATTTTCTCTAGATAATAATAGTGAACTAAATTTAGTGGCAATCAAACAAACTAAAGCCCAAGCATCTCATTGGTTAATCAATAATTTTATTCCCCAAGATAACTTTATCGCCACAATAGCTGTAGAAAATAATTCAATAATCTCTGATTCGATAGCAAATAAATTTTTTGAATTTCAATTTAAATCCTGACTCCTCGTCTCTTGGTGCGCGTTCCCTTGCCCAGAGCACCGATCTGGGTAAACCCAGAACACGGAGCTGGGCTTGTCCAGATCGGTGCTCTGGATAAACGCCTGTCGGCGGCGCGGGTTCTCGGCGCTCTTGACTCTTGACTCTTGACTTCCGCGCAGCAATACTTATTCCCTAACCTAAACTTCTACCTATTTTCACCTTTGTCGATTATACTCTTGGTCGAGAAGATACTTATGAATCTATAGGTATTGCTCGACAAGTAGCTAACAGCTTTATTTATTTCTGGTGTGAGTAATTTAAAGAATTATTAAAAATGTTAAATAGTAATCAATTACCTCAAACTCGCCTATTTGGTACCGATGGTATTCGCAGTAAAGCAGGAGAGTTACTCAATGCCAACTTTGCCTTACATTTAGGATATTGGGCAGGACAAGTATTACAAGAAAGGGCGACTAATTCTGGGGCAATTATTATTGGACAAGATTCCCGTAATTCTAGCGATATGTTAGCAACCGCGATCGCATCTGGTTTAACCAGTGCGGGTTTAGAAGTCTGGCATTTAGGATTATGTCCTACTCCCTGTGTGGCTGCTCTGACTAATAGTATGGACGCGATCGGCGGTATTATGATTTCTGCTAGTCATAATCCTCCTGAAGACAATGGGATTAAATTTTTTGGCCAAGATGGCACCAAACTAGCCAGCCAGATTACAGATGAAATCGAAACGAGATTACGGGCAAATTACCCTAATTTTTGGGCTAATCAACTGACTAATAATATTTGGGGGAAACATTATTATCGCCCAGCAACCATTGATAACTATACTCAACTTTTAACGCGATCGCTTCCTGAAAACATTAACTTCCGTCAACTGCGAATTGTTTTAGATTTGGCTTGGGGTGCCTCGGTACAAGTAGCACCCAAAGTTTTCCAAGAATTGGGCGCCGAAGTGATTGCCTTACATCCTCTCCCAGATGGCGATCGCATTAATATGCATTGTGGCTCCACCCATCTGGCAGCATTACAAAAAGCAGTTCAAGAACATCAAGCAGATCTCGGTTTTGCCTTTGACGGAGATGCCGATCGAGTAATGGCGATCGATAGTCAAGGACGGGTAGTAGACGGTGATTATATTCTTTATCTGTGGGGCAATCATCTCCAACAACAAGGAAAATTACCCGATGAGCTGATTATTGCCACAGTGATGGCGAATCTGGGTTTTGAAAGAGCCTGGGAAAAACTCGGCGGGAAAATGACTCGAACCGCTGTCGGCGATCGCTATGTCCAGCAAGAAATGTGGCGCACTGGTGCTATGTTAGGGGGTGAACAGTCAGGACATATTTTATGTCATCATCATGGGGTATCAGGAGACGGCATTCAAACCGCTTTGCATTTAACATCTTTAGTCCAGTATTCTGGGATCTCTCTTAAAGAATTAGTTGATAGTAGCTTCGACACCTATCCCCAGATTTTAAAGAATGTCCGAGTAGCAGATCGAGAAGTTCGCAGTAAATGGCATGAATGCGAGCCCGTACAGCAAGCGATCACGCAAGCTGAAACTGCTATGGGGAATGACGGCAGGATATTAGTTAGAGCTTCAGGTACAGAGCCAGTAATTCGAGTCATGGTAGAAGCGATCGATCGAGAACTAACTAATTATTGGACTGATAAATTAGTCAAACTTGTTGAACAAAATTTAGCTAAATAATGACTTGAGGGGGAATTCATCCTAAATTCTCTTGAGATATGATAAATGATTGGAGGTAACGGGAATAGTAAAACTAATGGTTGTTCCATCCACCGCATTAGATTGAATCGATAAAGCGCCTTGATGTGCATGGACAATTTGCTTAACAATCGCTAATCCTAATCCAGTTCCTCCTGATTTATTAGAAACAAAAGGTTCGCTCAGTTTAGGTAAGATCTCTTCTGGAATCGGAGTCCCCCGATTATGAGTGCTAAAGCGAATAGATTCAGGGTTTTGATCTCTGGTTAAAGTACAGGTAACTACTTCCCCTGGAGCGATGGCTTCGCAAGCATTTTGAACCAAATTAATCACGACCTGCTTGAGCTTATTTCTATCGGCTCTAATTATTACCTTCTCTGGCAGAGGAATCAATCGAATCTCTTTTCCTGAAGCCATAGGCAATTGTCGTAAATCAAACAGTACTTCAGCTAAGAACGGAGCTAGTTCTATTGGTTCTAATTCAAGTACTTGAGGTTTAGCATAAAGGAGAATCTCTTTTAAAAGCTCCAAGAGACGATCTCCTTCTTCCTGTGCTAAAGACAGTCTCATGAGATCTCGCTCTTCAAGTTGAAGCTGCTTAAGAGCATTTAAACCCATCATTATAGTGGTTAGGGGATTGCGAATCTCATGGACAATCATGGAGGCAAATTGACCGATAGCCGCCAGTTTTTCTTTTTCAATTAATTTCGCTTGAGTGGCTTTTAACTGCTCGGTACGGAGAGCTACCTCTGTTTCCAAAGCCTGATTAAAATCTTGTTGTTGCTGATAGAGATTATAGTTATCAATAGCAACCGCTGCTCTTTCGGCAAATAACTGAACAGTTCTCAATTCTTCTTCACTAAAAGAACGCGGCTGAACACAAAAAGAACATATAGTCCCGAATGTCTTACCCCCTGGTGTTTGTAAAGGTACTCCTAAATAGGAACGATAGCCTTCGGGAGGTTTCCCATATTGAGTTTGAGTCTGGGTGTCTTCAACCTGTAAAGTTTTTCCTGTACTAACAACAGTATTAGTTAAAGTACCGTGCAAAGAATAGACCTGCTCTCCTGCTCCCAAATCTAAACTACTGGCCATAATTTTTTCTTTTCCAGCCCAACAAAAAGTAACTACAGACCAATCTAGATTTAGCAATTGACTGACTCCGCAGGCAATATCTTTCAAATAGCTATCTAGTGCAGAAGAACGATGGCTCAAAGCTGATAACAGTGCTAGGATTCGTTGAGCTTGCTGCCATTGAAACTGGTCTTGATTGAAAGGAAGTGGCTGAAACATTTGATTAAATAGAAATTATTACAACTTATCTTAAAATTATTACAATTTATCTTAATAAGTCTGGCAACTTAAATCAGGAAAAGTATCCTTTCAGAATCAGGTTTATTGTGAGATGAGGATTTTGCTCTTAACCCACTATTTACATAGGTTAAATTAAAGTAATCTCATTAGCTATTATAAAATATGCAAACTAATATTTCGCTAAAATAAGGCAAGTTAGATAAATTCATCCTGTTTATGACGGCGACAATTCCCTTTGTTAAACCTATTAGTCAAATAAGTCTAGCCCCTGGTAGTACAGTCACTGTCCCCAACGTAAGTTGGCAAGAATTTGAATTGATTTTGCAGCAATTGGGAGAAAATCGCAGTGCTAGGTTGATCTACAGCAAGGGTACTTTAGAAGTTATGGTTCCCCTACCCGAACATGAAAAACCTAAAGAACTGATTTCAGATCTTGTCAAAACTTTGCTGAAAAAAACAGGTAGGAGATATGAACCTTTTGGCTCAACTACCTTTAAAAAAGAAGGTACAGCAGGTGTTGAACCCGATGCTTGTTTTTATATCGAAAATTACCAACGGATGATCGCTCGTCGTCGTCTTAAAACAGATGATCCACCACCAGATTTAGTAATTGAGACAGACGTTACTTCTAAGACCACTATTGAAGCCTATGAAGTAATTGGAGTACCAGAAGTCTGGGTTTATGATAGTGGCAAGTTAACTATCTACCTCCTCAGAAATAAAAAATACTTCAAGTCAGATGTTAGTCCGACATTTCCCAAAATTCCCCTAACTCAACTCATTCCCGCTGCTATTGAAAGATCTTGGCAGGTAGGAACTGTTCAAGCATTAGAAGAATTAGAAGCTACGATTAATGCTAAATATAGTAATCCTAAGTGATATGAGAGAAAAATCAGCATAAAACTTGCTTACTATTTCCTATTGCTTCTCCTGATTATTTCCTAATTAATTTTTCTTAGATACTTATGATTAAGGCAATAACGGAAGCCCAAAATAATAATTCATTCAATAATATTCAGTTGATCGCCACTGATATGGATGGCACTTTAACTAAAAATGGCAAATTTACTTCGGATTTGATATCGGCTTTAGAAACTTTAAAACATAAAAATATCGATGTTTTAATTGTAACGGGACGTTCTGCTTGTTGGGTTCAGACTATTGCTAATTACTTACCGATAATAGGTGCTATCGCTGAAAATGGAGGATTATTTTATAACAATCAAACTAATCATTGTCAGTTCCTAACCCAAATTCAAGATTTAGCGACCTACCGTCAAAAACTTTCCTCAGTATTTAAATTATTACAACAGCAATTTCCTCAAATCAGTGAATCTGAAGATAATCGTTTTCGTATTACTGATTGGACTTTTGATATTGAAAATTTAACTGCGTCGCAACTCACAGAAATTACAGCTATCTGTCAACAAGCAGGCTGGGGTTTTACTTACAGTACGGTGCAATGTCATATCAAAACTCTTGAGCAAGATAAAGCCCTGGGTTTACAATCTGTTCTCAATGATTATTTTCCGAAATTGACATCAAAAGAAATTGTAACTGTTGGTGATAGTCCCAATGATGAATCTTTATTTAATCAGAATTTATTTCCCGTATCTGTGGGAGTGGCTAATATTTTAGATTACGGCGACAGACTAAAATATCAACCAACATACATTACCAGTAAAGCAGAAGTCGCTGGATTTTGTGAATTAGCAGATATTTTACGGAAACAGGGAACGGATGTGGTTAAAATTCCTCAGGAAATACGGGATTAAGTAAGTTATCAAGCCAATTGTTGACTTTAATTTTATAATCTTCAAGCTGAGGATGATTGTTTAAAAGATCCAAAGCGTAACGGTAATCAGCCACAGCACAATTCCAATCTCCTCTGAGATGATAGGCTCTGCCTCTTTCGGCATAAATCATCTCTGGGAAAGAATTGCTTAAAATTAAGGCAATATCAAAGTTCTGGATCGCTAAATCATAGGAGCCAAGTTCTCTAAAAGTAATTCCTTGGTTAATCCAAGTACGAATATTAGTGGGATTGAGTTCCAAAGAAATATCATAATCCGAGATCGCAGCAATCAAATCTCCTTGGGCTGCATAACAGTTAGCTCGGTTATTATAAGCTTGATCTAGGTTCGGATTAATTTCCAAAGCATGGGTTAAATCATCTAGCGCTTCTGTTAATTGGTTGTTTTGAAGATAAATCAACCCACGATTGTTATAGTAAACTGCACTGTTAGGATGCAGGACAATCAATTCATTCATGATCGCGATCGCTACTGCATAATTACCTTGGGCTAATGTCTCTTTAATAGAAGAACATAGTTGTTTTTCACATGGTTGGAGACAAGCTATCGATTTTGGAACAGGAGTAACTTTATCAGATAAATCAGTTTTCATGGCATTTGTAAGGACTCGCTTAACGCTACCTTACTATTTGGTTGGATGGTTGAAGTCAGTGATATAGGTCACTGATTGGACTGTCTCATAGTTTGCCATCACCTTATCAAAAGATTTAGTGAAGTTTGTTGTTTTTCAGCAAGATAACAGCAAATGAAACAGCCACATCTCGTTAGGATTCCCTTAAGTTTAAGAAAACTAACATATGTATAGTTTTATTGATAAATGTTCTTTCATAATTGTGCATTAGTGATTTTACGGATCTATATTTTGCGATGATAGTTATACCTACTAATTACTACTTAGGGGGAAAGACTTACTTTTATGCATAATTATGTGTTTTTATAACATTTGTTAATAGTGCTTGAGCAGTTCGATCTATTATCTAATTATTCATTGAGCATCAGTATTTGATTCTTGTAGAAGAATTCAGAATACAGAATACATCTTCTGAATTCTGACTCCTTGCCCCGAGGGGGCGATAAACCGATATCCCCAGACAAATTTAAATTCATGACCACTACCACATTACTTTCTCAAGCATCCGATATCTCTACAAATGATTACTGTGTCTTTGGTTTAGCGACTTGCTTCTTTCGGGAGGAGGGCGAAATCCAGGAAGTAAAAATCATTGAACCCATACCTTCTGCTTCCTTGGAAGCGATTTTACAGGGAATTCCGACTTCTTACGAGTTGGCTTTGGCCAAAACTCTGAGAGAATTTTTAGATGAAGAGAAGATTGTGATTCCTACTGATTTTCCTGACGAAGCCCAATTATGCGATCGCTTTGCCGAAAGAGCGATCGCGGCAACTCGCACTTACAAAAGTCGTCCTGAAGCAACAAAACATATTGAGTTGGGAACAGTCAGAAAAGATTTTAACTATTCTCTCGAAAGAAAAAGAATATTGAATGCGGAGCATGTAGTTCGCACTGAAGATAATGTGAAGCAACATTCCCATACGCATAAAGTCCTTTAATTTTCATCTCTCAATCGCTGGTTCTCGGCTTTAAGTTCCTGATTCTCCTTGTAGATAGCCTCAATCTGATTCAGAAGACGAGTCAAGAAATCTTGACTTTGGGGGTCGAGAAATCTTGACTTTTCTTGATGATTGAAATATTTACCATTTCTTCGGTATTGAATAAGTATCATTGCTGATTGACAAATAACTCTAATATGCTCCCAATCTTTTGTAATTTGATTGTGATCATTTCCTTAAAAAAATTGATACCTCAGCCTCTCTCGGTAAAATTAAATAACTATATGTTATTTGTCTTTGGTCTTTGCCAAGATTTTGTTTATTAAAATGAATAATAATCAACTGCCACCTAAACAGGGTCTATACGATCCTCGCTTTGAGCATGATGCCTGCGGTGTCGGGTTTATCGTCCACATGAATGGCAAGCAATCCCATGAGCTTGTGGAACAGGCTTTGACGATTCTTGTTAGCCTTGAACATCGTGGTGCTTGTGGTGCGGAGACGAATACAGGTGATGGGGCAGGGATTTTGATGCAAATACCTCATAAGTTCCTCAAGAAGGTAGCTGCCCAGGAAAAAATTATCCTACCAGAAGTAGGGCAGTATGGTGTCGGCATGATTTACGCTTCGACCGAGCCTACCCTTAGAGAGCAAGGTAGAAGGGTATTTGAAACAATTGTCGCCGAAGAAGGGCAAAAAGTTTTAGGCTGGCGTGACGTACCAACGGATAACTCATCTATAGGTAACACTGCTAAATCGAGTGAACCCTTCATGCAGCAAGTGTTTATAAAACGCGCGACCGATTTAGATGAAGCAGCCTTTGAACGAAAACTTTTCGTGATTCGTAAGCGGACTCATAAAGCGATTCGCCAAGAGCTGGGAGATTCATTTTGGTATGAGTCGAGTGTCTCCTGTCGCACAATTGTTTATAAGGGCATGCTGATGCCGATGCAGTTAGGAGAATATTATCCTGAACTTCACGATCGCGATCTCGAAAGCGCTTTAGCTTTGGTACATTCACGCTTTAGTACTAACACTTTTCCCAGTTGGGAAAGATCCCATCCTTATCGCTACATTGCCCATAATGGAGAAATCAATACC